>Ga0163144_10019133_pt1 | contig 13790 bp, 14 predicted proteins | sample OliLak19BULKMAT1_FD_123175 | JGI IMG/M metagenome (GOLD analysis project Ga0163144, IMG submission 123175) | Freshwater microbial mat bacterial communities from Lake Vanda, McMurdo Dry Valleys, Antarctica - Oligotrophic Lake LV.19.BULKMAT1 | ecosystem: Environmental > Aquatic > Freshwater >... | reverse complement strand
CGGCTTCTGGACCTGTTGCGCGGCCTCGTCCGGCGGATGGGGCTGTCGGCGGTGATCGTGACGCACGACCTTGCGGTGGTCCGCCTGCTAGCAGACCGGCTGATGGTGATGAAAGACGGACGCGTGGTGGAAAGCGGGCTGACCGATCAGGTGCTTGACGATCCGCAGCATCGCTATACCCAGCTTCTCGTCTCGTCCGTGTTGCAGGTCTAGGGGGTCAAGGTGATCGAAATCGCAAGCCTGGCCAAGACCTTTACGCTGCACAATCAGGGCGGCGCGGTGATCGAAGTGATGCGCGACGCGGCGCTGTCGGTGGCGCCCGGTGAATGTGTCGGATTGACCGGCGCGTCGGGCGCGGGCAAATCGACGCTGATGCGGATGGTCTGGGGCAACTATATTGCCGCCTCGGGGTCAATTCGCGTCGGCGATCTTGATGTCGCCCGCGCGCTCCCGCGCGAGATCATCGCGCTCGGCCGTCGAACGCTCGGCTATGTGAGCGAGTTCCTGCGTGTCGTGCCCCGTGTGCCGACGGTCGATGTGGTGGCCGAACCACTGCTCACGCTCGGGATGGCCGACGACGAGGCCCATGCCCGCGCGCGCGCGTTGCTCGCCCGGCTGAACCTGCCCGAGCGGCTGTGGTCGCTGTCACCGACGACCTTTTCGGGCGGTGAGCAACAACGGGTGAACATTGCGCGGGGGTTCATCCATCCCTGGCCCGCCCTGCTGCTCGACGAACCCACGGCCAGTCTGGATACGATGAACCGCGAGGTTGTTCTGAGGCTGATCGAAGAGGCCAAGAAGGGGGGGGCGGCTGTTCTCGGTATTTTCCATGACGAAGCTGCACGGGCGCGGGTCTGCGATCGGCTTGTCGATGTGGCGGCTTTCGCCCCGAGGAACCCATGACCGGCCCTGGTCGGTTCATCGCGGTGGTCGGGCCGTCGGGCGTGGGCAAGGATTCCGTCATTTCCGGGCTTTGCGCTGCTGTGCCGGGCCTTTTACGCGCGCGGCGCGTCGTCACCCGTGACCCGGACGCGGGGGGAGAGGACTGCGAGACGGTAACTGTGGGAGAGTTTGCCAGACGGCGCGCGGCAGGCGACTTTATCATGTCATGGGAGGCGCACGGGATGCACTACGGTATCCCCGTCACCGTGCGCGACGAAGTTGCGGCTGGGCGCGACGTGATCGCCAACCTGTCACGGACGGCGCTGTCAGATGCCGCAATGCGCCTGCCCCGCCTGATCGTACTGCACCTGACCGCTGCACACGAAACGCTGGTCGCCCGCCTTGACACACGCGGGCGTGAAAGTGCGGCGGCCATCGCGGCGCGGCTAGCCCGCGATGGCGGGGCGATCCCGGACGGGCTCGACGCGATCAACGTGGCCAATGACGGCTCGCTTGGCGATGCCATTGCCGCAGCAGCCCGTGCGCTTTATCCGGTGAATGCGTGATGCGCGATCGTGCGAAAACCGGTCGTGGTCTGCCCGACCAGGGACAGTCCGCCGATCACAAAGGGCCGGGGCAGCAGGTCTGCGATCTGCGGGCCAATCACATCGGCGACCTGCGCCGATGCATCAGGCAAGAGCCGGTCGGTCAGGGTGACATGGAACCGGAAGTCCTCCATCACGTAAGGGTAGCCCCAGCGCGCAAGATGGCCTTCCTGCCGGGGGCTCAGGTTCGCGGCGCGGCGGCGGGCGAACTCGTCCGGGGGGGCCGGGGCGCGGAAACGGTCAAATGCCATGAGGGCCCGCGCGGCCAGTGCGTCGACGGCACTCTTGTCGCCTTTGATCGTCAATGCCAGAAACCCGTCAATGCTGTCGAGGGCGAGTGCTTCGGTCACAACCGCTGTTTCGGCCGCACAAAACGCGGCCAGAGTCTCGGATACCTCGCTTGCATCATACCCGTCTTCAAGGTGGAAAGGCGGCTTGATCGTTGCGTGACATCCGTAGGTTGTCGCGCTGCGTGTCAGCGCTTCCAAAGCGCCCGGCAAACCCGGCAACACCAGTCGGGGCAATGCGGCCCCCTTTGCCATGTCCCAGCCAAGCCAGGCTTCCCCCCAGCGGGCCAGCGCTCCCTCGGGCAGCCAGTAGATCGCATAGCGCCGGTATGTCGACATGATCACTCCCTTGTTTTCCGTCGACCTTTTCAGGACCAGATGACATGCAGATGACACGGATGACGATCCTTTCCAATGCGCGGATCGTGCTGGAAGACGAGGTGGTGTCGGGTCATCTTGTGATGAGGGATGGCGTGATTGTCGACATCGGCACCGGCGACGCCACGGGCGGGATCGACTGTGACGGGGACTTCGTGTGCCCCGGGCTGATCGAACTGCATACCGACAACCTTGAACAGCACATGACACCACGTCCCCAGGTGGACTGGCCACATCATGCCGCAATCGTTGCCCACGATGCCGAGCTTGCGGGAGCCGGGATCGCGACGGTCTTTGACGCGGTGCGTGTGGGCTCGATCCTGAAGCCGGGGGAACATGGCGACGGCAAATATGCCCGGCAGATGGCGACAGAGATCATCGGAATGCGACGTCTGAATGCCCTGCGGATCAGCCATCTTTTGCATCTGCGGGCCGAAACCTGCTCCGAGACGCTGCTCGCCGAACTGGAAGAATTCAGTGCCGACGACGGGATCGGGATCGTCAGTCTGATGAACCACACGCCCGGGCAGCGGCAATTTACCGATGTCTCGAAGTTGAAGGCCTATGTGACCGGCAAGATGGGCCTCGACGAGGCGGGCTTCCAGGACTATTGCACCTATCTGGCCGGGCTGTACGACCGTTTCGGCGCGGCGCATGAAACTGCGACCGTGGAATTCGCGCACCGGGCCGGGGCTGTGCTGGCAAGCCACGACGATACGACCGCTGCGCAGGTCGGAGCTTCGGTGGCGCATGGGGTGCGGCTGGCAGAGTTTCCGACCACCATCGAGGCTGCACGCGCCTGCCGGGATGCCCGGGTTGATGTCATCATGGGGGCACCGAACCTTGTCCGCGGGGGATCGCATTCCGGCAACATCGCTGCCGCAGATCTGGCCGATCTGGGGCTTCTTGACATCCTGTCGTCGGACTATGTGCCGGCGTCACTGCTGTATGGCGCGGTCATGCTGGGCGAGCGCTGGGAAAACATGGCCCGCGGGATCGCGACGGTAACGGCCGCACCCGCGCGCGCGTCCGGTCTTGTTGACCGGGGGCGGCTTGCACCCGGCCTTCGCGCCGACGTGTTGCGCTTTGCTCGGGTCGGCAATCTGCCGGTGACGCGGGGCCTTTGGGTCGGCGGGGCCCGGGTTGCCTGACGCAAGGCACCAGGCGGCGCGCGCGCCACCCGCGCTGCTCAGCAGGTAGCCTGAGACGCCCTCCTATCTTCGGCTCACTCGCATGATCGTGCCAATCATGCCCGTCAGAGCGGCGTCCGGTTTTGCAACGGGTGTTGCGACATGACCGGCAGCGGGCTGGCGATCACGCCCCGGCTTGCCCGATGACCGCTTGCCCCATAACCGCTTGCCCCGCGACTAGATGACCCGCGACTGCTTGCCCCATGACGGCTTGCCCCATGACGGCTTGCCCCTGGAACGCTTGCCCCTGGAACGCCTGACAGCGATGGCAAGGACTCGCTATCGTTCTACATGTGGTACGGTCGTTCCAGATATGGAACGAATGGGGCGCTTTGCGTGTCAGCCGACCAGGCAAGTCCGGTGCTCGAAGCCCGGCATATCACGCGAAATTTCGGGGCCGTTGTGGCGCTCGCCGATGCGTCGCTGCAGCTTAACCGGAACGAGGTTCTCGGACTGGTGGGTGACAACGGTGCCGGCAAGTCGACGCTCCTGAAAATTCTCTCGGGGATCCTGAGCGCGTCTGGCGGCGAAATCTACATTGACAGCAGGCAGGTGCATCTGCGCCGGGCGCAGGATGCGCTCGATGCCGGGATCGAGACGGTGTACCAGGATCTGGCACTGGTCGACACCATGTCGGCCTATCAGAACATCTATCTTGGCCGCGAAGAGCTGTCGAAGAACCCGATCGCGCGTTTCTTCAATCTGGTCGACGACCGGCAGATGCGGGCAAAGGCCCGCGAGGTGCTGAATTCGCTCAAGGTCAAGGTGCCCTCGATCAACGTCTCGGTAAGGGGGATGTCGGGCGGCCAGCGGCAGTGCCTCGCCATCGCCCGCGCGCTTCTGTGGGGCCGCCGCATCGTCATTCTGGATGAGCCGACGGCGGCGCTTGGCGTGCGCGAGACCGAGCAGGTGCTGGAGGTCATCCGCGACCTTCGCAAACACAACGTCAGCGTGATCATCGTCAGCCACAACATGCAGCAGATGATGAGCGTGGCCGACCGCATCACCGTGATGCGGCTGGGTCGCACCATCGCCACGCGCGTCGTCAAAGACACCCAGGTTTCAGAAATCGTCGGGCTGATCACCGGGGCCATAGCCGGCGACATGCCCACAGAGGAGGCCGACCGCATTCCGGCATAAGGTGCAACAAGCCAGGCCGGCGACTACCAGATCACACCAAGGGAGGAGACTGAAGTTGCGTAAACTCATGCCTACGATCGCCGTCATGGCGCTATCGGTTCCCGCGTTGCTCGGCCTGTCCGGCATCGCGCAAGCTCAGGATAAATTCAAGCTCGGCATGGCGGTGGGTGGCAACACCTGCTGCGAATGGATGAAGGCACAGGGCGACGTGGCACGGGCCCTGGCCGAGAAGGCGGGCTGGGACTATGTCGAGCTTTCCAACAACAACGATCCGGCCACCGCCGTCAAGAACGCCCAGATCTTTGTGCAGGAAGGCGTCGACGCCGTCATTCAGTTCAACGGCCAGCCGTCGGCCAATGCCGCGATCAGCGCGGTGCTGGGTGCCGCGAAAATTCCGGTCGTCACCTATGACATCGCCGATCCCGGGATGTATTTCGTTAGCATCGACAACCTTGCGGCCGGCATTGCCGGGGGCGAGCAACTGGGCCTGATCATGAAGGAAAAGTGGGACTGCAATCCCGACCTCGTGATTTCAAGCGAGGGTGCCGGGGCCGGCATCGTCAATGAATGGCGCACCGGCGGCATGCGAACCGGCGTCAACAACATCTGCCCGGGCATCCCGGACGAGAAATATATCTCGTTCGAAGGCAGCGGCGATGCGGCTGTTGCTTTGCCGGCAGCGCGCGACCTGCTCGCTGCCAACCCGAATGCGGTCAAGATGGCCGTGGTCGGCATCAACGATGGTGGCATGCTTGGGCTGATCAATGCTGCAGAACAGCTTGGGCGTGCCGATGAAGTCATCGGCTGGGGCCAGGACGGCGCTTTCATCACCGGAGACAACGTCAATCCGCATCTCGCCGGATCGGTGTTCTACTTCCTCGAAGGCTACGCCGTTTATGCCATCAGGGACGTGATCGGGCCGATTGCCGAAGGCAAGGATGTGCCGCTCAAGGCCGATCCCGGTGATCCGGCGTCGAAGGTCCAGCCCTGCCCGGTCTCGGCCGAACAGGCCAAGGCCGTCCCCGATATGCCCGAGCGCGTCGTTGCATTGCTTGCGGCACCGGCCGGCACGACCGAATACGACTTGTTCTGCCCAAACAAGTAAGCCCGTCAGAGGGGCGCAACCGGCGATCCGGGATCGCCGGTTGCGCCCCTCTTTGACCCGCACTCAGAAAGCGCCAATGACCCTGGACCGCGCCATCGACGCCATGCCCGCCGCGACGCCGCTCCGGCTTCGACTGGAGGGCTGGGGCACGCCGATCACACTGCTTGTGGTGTGGCTGCTGCTGATCGCGGCCACTGGCCTTTACCGGCCGGATTTCTTTGCCCACCAGACTGTTCTGGCCATCGCCTTTACCATGTCGATCACCGGGGTGCTGGCCATCGGGCAAGGCATCATCGGGATCTCCGGGGGCTTCATCGACCTGAGCCAACCGGCCTGCCTCATCCTCAGCGGTCTGGTTGCGGTGCGGCTTTCGGAAGCTGGCCTGCCGCTTGCAGTGGTATTTGCCGGCGCGATCATTGTGGGAATGGCGTGGGGTGCTTTGAACGCGGCGATTGTCGTCGCGGCCAAGCTCAATCCGGTGATCGTGACGCTGGCCACCAACTTCATCGGCCTTGCAGCGCTCTACCTCGTATTCCAGCTTGCGCAGGTGCCCAACGACAGCGAAATCTACCACATGGGCCGCGCCAGGTTCCTTGGCCTGCCGGTGATCTGGTGGCCGATGCTGGTGCTGATCGTGATTGTTGGATACCTGGTGCACTATACCCGCTTTGGCCGCCGGATGACGGCAGTCGGCGGCAACCGCTTCGCGGCCAAGGCGCGTGGCATCTCGTTGAAGACAACGCGGTTCGCGACCTTCATGGCAGCCGGCGGCTTCGTGGGCTTTGCCGCCGTGCTGTTCGCGTCTGCGGCGGGGCCCTTCAACCCCAGTTCGGCAATCACGCTGCAGCTCAGCGTGATTGCCGCCGTCATCCTCGCCGGGATATCGCTTGCTGGCGGGCGCGGCAGCTTCTGGATGCTGCTGCTCAGTGTCGGGTTTCTCTCGACGATCCCGACCTCTCTGGTCTTCTTCGGGCTCTCGTCGGACAATCAATCCATTTTCCAGGGCACTTTGCTGATGATCGCCGTAGCCATCGACGGCTACCGGGCGCGGAGGGGCTCACCGTGAGCGACACCCCGATGACCGACACCGCCGCCAGCCGCGCCGCCCAGCCATTCGTGCTGCCGCACCACCCGATCCGCGATGCGCTGACCGGGTCGGTGGCCAGCATCGCCTTCACCTTCATCGTGGTGATCGCGGTCGGGCTGATCTGGATCGGCCCGAAATTCGTGTCTTTCGGCAATGTCTCGATTGTCGGCACCTTCCTGATCGTGCCGCTGATCGTCGGGGCCTTCGCGGGATTTGCGCTGCTGGCCGGGGTGGTCGATCTTTCGATCGGGACGATAGTGGGCATTTCGGCGGCGATCTTTGCCTATTTCATCTTGCACCAATGGGGGGTCTTGCCGGCGGCAGGCATCACGCTTGGCGTCTGCCTTGTGATCGGGGGCCTCAATGCCCTGGCAATCGTGCGGTTTGGTGCCGATCCGATTGCCGCAACGCTGGGCATGCTTACGGCACTGCGCGGCATAACCTGGGTGCTGTGCGGCAACCAGCGGATGATCCCGGCATTCGACATCGACTATTTCACGCTGATCAACCGGCAGGTCCTAGGGCTGCCGCTGTTCTTTCTGGTGGCGATCCTGCTCACCCTGATTGCGGCGGTGATCGTGGCCAGGACCCGGCTTGGGCGGCACCTTCAGGCGGTCGGCGGTGATGACCGGGCCGCTGCCCGCGCCGGCATCTCGGTGCAGGGCGTGCGCACCGCCGCACTGCTGCTCAGCGCCGTTGGGGGCGGCCTCGGCGGGATCATCTATGTTGGCCAGCTTGGCAGCGCTGCCGGGGCCACCGGTCTGGGGCTGGAGTTTCAGGTCTATGCCGCACTGATGATCGGCGGCTACTCGATCCTGCGCGGCGGGGTGGGCAACCCCATCGGCGGGGCGCTTGGTCTGCTGGCCGTGGCCGGGGTGTCGAACATCCTCGACCTCAAGGCGATCAGCCCCTACTACGTCAACATCATCGTCGGGCTGCTGCTGCTTGCTGCCGTGCTGCTTGATCGCTTCCGGGGCGGCGATACCTATGAATAGACCAAATTCAAGCCATTCTCATCAAACAGGGCCAAGTCGCATGAAGATCACCGATATCCGGATCAAGTCGTTCAGAACCTATGCCGACCGCTGGGATATCGGCCACGCGCTGCCGGTGCCAAAGGCCGACCTGCTGCAAACCGTGCTCGCCATCGAGACCGACGCGGGCGTCACCGGATACTTTTTCGGCGGCGGTTCGCATGGCGACGCCGAGGGTCTGAACGTCGTCGATCAGCAAATGATCCGTGGCCGCATCCTGCCCTTGCTCAAGGGGCAGGATCCGTTTGACCGCGAGATGGTGTGGAAATGGCTGTGGGTCGCCAACATCCCCGAGAATGTCGCCAGCGCCATCGACAATGCGCTTTGGGACCTTGCCGGGCGCGCCTTCAACCAGCCGGTCTACAAGCTGATGGGCGGCGCGGGGCGCGAGAAGGTCAAGGCCTATGCCTCGAGCTATCCCAATATCGGGGTGCCAAGCGTTTATGCCGAACATGCGCTGGCCTGCAAGAACGAGGGCTATCAGGCCTACAAGATCCACCCGCATTATTTCTGGAACCCCGAGACCGGACAACCGACGCCCGGCAGGCCTTCCAACATCAAGGCCGATATCGAGACCTGCCATCTGGTGCGCGAGGCGGTCGGGCCCGACTATGTGCTGATGTTCGATCCATGGGGCACCTACATGACCATGGAAGAGGCCATAAGGGTCGGGCGCGAGTTGGAAAAACTCGACTTTTACTGGTACGAACACCCGATGCCGGAATACCGCGTCGAAAGCTATGTGCGGCTGAGCCGCGAGTTGACGATCCCGATCCTTTCGCCCGAAATCGTCGCTGGCGGGGTATTCAGCCGGGCCGAGTGGATCCTGCGGGGTGCCGGTGACATGAGCCGGATCGACGTGGTGCGGGGCGGCATCACCGGGGCGCGCAAGACCGCCATCGTCTGCGAGGCTTACGGCCTGCGGTGCGAGATGCACATGGCGGGTTGGGGCAATCTGCAGGTCATCGGGGCCACATCGGAGGACACCTCGGAATATTACGAAAAGGGTCTGCTGGCGCCGGGCGTCGATTATGACGCGCCGCACCCCTACCTGCACAATACCTGCGACAGGATCGATGCCGAAGGTTTCGTTCACATGCCCACGGGCCCCGGCATGGGCTATGAAATCAACTGGGACTATATTGACGGCAATCTGGTTGACCCCACAGCCGTCCAGAAGAACTTCTGGTAGGGTCAGCAGCCATGTCGAGCATCAAGCGCAGTGTGCAGGTGATGGAACTGCTGGCCCGAAAGAGCCCGCTGGGCGTTCGCGCCGTGGCCTCGCAGCTTGCACTGCCGCTGGGCTCGGTGCACCGCCTGCTGCACGACCTCGACGAAGAAGGCATCGCTGAGCGGACATCGGCAGGCGACTGGGAACTGTCGTTCCGGCTGCTTGAAATTGCCGGATTGCAGCTTGAGCGGATTCAGTTGCCCGCGCTGTGCCGCCCCTTCGCTGAAAGGATTGCCGAAGCGACCCGCGAAACCGTCAACATCAATGCGCTGAGCGGTCTGCATGGTGTCTGTATCGACAAGGTACGCGGCAATGACGGCATGCAACTGGACCTGCGCATCGGCGCGCGCGGCTTTCTTTATTGCGGCGGTGCCGGAAAGGCCATGCTGGCTTACATGACCGTGGCCGAGCAGCAGCAGGTTCTGGATGGCCAATTCATCGCCCTGACGCCAAAGACCATCGTTGACCCGGCAATGCTCAGCGCCGAACTGCGTCGCATCCGTGCCCGTGGTTATTCCATTGACGACCAGGAGGTGGTTTTGGGGGTCTATTGCGTCTCGGTCGCCATTCTGGATGGCAACGGTCGCCCTGTCGGTGCCGTCAGCATCACCGGATCCTTGCCCAAACGACCGGGCGCTGACGTGTTGCCGCTGGTCGAAATGCTGAACGAAGCCTGCGGCCATGTCAGCCGCAGGCTTGGTTATCGCGGTGAGTGGCCGCTTGTCGATGCTTCGGGCAGCGCTGACCGCCTGCGGGCATGAGGAGCAATGGAATGCGTGTTGCATGGGTGATGAAGCTCAAGCCGGGTAGCGAGGCGATCTACAAGCAGAAGCACGACGAGATCTGGCCCGAGATGCTGGATTTGATGCGGCGCGACGGCACGCACAATTTCTCCATCTACCGCCATGGCTTGCTGTTGTTCGCCTATCAGGAACGCGATGCTCCCTCCCGGCCGGGCACGCCGATTGATCCGATCGTGTGGAAATGGTGGAAGATGATGGCACCCTGCGTGGAAACCAATCCGGACTTCTCGCCCTGGCAAGAGCCGCTCGAAGAAATGTTTCACGCGGACTGAGTGCAGTCCCTAGCGAAATGAGATCAATCAAATGTTGTTGCCTCCGCTGCATGGCGTCGTGCCGATCCTCGTGACGCCGTTTCATCCCGATGGCCGGATCGACGAGGAAAGCCTTGCCAACCTCGTAGAATTCAATGTTGCGGCGGGCATTCATGGCCTGGGAGTGGCACTGGGCAGCGAGATCTTCAAGTTCACCGAGGCCGAGCGCGCCCAGGTGACGGCCTGCGTCCTCACGGCAGCGCGCCGCCGTGTCTCCATCGTCATCAATTCCGGCGCGGCTGGCACTGACCTGGCGGTGTACTATTCCAAAGCAGCCGAAGCCGCCGGCGCCGATGCGCTGATGGTGATCCCGCCCACGTTCATGCCGGTCAGCGCCGAAGAGATCTTCGACTATTACGTGGCCATAGACCGTGCAGTCGGCATTCCGATCATCCTGCAGGATGTGCCGCAGGGCCCGATTTCGCCGGGTCTGGCGCTGAAGCTCGCCGATGCCTGCCGCAATGTGCGCTATATCAAGGTCGAGACGCTGCCGGTCACCAGCAAGGTCGCAGCCATGGCGGCGGCGGCAGGCGACCGGCTGACCATCTTTGGCGGCGCGGGCGGCAGCTATTTCATCGAAGAAATGCGGCGCGGTGCGCTTGGCACCATGCCGTTCTGCAGCCAGCCGGCGGATTTTCTTGCGGTATGGGATGCCTTTCGGCGGGGCGACGAGGTTGCCGCCAGGCAGCATTTCGACGCCCGCATCATGGCGATCAATCGGCTGGGAGCACAAGGTGGAGACATCTTTTACGCCATGCACAAACAGCTTCTGGTCCGCCGCGGCGTGATCCGCACCGCCCTTGTGCGCAGCCCGACAACGGCGCTTGACCCGGTCACCGCCCGGGAGATCGACGAACTGCTCGCCCAGTTGGTGCCCGAGCCGGTGTCGTTTGGCCAGTTCGCCGCCTGATGGCGATGTCCGACCAATTCCAACGCAACTCACTATTCCTGTTGGATCAATTCATCAGGCTGCATCAGAATGTCGCTGACCGAAAGCAAATGCGGCACGGCTTGCCCTGAACGCGTGTCTGCAGTCGGTTGGACGATCAGGGTTGAAATGGTTATGGACTGATGCGTGTAGCACCCGGCGGACCGGGCGTTGTATGATCGGTGATGGAATGCGACCCAAAGCGTCGCCCAAGGATCGCCGCCGATGTTCAACGTTCTTTCGAACCGGACTTTTCGCCACCTGTTCGTAGCACAACTGGTCGCACTTGTTGGCACCGGGCTTGCAACGGTCGCACTCGGATTGTTGGCCTGGCAACTGGCAGGGAACGATGCCGGTCTGGTTCTGGGGACCGCTCTGGGCATCAAGATGGTGGCCTATGTCACGCTTTCCCCCTTGGCGGCTGCCCTCGCCGAGCGGCTGCCGCGCCGGGCCTTTCTGGTCGCTCTCGACGTGCTGCGGGCGGTCGTCGTTGCGCTTTTGCCCTTTGTGTCCGAGGTCTGGCAGGTCTATGCCCTGATCTTCCTGCTGCAGGCGGCGTCTGCCGGGTTCAGCCCGGCATTTCAGGCTTTGGTTCCCGATGTCGTGCCGGAGGAAAAGGACTATACTGGGGCCTTGTCCCTTTTGCGGCTGACCGAGGACATGGAGCAGGTTGCCAGCCCCCTTCTGGCGGCCGGCCTGCTGACCATGGTAAGCTTTCCCGTGCTGTTTGTCGGGACCGTTGCCGGGTTCGCCGCCTCCGCGTTGCTGATCCTTGCAACGGCCTTGCCCAACCGCGCCCCGGCTGGTGCGGGATTGTTCTGGCAGTCTGCGACCAAGGGCATTCGCATCTATCTTGCAACGCCGCGCTTGCGCGGGCTGATGGCGATGGAGATGGCGGTCGCTGCTGCCGGGGCCATGGTTTATGTCAACACGGTCGTTCTGGTGCAGGGGCAGTTTCATCTGGGCGATTCGCAGGTAGCGCTGGCTTTCGGCGCTTTCGGGGCGGGTTCGATGCTGGCTGCTGTGCTGATCTCGCGGCTTTTGGTGCATTTCGCGGACCGCAGGGTCATGTTGGGAGGTGCCGCCTTCATGGTCGCCGGGGTTGGGTTCACGCCGCTGGCGGTCGGGCTTGCGGGGCTGCTGGGGCTTTGGGCGCTGATCGGTTTCGGCTTTGCCCTGACGCAGATTCCGATCGGGAGGATTATCAGCCGCTCAGCCCGCGAACAGGATCGCGCCGCGGTGTTTGCTGCCCAGTTCGCGTTGTCCCACGCGTGCTGGCTGGTGACCTATCCGTTGGCCGGGTGGCTTGGCGCAAGCTTTGGGCTGGGAGCCGCCGCTGGCAGCCTTGCGCTGCTCGGCGGGTCTGCGTTGCTGGCAGTCCATGCTCTGTGGCCAGCCGGGGAGGTCGAAGCCGTCGCCCATGACCACCCGGACCTGGCACCGGACCATCCGCATCTGGCGGGCGATACCGGCGGTCATATCCACCCCCTCATAATAGATGAACTGCACCGCCGCTGGCCGAAAACGGGCACCATCTGACCCTTGCATCACGGCACGATCTGCCCGCATGCCGACGCTGCTGTTGCCGGACTTTGTGGCAAGGATTTCCGACGCTGACTTTCAGGATCAACTGCGCCCCGGTGATGAAGGGTTATACCGTCGGTTTTCGCGATAAACCCCGCCGGGATTCCACCCCCAATTCGGCGCGGTGCACCCAGAACCGGGTCTTGCCGAAAGTTTCACCGGCAAACAGATGCTCCCCGGACTCGGCGGAAAACAGCGAAAAGGGCCGGGCCTTGTCGTGGGCACCAAGTATCGGGCCGGGTCGATTGCCCTGGAAAATGTTCCACTGACGGCCCATTTGCCCGGCCCGGCGAAACGATTCATTCAGGCCCGGCAGATCCGACGGATCGGGCATGGCGTTCGGCCAGCAAAAGACCAAACGGCGTCGGCCGCAGGGCCGGGGCACGATCATGGACAGTGATGCCGTGGCGCAGGCCAAAGATGCGCTTGCCATAGCAGATCAGATGCTCGATCGACTGCATTGCGAACAGCGCCGCCGGAAGGAAATCGGCATAGGCCTGTTCGGCTGCGGCGATGTCGCCATCATGCCATGCCTGCCAACAGGCCAGAACTCCGGGCAAGACATCCGGTGCGACGATAAAACCCGACACCCCGGCGCGCAGGCAATCGGTCATTTCCAGCCCGCCACGGCCATTCAGAACGTGAATTCTGCCGGCAAGGCGCGCCACCATGTCACCCAGTTCCACCGGGCCAGCTTCCGATTTGATCTGGGTAAAGCCGGGGCAACGATGTTGCAAGCTGACAATGTCCGCATCGCTCAGCGAACGGCCCAGATACTGCGGCGCGTTCTGAATCGCCAATGGCAGCCTGGATGCGTGGCCGACCGCAGCGAAGAATTCGACATATTCGGCGGCGGCATAGGTCCCTGTCAGCGGCGGTTGCAGGATCAGCCAGTCAGCGCCGGCATCTTCGGCCACAGCTATCAGCGCTTGCTGGTCGGCGACGGAATTGCCCGCTATCGTGACAGACAGGGGCAAATCCGGTGCATCGGACCGGGCCCAGCGGATGATATCCGTTCGGTCCTGAAGGTTCAGCTTGGCGACCTCGGTCGCAAGGCCAAGCACGGTGATGCCCTGCGCACCAGCTTCACGTACCACAGCCACCTGCGCGGCCATGGCCCGTCGGTCCAGCCGCTGGTCGGCATCAAACATCGCAAACAGAACGCAGTGGATGCCAGGAAAATGGCTGTGGGCCAAGTAGTGAACTCCTCAACGAAAGACATCCG
>Ga0163144_10019132_pt1 | contig 13792 bp, 14 predicted proteins | sample OliLak19BULKMAT1_FD_123175 | JGI IMG/M metagenome (GOLD analysis project Ga0163144, IMG submission 123175) | Freshwater microbial mat bacterial communities from Lake Vanda, McMurdo Dry Valleys, Antarctica - Oligotrophic Lake LV.19.BULKMAT1 | ecosystem: Environmental > Aquatic > Freshwater >... | reverse complement strand
TCGCGCGCATTGCCGCGAGCGACGCCCCCGTCCTGGTCCTCGGCGAGACCGGCACCGGCAAAGAGCTCGTCGCCCGCGCCATCCACGACCAGAGCACCCGCGCCAGAGGCCCCTTCGTCGCCGAGAACTGCGGCGTCTTCGCCGAGGGCGTCCTCGCCAGCGAGCTCTTCGGCCACGAGGCCGGCGCCTTCAGCGGCGCCACCTCCCGCCGAAAAGGCGTCTTCGAGCAGGCCCACACAGGCACCCTCCTGCTCGACGAGGTCGGCGAGCTCTCCCCCCGCGTCCAGACAGCCCTCCTCCGCGTCCTCCAGGAGGGCGCCCTCCGCCGCGTCGGCGGCGAGTCCAGAGTGGCAGTCGACGTCCGCATCGTCGCCGCCACCCACAAGGACCTCGCCCGCATGGTCCGCGACGGCACCTTCCGCGAAGACCTCTACTTCCGCCTCCGCGGCGCCACCCTCGAGGTCCCCCCGCTCCGCGCCCGCCCCGGCGACATCGATCTCCTCGCCGACCGCTTCCTCGACGAAATCGCCGCCCGCCGCGCCACCCCCCGCCTCACCCTCTCGCGCGAAGCCCGCAAGTCCGTCTGCGCCCACCCCTGGCCCGGCAACGTCCGCGAGCTGAAGACCGAGGTCGAGCGCTGGGCCGTCTTCTGCGACGGAGTCGTCGAAGAGAGCGACCTCGCCCCCGAAATCCGCGACCCCCGCCCCCCAGAGAGCCGCAATGACAGCCGCCCGATCGGAGCGCGCCCCGCCGCCTGGAGCCCCGGCGCCTCGGAGTACCTGGGCCACGAGCCCGTGGGGCAAGAGCCCGTGGGGCAGGGGAGCGCGCCCCCCGATGTCGCCCCCCTCGCCGAGGTCACCGAGCGCGCCGAAAGACAGGCCATCACCGCGGCCCTGACCCACCACCATGGCAACCTCAGCGCCACCGCCCGCGCCCTCCAGATCGACCGGAATACCCTCAAACGAAAGATGGCAGTCTACGACCTGTTGGCCGGCAGCCTGTCAGAACCGCGTGACTGATCCCGACAAGAGCCTGGAGCAGACCTTGGTCGCCGGCCTGGTGTTCTCCCTTCTCCTCACCCATCGCCCTGTCTGCGTGCGCGTCCCGCACGCGAGCACCGCCTGCCATGCAGGCTGCGGGCGCGCTCTTGCCAGGACTGCGATTCGCGTGTACAATTCCATGTACATCAAGGAGGCCGCGTCATGAGCAGTCGCAGCTATTCGGTTGCAGAAGCGCGCGCCGCGCTGCCCAAGGTCATCAACGACGCGAAACGGGGCAAGGTCATCGAAATCACGCGGCGGGGTAAACCCGAAGCGGTCGTGATCTCGCTGGAAGAATACCAGCGCCTGAGGAGCAATCCGGCGCGGCCGACGTTCATGGACCGTTACCGCGAATGGCGAGAGAACGTCGAGCCAGGAGAGCTCGATTTCGAGCCTGACTTCTTCGAAAACCTTCGCGACAAGTCCCCCGGTCCGCCGCCCTGTTTCGACAAATGATCCGGTATCTCCTCGATACGAACGTCCTGTCCGAGCTGGTTCGCGCAAAGCCGGATCCGCTGGCCACCAGGTGGTTCACCAGGCACGGTGGCCACTCCGCGACGGCTGCTCCGGTCATTCAAGAGCTGAGGTACGGGGCCTCGAGCTTACCGCCGTCGAAGCGCCGCGATCGGTTGGAGCGCTACATCGAGGACGTGATCATCGCGACTTACACCATCTTCCCGTACGATGTGCAAGCGGCTGATTGGCACGGGCGCGAGCGCGCCCGGCTCGCGCTCGCGGGCCGACCCCCCCCATTTGCGGACGGCTTCATCGCCGCCATCGCTGCTGTCAACGACCTGACCCTCGTCACGGCGAACCTCAAAGACTTTCACTATTACAATGAGCTCCGAGTCGAGAGCTGGAAGAAGTAACCTCTCCCGCCTTGGAGGGCGTTCGCCCGATCGTGGGATTGCTTCTTCCGTGCGGCCGCCCGAGTCTGATTCAACTGTGTGTAGTCACGGTTCGCGGTCTCCGTGCGCGGACCAATCACTCGCCCCACAGCATCTCTGTTGCGGTGCGTCGTCACGGCTCGCCATCCGGCGGGCGGACCGGGCTGGACAGCGGCCCGGCAGCCTGCGCAACGGCGCAGCGCTGGGTTCAGGGGGTGCGTACGGCGTGCGCCGCGCGCGCCTTCGTTCGACGCGAGCACGCAGCACGATGCACTCCGCGCGCGCCGATGGTAGGTCCTCCCGGGTGAAGCAGTACCTCGATCTTCTGCGCCTGATCCTCGATCACGGCAAGGAGCGCAAAGACCGCACGGGGACAGGCACCCTCGGGATCTTTGGGCATCAGATGCGGTTCGACCTGCGGGCCGGCTTTCCCCTGCTCACCACCAAGAAGGTCCACGTCCGCGCCATCGTCCACGAGCTGCTCTGGTTCTTGCGCGGCGAGACCCACGTCAAGAGCCTGCAAGACGCCGGCGTCACCATCTGGGACGAGTGGGCCACGGCCGAGCAGACTGCCCGCTTCGGGCGGCAGGCCGGTGACCTCGGGCCGGTGTACGGCCACCAGTGGCGGAACTTCGGCGCCACGCGCAAGCCCGACGGCTCGTACGAACGCGACGGATTCGATCAGCTCACCCACGTCGTCGAGCAGATCCGCCAGAACGCCCATAGCCGCCGGCTCCTCGTCACGGGCTGGAACCCGAGCGAGGCCGACGACGTCGCGCTGCCCCCTTGCCACACCCTCTTTCAGTTTCACGTCCAGGACGGCGAGCTCTCGTGTCAGCTCTACCAGCGCAGCGGGGACGTCTTCCTCGGCGTCCCGTTCAACATCGCCAGCTATGCTCTGCTCACCTGTCTGGTCGCCCAGGTCACCGGCCTCCGCCCCGGCGACTTCGTCCACACCTTCGGTGACGCCCACCTCTACAAGAACCACCTCGACCAGGCCAGACTCCAGCTCACCCGCGACCCTCGATCGCTCCCCACGCTGCGTCTCAATCCCGATGTCCGCGACCTCGCCGCCTTCCGCTTCGAGGACATCACCATCGAGGGCTACGACCCTCACCCCGCCATCAAAGCCGAAGTGAGCGTCTAGGCATGGAACCCCTGGTGTTCGTCGTCGCGATCGCGAAGAACGGCGTCATTGGCAAGGACGGCAAGGTCCCCTGGTACCTCCCCGAGGATCTCAAGCACTTCAAGGCCATGACCATGGGCCACGCCATCCTCATGGGCCGCAAGACTTACAACGAAACCAAACGCCCCTTGCCCGGCCGCCGCAACATCATCATCAGCCGCTCCCCGGACTTCCAGGCCCCCGGCTGCGAGGTGGTGTCCAGTCTGGAACAGGCCATCTCCCTGGCCCGCACCGCCGACCCCGAGCCCCGGGTCATCGGCGGCGCCGAGATCTTCCGCCTGGCTCTCCCCCTCGCCACCCGCATCTACCTCACCGAGGTCGATCACGACGCCGAAGGCGACACCTTCTTCCACCTCGACCGCACCGGCTTCCAGGAAACCGAGCGCCGAAAGGCCGAGACCCCCGACGTCTGGTTCGTCACCCTCGACCGCAACGGATAGGCCATTTGTGCACCATCCCTTGCAGGCAGGCTCTGCCTCGCTGGCCAAGATCCTTCCCTGGGCGACACTCCTCCGACCACCGCATGCGAGAGCGCACGAAAGAAGTTGACAAATCAGGATCAAGTTGCCTCTTCTGAACGCCGTTCGAGAGCACCGACCATGACCGAATCAAGCTCCCGCATCTCGCCTCCGTGCACGGTAGTTGCGCCCGAGCTCCGTAGGGCGCCCTGCACTTTCGACGGGCCCGCGCGTCGTCTGCGTGCATGAGAAGAACAGATGATCGAATCATTGACGATAAAAGGGTTTCGCGGTCATTACGAGCGCGCCTTGAAGAGGCTCGCGAGGGTCAACCTCCTCGTGGGACCCAACAATGCCGGCAAGACCGCCGTGCTCGACGCCGTGGAGCTTCTGATGCGAGACGGGCATCCGCGCACGCTGGCGTCGCTGGCGGGACGTCGATCCGGCGAGTACGCCAGCGCCTTCGATTACCACGAGGGGGAGTCGCTCCCTTTCGCCGTGCGGTACCTCTTCTATGGCTATGCGGACGGCGCGGACGCCACGCTCTCGCTCGCGTGCGCCGGCGAGCCCGCAAGGACGCTCGCTCTGTCATGGCAGGACCGCTCGGAAGAGGGAGCGTACCCGGACGCCGCCGAGATTCGGATGCTGCGGAACGGAAAGGACGCCGAGACCATCGGTGTCGGTTCCCACACGACTGGCGCAGCGACCGCCCACCGGAGCCCGCAGCGAGTTCAGTTCGTGAGCCCCCTCGGCGCTACGGCCGCTTCGCTACGCCCGCTGTGGGGCTCCATCGTGGGCAACCCGGACGAAGACGAGGTGCTCAAAGCGATGAAGATTCTCGACAGACGTATCGAACGCCTGGTCTTTTCGACCGACACCGACGCCGATCCGACGCCCAAAATCTTCGTCCGTTTGACGGGCATCCGCGAGCGTGTCCCGCTCTCGAGCCTCGGGGACGGGATTCGGCGGATGCTTGGAATCGCCATCCGCGCCGTGAAGGCGCGGGATGGTTGGCTGCTCCTGGACGAGGTGGACAGCGGCCTGCACTTCTCGGCGATGGAGCGACTTTGGCGCTGGCTGATCGTGTTCTCGGAGAGGTGCAACATCCAAATCTTCGCCACGACTCACAGCTCCGACTGCGTGAACGCGCTCGGCCGATTGCACGAGGCCGAACCCGATCTCACCCAATCTGTCGCCGTCTTCCGGATCGAGCCCACACAGGTGGCGGCGACGCGATATTCGCCCGAAGAGATGCAAGTGGTCGCCGAGAATGCGCTGGAGGTGCGGGGATGAGTAAGAACGGCCCCCCAACCAAGGAGCGGGACCGCTGGCTGGTCGTCGAGGGAGACGACGACAAATGGGTCACGATCAATCTGCTCGCACGTCATGGAGCACTCTGGGGCGACAGCACGGGAGCGGCGTCCGAAGACCTCCCCTACGTCACATCAGCCAACGGCATCGACCCGCTTCGAAAAATCGCCGCCGTCGAGGCGAAGAGTCGACGCCGTCTGGGGATGATCCTCGATGCGGACCTGGCGGCGGGCACCGCCTGGGCGAAGCTGCGCGATCAGCTCCGCAGCATCGCCGACCCCCCGGAGTGGCTGTCACCGATGCTGGCGCAGGTCCCGGAGCTTCTGCCCACGGAGGGGCTCGTGATCGAACAGGACGGTCGAGCGATCGGTGTCTGGGTGATGCCCGACAACGGAGCGCAGGGAGCACTGGAGGATTTTCTCGTCCAGCTCATCCCCCCTGACGACATTCATTGGGAGCACGCGTGTGCGAGCGTCGCCGCGGCGGTGACGCGGGGGGTCGCGTTTTCTCCGCAATACCGTTCCAAGGCGGAAGTACACACCTGGCTCGCATGGCAAGCAGAGCCGGGCGTGCCGCCGGGTCGCGCGGTGAAGAGCGCGTACTTCACGCACAACGCTGCACGTGCCCTGGCGTTCGTGGCGTGGTTCCGCCGCATGTTCCCTGCCGCGAAGTGATGTCGGGTCCTGGTAGGCGTGCTGCTCGCGGTCGCGCGCCGTACGGCCCGGCCACGCCCGCCGAAGGGGGCTACCCGATATGCCCAATGGTCGGCATCGCCGTGGGCTTCGTCGACTTCTTGCCCATCAGCTCCTTGATGGCGTCCTCCAGGCCGGCAATGGTCAGCGAGAACATCGGGAAGATGCCGCGCACCACGTCGACCGTGTTCTGGTAGCCAAAGCGCCCGGCGCCGGCCTCCAGGTCGTCCGCGACAGCAGGCATGTCCGGGTTCAGCCACACGCTGCGCTCGAAGTGCTCGCGCAGCGTCGCGAGCCAGGTCACGCCGGGGATGTTGGCGCCGTCACCGCCGTAGTTCGCGGCCCCGAGGAGCTCGTACGGCGCCATGGAGGCGTCGCCCACGAACACCAATTTATAGTTCTTTCCGCACTCGTGGAGGATGTCCCGCACGTTCACCGCGTCCTGAAAGCCCTCGGTCTTGTAGACCTTGCCATAGACGCAGTTGTGAAAATAATAGGTTCGCAGCTCTTTCCAGTGCGTCGAGCGCTTTGCCGCGCTGAAGAGCTGCGACACCAGGTGGGCATACGGGTCCATCGAGCCGCCCACGTCCATCATCAGAATGACGCGCGTGTTGGGCCGGCGCGGCGGCCGGGTCACCACCTCCAGCTCGCCGGCGTTCTTGGCGGTCGCGTCGATGGTCCCGTCGATGTCGAGCTCGACGTCGGTGCCCTCGCGCACGAAGGCCCGCAGCTTGCGCAGCGCCACCTCGACCTGCCGGATGTCGAGCACCAGATCATTGCGGTAAGGCTTGTATTTGCGGGCATCGGCCGTCTTCATGGCACCGCCCTTGCCGCCGCCGCCGGGCCCCACCTGAATGCCGTTCGGGTTCTCGCCGCTGCGGCCGAACGGCGAGGTCCCACCGGTGCCAATCCACCGGTTGCCGCCGTCGTGCCGCTCTTTTTGCTCCTTCAATCGCTGCTCGAAGCGCTTCAGCACCTCCTCGATGTCGAGCGACTCCAGCGCTGCCCGCTCTTCGTCCGACAGGCTGCGTCGCGGCATCGGGTCCTCGAGCCACTCCAGGATCTCCTCGGCGATCTTCTTCGCCTCGACCTCGATGCCGCGAAAGTGCTTGGAGAAGGCCAGATCGAAGTCGTCCAGGTGAATCTCGGAGTGGACGCAGAGGGCCCGCGCCACGTGGTAGAACCCTTCCAGCGAGGACTCGTGCAGGCCGGAAGACAGCGCCCGCGCCAGCGCGACGGCCTCCTGCGCACCGACAGGCACCTTGCGCGCTCGAAGCTCATAGAGAAACTCGACGAACATGGGAGACCTCGATTCAGTATCGACTCAAGCTCACGGATGCTTCGCAGGGGCCCACAAATCTTCTCTTCTCATCAATTAAGCTCCGCCGTGCCCGCCGTGCTGAATCACCCGTTCCTGCTCTTTGCCCGGCGCTCCAACCCGTCAATGGCCACTCGTCGCTGCGCCGGACGTCAGGAGCGGTACTTCCGGCCGCCCGAGAGCTGGTCGGCCAGGGCCACCATGTCTTGCTCTTTCTTGATCAGGGCGCCCAGGAAAGGCAGCGACTTGTCGAGCTTGACCTCCGTCAGGCCCGCCTTCTTGAGGACGGCGATCCAGTCGATGAGCTCGCTCGTCGAGGGGCGCTTGCGCAGGCGGGCCACGTTGCGGATCTCGTAGAAGCACTTGAGTGTCTGATCGACGAGCTCGCGCTCCAGGTCGGGGTGGTGGACGCGGACGATCTGCCGCAGGAGCTCGGGCTCCGGAAAGTCGATGAAGTGGAAGACGCAGCGGCGGAGGAAGGCGTCGGGCAGCTCCTTCTCGTTGTTGCTCGTGATGACCACGATGGGCCGCTCCTTGGCGACGATCTCCTCGTTGGTCTCCTGCACGCGGAAGCGCATGCGATCGAGCTCGTGGAGGAGATCGTTGGGGAACTCCAGGTCGGCCTTGTCGATCTCGTCGATGAGCAGCACCACGCGCTTGTCGGCCTTGAGCGCCCGGCCGAGCGGGCCAAGCTTGATGTACTGGCGAATGTCCTTCACGTCGCCGTCGCCGAAGCGCGAGTCGTAGAGCCGTTGCACGGTGTCGTAGAGATAGAGCCCGTCCTGCGCGCGCGTCGTGCTCTTGACGTTCCACGGGATGATCTCGGCCTGCTCCGACTCGGCGATGGCCTCGGCCAGCAGCGTCTTGCCGGTGCCCGGCTCGCCCTTGATGAGCAGCGGCCGCTCCAGCGCCAGGGCGCAGTTGACAGCCGCTTCGAGGGCGTCGTTGGTGAGGTAACGTTCGGTGCCGCGGAACCGGCGGAAGGTCGACATGGGAGCGCAGCTTAGCAAATCGAGGCGCGCCGCGAGGGCGACGCAGCGCGACAAACATGGCAGAATCTGCGCGACCAACATGCGCCGCTCCATCGCCCTCGCCGCCCTGACTCGGGTTTTCGCTCAAGGCTTCGCTCGAGCTTTCGCTCGGGTTTTCGCCGCTGTTTTCGTCCTGGCTTTCGCCTCCGTTTTCGTCGTCGCGTGCAGCGGCAACGCCGTCGTCGAGCCCGGCGACAAGCAGACGAAGCGCGCCAAGGCCTTCATCGCCAAGTGCAACCCGCCCGCGCCGCCGGGAGGGACGGGCGTGCTCGAAGAGGTCTACGCCTGCCTGGTCCCCGAGGACGCCTGCCCCGATCCGGCCTCGGCGCAGGCCCTGGAGGAGCTGGGCTATGTCCTCGAGAAGGAGGGCTGCGGCACCAACATCGCTGTCTACGACGTCCCCTGCGGCCCCGACCTCAACGCGATCGACTGCTGCTATGTGGTGCGGGTCGCGGCCGCCGAGAATGCCTGCAACTTCGAGTAGCGGTCGGGGCCCGCGTGGGCCTACTGGCAACACGCTGTCTGTGGCGCGGCCAGAGCCAGTCGCGCACGGGCTCGGCGTGGGCGTCCCCGATGACAGCCAGTCGCGCATGAGATCCTGGTGGGCGCCCCGTGGGCGCGCCGATCACAGCCAGTCGCGCATCAGGTAGGCGGCCCACGACGCGCCGCGCTCCAGGAAGGAGCGCTTTTCGAGGGTGGCCACGGTGACCTCGCGGCACGATGTCAGGTCCTGATAGAACATCGCCTCCATGGCGCCGGCGAAGGCCGCGTCGCGGACGATGACGTTGACCTCGAGGTTGAAGCGCAGCGACTGCCGATCGAGGTTGGACGAGCCGATGGTGGACCACTGTCCGTCGATGGTGGCAGTCTTGGCGTGCAGCACGCGGCCCTCCCACTCGAAGATGCGCACTCCCGAGCTGAGGAGCAGCCCGTAGATCGAGCGCGCGGCGAACAGGACCGCGGGGACGTCCGTGGTGCCGGCGACCATGACACGCACGTCGACGCCGCGCTTTGCGGCCTGGCGCAGGGCATTGAGCAGGCGCACGGTCGGCAGGAAATAGGCATTGGTGATGAAGATGTGCGAGCGCGCGTCGCGGATACCGTCGCCGTAGGCGTGGCGCACGGTGCGGCGGCCGCGACGGAGGTGGCTGGCGGCGACCTGCACGGCCGGATCGTTCGAGTCGCGGCGGCGCGGTTGACGCGTGAGGTCCATCTCGGGGCCCTCCGCCTTCTTCCAGGTGCTGAGAAAGAACGAGAGCAGCTCGGACACCACGGGTCCCTCGATGCGGACGTGGGTGTCGCGCCAGTCTCGCCCTCCGTCCGACGTCGAGGCATAGTCGTCCGAGATGTTGAGCCCGCCGGTGAATGCCACGTTGCCGTCGGTGATGAGCAGCTTGCGGTGATTGCGCAGGGTGAGCTTGGCGAGGGTCTTGTCGAGCGTGGGCGACAGCTCGACCGGGTGGAACGCCATGGTGCGGACCCCGGCCTGGGCCAGCCAGACCAGGTATTCGACCGAGACGCTGGAGCCCCACCCGTCGTAGAGGACATTGACCTCGACTCCGGCCCTGGCGCGCTCGATGAGCGCCTGGCCGAAGCGGGCGCCGGTCTTGTCGTCCTTGAGAATGTAAGTCTCGAGACAGATGCTCCGCTGGGCCCCCGCGATGGCCGCGAGCATGGCCGTGAACGTCTGGGCGCCGTCGCGCAAGATCGCGAGGCGGTGAGCGCCGACGGGCAATTCAGCGAAGGGCGGGGACATTGGTCGGTCTGCGGGTCCAGGGAAGGCAGCGCTCGGGTTGCTCCTCAGGGGTAATATCTTGCTTTCATGCGCTCGCAATAGGCCACGAGGTTCGGGTGCTTCGGGAGGATGGCCGCGAAGGCCGGCCCGAGGGGCGCCCAGCGCAGCCCGGCCAGGAACGCATACGTGGTGGCGTCGACGCTCGTCGCCGCGTCGCCGAGGAAATAGGGCTTGTCACCCAGCAGCTCGGCGAGGGCGGCGACGTCGTCCGCGCACATCGCGAGGACGTCCTCGGGCGCGTGGCGTCCTGTCCCCTGGGCCCGGACCTGCTTCGTGACGATGCGCCGGGCGATGCCGGGCACGATCGCCCGGGCGAGGGCCGGCATGCCGCCGAACAGGTCCCTCCTGGCGGCGGCGAACCCGACGTCGTCGACCCAGCGTGCGTACACGAGGCAGAAATACAGGCCCTCTTCGACCATGCGCCGAATGGTGTGGCCGAGCGCCCGGTCCCGCGGCGACAGGCCCGCGTCGAGCTTGTCCCCGCGCGTCTTCTTGAGGTGCTCGATGATGTGCGCCGAGTCGGCGATCACCACCCCGTCGTCCTTGATGAAAGGGAGCTTGCCCTTGGGGGCCTTCTGCGAATTGGCGATCTTGGTCTCGAACGCCTCGCCCGTCATGCGCAGGTAGTTCTCGACCTTGAAGCAGAACGGGCTCGGGTTGGGCAGGCCGTAGGCTGGAGCAAACTGGTAGAGCGTGATCATCGCCCCGGCGTCTTAGCCGAGGTGGCGTCCGGGGCCAATCCTGGCGAGAGGGCCGGGGAGGGCGGCGCTACTTCGATGCGATCGTGACGATGCCAGGCCCGACGTAGAGCTCCTGCGCTTTCGCGCCGGTCAGGTAGGTGTCATAACCGGAGATGTTGCGCAGGTGCCGCTCGTAGAAGGACACGACGTAGGCGCGTGCGAGCGCGTTGACGGTGGCATTGTCGAGCGTTGCCATGTTGCAGAAGTTGCAGGTGAACCCACACGAGGCGACGTCATCGAGGAAGCTCATGTGATTGGCGCCGTTCACCGTGACTTGCAGGCTCGGGGAGTTGGCGCCGGCATAGAACGTGGTGAAGTTCTCGGCGGCGGGAGCGCACGCCTGGCCGAAGCCGCCGGCCATTGAATCGAGCGTTTCGCCCAGGAAGCCGGTGGGGATCTGGATCATTGGCATCTTCGCGCTCACGTCGATGCACTTTGGCGGACTGCACGCGCCCATGCCGCCGTCCACGGGATCGAGGACGATGGAGGCCTTGATGCGCGGATCGATGCTCGCGAGGTTCAATGCGAGCTTGCCGCCGAGCGAGTGACCGGTGGCCCCCGCGTTCTCGACGTCCGCCTTGCCGGCGAGCTCGGGCGCATCCTTGGCCCAGTCGAGGCCGGCCTTGAGGTCCTCCGTGTTCTTCGTGTTGTCGGCGCCCACGAACCCCGCCTGGAAGTCCGGCGCGATGGCCACGTAACCGAAGCTCGCGAGCCTCTTCAGGTAGCCGTCGTACTGGGTGGTGGGCAATTGAAACCCGTGGGCAACCACGATGACGGGATAGGGCCCCGCCGCAGGTCCGGCGGTCGGAAACGAGAACCGGACCGTGAGACCGTTCGTGGTCTTGTTCGCGGGAGCCGACGCCGTGTACGGACCATCCTTGTTCGGATCGGCCACTGCCATCCCGGAGCCTCCCGCGCCGCCGCCGCCGTTGCTCGCCGTCGAGCCTCCCGCGCCGCCGCCGCCGTTGCTCGCCGTCCCGCCGCCGCCGTTGCTCGCCGCCGCGCCGCCGCTCCCACCGGCATTGCCACCACCGCCTCCGGTATTGCCGCCGGCTCCGCCGCCATTGCTGGCCGACGAGGTCGTGCCCGAGGCCCCGGACCCTTCGGTGAACGAGACATCCCCCGAGCCACACCCCATGGCGGCGATCGGGAGCAAGACGACGAGCGGGAGAAGGAGCGCGCGCGAAAGTTTCATGTGCGAAACATTCGCCCGGGAAGGAGTCCTTGTCAACGGGTGGAATTTTCCAGACCTCGGGTGGCCGAGGCGATCGGGCGACAGGGGATGGCGGGGTGCCGACGAGCTGGACGACCGGTGGCCGGGGGCCGACCGAGCTGGCGATTGGCGGCGATGATGCTTCGAGTGGATCGCCCCCCTCGTCCACGCCGAAACGATAACGGTCTTCTCGAATGCCAAACACGGCAAGATGGTTCTGCGCGGCGCGCAGCCGATGTTTCATCAGCCTTGCGACGGCCCGCGAGGACGCGCGCACGTGCTGCACCTCGCGTGCCTGCGGCGAAGGGAGTAGGCTCGGCCCATGCCTGCCAAGCTCGTTCCGTCGCCGTCGCTGCCCGGGTCGCTCCCGATAGGGCCCACCCTGGAAGCGTGGCGCGCCATGACGCCGGAGGAGCGCGAGCGGTTCTTGGTGGACGTCAACGAGGTGACCTCGCTTCCGCAAAACGCCATGAGCGAAGGGCGGCCGCACAAGAAGGCCAAGACCCGGGCCCTCGACATGCTCGGCCTCCATTTCAGGGCGATGGGGCGTGTGGTCTACCTGGCGGAGGAAATGGCGGTCGTGTACCCGGGCGAGGAGGTCTTCAGCCCGGATCTCCTCGCCGTGGTCGGCGTGGAAGAGCCCGCGGACGACGAGCGCCTGGCGTGGGTGGTGGCCGACGAGGGCAGGGGGCTCGACGTCGTGCTCGAGGTCCTTCACATGGGCCGGCGAGACAAGGATCTCGTGGAGAACGTCCAGCGCTATGCCCGCCTCGGCATCCCGGAGTATTTCGTTTACGATTACGGCCGCCAGCAGCTCCACGGATATCGATTGGCCGGCGAAGGCGCCAGGCGTTATCAGCGGATCGTGCCGCAGATGGGCCGCTACAGCTCGACGGTGCTGGGGCTCGATCTGGCCCTCCAGGGCGGCAGACTGCGGTTCTTCCAGGGGATGGCGGAGCTGTTCGATACGGCCGAGCTGCTCGGTCGCCTGACTGGCATGATGGAAGAATTGGAGGCCAGGGCCTCGCTGGCCGAGGCAAAGGCCGAAGAGGCCAGGACGCAGGCTGAAGAGGCCAGGACGCAGGCCGAAGGCGCCAGGACGCAGGCCGGACAGGCGCTGGCCGGGATGCGGGAGACGATCTTGGCGGTGCTGCGCGCGCGCGGGATCCCGTGCCCGGAAGGCGCCGAGGCGCGCCTGATGGCGTGTGACGATCTTCCGACATTGCAACGCTGGCTGCTCCGCGCGACGTCGGCCGGCACGGCGTCCGAGGTCTTCGAGGGGTAGGCTCTCAGCCCATCATGGCGCGGCCGAGGGCGGCGGGGGAGTCGGCGAGAGGGGCTGTATCAGCCCATCATGGCGCGGCCGAGGGCGGGGCGGGCGGTGCAGCGGCCCAGCCATTCGACGACGTTTTTGTGGGCGCCGTAGTCGACGCCGAGGCGCATCATGAAGGGGAGGAAGGTGGCAATGGAGAGGTCGGCGAGGGTGAAGTCTTTGCCGAGGAGGAAGGGCTTTTCCTGGAGCTCTTTGTCGACGATGCCGAGGAGGTCGACGATGTCTTTTTTGGCGGCCTCGCCGGCGGCGGCGTTGCGCTGCTCGGCGGGGAAGCGTTCGGAGTTGTTGCGGAGGAGGCGGGAGAGGGCCTCGGTCAGGGTGACGGAGCTCCAGGCGATCCATTTCAATGCGGCGCCGCGGGCGGGGCCGGGGGCAGGGTAGAGGCCATTTTCGACTCCGTAGGTCTCGCCGAGGTAGACGAGCATGGCGAGGGACTCGAAGATGGGGACTCCGTCGGCGACGAGGAGTGGCACTTTGGCGTTGGGGTTGAGAGCCACGTAGTCGGGCTTCTTGTGGTCGCCTGCGGCGAGGTCGACCTTGACTTTTTCGAACGGGGCGCCGAGCTCTTCGAGAGCCCAGAAGACGCGCGTGGAGCTGGTCATCGGGGCGTAATGAAAGGTCAGGCTCATGGGAGGCTCCTCGGAGGTTGCGGACGGCGGGAGACTGCGTCGCGGGGGCGCGGCCGGCAACCGGAGACGTGTGTGGTCACGACGGGGGGTGTCGGGGCGAGCGGGGGCGTGGAGCGCGGGGACGTTTGGGGCGAGCGGGGGTGCGGATCGCGGGTGGGG
>Ga0163144_10019130_pt1 | contig 13793 bp, 14 predicted proteins | sample OliLak19BULKMAT1_FD_123175 | JGI IMG/M metagenome (GOLD analysis project Ga0163144, IMG submission 123175) | Freshwater microbial mat bacterial communities from Lake Vanda, McMurdo Dry Valleys, Antarctica - Oligotrophic Lake LV.19.BULKMAT1 | ecosystem: Environmental > Aquatic > Freshwater >... | reverse complement strand
GGGCGGCCGGCGCGGACCCAGTCGCGGTACGCACGCCCTCCGTTCCACGCCGCGGTGCTGAAGCCGAGGATTTCGCTGCGCGCGCCGGCAAGTTCGAGCGCGCGTGCCAGCAGGTCGGCGAGCACCGCGACGTTCTCGGCCTGCGCGCGCATCGAGCCCGAGCAGTCGACGAGGATCGTCAGCACCGCGTCGGCCTGCGGCGCTTCGCGCTCGCTGCGGAACACGCGCCGCTCGGCCGGCGATGCGACGAGTTGGGCCAGGCGGCTGCCGTCGATGCGGCCTTCTTCCTGCGCGCCGTCCCAGCCCTGGGCCTGCGGCAGGCCCAGCAGGGTCTTCAACTCGCGCACCAGGCGCGGCAGGTTGACGCGCTGCGCTTCGATGCGGCGGTCCAGGCGCTCGCGGTGCGCGGCCAGCACGGGCGGGCGCAGCAGCGAGCCGGCGCGATGCTCCTGGTCGTAGGCGCGGGTGAAGACGCGGTAGGCGTCGGCGTCTTTGTCGGCCAGCGCCCGCGCCGCGCCGCCTGCGGCAGCTGCTGCGCCGTCGTCCTCGCTATCGTCAAGGTCGTCGAGGTCGTCGAGGTCCATCATCAGGTTGAACGCAGCGCGTTCGGCATCGTCACGGGCACGCTCGCTCGTGCTGCTGTGCTCGACCTCAGCCTCGGTCGCGCGCAGCATCGCGCCGACGTCGCTAGAGATCGACAGCGCATGCGGCGCGAACGCGGCTTGGTCGTGACGCTCGCGCTTGCAGGCCGCCAGAGCGCTGCCGATCACCGGGCCGAGTGCGTAGCGCGTCGCTTCGATGAAGTCCTCGGTCGCTTCGACGACCGGCTCGGCGCTGATGCGCGCGCGCGCCATCTGCACGAGGGTGTAGAGCAGCCCGCCGCGCGCGGTGTCGGCCAGGCCCGAGCCGTGAAAGTCCAGCGACCAGGCTTCGTGGCGGTGGCGCAGGTTGTGGACCACGCCGCGCAGGCCGGCGTCGGCCGCCAGCGACTCGACGCGAAACTGCTCGAGCAGGTCGAAGACCAGGCGCTCGGCGGGGTCCTCGGGCCGCAGCATTGCATGCCGGGCCGCGTCGCTGTGCTTCAGGCGCAGCGCCAGGCCATCGGCCGCGCCGCGGAAAGAGTCGAAGTCGTCGTGCGCCAGCGACGGGTGCAGGTGCGGCGCGAACAGCGGTAGCGCGTTTGCGCCGCGGTGCAGTCGGCGCGCGCGGAAGTGCAGGTCGCGCTCGCCGGCGATCGCGCGGATCGCGGCGATGCAGAGTTCTTCGATGTGTTGCTGGCGGCGCGTTGTGGCCGCGTCGGACTCGGCTGCCACGCGGCCCTCACCCCAACCCTCTCCCAGGGGGAGAGGGAGGAAGTCCGAGTTCCTGGTCGAAGACGCGTTGGAAGTACTCGTTGACGACGGGGCGTTCGGCGTCGTCGCACTTGTTCAGGAAGGACAGCGCGAAGGCCTGGTTCAGGTCGCCGAAGATGCCCAGGTTCTCGGCCCAGGTGATCACGGTGCGCGGCGACATCAAGGTCGACAAGTCGCCGGCGGCGAAGCCGCGCCGCGTCAGTTCAGCCATCGCGACCATCTGGCGCACCAGGGTCGGGCCGCTGCCTTCACGCAACGCGGGCACGCGCGCGAGCACGATCTCGGTCTCTTCGTCGGCCGGCAGGTAGTTCAGCGTCGCGACGATGTTCCAGCGGTCGATCTGCGCATGGTTGAGCTTCTGCGCGCCGTGGTACAGGCCGTTGAGGTTGCCCAGACCGACGGTATTGGCGGTGGCGAAGAGCCGGAAGAACGGGTGCGGCCGGATCACGCGGCTCTGGTCGAGCAGGGTGAAATGGCCGTCGCGCTCGAGGATGCGCTGGATCACGAACATCACGTCGGGCCGGCCGGCGTCGTACTCGTCGAAGACCAGCGCCACCGGACGTTGTAGCGCCCAGGGCACGATGCCCTCCTGGAACTCGGTGACCTGCTGGCCCTCGCGCAACACGATGGCGTCGCGGCCGACCAGGTCCATGCGGTTGATGTGGCCGTCGAGGTTCACGCGCACACACGGCCAGTTGAGCCGCGCGGCGACCTGCTCGACATGGGTCGACTTGCCGCTGCCGTGCAGGCCCTGAACCATCACGCGGCGGTTGCGCGAGAAGCCGGCCAACAGAGCCAGCGTGACCTCGGGATTGAAGCGGTAGGCCGCGTCGACCTCGGGCACATGCGCGTCGCGCTCGGCGAAGGCCGGCACGACCAGGTCAGAGTCGATGCCGAAGAGGTCGCGAACGGCGACGCGGCGCTCGGGTTGCATCGTGTGCAGGTCGTCGGTCACGGCGGTCTTCTCGTTGCTTTCTCTTGGCTCAGGCCTGGTCGTGGTGGCGCGGCACCTCGGCATCGATCGCGGCCATCGCGTCGGCCGCGCGGCGCAGCGCCGGCAGCCACTGCAACGCCTTGTCGGCCGACAGACGCATGGCAGGCGCCTGCAACGCGATCGCGAGGTTGGATCGCCCGCGCGGCCGCGGCACCGACACGGCCACACACAGCAGGCCGGGCAGGAACTCCTCGTCGTCGATCGCATAACCGTCGCGCCTGACGCGCGCGATCTCGGCTTCGAGTGCCTCCAGCGTTGTCAGCGTCTTGGGCGTGTAAGGCTGCAGCGGCACATGCGCCAACAGGCGCTTGCGCTGCGCCGGCGCGAGCTGCGCCAGAAAGAGCTTGCCGCTGGCCGAGGCATGCGCGGGCACGCGCGAGCCCGGGTGCAGGTAGAAGCGCAGCGGCGCGGCGGTTTCGACGCGGTCGAGGTAGACGACCTCGCTGCCCGACAGCGCGGTCAAGTTGCAGCTTTCGCCGATCTCATCGACGAGGTGGCGCAGCACGACGTGTTGCGCGCCGTGGAAGCTGTTGTTGAGCAGCAGGTTTTCCGCCAGGCGGCGCAGGCGCTGGCCGGTGCTGTAGTGGCGCCCGTCGTCCTCGCGCTGCAGCAGGCCCGCGGCCTCGAGTTGCTGCAGCATGCGGTGCAGGGTCGGCTTGGGCAGGCCGGTTTCTTCGGCCAGGCCGGGCAGCGAGAACAACTGATCGCGCGAGGCGACGACCTCGAGCAGGGCCACCAGACGCATCGTCGGCGTGTCGCCGCCTATTTCGGCGGCCGGGCTGCGGCTGGGGCTGACGACTCTCATGGCCGGGGATGCTAGCCTCATTCCGGATAAAAGAGAAATTCGTTCCAAAAATCGAGACAAACGATTGACCTTTGCCCTCTTGACGGCTAAATTCCTCGCTTCGTCTTCAGGAGACCCGCCCCATGGACCAAGCCCGCCGCCCCGACTTCCGCCAGCCCGTTGCTGGCGTGCAGAAGATGACCCCCTCCGAAGCCTTCGTCGAGACTCTGGTGGCGCAGAAGGTCGACACCATGTTCGGCATCATGGGCTCGGCCTTCATGGACGCAATGGACATCTTCGCGCCGGCCGGCATCACGCTGATCCCCGTCGTCCACGAGCAGGGCGCCGGCCACATGGCCGACGGCTATGCGCGCGCCAGCGGGCGCCACGGCGTCGTGATCGGCCAGAACGGTCCGGGCATCAGCAACTGCGTCACCGCGATCGCCGCGGCCTACTGGGCGCACTCGCCGGTCGTGGTCATCACGCCCGAGACCGGCACGATGGGCATGGGCCTGGGCGGCTTCCAGGAAGCCAATCAACTGCCGATGTTCCAGGAGTTCACGAAGTACCAGGGCCATGTCTGCAACCCGAAGCGCATGGCCGAGTTCACAGCGCGCTGCTTCGACCGCGCAATCTCCGACATGGGCCCGACCCAGCTCAACATCCCGCGCGACTACTTCTACGGCGAAGTGACCTGTGAGATCCCGAAGCCGCTGCGCATCGAGCGCGGCGCCGGCGGGGAAGAGAGCCTGAACGCCGCCGCCGAGTTGCTGGCCGCCGCCAAGTTCCCGGTGATCCTGGCCGGGGGCGGCGTCGTGATGGGCGACGCGGTCGAGGAGTGCAAGGCGCTGGCCGAGCGCCTGGGCGCGCCTGTTGCCGTTGGCTACCTGCGCAACGACGCCTTCCCGGCGAGCCATCCGCTGTGGGCCGGCCCGCTCGGCTACCAGGGCAGTAAGGCGGCCATGAAGCTGATCGCGCAGGCCGACGTCGTGCTCGCGCTCGGCTCGCGCATGGGCCCCTTCGGCACCCTGCCCCAGCACGGCCTGGACTACTGGCCCAAGGACGCCAAGATCATCCAGATCGAGGCCGACCACACCAACCTGGGCCTGGTGAAGAAAATCACCGTCGGCATCTGCGGCGACGCGAAGGCCGCGGCGAAGGCGCTGACCGAGCGCCTGGCCGGCAAGACCCTGGCCTGCGACGCGACGAAAGCCGCGCGCGCGAAGACCATCGCCGACGAGAAGGCCGCGTGGGAGAAGGAGCTCGACGGCTGGACCCACGAGAAAGACCCGTACAGCCTGGACGTGATTGCCGAGGGCGAGCGCGAAAAGCCTTTCAGCGGCGGCCGCTACCTGCACCCGCGCCAGGTGCTGCGCGAGCTCGAACGCGCGATGCCCGCGCGCGCGATGGTCTCGACCGACATCGGCAACATCAACTCGGTGGCCAACAGCTACCTGCGCTTCGAGGAGCCGCGCAGCTTCTTCGCGCCGATGAGCTTCGGCAACTGCGGCTATGCGCTGCCGACGATCATCGGTGCCAAGGTTGCCTGCCCCGACCGCCCGGCAATCGCCTATGCCGGCGACGGCGCCTGGGGCATGAGCATGGTGGAGATCATGACCTGTGTGCGCCACGACATCCCCGTCACCGCGATCGTCTTCCACAACCGCCAGTGGGGGGCAGAGAAGAAGAACCAGGTCGACTTCTACAACCGCCGCTTCGTCGCCGGCGAGCTCGACAACCAGAGCTTCGCCGGAATCGCGCGCGCGATGGGCGCCGAGGGCATCGTCGTCGACCAGCTCGAGGACGTCGGCGCCGCGCTGAAGAAGGCGGTCGAGATGCAGATGAACGAAGGCAAGACCTGCGTGATCGAGATCATGTGCACGCGTGAGCTCGGCGATCCGTTCCGCCGGGACGCGCTGGCCAAGCCGGTGCGCCACCTCGATAAATACCGCGACTACGTCTGAGGCGCTGCGGGCTGCCGTGAACCAGGAGCGCAGCGGGAGCTACGTTCCCGGCCATCCCCTTCTCGACGCGCTGGTGGCGCGCGCGGTGGCCGCTGCCGGCACGCTGCCGCCGCGCCTGGGACTGGTGTATCCCTGCGATGCGCTGGCCCTCGATGCGGCCTCGCGCATTGCAGCGGCCGGCCTGGCGCGGCCCATCCTGATCGGCCCGCGCGAAGCGATCACGCGCGCTGCCGACGAGGCCGGGGTCGAGGTCACGCGCTTCGAGATCGTGCCGTGCGACGACGACCCCGCTGCGTCCGCGCATGCCGCAGCCGCGTTGGCGCGTGATGCTGCCGTCGATGGACTGATGAAGGGGTCGCTGCACACCGACACCCTGATGGCCGCGATCGTTGCCCGCTCTGCGCAGCTGCGCACGGCACGGCGCATCAGCCACGCCTTCGTGTTCGACCTGCCGCGCTATCCCAAGCTGCTGGCGCTGGCCGACTGCGTGATCAACATCGCGCCGGATCTGGCTGCCAAGCGCGACATTCTCGGCAACGCGCTGGCGCTACTTCATAAACTCGGCATCGCGCGGCCGAACGTGGCCATCGTGGCCGCGGTGGAAACCGTCAACCCGGCCATCCCCGCCACGGTCGACGCCCAGGCGCTGGTGGCCGAGGCCCGCAGCGGCGCCTGGCCGGGCGCCACGGTCGAAGGTCCGTGCGGTTTCGACAACGCGTTCAGCGCAGAAGCCGCGCGCACCAAGGGCTTCGCCTCCGAAGTGGCGGGCCATGCGGACCTGCTGCTGATGCCCGACCTGAACGCGGGCAACATGCTCTACAAGGCATTCGTGCACGTCGGCGGCGCCGAGTGTGCGGGCCTGGTGCTGGGCGCGCGGCTGCCGGTGGTGCTGACCTCGCGCGCCGACAGCGCCGCGGCCCGGCTCGCGTCGGCGGCACTGGCCGTACTGGCTGTGTTGGAGGCAGCAGCCGAACCCGATGCGCGTGACGCCGCTGGCCGGCCCGTCAAACCCCGCGCTTGAACTTGAACTTCTGCCCGGCCACCGCAGCCTCGTACATCAGGCCGCCCTTGACCACCGTGAAGATGGCCATGCCGTTGTTGTAGACGCCGACGACCTTGGCCTTGTTCTTGTCGACGCTCGCGCCCGCCGCAGCGCCCCCCGTGCCGGCCTTGGCACTCGCGCCCAGCGTGAGCGCCACGGCCGAAGCTTCCGCGCCGAATTCGAACTCGCCCTGCGTGAAGCGCTGCAGCGCCGCCGCGTTCTCGAAGAAGACGATCTGGCTGTAGGCCTGGCCGCCGAGCTGAAAGCCCACCGAGAGCTGCGTCAGCGTGGCTTCGCCGATGGCCTTGCCCTGCTGGTACACGCGCCCCTTGCCATAGGCGCCCCCCACCCCGATGCCTGCCTTGCCGACGTTGGGGAACACGGCATAGCCGTGGGAATTGGCGAAGAAGCGTCCGCTCTCCTCGGCCTTCTTGAAGATCGCGATGGTCTGGCTGACGTCGTCGGCCCAGACCGGCAGCGCCGGCAACAAACAGGCTGCGGCCGCCAGGCACGCGAGTGAACGTCGGTTGAGCATGGAAAAGTCCTCGCCGGAACGGCCGTTGGGCCGGATGCTTCGAGTTTAGGCCTGTACAGGCGGGGCCTCGATCCAGCGGACGATGCCTTCGGCAATCGCCTGCGAAGGCAGCAGCGCGTCGACTCGCAAAACGCCGGGCTCGCCGAGGGGGGGCTCGAGCACCGCGAATTGCGTTGCGACCAGGCCCGTCGGAAAGAAGTGTTTCGATCGCTGCGCGACACGCGCCATGGCGGCGGCTTCGTCGAGGTCTAGCCAGGCAAAGCGCAGCCCGGGCGCCGCGGCGCGCAGCCGCTCGCGGTAGGCCAACTTGAGCGCCGAGCAGGTGAGCACCGCGCCCGCCGGGCGGCGCGCCAGCTCGGCGCCCAGGCGCTCGAGCCAATCGGCACGGTCCGCGTCGGTGAGCGCCACACCCTCCCGCATCCGCGCGCGATTCGATTCGGAGTGGAATTCGTCGCCTTCAACGAGCGGCAGGCCCAGAAGTGATGCAACCGCCGCACCCGCTTGCGACTTGCCGCAGCCCGACACCCCCATCACGACCAGCCTGGTCATCGCGCAGCCCCTTTTCAAGTTTTCGCGCGCTCAGCGAACGGATGTTCGAACAGGTCGCGGAAGCGTGGCCTGCCCGGAGGGACTCGAACCCCCGACCCCCAGCTTAGAAGGCTGGTGCTCTGTCCAGTTGAGCTACGGGCAGCCGTGGCTGGGATGGGCGCACAGAAAAATGGTCGGGGCGACACGATTCGAACGTGCGACCTACTGCTCCCAAAGCAGCCGCGCTACCAAGCTGCGCTACGCCCCGACGTACGCCCATTCTAGGCGCCGGGGGCCCGCGGCCGTGGCTAATGCGGCACGGCAGGTTCGGCGTCGATCACTTCACCCCGCGCAGCAGGCGCCGGCAACATGAGCTGGTTCGCCACGGCCATGCACTGGCGGATGTGCTGCTCGCAGACGTACTGCAGCGCGCTGTAGGTCAGGGCGGCCGAGACCGCCTGCCCGGCCAGCGGCACGTACTTGGCCACCTGCTGCGCCGAAAGTCGCACGCCGACGGCCTTGAGCAGCATCAGCACGAGTTCGCGCGTGATCATCTTGCCGACGAGCAACCCACCGCCGCTGCTGATGGCCTTGTAGACCACCAGCTGGCGCTCTGGAGCGAGGCGTTCGATCTGGTCTGGCGAGAGGCCGAACGCGCGGTTGATGTCGGGCAGCAGCTTGACCAGCACACTGACGTCGGTCACCCAGTCCAGGCCGGGCACCGGTACCAGGGCCACGCCGGCGGCGAACAGCGCGCGGTGCCTGACCATCCGGCGGCAGCGTGCGGCCACCGCCGCCACGCCGGTCTCGACATCAGGCGCCGCGGGGGTTGGGGTTTTGCGCAGGCTCATCGTGTGCACCAGGGCGGTTCGCGAGTCCGATGCTAGCGCGGCGCGCCCTGTGTGGTGCAAGACAGGGGCATGCGACGGTGTCGGCGAACGAAACCTGCTCTGCGTTGGGTGGTGATAATCCTGTGGACTGCCCATGCACCTGCCCATGCACCTGCTCTCGCGCCTGCTTTCGCGCCGGCTTTCGCACCCCCGTTCTCCGTCGAACCCTGAAAGGCCCGCCCGTCGTTTGCGCAGCGTCGCGACCGCTTTGGCGCTGGCAGGCGCGTTGGCGTTTGGCAGCCGCGCCACCGCCCAGGCCCAAGGCGTACCGCAATCCTTGCCGACCCTTGCGCTGCAGTCCGGCATGCACATCGTGCGGGCGGCCGTCGCACAGACGCCCGAGCAGCGCCAGACCGGGCTGATGTTCCGCCGCGAGATGGCCCAGCACGAAGGCATGCTGTTCGTCTTCGACGATGCGTCGACGCAGTGCTTCTATATGCGCAACACGCTGCTGCCGCTGTCGATCGCCTTCCTGGCCGACGACGGCAGCGTCATCAGCCTGGCCGACATGCAGCCGCAGACGCTGGACAGCCATTGCTCGGCCAAGCCTGTGCGGTATGCGCTCGAGATGAACCAGGGCTGGTTCGCCAAGCGTGGCGTCAAGCCCGGCAGCCGGTTCACCGGGGCACCGTTCAAGGCCGCCGCCGCGACTTCGCCCGCCGCGCCGCCACGCTGACGGCGCGATCACGACGCCGCGACTGGCTATAGTCGCCGCGTCAAAAACAATCGAGGATCGAGGAATCATGGGCGTGATCTTTCAATCGCTGGGCCGCACCGTGGCCGCCAGCCTGGTGCTCGTCGTGCTGCTGGCGCTGGCGCTGGGCAACGTGCCGATCAACCATGCCTGGGGCGCGTTCGTGATGCGCTGGCTGCACGTGGCCTCGGGCATCATGTGGGTGGGCCTGCTGTGGTACTTCAACTTCGTGCAGATGCCGTCGATGCCGAAGATTCCCGATGAGCAGAAGCCGGCCATCGGCAAGGTGATCGCACCGACGGCCCTGTTCTGGTTCCGCTGGGCGGCACTGGCCACTGTGGTCACCGGCCTGACCGTGGCAGGGATGAACGGCTACCTGGTGCAGGCGCTGTCGCTGCAACGCCCGTTCCTGGCCATCGGCGTGGGCATGTGGCTCGCGTTGCTGATGGCCGTCAACGTCTGGTTCATCATCTGGCCGAACCAGAAGAAGGCCCTGGGCATCGTTACCGTGCCGGCCGACGAGAAGGCCAAGGCGGCGCGCATCGCGATGCTGACCTCGCGCTTCAACACCATGCTCTCGCTGCCGATGCTGTATTGCATGGTGGCGCAACAGAACGGCGGGTTGTAGCCACTCCCGCCGCGCGGGCGCGGGTCAGTCCGACTCGGGCTCTCGCGTGCGGTCGACATGCAACTCGGTGCTGCCGCGCGCCAGCACCAGGCGCAGCCAATCGCCCGGACGCAGTTGTGCCGGGTCGGTGACCAGATCGCCCGCAGCGGTCTGGGCGACGGCAAAACCCCGCTCGACGACGCGCTGCGGATCCAGCGCGCGCAAGGCCGTTGCCAGGCGATCGAGCCGGTGCCGGCGGCTGCCGAACTGCGACGCGCCCAGCGCACGCCAACGCTCGCTCAGGCCCTGCAGTGGACGGCTGCGCGACGCTGCACAGCGGATCGCGGCGGCGCGCAGGCGGGCAGCCCAGCCATCGAGACTGCGCGACTGCGCGGCCAGGCGCGCCGCAGGCGGGCCCAGACGCGGCAGCAACCGGTCCAGCCGCTGTGCACGCAGGGCCAGGGTGCGTTCTGCACCGCGCGCCATCGCTGCGGCCAGGCCCTGAAGCTGGACCTGCAGCGCCTGCGCCGACGGCGCAGCCAGCTCGGCGGCGGCCGTGGGTGTGGCGCCGCGCAGGTCGGCGGCAAACTCGGCGAGCGTGAAATCGGTTTCGTGGCCGACGCCGCAAACCACCGGGATGGGTGAGGCCGCGACCGCGCGCACCACGCGTTCGTCGTTGAAGGCCCACAGGTCCTCCAGCGAGCCACCGCCGCGGGCCAGGATCAAGGTGTCGACCTCGCGGCGCTCGGCGGCCAGCTGCAGTGCACTCACCAGCGCGGCCGGTGCCTCCGCCCCCTGCACCAGACTCGGATAGACCACGATCTCGAGCTGCGGTGCGCGCCGCGCCAGACAGACCAGCACATCGTGCAGCGCGGCGGCCTGCAGCGAACTGACCACCCCGATGCGCGCCGGGAACGCCGGCAACGGGCGCTTGCGCGACGCATCGAAGAGGCCTTCGGCCTCGAGCTTGGCCTTGAGCGCCAGGAAGCGCTCGTGCAACGAACCGGCGCCCAGGGGCCGCATCGCCTCGACCACCAGCTGCAGTTCGCCGCGCGGCTCGTAAACCGCCAGGCGGCCCCGCACCTCCACCTGCAGGCCATCGCGCGGCGCGAAGTCGAGCAGCGACGCGGCGCGCCGGAACATCGCGCAGCGCAGCGCAGCCGCCGCGCCGTCGGCGTCCTTCAGCGTGAAGTAGCAGTGCCCGCTGGGCGCCCTCGAAACGCCGGCGAGTTCGCCGCGCACCTGGCAGCTGGGAAAGCGCGAGGCCAGCGCGTCGGATACCGCCAGCACCAGCGCAGCGACCGTCCAGCTGCGCGAAAGCGCCCCGGCATCACCCAGGCCACTCACGACGCGGCTCTCGGCTGAGCGCGGTGAAATCCACATTTGTAACAAACGCCATGTGACACCCCCCAGATGCCTGTCACGGCCCTGTCATAGCGAAGCAAGTGGTTGATTAACATGACTTTTTTCGTGCTGAAAGTTTGAGCAAACTGTGCCGGCGCCAATGGGCATGCGGTTTGCCAGGGTCGCACCCCCAGTTACGCACAATGTTGTCCACAGCAGCGGTGGATGAGCGGGCACCGGAGCAAACGATTGCCGGGGGCGGCAAGCTTCCAGGCCGGACGTGCGGGGCCATAATCGCGCGGCTCCGCGGCGCCACCAGCGCCGCCCATCCGCAGGCCCAGAGCCCTGCCCCGCTGCCGAGGAAGCCTTTGTTTTCCATCATACAAGCCGCTGGCTGGCCAATCTGGCCGTTGATCCTCTGCTCGATCGTGGCGTTGGCCCTCATCATCGACCGCTTGGTCAATTTGAGAAGCGGGCGCGTGGCGCCAGACAAGCTGCTCGAGGAAGTGGTCTCGATCACGCGCACCAGCCTGCCCTCGTCGGACGTGGTCAACAAGCTCGCGGGCAACTCGGCGCTGGGCCAGGTGCTGGCATCGGGGGTGCGCAGCGTGGTGGCCGAGCCACGCATCAACGAGGACGCATTGCGCCTGGTGTTCGAGAACGCCGGGCGCGTCACGGTGCACCGGCTGGAGCGCTACCTCAACACGCTGGGCACGATCGCCACCGCAGCGCCGCTGCTCGGCCTGTTCGGCACGGTGGTGGGCATGATCGAGATCTTCGGCTCGCAGGCCCCTTCGGGTGGCAGCAACCCGGCGCAGCTGGCACACGGCATTTCGATTGCGCTCTACAACACCGCCTTCGGCCTGATGATCGCGATCCCGTCGTTGATGTTCTACCGTTACTTCCGCGGGCGCGTCGACGAGTTCACGGTGTCCATGGAGCAGGCCGCCGAGCGGCTGGTGCCGCACCTGATGCGCTTCGCCGTTAAGAACAGCAACGGCTGAGCGCGGCATGAATTTCCGCAAACGCCGCATCGAGGAACCCGAGATCAACCTGATCGCGTTCATCGACGTGTTGCTGGTGGTCCTGATCTTCCTGATGCTGTCGACCACCTATTCGAAGTTCACCGAGCTGCAGGTCAACCTGCCGACGGCCGAAGCCGACAAGCCGCGCGAGCGGCCGGCCGAGATCGTCGTTGCGGTGGCAGGCGACGGCCGCTACGCCGTCAACCGCAAGGCCGTCGAGGGCCGCAGCGTCGAGATCCTGACGGCCGAACTGACAGCGGCGGCGCAGTCGCTGAAGGAGCCCGTGGTGATCGTCTCGGCCGACGCCACCGCAGCGCACCAGTCGGTGATCAACGTGCTCGACGCGGCGCGCCGCGCCGGTCTGACGCGCCTGACGTTTGCGGCGCAGACGGCCGCCGGCGCGCTGGCTGCGCCGCGCTGAGCGCCGCGGTGCCCGACGCGCAAAGTCGCCCATCGCGTGCCGGGCACGAACAGCGGACGCTGCCGTGGGGCCAGCGTTTCAGCACGGCGCTGCAACGGCAATGGTGGACCAAGCCCGCCACGCGGGCCGCACAGGCGCTGCGGCCGCTGGCCGCGCTGTACGGCCGGCTGGCCCGATGGCGCCGCCTGGCCGCCCGGCCCCAGGCGATCGACGTGCCGGTCATCGTGGTCGGCAACCTGATTGCCGGCGGGGCCGGCAAGACACCCACCACCATTGCCACGGTACGCCTGCTGCGCGCCTTCGGCTGGAAGCCGGGCGTGGTCTCGCGCGGTTACGGACGTGGTGGCAGCGGGCTCTTGGAAGTGACGCGCGAGACCGAAGCGCGCGAATGCGGTGACGAGCCGCTGCTGATCCGCCTGCGCACCGGTGTGCCGGTGATGGTCGGCCGCGACCGCGTGGAGGCCGCGCGCGCCCTGCGCCGCGCCCGCCCCGAGATCGACATCGTCGTGGCCGACGACGGGCTGCAGCACCACCGCCTGGCGCGAGACCTCGACATCATCGTCTTCGACGACCGCGGGGTGGGCAATGGCCTGCTGCTGCCCGCCGGCCCGCTGCGCGAGCCGCTGCCGGCCGAGCGGGGCCCGCACACGCTGGTGCTGTACAACGCTGCCAAGCCGAGCACCGTGATGCCCGGCTGGATGGCCACGCGAAGGCTTTCGGGTGTGCTGCCCCTGGCCGACTGGTGGCGCGGCGAACTGCCGTCGCGCGAAAGCTGGCAAGCGCTGCAGGATCGCCCGTTGATGGCAGTGGCCGGCGTGGCGCACCCCGAGCGCTTCTTCGACATGCTGCGCGAGCAGGGCCTGCAGCTTTCGCACACCCGCGCACTGCCCGACCACCACAGCTTTGCCGCGCTGCCCTGGCGCAGCGACACACCCGACGTGCTGGTGACCGAGAAGGACGCCGTCAAGCTGCGGCTGGAGCGCATGGCGCAGGCCCAGGGCACCACGCGGGTGTGGGTGGTGCCGCTAGACTTGGAGCCCGACGTGGCATTCGCTGCAGCACTCAAGCGCCACTTCCCCCATCCACCGAAGTTCGATGACGTCTGACCCCGGGACACCGATGACCCTGCCCGACCACCGCCTGCTCGAACTGCTGGTGTGCCCGCTGTGCAAGAGCTCGCTGCGCTTGCTGCGCGACGAAACCTCGCGCCCGACCGCGCTGGCGTGTGTGGCCGACCGCATCGCCTTTCCGATCCGCGACGGCATCCCGGTGATGCTGGAAAGCGAAGCCCAGCCGTACCACCCAGCGGGCTGAGCTGCGTGGACTTCAGCGTCATCATCCCGGCGCGGCTGGCCTCGACACGGCTGCCCGACAAGCCGCTGGCCGATATCGCCGGGCGTCCGATGGTGGTGCGGGTGGCCGAGCGTGCGGCGTTGTCCGGCGCGCGACAGGTCGTCGTGGCGACCGACGACGTGCGCATCGTGCAAGCATGCCAGCAGCACGGTGTGCAGGCGTTGCTGACACGCGTGGACCATGCCAGCGGCAGCGACCGCCTGGCCGAAGCGTGCGAGCAACTCGGCCTGGCCGGACGCGATGTCGTGGTCAACGTGCAG
>Ga0163144_10019129_pt1 | contig 13793 bp, 11 predicted proteins | sample OliLak19BULKMAT1_FD_123175 | JGI IMG/M metagenome (GOLD analysis project Ga0163144, IMG submission 123175) | Freshwater microbial mat bacterial communities from Lake Vanda, McMurdo Dry Valleys, Antarctica - Oligotrophic Lake LV.19.BULKMAT1 | ecosystem: Environmental > Aquatic > Freshwater >... | reverse complement strand
CCGCGGTTTCGATGATGCCGGCCATGCGCTTCAGCAGGACGTCGTACTCCAGCACGATTGCGATGTTCGCGTCGGGGCAGCTGCGCAGGAGTCGCTCGGCCGCTTCCTCGATCGACGCCATTTGCAGGGCGCTGGCGTGGCCGGAATAGAGGATGAAATTCCGCAGGCCCGATTGGTAGAGCGAATGGACAACGTCGCGGACCAGCGCCCGCACGGTTTCGGCGCTGACGCTGATCGTACCGACGTGACCGCCCAAACTACGGCAGTAGCCGTAGGGGATCGGCGGGGCGACGAACAGGGGGACGAGCGCCGCGGCGCGCTTTCCCGCGTCGTAGGCCTGGATCGTGTCGGTCGAGAGGGGCAAATGGGGGCCGTGGGCTTCCATGACGCCGAAAGGGATGAAGACGCTGCGGCACGTTTTGAGTGCGGCTTCGACTTCGACGGTGGTCATTTCTTCGAGGATCATGGATTCTTTTCGCCTGCTTTTTCTTGATTCAGAAATGCTTCACCACGGAGGCACAGAGGACATGGAGAATACGGGGACGAAATGCAGGAACCGCGAATCACGCGAATTATCGCGAATCAAAGGCTGATTGTCTTAAAGGTGTATTGTGCCTTTTTTTTTCAAAAACTCATTCGCGTCAATTCGCGTGATTCGCGGTAGGAATTCCCTCTCTCTCTCTTCTCTGTGCTCTCCGTGGTAAATCGCATTTTCGCATTTCAATCAGAACTCCGCGCTGCCCGGCGTGCGGGGAAATGGAATCACGTCGCGGATGTTGGCCATGCCGGTGACGAACTGGACGATCCGTTCGAGGCCGAGGCCGAAGCCGGCGTGGGGGACTGTGCCGAATCTTCGCAGGTCGAGGTACCACCAGTAGTCGTCGGGGTTGAGCCCCTGTTCTTTCATCCGTTCGATCAGCACGTCGAGCCGCTCTTCGCGCTGGCTGCCGCCGATGATCTCGCCGACGCGCGGGACGAGGACGTCCATCGCGCGAACCGTTTTGCCGTCGTCGTTCACCCGCATGTAGAAGGCTTTGATGCCGCGCGGGTAGTCGTACAAAATGACCGGGGCGTTAAACTTCTTCTCAGTGAGATACCGTTCATGCTCGGCCTGCAGGTCGGCGCCCCATTTCACTGGATACTCGAACTTCTCGCCCGACTTTTCTAATATCTCGACGGCTTCGGTGTAGCTGAGCCGCAGGAAGTCGCGGTCGCGGACCGTTTCAAGCGCCGCCATGATCGTATCGTCGATCCGCTCCTGAAAGAACGCCATGTCTTCCTGGCAATGCGTCAGCACGTCGTTGACGATCCGCTTGAGGAACCGTTCGGCGAGCGACATATCGTCATAAAGGTCGAAGAACGCCGCTTCGGGCTCGACCATCCAGAACTCGGCCAAGTGGCGCGAGGTGTTCGAATTCTCCGCGCGGAACGTCGGGCCAAACGTGTAGATCTTGCCGAGGGCGGTCGCGTAGATCTCCCCTTCGAGTTGGCCCGATACGGTGAGATACGCCGGCTTGCCAAAGAAGTCCTGAGCGTAGTCGACCTTGCCGTCGGCGGTCTTCGGCGGAGCGGCGGGGTCGAGCGTGCTGACGCGGAACATTTCGCCGGCGCCTTCGCAGTCGCTGGCGGTGATGATCGGCGTGTGGACGTAGAGGAAACCCTCTTCCTGGAAGAAGTCGTGAATCGAACGACAGATGCGGTTGCGAACCCGCATCACCGCGCCCATCGTGTTCGTCCGCGGGCGGAGGTGGGCCCACTCGCGAAGCTTTTCGAGCGTGTGACGTTTTTTCTGCAGCGGGTAGGATTCAGGATCAGCGAAGCCATGAACGATGACCTCGCTGGCAAGAACCTCGGTCGCCTGCTCCTTGCCGCCGGAAGGTTTTACTTCGCCATGGACGGTGACGCTGCAGCCGGCGGTGAGATGTTTCACTTCCGACTCATAGTTCGGCAGCTTCGCATCGGCGACAATCTGAATGTTGGCGAGACAGGATCCGTCGTTGAGTTCCAGGAAGCTGAAGCCTCCCTTCGAATCGCGACGAGTGCGGACCCAACCTTGCAGCGTCGCCTGCTTGCCGATCGCGTCTGCTTGTCGGACTGCCCAGACTGAGAGCTTTTCCATCGCGTCATCCTTGAATTCGTAGGCTGGGACAACGTCCCACCGGAAGTGCTAACTCGCGCGGCCCGCCGGTGGGGCGTTGCCCCAGCCTACGCCCACCGGCACACGGAACGATTTACAGCCCCTGCAAAGCCAGCCAACGTTCGGCATCGATCGCCGCCATGCAGCCGCTGCCGGCGGCGGTGACCGCTTGCCGATAGTAGTCGTCGGCAACGTCGCCCGCGGCGAACACGCCTTCAACGCTGGCGTTCGTGCGGAACGGCACCGTCCACTTGAGGTACTTCTTGGGCGTCATCTCGAGTTGCCCTTCGAGGAACCGCGTGTTCGGCGTGTGGCCGATGGCAACGAACATGCCCGTCGCATCGAGTTCGATCGTCTTGCCATCGCCAGTCGTCGACTTGAGGCGCACGCCCTTCACGCCACTCGCATCGTCGCCGATCACTTCGTCGACTTCGGTATTCCACTGGATGTTGATCTTCGGATTGGCCAGAGCGCGGTCGGCCATGATCTTTGACGCCCGCAATTGATCGCGGCGATGGATCATATGGACGACGCTGCCGAATTTCGAGAGGTAGTCGGCCTCTTCGACGGCCGAGTCGCCGCCGCCGACGACCACCAGCGGCTTGTTGCGGAAGCGCGGTAGGGCGCCGTCGCAAACGGCACAGGCGCTGACGCCGCGGTTCTTGTACATATCTTCCGACGGCAGGCCGAGGTAGTTCGCCCGGGCGCCGGTGGCGACGATGATCGACTGCGCTTCGACCCGCTGCCCGCTCAGCGTATGGAGTACGAACGGCCGCTTGCTGAAATCTACCGACACGACGTCGTCAGTTTCGATGCGAGTGCCGAAGTTCTGCGCCTGCTTGCGCATCAGGTGCATCAACTCGGGGCCCGAGCAGCCTTCCTGATGATGCATGTCGGCGAGGTAGTGGTTCTCTTCGTCCAGCGCCGAGCGGAGATAGTGGCTCAGGTCGCCCTTGGGGAAGCCTGGGAAGTTTTCGACTTCGGTGGTGAGGGCGAGCTGCCCGAGCGGCAGCGTGCCGACCTGCCGATTCTCTTCCGTAATGGCGCCCTCGAACACGAGCGGCGTGAGGTTCGCCCGCGCCGTGTAGATTGCCGAGGTCCATCCCGCGGGTCCGCTGCCGATAATCACCACATGTTCAGCCACAGTCGCACATCCTTCAGGCTCGGTCATGATTGCACCCAATCTCGCTGGGGTAAGCGAGAATTATAGAGGGGTGACCAATGGGCGTAAACTCGGCGATTTCTCGACATTCTGCCTATGGAACGGATCGCGACAGCCTATACAACGAGAGTCGACGAAGGACGTGGGTCATGCGAATTGAAGACTGGACAGGATCACAGGATGTCGCGGATGGACTGGATTACGAAGCAAGGCATTCCATCCTGCTGATCCGCGCTATCCTGCAATCCTGTCAAAAATTGAGACGGAAGGGCAAGAAAAGAAAGATGGAAGCATTAGTTGCGCTTCATCCGCTGGTCGCTGCGCTGGTGATCTTCACGCTGCGGATCATCGACGTGTCTCTGGGCACGCTGCGGACGATCTCGGTGGTGCAGGGACGCGTCAAGCTCTCGGTAGTGCTGGGGTTCTTTGAGACGTTCGTCTGGTTGACGGCCGTCGCTCAGGCACTGATGGGGATCGAGAAGAATCCGCTACTGATGCTGGCGTACTGCGCCGGCTTCGCGGCGGGGAACGCCGTCGGCATTCAGATCGAGCGGAAGATTGCGATGGGGATCGTCGTGATCCGAATGTTCTCGTCGCAAGCAGGCGGGGCGATTGCGTCGGCGCTGAGCATCGCGGGTTGGCGCCCGACGACGTTTCAAGGAATCGGCGCCGAGGGGCCGAATACGATGATCTTTGTGATCGCGCCGCGGCGACGGACGAGCGATCTGCTCGAAACGGCGCGCGGGGTCGATCCGCATATTTACTACAGCGTCGATCTGGTGCGCGAGTACCACGGCGGGGCGACGGCGGCGCTGTCGACGCCGGCGGATTGGCGGGCGATTTTTCGGATGCGGAAATAAAAGCCACCGGCTCCGCCGGTGGACGAATCTGGGTAAAATACACCAACACAAAGGATTTTCAACAACCGTCTCCGAATTACCCCATCCGCCCATGTACACCACTCCGCTCGCCACATTCGTGACGACAACCAGTTACGGGACATGGCTACCTGGCGATAAGCGAGGTTACGTCGATAACGGGCAGATCTACCCTTCCCGACGGTACTTGAACGCTCACGTCGAAAAGACACTGAGCGGACCGAAGGTCACCTTCTCTTCGCTGGAGCAGCAACGGCTGTTTCAGTTTCTGCAGGATGCTGCCGCGGAATTTGGCTACGCGCTTACGGATGCCGTCGTTGAAGCAACGCATCTCCACTGGATCATCGGCCGTGACGATGCCGTTGATGAAATGGCGGGGCGGCTGAAGAATCGCATGCGTCAGCGACTCGACCGAGGGCGCATCTGGACCAAAGGCTACTCGCATCGCCTGCTGTTCGACGAAGACGCCCTCGAAGGTGCGAGGAAGTACCTATTAAAGCATCTGGCTTGAGGCTGCTTAGCGGTAGGCGGATTGAGAATGCGTGAATCCTCTCAGCTACTAGTCAACCTCTAGAGCAGCGTCTCACGGAGATTCGTCCACCGGCGGAGCCGGTGGCTTTTATTCTACCCGCGATACCCTTCGTGGCATGCACTGCATGCCTGCCCTGCCCTGCCTGCCGCCGCGCGGGCGGCGTCGTAGTTGGCATCGGCCGCGGCGCTGCTCAACTCACGAGACGCCGCGCGCAGGTCGCCGCTGTGTTGCTGGAAGTTCTCGTCGTCCCAGTACTCGAACTCCTCGCAATCGATGATCGCAGCGAGCATCGACAGAACCTCCGCTTCTTGCTGGACATCGACTGCTTTCCGCGAGAAGTCGCGGGCGTTCGATAGGGCCGGTGAGATGCCTTCTTGCAGGGCCGCTTCCATGCGAGTCATGAGCAACTGGCGATCGGCAAGGTCGCTCCAACGCTCCGGCGGGGGCGCCGGCTGGCCGCCGAGGCGTTCGCCGCGGATGAGGTCGTCGAGTTGAGTTTGCAGTTCGGCGCCTTCGGCGAATGTTTGATCGGTTCCCGTTTTGCAATTTCGTGCGGCCCGTGCGAGCGCGTCGCGAAGCGCCGGGGCGTCCTCTTTCCAGCGGACGTCGCCGTCGTACTCGGCGATGACGGCGAAGAGGACCGCGAGTTCATTGAAGGCACTGCGGCAGGCTTTGTAGCCGCCGCTTTTGAATTTGGCTGGATTGGCCAAGGGATTGCGAAGCGCGGCGGCGATCCGTTTCACTTCGGCCGCGAGCGCGTCGCCGCTGATCACTTGCGACCAAGGCGCTGCGCCGTCTGTCTCGGCGTTATTTGCGGCTTCTCTCCCCTGCCCCGCCGGTGGATTTGTCGCTATCCCTGCGCTGCGCTTGGCCGGTCGCTCGCCGACGAGTTGCTCGCGGGCGTCGACGAAAAACTCATCGAGCACATCCTGCGACCAGACCGGCGGCTTCGCGCGCTTCACCGGCCCCGCCTTCTCCGCAGCGAACCCACGACCGCTCAACGCCACGACAACGACGATAAACAATCCCACCCAGCACCGGCTCGCCTTGCTCCTCCCCATTCCCCATTCAGCATTCCGCATTCGCCCTTCCTCCTTCGCGTCCGCCAACTTCCCCCTCGCTTCACTATGGTGTACGTTAAACCGCCCTTCCAGGCCAACCTGCTGATTAGCGAACCAGCCCGGTTCCCTCCCTTACTGGAACCCCACCCTATGTCCTACGACAACTCGCTCGCCCTCGTCCGCCAAGCCGTCGAGACTGGCAAACTGACCAGTACGGCCCAGAAGAATATCACCGCCTGGCTGACCGAGGCCCGCTACGGCGAGTATGCCCCGCAGGTGGCGGAGATGATCGAGTCGGGCCAGTGGCAGACGCTCGACGACGTCTTCTGGACGGTGATCCCCTTCGGCACCGGCGGTCGACGCGGGCGGATGTACCCAGTGGGGTCGAACGCGATCAACGACCGCACGATCGGCGAGAGTGCTCAAGGTCTGGCCGAGTACGTGAAGGGGCAACTCGGGGCGGGCGGGAAACTGTCGTGCGCGCTCGCGTATGATACGCGGCATCGGTCGGAGCACTTCGCCCGGCTGTGTGCGGAGATCATGGTGGCGAGCGGCTTCCGGGTTTTCTTCCTGCAAGGCTACCGGAGCACGCCGGAACTGTCGTTCACCGTGCGGTACAAACAAGCGTCGTGCGGCATCATGGTGACGGCGAGCCACAACCCGCCGAGCGACAACGCGGTGAAGGCCTATTGGTCGACCGGCGGGCAGCTGTTGCCGCCGCACGACAAGGGGGTGATCGACCGAGTGATGTCGGTCGGCGCCATCGAGCGGGTCCCCTTCGACACCGCGGTGGCTGACGGGCGCATTGAAATCTGCCAGGATGAGATTGATCCGAAATACGTCGAGGCGGTGCTGACGCAGGCGCTCCCTGGCCCGCGCGACCTGAAAATTGTTTACTCGCCGCTGCATGGCGTCGGCGCCAGTGCGGTGCTGCCGGTACTCGCGGCTGACGGTTTCAAGGATGTGGAGCTATTCAGCCTGCACGCGAAGCCGGACGGCGATTTCCCGAACGTGCCGGGGCATGTCTCGAACCCCGAGAACCCCCACGTCTTCGATACGATGATCGCCCATGGCAGCCACACAGGGGCCGACCTCGCGGTGGCGACCGACCCCGACTGCGACCGCATCGGCTGCGCTGCTCCGCTCACCCCGGCGGCTGGCGCGCAGTGGCTGACGCTCAACGGCAACGAAATTGGCGCCCTGCTCGCCGACTATGTACTCGACTCGCGGAAGTTGCTTGGCAAGCTCTCGCCTGAAAATTTCATCGTCAAGACGCTCGTCACGACGGAGCTGACCCGCCGCATCGGCGACAGCTACGGCGTCAAGACGTTTGGCGATAACCTCGTTGGCTTCAAGTGGATTGCCGGCGTCATTGATCGCGAAGGGGCCGACAAGTTCCTTTACGGCACCGAAGAATCGCACGGCTACATGGCGGGCGGCTACGTCCGCGATAAGGATGGCGGGCTCGCCTCGATGCTGCTGTGCGAGTTGGCGGCGAAGTTGAAGTCGCAGAAAAAGACGCTCCACCAGAAGCTCGACGATCTTTTCTGGCAGCATGGCGTTCACATGGAACGGACTGTCTCGGTGCAGATGCCGGGCAGCGAAGGGATGCTGCGGATGAAGGAAGTGATGTCGCAGTTTCGCACCGCGGCGCCGAAGACTGTCGCCGGCGCTGCGGTCGTGCAGGTTCGCGACTACTTCGATCAAACCGTCACGCTCGCCGCCGGCGGCAAACGGCCATTCGACGGGCCGCTCGGCGACTTGGTCATCCTCGACCTCGCGCTCGAAGGGAACTACGTCGCGATTCGGCCCAGCGGCACCGAGCCGAAGATTAAGCTTTACATGTTCACCTACGAGCCGCCGGAGCAGTTGGCGAACCTCGAAGATGCCAAGCAGATGCTTGACCAGCGGCTGCTAGCGATGGAAGCCGACATGCGGGCGTTTGCGGGGGTGTAGGCGATCTCACTATGCGGTGCCGCTCGCCAATAAAAGCCACCGGATCTGCCGGTGGACGAGGCTGACGTAGGTTCGCCGTGACGAGATGCGTCCACCGGCGGAGCCGGTGGCTTTAATGGCTCTGCTAACCGCTAGATTTTCGCGTCATTTCCCCCCGGTCACTGACCGGGGGCTAATCGCTGCGCTACAATTCACGCATGGACGCCCCGCCGCCTGAACATGACGCTCTGCCCGAAGTTCCGGCCGACTTGCCGAAGTCGCAGGTTGAATTCTTCCTCCGCGCGGCGGAGAAGGTCCGCACGCAGTTCCCCGACACGCCGGGCGTCTACCTTATCCAAGACAAGCTCGGCCGCGTGATCTACATCGGCAAGGCGAAGAATCTTCGCGCCCGCGCCGGCAGCTATTTTCTCAAAGCCGCCGCCGAAGACTCCCGCACGTCGCAGCTAGTGCAGGAGGCGTACGACATCGACTTCATGGAGACCGAGAGCGAGGTCGACGCCCTGCTCAAAGAAGCCCGGCTGGTGAAGGATATCCAGCCGAAGTTCAACCGCGATCTCCGCGACGACAAGACGTTTCCTTACTTACAGATTACGACGCACGAAGATTTCCCGCGGGTGGAAATCACCCGCACGCCACGCTCCAGCGGGGTGAAGCTCTACGGCCCGTTCGCGAACGTTAGCTCGCTGCGCGGCGCGGTTCAGGTATTACAACGGGTCTTCAAATTCCGCACCTGCCCGCTCGACATCGAAGAGAGCGATGACCGGTGGCGCTGGTTCCGCCCCTGCCTGTTGGCGGCGATCCGGCAATGCACGGCGCCTTGCAATCTGCGCATCTCCAAAGAGGAGTACCGCAAAGACATCAACCGCCTCCGCAAGTTTCTCGACGGCGGCCGCAAGCCGCTGCTCGCCGAGATGCGAACTGAGATGCAGGAAGCCGCCGCCGCGCGCCGGTTCGAGCAAGCCGCGAAGCTGCGCGACGAGATTCAGATGCTCGAATCGCTCGAAGATCGCGGCGATCTCGAAAAGAACGAGCAGCCCGAAGTCTTCTACATCGATCCGAAAAAGGGACTCGCCGGACTACAGAAGGTGCTGAAGCTCGACGTCCAGCCGCGGACGATCGAAGGGTGCGACATCGCCCACCTCGGCGGCACCGAAACGGTCGCGAGTCTCGTCCAGTTCATCGATGGCTTGCCGTTCAAGCCGGGCTACCGCCGCTATCGCATCCGCGAGGTGCAAGGGATCGACGACTACGCCAGCATGCATGAGGTGGTCGCCCGTCGCTTCCGGCGGCTCAGCACGGAAGGGGAAGGTTTCCCCGACATCTTGCTCATCGACGGCGGCAAAGGGCAGCTTGGCAAAGCGCTGACGGCGTTTGAAACGCTCGGCATCAAACCGCCGCTGGTGTTGTCGCTCGCGAAGAAGGAAGAACTCATCTACGTCATGGGCCGTGACGAACCTATTCGTTTAAGCCGCCATGCCTTCGCCCTGCGGCTGCTGCAGTACGTGCGGGACGAGGCCCACCGGTTTGCTCAGCACTATCATCATTTGCTGCGGCGAAAACGGACCTTGGGCGATTCGTAGGTCGGGCTTTCTCGCGCGCCACGCGGCCCGATATTCGCCATAGGCCGCACTTCCCAGCCTGACCTACACTATGGCAACGACCATTGCAGCCCCGGGCTTCGCCCGGGGGTCGCGTTGCGTCAACGCTAACCGTTCCTTGAATTCAAGCCGACCCCCTGGCGGAGCCCGGGGCTACAAAGACAACAACGCCTTCTCATGCACGACCACCCCCATCCCGCCGGCAAGAACCTGCGCTTCGCGTTCTTCGTCAATTTCGTCTTCACGTTCATCGAAATCGCCGGCGGCATTTGGACCGGCAGCGTCGCGATTCTGAGCGACGCGGTGCACGACGCGGGCGACTGCATTTCGCTTGGCCTCGCGTGGTACCTGCAGGGAGTCTCCGATCGCGAGGCGAACGACAAGTTCACCTATGGCTACCGCCGCCTCTCAGCCCTCGGCGCCCTCATCACCGGCTGCGTGCTGATCATCGGTCTCAGCTTCGTCGTTTGGGAATCGGTCCATCGGCTGTTTGAACCGCAGGAAGTCCGCGCCGGCGGCATGGTGGCGCTCGCCGTCGTCGGCGTGCTGGCCAACGGCGCTGCGGCGTGGCGGCTGCGCGGCGGGCGTTCGCTCAACGAGCAAGTCGCCACTTGGCATCTGCTCGAAGACACGCTCGGCTGGGTCGCCGTCCTCATCGGCGGCGTGATCATGTCGTTCTGGGACATGCCGATCATCGACCCGATCCTATCGCTCGGCATCTCGGCGTTCGTGCTCTTCAACGTCGTCCGCAACTTGAAGAAGGTGGCCCTCGTCTTCCTGCAAGCGACGCCTGCCGGCTTCGACGTCGACCAGTTCCGCCAAGAGGTCCTGGCCCTCCCCAACGTCGTCGACTTGCACGACACCTACACCTGGACCCTCGACGGCGAACGGCACGTCATCGCTACCCACCTCCTGATGCGGGCCGGCACGACGCGAGAGCAACTGATCGGCGCCAAGAGCGAGCTCTACCGCCTGCTCCGCAACCGCGAGTTCGAGCACATTACCATCGAGACGGAACTTGAAGGCGAACACTGCAACAGTGCGCTGCCGGCTGCTGGGGATGCTTGTCATTAACCACCAAGACACGAAGACACAAAGGAAGCACGAAGAAATACGAAGTACGCAAATCTTCGCTAATCTGCGCTAATTGACTTGCTCAGTGTGGATCAGCGAAGATTAGTGTTCCGATTTCTTCGCAATCACTTTTCATTCCTTCGTGCTTCTCTTCGTGCCTTTGTGTCTTCGTGGTTAGCATTTCCCGTCAAACGAGCACCACCATGAATCGCCGCGATTTTCTTCATACCGCCGCCTTCGCCTCAGCCGTCGCCGCGATTCAGCCCCGCGCCTTCGCCGCCGCTGGCGACAAGCCGCTGCGCGTCGCCACGATCGGCTGCGGCTGGTATGGCAAGACCGACCTCTTTCACTTGATGCAAGTCGCTCCGGTCGACGTCGTTGGCCTGTGCGACGTCGACTCAACAATGGCCGACGGCGCTGCCGATCTCGTCGCCCAACGGCAACCCTCCAAGAAGAAGCCCCCCATCTACGGCGACTATCGCAAGCTGCTCGCCGAACAAAAGCCCGACATCGTCAACATCGCCACCCCCGACCACTGGCATGCCCTGCCGATGATCGCCGCCGTCGAAGCGGGCGCCGACGTTTATTGCCAGAAGCCGATCAGCGTCGACGTCGCCGAAGGCCAAGCGATGGTCGCCGCCGCCAAGCGAACTGGCCGCACGGTGCAAGTCGGTCTGCAGCGCCGCAGCACGCCGCATCTGATCGAAGCCCGCGACCGTTACATCAAGAGCGGTAAACTCGGCAAGGTGGCGTTCGTCGACGTCCACAGCTACTACGGCGGCCCCGGCGGCTTCCCACCAAAAGCAACCCCGCCCGCCAATCTCGACTGGGAAATGTACGTCGGCCCCGCCCCGTGGCTCGATTTCCATCCGCAAATTCACCCCCGCAGCTGGCGCGACTTCCGCAACTTCAGCAACGGTCAGATTGGCGACCTCTGCGTCCATATGTTCGACGTCGTGCGGTACTTCCTCGACATCGGCTGGCCGACCAGTATCTCCGCTGACGGCGGCGTCTTTATCCGGGATAAGAAGTCGATCGCCACGATCGCGGACACGCAAACCGCGACGTTTGAGTACCCTGATCTCCAGGTCGTTTGGACGCAACGGAATTGGGGCGAGCCGGCCGACCCCGAGTACCCCTGGGGCGCTACGCTCTACGGCGACAAAGGGACGCTGAAGCTGAGCGTCCACAGCTACGACTTCAAGCCGCACGGCGACGGCAACGCCGAACATGGCGACCATTTCGACGAACGCGACAAGTTCCCCGAAGACGCGCAGCACAAGGATACGGAGATGTTCGCCGCGCCTGCTACGCGCCGGCACATGCAGGACTTCCTCGCCGCCCGCGAGGAAAAACGGCTGCCGGTAAGCAACATCGAGCAGGGGCACATCAGTTCGGCGAGTTGCATCTTGGCGAACCTCTCGATGGACCTCGGCCGTAGCCTGAAGTGGGACGCCGCCGCGGGAAAGATTGTCGGCGATGACGAAGCGAACGGGCGGCTGGCTCGGCCTTATCGGGCCCCGTGGAAGCGCCCGGATGTCTGAGTTTTGACAAGTTTGAACAAGTGGCCGGCAATTACCCCACTTACGACTGCGTTTCCCCTGTCCATTACGACATGATAAACTTGTAGTATGCTCGAAAACATCGAAGCTATCTTCGAAAACGGCGTCTTTCGCCCTCTCTCCCAGGTATCGCTGCCAGAGCACAGGCGGGTTTCTATGTCCGTCGAACTCTGCCCTGACGCCGAGGGCGCAGCCAGCACACCGCCTGACGGAATCGAGATGCAACGCGCCGCCCTCGCCCGTCTCCAAGCTGAAATGGACGCCCTCCCCTCCATGGCGCCAGCGGATGGCCTCGGCGGCGCTGATCACGATCAGATTCTCTACGGTTGGACGAAGTAATGTTCGTCGACACAAGCGCTTGGTATGCCGCTTACGTCGCCAACGATCCTCATCATGCCGTCGTGAAGAATTTGCTGGCTGCTTCCTCTAGCCGATTGATCACTACCGATCAAATCCTCGCCGAGTCGCTGACGCTGCTTCGCGCACGGGGCGAATACGCCCGAGCGATCCTGTTGGGGCGAGATCTCCTCGCTGGCGGCATCGCCCAGGTCATTCAACTGACGGCTGACGATCTCGAGAAGGCGTTTGTCATTTTAACTACATACGCCGATCAAGCGTGGAGCTTTGTCGACTGCACAAGCCTCGTCGTGATGCAGCGCATAGACCTTCGCGACGCACTTTCGCTCGACCGGCATTTTCGACAAATGCCGGGAATCGTGGTTCATCCCTAATGTCTTGCCGCCTGAGAGACGCTGTTGTCTTCCGGCTGAAATTGCTTTCGCTCAGAATGACGCGCAGGCGCTTTCACCGAGTATCGCTTGCTTGAAACCGAAGCCGCGGTCAAGAAATAAACTATGCCGCTAGACGCAGCATCGCGGCCGGCGCCGGTTCGCAGCGCTCGCCGGCGCCCGACCAGCGTCGCAGGGCGATCGCGGCGAGGTGGCCGCCGAAGGCGATCGAGATTTTCACCGCGTGTTCGAGCGCTCGGCGGCGGCCGATCAGCGGGACGCAGTCGAGGTCGCAGTCGGGGTCGGGATGCGTCAGGTTGACCGTCGGCGGGGCGAACCCGTCGCGGAGGGCCATCGCGGTGATGGCCAGTTCCACGGCGCCGGCGGCGTTCACGAGATGGCCAAGGTTGGCTTTGATCGTGCTGATGCAAAGGTGGTTTGCGGCCGAGCCGAAAGCAGCGCGGATGCCGCGGGTCTCCATGGCGTCGTTCTGCTTCGTCCCGGTGCCGTGGGCGTTGATGTAGGCGACGTCGCTTGGCACGAGATTCGACTTCCGCAACGTGCGGTCGAGCAGGTGCGTCAGCGGCCGGCTGTCGGCGCTGAGGTCGGTGACGTGCGTTGAGTCGCTCATCAGCGCGCCGCCGAGGATCTCGGCGTAAATCGACGCCCCGCGGGCGCGAGCGGAACTGAGTCGCTCGAGGACCAGCGTCGCCGCCCCTTCGCCCATGACAAAACCTGTGCGGTTCGCATCGAACGGTCGGCAAGCCACGGCGGGATCGTCGGCGTTGGCCAAGACCCGCATGTTGTAAAAGCCCGCGGAGAGGATCGGGTGGAGCGTCTGGGCCGATCCGACGAACGCGATGTCTGCCTGGCCGTCGAGGATCGCGCGCATCCCATTGATCGTCGCGATCGAGCCGGTGGCGCAGGCGGTCGAGTTGACCAGTCGCGGTCCGTAGATGCCGAGACGGTTCGCCACGCGCGTCGGCACGGCGGAGTAGAGCAAGTTCTCCCACCACGGTTTGATTTGAGTCGTCCCCTCGCGGCGAGCGTATTCCTCCGCCATCCACGGCGTGGGGCCGCCGCAGGTGCCGTAGGAACTGGCAAT
>Ga0163144_10019128_pt1 | contig 13794 bp, 7 predicted proteins | sample OliLak19BULKMAT1_FD_123175 | JGI IMG/M metagenome (GOLD analysis project Ga0163144, IMG submission 123175) | Freshwater microbial mat bacterial communities from Lake Vanda, McMurdo Dry Valleys, Antarctica - Oligotrophic Lake LV.19.BULKMAT1 | ecosystem: Environmental > Aquatic > Freshwater > Lake... | reverse complement strand
TAGTATATCCGTGGCAGAAGCTGAGGATGATGACGAGAATCGAAAGGCTGGCGGTCGCTTTGGGGCATTGGGGGAAAAGAAACGACGAGCGTGGCATAATTTTGCCGATCCACAGTTGAAAGGGAGTGCCAGTCCCAATACCAAACCTGTGTGGAGAGTTTTGGATAAAGGACGATTTCAGGAACTATTGACGAAGGATCGGCCTCGTGGCAGTACAGCCGCAGCAACAGAGGCAACATCGAAAGAGAGAACCGAAAAAGAAGTCGTGGCCATTTTGGAATTTCGGGGCGATGACTTTTTACCACAACAAATCCGTCGTTTAGTGGGTACAACCTTGGCCATGACCCATGGTTGGCTTCCTCCCACGACCCTGGGCATTGCAACGCGCGCAGATTGCTTTCTGGAAACGCCCCTGGCGCCACCTGGGCGTCTGTATTTGGTAGACAATCGGTTTCATTGGAACGAAATGAGAACCAAGGGCCAACCCATTTTTGAAAGCGACATTGACGGTGTGGCTATAAGTAGAACAACATCAACCACACAGGGCAAATACGCCAGTACCGCTGTCCAAACGATTCAATCTTCCATTTTGGATGCCTGTGATAATGATTCGGTACGAGAAAGCGAGGACCAGTGGCTGTCCGAGCTCCAAGAAACGGTTTGTCCCAGAATCCAATCCAGTCTTGACGAATGGCGCAAGTCCAAGACAATGTCTGAAACGACGACTCCTACAGATCTGGAACCAGTGGAAGGCCTGACTCCTCCGCCGGAAGAATACCAACGGACGCTTCATCTTCTTCGTGAGATTATTGCCACGGGACAATGGCCAGAAACGTCAGTGGCGCGGTCGTCCGTGATTGGAAATGTGGCCCGAGGAGGATCGGACGGGACGGTTCACAAAAAGGGATCCTTTTCTGTCATTAATCCACAGTTCCAAAATGGAATCTACAAGACGGGTGTTGGCAAGGATCGTTTGCCGCTTGGCAATCAATTGTTTCCAGAATTGGTCGAAGCGGTCTTTGACCTCGAACAACAGCTCTCATCCACCGATCTGCAACAAGCCGAAGGCAAACCTGCCGTCGTGTCTCGTCCCGCTTCGTCTCATTGTGCCATTAATTGTAATGCCCAATTTACGCCACATGTCGACTCGGGGAGAGGAGCTGGTCAGTCGTTGAGTATGATTGTGGGCCTAGGAGACTACGTGGGAGGAGAACTAGGTGTGGAAGGGGTGGGACATGACATTCGGTATCAACCACTAGAGTTTGATGGATGGCGATTACGACACTGGACCAAAGCCTTTGAAGGGGAACGGTACTCGCTCGTGTGGTTTACACCCGAGATGAAAGGTGACGAGAAGTCTGCAGGTTCGTTGGATGGAGAAATTGGTTGATGGGTTGCTTCCTCGTGACGTCTCCACTATTGGTGACCAAGGATGATCTCGTCGACAAAATACCGCTAAATACTGATTGTGCAGATCCTGTAAGCCAGACTCCTTTTATTTCACCTGCTGCCAATGCAGCAGACAAGCTCGCAGTTTCGATGCAGCGCATGAGAATTGGCAAAATGGATTGATCCTAGATGGACATTCTTGATAAAACTGTTTTGACAATAATGGTAGTCCCCTTCTCAAAAAAAAAGTTGAAGATTAAACTAGTCAGAATCCAAAGATAGCTGCAGCTGATGATGCCGCTCTTATGTGGAAACACGTCCGCCATTGGTACGCCAATGGAAATTTTGAACTTTTTAGAAAATAATGATCCTTTCTACTTTTTTTTCTTCGTTAGAAAGAAAAGGACGATGTTACCATTACCGCACAGTTACTCCACCTGACACATTACTCGCACTCGAAGTCTCAAACACCCCCATGGCCAGAACAAGACAAGCAACAGGCTTGGCCAGTCAAGTGGTTTAATTGCAACATGAGGTGCTATACCAGTACCAGTTAACCTATGACAGCCTTGATGTATGTATGTTAAGCCACCTGTGGATTCCACGCGATGGGGTTCTCGCAGAGACGGAAAACCCTGGGACGTCTTATTGTAGTGGTCCTTATTGCCACAGCAAGTACTACTAGATTTAGGTTTCGAGACGAGAATTCCTGGCACCACGAAGGAACCAAAGCCCAGCAGCACATCACTACTGAGCCATTGTTGTTGTTGGAGAAGAAGAATCGAAGTATTGTCTTTGTTCACGTTGGGAAAAGCGGTGGAATGACCTTTCGATCTGCCACAGCGGCGGCTTGTCGAAAGAGCTTGAAATGCCACCAACGCTTCTTTCAAAACAATCAGCACAACCTATTGGCCATTCAAACCCGAAGTTTTTTTCATTTAAATCACCACGACGAAGATGCCATCCAACGTGCCACCAGTTTTGTGGTTCCCTTTCGGAATCCTGTGGATCGTATCGTCTCGGCGTACCGATTCAGTCATCCCGAAAATTGTCTTTCGTCTTTTGAATCCGAGGACAAGGCAGTCCAAAATGTCACTGCTACCAATGGACCCCAAATACGGGCATGTGTCGCCAAGGACCAACTACTACAATCGCCCACTAAATTGAGGCATGTCTATCAAGAATGTTTTCCATCTCCCGCCATGGAAAACTTTGCTCAAAGCGGCATGAGTCCATGGAATGATGATCATCTCAACCATACCACAAATAAGGACCAGAAACGATCCTGTCGAAGAATGGCTCGAGACATGGTCATGGGTCGGGACGACAACCATCATCGTCATCCTGGTGCAGCAGCTGCCCCACAAATGCAATATAATTTTGAATACTATGCCCAGCGCAGTTTTGATTTGTATCCGGATCGGGAAGTATTTGGCATACGAACCGAACGGGAATGGCAGGATATGGTAGCGCTGGACCAACTCCTGGGTGGGAGTGGAATCTTCAGACGTAACGGCGCTATGCAAACCCATGGGAGTTCCCGCTATGCACCTTCACCTCTGTCTGTACAAGCCTATCACAAACTCTCCTGTGTCCTGGAACGGGAGATTGGCATCTACTTGAGGACACTGCATCGGCGCGTTCTGAATTTGGATGTCAAAACCAAGCAACGACATGACGAACAATTGCGAGAGAAATGTGGTGTCCACAATACAAAGAATACGGCCGTAGCGCCGATGCGTTCGAATGCTTCGTCATCTTTGGCGTCTTGGATGTGGGATGCCTGGCGAACTGAGTGTCGAGAGAAACTGGAAGCGGATCGAAAGGTCCTATACGACGACTGAAAGGAAGGCCGTCCTTTTTGTATGAAAGAGAGGCTTTATTGTTTAATCTGCGCTCTTTCGGATGGTTCCTAAAATTGCCCCCTCGGCATGAAACCTTCGTGGCATGCAATGGTGGCCCTGGCCTTTTCTAGTCACCTATGCCACCAAGCTTCGGTAATTAGGGTTAGATCTTGGTACTTGCAAAAAAAGACGTCAAGTTAAACTCTGAAGCGCCCGGCGCGCATCCTTGGAGACTATGACAATAATCCTCTCACATTATTTTGTGTTCGTCTTACCGTCACAACTCACAACACAGTTGAGAAATAAAGCTTCTGCGACAATGGTCTAGCTAGGATGTGGACTTCCTCTTCAGCTAATTCAGGCGCCAATTCGAATTCAGGTCTGCGGTCACGCCATCAGCAACAATGGCAACTACAGCAGCAGCAGCAGCAGCAGCAGCAGCCTCCAAATGAAAATGTAAGTCACTCTGTTTTCGCGGTGCTACGGCGTGGCGTCTTGAATTATCAGTTGCTCAATGTCATTTGACGGGTGGCATAGGACAATACTTGTATATTCTTTTCTAGGAAGAATTGTGTGGCGTCCACTGATGCCTTGTTAGTTTCCATTGTTCACTTGATGCCTTTTGCATGATGCTAAACCATTTCCGTTGTTTCCTTTTCCTTTACACTAGACCGCGGCATTTCTGACCAAGGCTTCTGTTACCAAGCCTTCCACTTCCATTATCAAGACGCCGAAATATTCTAGCGAGTTAGTAATAAGCCAGGGCCAGCTTGAACAGGATGATGCAATTGAGATTGCCTTGGAGAAGGCGTGTAATATTTGGTTTACCGAGGACTGCAATTTGCTACCAGAAATCAAGAATTGGAAAAAGCAAGTTACCAACCAGAAAATCAGGGATTACCTGTTGATGGACGACAACAGCAAATTCGATCCCGTCACAATGTGCTACTTTGCTTGGGGGGGTATTGATTCCTCGGATTGAAGGTTGGTTGGATATGCTGGTAAAACATCAGGCCGACAAAAAAACACTAGTGCATGCAGTCATTGCTATCTTGAACAACCCTCGCATCTTGAGCTTCTGGGGAGTTGCTCTGGGTCAGCGTGACGAACAGAAGGTCAAGGAGAGAAAGGAAAATGCTCACAACATCCGCTTGCAAGCTTTGAGTGATTATTTCAAGAACACAATTGAAAGTGACGCCCATCTCCATCACACTTCAAGTCGTCTCAGATTCGGAGAAAACACCATTAAGTACATTGAAGCCAGACCGGCCAAGAGCAAGGCGAAAAACAACAACGTCGTGACACCATCACCCGCATCCACTGGTCACCGAAGCTATGGCTCCTCAGCTATGGCAACAAAAAGGAAGAGTCTAGTGTGTGTCTTAGATGAGTCAAACCGCCTTTTGAAACGTCCCCGCAGTGAAGACGCGAATGGAGTTCCCACCCCTGCAAGGCTCATCAATGATCCAATCCGAAAGGATCCAATGGAATCAGACATGAATGCGGATTACGACGACAAAGACTTTGGGATGCAGATCGATGACGACGATCCCACTGACAAAAACTCCATCGAAAATACATCACCAACGGCCGACCGCCCTTCAGTCAGCAAAGTCCATCCAATTGACAACGACCCATCGGGAGCAGGCGGCAACGGCCTCGGCGCCACTTCAATCAACGGCCCTACCTTAGATCCATCCACAGCCATTCAAAACGATCCAATCGGAAAGGGTCCATCGGAAACAGCCGGCAAGGCAACCTCGCGCATCGAAAAGCCTCTTGGTGCAACAAAGGTCGTACATGAAGCAAGCAAAAAGGGTCCATCGGAAACAGCCAACAAGGAAAATCAGGCACCAACAAAAAAAGCTCCCGTAACAACCAACAACAACACCGACTCCGCGTGAATCGACAAGGGTTCATCGGAACAGCCAACAAGGAAAATCAGGCTCCCGCACTCACGGGAATTGAAAAGCGTCTTGGTGCAACAAAGGTCTTGCATGAAGCAAACAAAAAGGGTCCATCCGCGCCAACGATAACAGCTCCCGTAGCAGCCAACTCCACGCGAATCGAAAAGCATCTTGGTGCAACAAAGGTCTCGCATGATTTGGCCATGCGTCTTCCCCTAATACAAGAGCAGAAAACAGAAGTATGGCGCAGGGTAGCAGCGAAAGCGCGACAAGAACTTGCAGCCAAGCCTGGAGATTCGACCGTACCTACTAGTAGTGCTGGAACGGCCAAGTCCGAGAAGTCCGCAGGAACAGGCATATCCGATGCTGCGGACGAGCGCAAATTGGCCGCGGCGGAGGCTGGTCGTCCTAGATCATTGTCTTCGTCCACCGAATCTACGCCGTCGTCTACCCAAACAACAGCAACGAAGCTAACACGAGAACAGCGATTGGAAAGGCGACAAATTCGACGCGACAACGATGTTGCAGCCATGCCTGGCAAGTCGACAGGAACGGCTAGCAGTGGAAAAACCAAGTCCGCAGGAACCAGTGGAAAATCAAAGGCCGCCACGAAGAAAAATGACACCTCCGCCGCCAAGGACGCGGAGAAAGAAAATAAGAGGTCAGGACTTTTGGAACTATTGGATGGATACGGCTCCGCATCGGACGTAGATTTCCCAAAGAAGATCGCCGCCAAGCCAAAGGCGGAAGGCTCCAGTGAGTCGCTAGCCACAGCCACGAAAGATCCATCGGAAGCAAACAAAGCGGTGACAAAGGAAGGTTCCAGCAAGCCACTTGCCACAAAAAAGGTCTCACGCAAGCCAGCCACGTGGCAGGAGTGGATGGAACAACGATCTGAGAAGAAGGAGCTGGAGGAAATGTCAACCAACACCTCACCTAACTTTTCTGCTCGAAAAGCTGTTCTCATTGAAAAGGGTCTAAAGGAATTGAAAAAGCGAACGGACATCCCATTTCGGTTCAGCGTTTTCAAGGCCCACAAGCAGCTTAAGTGGATGCTTATTCCTGGGTCAATTGAGGCAGCGCGGCGCCTGGATGACGTAACGTTTGAGGTCAAGTTTATAGTGGGGCTTTCCAAGTTGGATGGCGTAGTCACTTCATTTGATTATATGACACACGTGGTGAAACTATCATTTCTGGTGTGGCTCTTCACCCCAGGTATTTCCGACTGCTCAAGAAAAGCACCAAGGGCAATGACAACGGGTGGAAAAATATTCGCCATCCTCGCTATTACAATTATTTTGTGGACAACTTGGTGTTTACCAGCGTGCGACCCAACCCCGTTGGTGGCATGGATCTAAAAGCTGAGCATTGCATTGTGGTCTTTGATCAGTGCGACGAGTTCTTCGGCTCGGCCATACGTGCTGACAACAACCAACTGTTCCCACCCAAAATTGCAGATGAAGTTGAAGCACGCCGTGCAAAACAAGATCGAGAATGGCTTGACCTCCCAGTTGGTAACACGAGATCCGTTATGAAGGACACCTATGCAGCCCCGCGAATTGAAATAAGCTTTCGCCATAAACCTGGGGAGTACTGTACACTTGTTTCCAAACCAGTTTGTGTTCAGCTGTAGCGGCCTTGGACAATCGATTTGGAAGGGTTGTGGACTATCTCTTTGAAACCTTTCCAACCATGAACGGAAAAGGGATGATTGCGCACTACGAACGGACTTGCCAGCAATTCATTGAGCGCTCTCTTGATGTCACAGTGTTTAAATTGAAGAATGTTGAAAGTCTTGACGATGTTTTGAAGCAGACGAAACCAGGTGGTGGCAAAGTCAACAACCCTGTTTGGATCAAGCTCAAGACCGAGAAGTGCATTCACATGGTCACCATTTACAACAACATGATCTTTGAACCCTCCGCGCCCTTCGCATTGAGGGCCACACACGCCAATTTGGATGCTATTTGTGGTGGCAAGGGAACCTGTGAAGGGGTCCAGTGGGCTCGCTCCTTCAGTGTGAACAAAGGAAAGGGTGCTCACGCTAAGACGGCAAAGGTGTGGCGGGCTCAATGTAAAGCCTGGAGGGAACATAACGCCTGGATTGCGAGTATGATATTCTCAGGATCGTCGTAAGCGCCGGTTGGGAACTAGAAAGTGCTGTTACCGTCAGCTTGGGGTAGACGAATTACTAGAAACGAAAAAGTAGCGAAAATCGAAATCATGCGGATTCAATTTAGACTACTATTTAATGAGCCTGTTGTCCTCGGCTTTTTACTTTTACCGGAAGAACCCCGTTCGTCTTTCATAGCTGGCCATCGTGTGAAATCGTATTCTCCTGTGGCTTCTAATCGAGTTATAATGCTCCAAAAATCTTCCGTCGTTAGCAATTGATGAGGTCCTTTCCCTATGGGATTGGCAGGTGGTGCTTGTGCTGGCGTCTCTGTTGTCGAGGAGGATGCCTTGTCGCTTTCGAATTTGTTCAACAAAAAATCAGTGGATGTCACAATGCGTCCATTGATCAAGACCCGCATCACGTGTCGGTGGTCAGCACTGGGATCTCGGTTTTCTTTGTTGGAGGCATCATCGTCATCGTCCAATCGTACCAACTCAATCACGAGGGTACTGGCATAGGCCGGCCAATATTCTCTCCATACGGCGCTTTCTTCATCCGCCAAAAAATCAGCTCCCAGGGCATACAGCAGTGACAACAAGGTGACATCGTGACAGCTGTAAATGCACAAAAAGTTTTGATTGGTGGTGGCGGTACTACTGCTACTTTTAGTCGCGGACGACGACATCGACATGGACACGAGATGCTCCAATTGTTGGGCAATTTCACGCAAGGGCGGTGCCGCAATCGCCGCCAACAATTGTGGATTTTGATACCATTGTCGAAATCGCCATGCCAAATGTCCCAAGGCCTTGTACGTCATGGCCGACAACATTTGTTCGACATTTTCGTCGTGCTCAAAATCGGAAAATTTGGACAAGGCCAATTGATGGGAGGTTCGACAGACAAAATGATCGGCGGCTTCGACCCAATTGATCCCGCTCGGCGTTTTGGCACTAAAATCTTTGCGGCCCTTGCGGGCCAAGCCCGGGAGTATATTGGCCAAGCGCGCGGCAATGGGGGCGGCATTGGAATCGACTTGGATAAAGCCGGGCGATTTCATGACATCCCCGACCAAATCCCGCATCAAATCGGGATTCCGATCAAAGGCATTCAAGTTGTCGCAGGATTGATCGCGGACGCGGACAAAAACTTTGGGCCGAGGTCGTGAGTGGTTAGCGCCATGTCCGAAACTGCTACTGTTTTTGCTCAAATAGAGTTGCAAGGGATTGTTGCGGGGATCGGCTTCCCAATCACTCCCATATCCTTCGGCTTTGTACTCGTTGTCATCATCCCTGCTACTCATCTTGTCGATCCCAAAACCATCATCCTCATCCATGTCATCCATAGTATCATTATCATTATCATTGGAGGTAGGCATAAAATTGTGATCCGGTACGGGCCATTCTTGGGGACGCATGGCCGTAAAATCCATATCGTCGCGGGTTTGTGACGGGGCATAGAGTTGGGTGTGCAACAAGCCATCCAATAGGGATTGCACGCTGAGGACGGTCCGCAAATAATTGGTCGAGTAGGCGGAAATCCTCCACCGTTTCAAAAAATCGTCATCGGCGCGTTCCGCGGCTGCCTTGTGGTTGTTGCTGTTGCTCTTGTCTTGGAAGCCCCCAAAGGGATCATTGTCATGATGATAATCATAATTGGGATCGTATCGTTGTCTGAGCAAACGTCCATTTTCGTGACATTGCAAGAGTCCCTTGTGCGTTAAAAATCCGTACGGATTCCGATGGACATCCATAAAATTGCCCGTCGGATCATCGATGAGGGGCGGAAAGGAAGCACAAAATTCTTTATAGGCATATGCCGTACTGGGATACGGCAATTTGGTCAACCAAAAATGAGCTTCGTCTTTGACGCGATGCGGTGGACACAGGGCCCGACTAGGCGTGCGATCCCCATGCCGACAAAAGACCCAAGCACCAACGATCGTTCCCAAATTTTTGGCGGGATCTTCTTCTTCGTCGTCGTCCAGCGTCGAAGTCTTCATAAATTGGGTTTGATCGTCGCAGACATCCACGAAGGGGTTTTTGGGACTGCATTTTTTCTTTTTTTTCTTGGGAGTAGGGCTGCTTTCAGTAGTGCTGTCGGCAGTCGTAGTGGTAGTTGTTGTAGAGCTACTGCTGGTGGTGATTGTCGTGTCGTCCCCCGAAGAAAAAGAGCGCAATGGTGGCACTCGATGTTCACTCCTACTAGTAGAATGCTCGTGTTGTTCTTTCCTGGATGTGTAGCGAGCCAGCAGTCGAAAAGGAGGTTTCCGACAGCAAGAAGAGAGAGCAGTCGTAGCAGTAGCAGTAGCAGTACTCTGTAGTCTTATTCGATTGGATATCACCATCATCATTCGTGATGCTGTTGAGGGGTGGTTTCTCCGTAAAATAATCGGTCGAACGGCCATGGTCGTCATGGCGGATAATTATATACTGCCTCAATATCACTAAATAAATAAAATGCTGTACTCTGCTAGATTTCTCTCAGTGTATCGAGCGTTCTGTATATCTTCCTTCTGGACTGTCCTTAGAATGAATCCAGGGAATTCAATCGCGTCCACGAGCAGCTCGATGTTGGTACCAGTTCACAAGATATTGGTGCGATAATTATACTCCGAGCCTTTTCTACTTCAAGTTATTCGGTGTTGCCCTTCTTCGCCTATACAGTAGTTGCTTGCTATATACTTGCCCGCTAGCTAGCTACTAGCAGTTGACATAGAGTACAATCAGCGTGATTGCAGCAGCAAGTGGTTTGATAGTTATTATCACGCACTACTAGTCTTCAGCTACTAGTTAAGTAGCTAAAGTAGCTATACTTGTTGTATGATAACAACCAACAACAAGAAATGGGAATCGGAATCAGAAATTCCATTCAAATCAATCAATGACAATGAATGCATGATGAACAGCCATTCAATGTGGAGGTCGCTCATTAGCTCCAATCGTCAAAGTCGCTCATGAGCTCCAACCTTACAAAAAGGTCTCCTTAACTTGGACCTTGTCTTCCAAGTGGCATCTTTCCTGAATCACATGCTAGTGCAGCACTTTGTTATGGGGGGACTGTAGCTCTTCCTCCAAGTGACATGTTTACTGGATACAAAGTTTAACACCTATGACAATCACACATTGTTTGAATGTTTGCCAGCTGCAAAGTTCAACAGTTTCAGTTGTGACAATTGGACATTGTTTGATGCGGATCCAAAGGCTCTGCACAGCCAGTGTGATCCTTTTGGAGTTAGCGTTCATCTGTGAGTTGAGGTTGTGTGCACCTTGTGGCAGTGGTTCAACAAAGGTGCCCGATGGACAAGATTGCACCCGTTGAATCTCAAGTGGGTGAGGTTGTGCCCATCAACCAAAAGATTTCAGACAAAACATTTGTGCTCTGAAGCCGATTCCATTTGCATGTGTGCCTTCTGCTCATCCTGCAGCCTTTTTGTTGGAGTGCAATGTGCAATCCGAATTTGCAACTCAACAAGACCAGACCTCAAGAACCAAAAACAACGAACAACAATGTGTGAATGTTCAGATTTTAGCTCGTGCATTGCTAGCAGCATCAACTAATTTTTCCTCAAAGCACATGAATCCAGAGTCTTGGGAGTTAATTGTCTGCAGTTTCACAAGCTCATGTCAACTGCATCGTCTTCCTTCAGCACACAAGCGAAAATCTTGTTTTGGTCAGAAGAGGAACAAATCAAGGTCATTCACAAAGAAAGACAAGGTTTGAGTTCAAAACAATGAGTCAGAACACTTGCGGACATGGACGAGTCTCTGCAGGTGACCGAGGCCAGAGATTTGATGGCAGCGGTCCTGAAGGAACAGAGGTCGGTCTCCAGACTCAGGTCAAAAATTGCATTGTCTCTGACCTTGTTGGTGGTTGTGATTGTCATCCTCATTCTCTAGTGTTTGTACTAGCTAGTGCCACCAAGTGCTAGCTAGCACACTGCTGCAGCATGTGTGGCTTTCATTGTGTGTCTGTTGCAACGAATCCTGGGAATTGCTGTTCTTGGGATTCGCTGTAGGATTCTTAGCCAAAACTTGGGATTGTCAGGATTCCGTGCTCCACATTTTCTCCATTGAAATAACCAAAGTAGCACAGTTGCTCCTTTGTGTTTCGACATGGTGTGGTTAGTTGCTGCTAGCAGCAGTTGGTCAGCGTTGAACACAGTCCAAGAGAGGATTGGATCAAAGGTCTTTGATGGAACCTCTCTCTCAAATTGCATTTGGTTTCAGATCATTTCTGAGCTTGTGATCTTCAGTTGCAAACACTCAAAAGGCATGTTGATTTTAGTGCAGTGCAGCAAGTCAGTCAGTTAGCTGCTGCAATTGACAGTGACCAGCAACTTTTGTTCTCATTGATTGTTGTTTGCATTCCCAAGTTTCTCAGCACTTATTCCCAATAATCTTAGCACTGATTCTCAAGAATCCTAGCACCGATTCCTAAGAATCCCATCAGCACTGATCCCCATTTTGATTCTGGAGAATCACATCACTGATTCTTAAGAATCTGAGCACCGATTCCCAGAAAATCCCGACACTGATTCTTGAGAATCGGATCACCGAATCCCAAGAATCACCATTCTCAGGATTCGTCGCTCACCCTTCAGTGATTCCTAAGAATCCAATTTTCCCAAGAAAAAATTCAGATTCTTGAGAATGCAACAAATCCTAGGCATCGTCACAACAGATCTGTTGTGAACAGTCTGGAGATTGACACAGTCACAAGACTGACATCAGTCAAAGTTGTGACTGGGTCAGTCTCAAGACTGACACCAGTCAATCTTAAAACTGCTGACACCCTCTCACAGCCAATGTTGCGACTCGGTCAGTCTCAAGACTGACTGCTGTCAAAGTTGTGACCACTGACCAATTGGTTAACTAACTAACTAGCTGACTGGTCAGACTGGCTAACTGGCTAGCTAGCTAACCAACCAGTTGAGTTAACAATCAAACAAATGACTGACTGATCAACCAACTGGCTAACTGAACAACTGACTAGCTGTGAGTTGGCTGTCACTTTTGTGATCGCTGCCTGCACTGATGACTGTGAACTGTTCTGACTGAACTGTCTAGTCAACTGGTTAGCTGACAAGTCCAACAAACAGATTGTTGCACATTGTTAACAATCGGACATTTGCTTTTGCTGCTTGTTGCCAACAAATGACAGATTGACACCTGATTGGCAACTGCTAGCTAGCCAGCATTGAAAACAGTGAATTTCACTAGATGCACCGTGTTGAATTGCAGAGGAAGTGTGCTACTGTGTGTTTTGTCGTGATGCTAAATTGACTGCAGTTAGTCTTAAGATTGACTGGTGGCAGGCAGTCTCAAGACTGGGGTTATTTTTTTGGTCAGTCTTAAGACTGGGGTTATTTTTTTTGTCAGTCTTGTGACTGGGTTGGGTCACTGCTTTGCTCGTAACAGATCTTCAACAACAACAACAACAAAACAGATCTTACCGCAGCTACAACAATCCATTAATCTACAGTATTCTATAGCTAGCTAGTAGCAGTGCAACTACAAAGGGTTGATTGAGAGAGGTAACAAACTACTCCTACTTAACTAGCTAGCTAATAGACGGTAGCTGCCTCTCGTGCATTTCACAGCAGCAGTACCTTACAGGATGCCAACATAAAAACAGGACCATCCATCCTTCCATCCAGCAGGCATCCAAGGTCGCGTTCACAAATAAAATATCTTGATCAAATCCCACAAACACGCTTTCAGAATGCATATGCCGCAGCGCTTGAACCACCAAAGATTACCTCGGTACCCAAGACAGTCCGGTCCGCACTGTCCGTCATCAAGACATGAGATCATTACAGCATGTATCCCACCTTTTTTTTAAGGGACTGCAGGGGCCTGAAAGAAAGCTCCGAAAATGTGACCGTGGGAAGGATCCTCATCTTCGAATTCAGCGCAAGCACCTCCTGCGGCTGCACCGGGGTTTCCAGTCGACAACATACGAAGGGTGCAGAGAAGGTAATCGGCGATATCCTCCTTGGAAAGAACCGAAAAATATTCAATGGCATCCTTAACTTCAGGTCGACCGTCGTTGATGGCAATAGCGCAGTCAACACGAGTCATAGGCCACGGGAACTGGGTTCCATCCACAGTCCAGTCACAATTGCCCTGTTCCAAATCAACAACCGCTTCATGGACACTATGTTCTCCCTGGTTCAGGAAATGCTTAAAGTAATCCAGGACAGCGCCATTGGTGATATAGTAATTGGTAGGGCGAGTGCCTGTGCCCCAAGTTGGGTCTGTAACGTCATGAGTGCAAGGAAGATGACGGAGAGGACAGTTATGGGCCATGTTATCCATAAGAGTGTGTGTCCAGAAGAGGGCCAACCACTGTTCTTGACTGAAACCGCGGGTGACGAACCAATCATCAACTTCATTAACGGCCATGAGAACTCCAGGAAGTTTTTCCGAGGGTCCACAAAGAGGTTTAGTGACGTAATCCCCACGCCAATTCACGGTTTCCTTCACGCATGCGTCCTTGCGACCAAAGATGAAAGGGTTCTTGTTCAGGACTGTTG
>Ga0163144_10019127_pt1 | contig 13794 bp, 7 predicted proteins | sample OliLak19BULKMAT1_FD_123175 | JGI IMG/M metagenome (GOLD analysis project Ga0163144, IMG submission 123175) | Freshwater microbial mat bacterial communities from Lake Vanda, McMurdo Dry Valleys, Antarctica - Oligotrophic Lake LV.19.BULKMAT1 | ecosystem: Environmental > Aquatic > Freshwater > Lake... | reverse complement strand
CCATCGCGGCCGCCGAGATTAGCGAGGCGCTCGCTTGGCGGGCCCGTCAGCTCGACTTCGACCAAAAGCCGCTCGCTGAGGTCGTGGCGGAATTCAACCGCTATAACGACCACCAGCTCGTGATCGCCGATCCGCAACTCGCGCGGCAGCCCTTCGGCGGCTCCTTCCGCGCCGACAACTACCGGATCTTCGTGCAACTGCTGGAGGAGCGCTTCGGCCTCGTCGCCGAACGCAGTCAAGATCGCACGGTTCTCCGCCGCAGTTCGCGCTAACGAGCGCGATGGCCGACCGGGGTCGGCGACCCCGGCTACAACTTACCGACAGCTTACGGGGCGACTTCGGCGTCGAGTTGGGCGAGCAGGCCCAGGCCCATTTGCGCGAGCACGCGGTAGTCGCTGCGCTGGAGTGCTTCGCCGCCGCGGTTACTCTGCGCGGCACCGCCGAGCAGGCCGTCGGGCGTGAGGTGCGCGCGCACGCCGACGAGCGCGCGACGGGCGGCGGCCGCGGCGGCGGGTTCGAGCACGCCGAGGCGGGCTCCGCACGCGAGCGCGGCGGCGATGCCGGCGCTGCCGGACGAGTCGGGGACGGCGCCGGCGGGATCTTCGAGGAAACAGGACCAGAGGCCGTCGGGGCGTTGGAGCGGGAGCACCCACGCGGCGATGCGGCGCAACTCGGCTTCGGCGACGGCGGCGTCGCCGTGTTGACGCAGCGGTTCAATCGAGCGCGCGACGCCGAGGGCGTGCCAGGCGACGCCGCGCGCCCAGCCGCGGAAAGTGTGCGTGTTGCTATCGATGCGGCGGAGCCAGAGCGCGCCGTCGTGCCAGAGGCGTTCGTTGCGGAGGCGGAGTTGCGTGCGTGCGAGCTCGGCGAGCGCGGGGTCTTTGCGCACGGCGGCGATGACGGCGAGCGGATAGGCGATGGTGTAGCTGCCCTCGGCGGAAAGCGTCGTGCCGTCTTGGATCGCGCCGTCGGCGCGCGTGTGTTGGCGGGCGAAGGCGAGGAACAGGTCGAGGTGCGGGCTCTGCGGAGCGAAGCGCGCGAGGTCGGCGAAGGGCAGCGCACCCTCGATGCCGTAGATGCGTCCGTCGGCCGGCGCGCTGCGCGGGTCTTCGTAGATGAGCTGGTCGCGTTGCGGCACGAAGCGCTGCCACTGCTGCGCGCGCGGGGCGGCGTCGGGGCCGGTCGGGTGGCGCTCGGCGAGCGCGCGCAGGCCTTCGAAGACGCAGCCCTGCATCCAGCCGAAGGTCTGCACCGAGGCGAGCGAGGCGATGCGCCGGTGAAACTCGGCGACGCGGTCGACGTCAGCGGGAGCGGTCATCAGGTGCGGTTGAAATTCGACGGGGAGCGGCGCGGCGGGCGCGGTGGCGGTGACGACGGGCGCAACGGCGCCGCCAAAAAACCACAACGGCGCTCCGGCACCGACGAGGCGGAGTGTGAGCCCGCGACGGCGGACTTCGGCGGCATCTGCCGCGGAGAGCGCGAAGGGAAACGTCTCGATGGCGTGCGCGAAACGGAGGTCGAGCCGGCCCAGCACGCGGGCGGGTTCGCCGGCGAGCGCGACTTCGATGAAGCGCGGGGCGCGGTCGTCAAGGGCGGTGGTGAGGCGGAAGGAGGCGGGGCCGGCGACGTTCGCCTCGCTCGCGGCCGCGGCGGCGAGGCGGAGCGTGACCGGTGCGGCGCCGACAGCGAAGGCGGGCCAACCGGCGGGGATGCGTTTGCCGGCGGGTAAAGGCATCGCGGTCGTGGTGGGCTCGACGGCGAGCGGGGTGTGGCGGACGGCGGAGGCGGCGGCGGCTCCAACGGTGAAGGCGAGGAACGCGAGCCAGAGGCTAGTGCGGCGGCGGGACGGTAAAAATTTCATCGGGAGGAAGGGCGGCGAGGGACCAATCGAGCGTTGCCGAGAACAGCGCGGCGCAGAAGGCGGGCGAGGCGCTTCATGGCGACAGTGGGACGCCGCGCAGAGGAGATATCAAGGTTCGGCTGACCGTCCCCGCGGTGGCGCCGAACAGGCGGGCAAACGCGGCCGCGGCTCGTAGGGTTGCGCACGACCGGGCCGGCGCGGGGGGAGCTATTATTACGACGTTCAGTCACCAAATAAAATCGGTCCGTTTCCAAAGGTGATGTCACGTAATACGTGACAAATGACTTCGCGCATTCGTGAGGGGGATGTGACAGAGTAATACTAGCGCGCGGCGGGCCGGGCGGATTTCGCGTCGAGGAATCCGCCGGTCCGGAGCCACTTCACCAGCAGTTCGGGCCAGGCTCCGAGCTGCGGATCGCCGGGCGACAGCGCGGTGCCGTGCGGGCCGACTTGGTTGACGTGGGCTTCGGTCGGGATGTTGGCGCCGCGGAGCGCGGTGAGCGCGGACACCACGGAACCGAGGCCGCCGGTGTCTTCCACCGTGCTGAACAAAAACGTGGGCGGCGCGGCGGCGGGTTTGGTGAAAGTGCGTCCGCCATAGATCATGGCGCTGAAATTCGCGCGCGCGGAGATGCGCTCGAGGGGATCGGCGGCGGCGGGATCGCCGAGGGAGATTTGGTTGTAGAACGCATCGGCTATCAGGCTGCCGCCGGCAGAGAAGCCGATGACCCCGATGCGGTCGGGCGCGACGCCGAAGTGCGCGGCGTGGGCGCGCAGGTAGCGCTGCGCGCGCTGGCCGTCTTGGGTGGAGTGGTCGCGCGACGAATAGTTCGGGCCGATCCGGTAGCGGAGGACGAAGCCGGAGATGCCGTGGCGGTTGAGGAAGCGCGCGACTTGCACGCCCTCGTTGTCCATGCAGCGGTTGGTGAAACCGCCGCCGGGGATGATGAGGAACGCGGCGCCGGTGTTGTTCGCGGCGGGCGCGGGAAAAGCGTAGAGCGCGGGCTTGTCCTCGTCGGTAAACACGCCGTTGGCATCGGCGAGGGCACCGGGCGCTCCTTCGGGCCAGAGGAGAATCGGCTCGGGGATGCCGGGCACCGGACCGGGCGGCGCGAGTTTCAACTGCTCGGCGTAAGCGGCCTGACCGGGATTTTTGGGACCACCGACGATGCCGCCCGCCGGAGCGGAGGACTCGGCGCCGGAGTGCGCGGGCGCGGCGGCGGAGTTCGCGGGTGCGGCGGCGGCGGGTTGGGCGGTGGAGAAGACGGCGATTTTCAAATCCAGGTTCGCGGCGGGATCCGGTTTGAACTCGATCACGTAGTCCTGCGCGTCGGTGGGGCGCACTTTCGTGAAGGAGAGCTGGTCGGCGATGCTCGGCGAGAGCACGCGATGGTGGCCGAAGTGCGCTTGCTCGGGCGTCGGCGCGGCGCCGCGTGTCTGCACGAGCGCGCCGCTGAAGGAATTGCTGAGCCAGCGGTGCATGTTTTGGCGCACGTCGACTTTGTAACGGCCGGCGAGCGGGCCCTGGCCGGCTGGCACGGAAAACTCGCCGATCGCGACGCCGGCCGTGGAATTGATCACGCGACCGATGACGGGGCCGACCCCGGCAGCGTCGAGCGGGGTGAAAATAATGTAGCCGTGCGGCAGGGGGCGGCCGTCGAGGTAAGCCATGCCCTTGAGCGGCACGCGGGGTTCAGCGGTGAGCAGGCCGGAGAAACGCGCCCAGTTGAAAAACAATTCCGGCCATGCGGCGGCGGAGGGATTGCCGGAGGCGAGGACCGAAGTGAGATCGGCGCGGGCGAAGAAATGCGCGTCCACTGGCGAGCGCGCGGCGCGGAGCTTCGTCCAGAGATTGATCGTCGGGGAGGGATGGTCGCCGGTGGCGGTCGAGCCCACGAGAAACGTGGGAGGGAATTTCACCCCGTCGCCCGCAGCGGGCAGCGTGGCGGGCGCGCCCCAGATGAGGGCGAGCAGATCGGGGCGGGCGGAATCGGCGGCGGAGGAGGGATCGTAGGCGAGCGTGGCGGCGGTGGCCGCACCGGAGGCGAAGCCGAGGAGCGCGATGCGTTGCGGGGAGATTTTCAGGTCGGCGGCGTGCGCGCGCACGTGGCGCAGGGCGCTCGCGGTCTCCGCGGCGGTCGCCGTCGGGGGCAGCACGAAGGCGGCGAGGCCGCGGTCGTTGAGCCAACGGGCGAGCGGGAGCGCATCGGCGGTGGCTCCGGTGCCGGGCACGATGAGCACGGCGCCGCCGGTGGAATTTTTCGCGGGAGGGTGCGACGTGAACGCGGGCGGGGTGGCGGCGAAGGCGGACGTCGCGAGCGCGAGGGCCGCGAAGCACAGGCGGAGAATGCGGGAGGGGTTCATGCGGGGCTGCGATCAGACGTGGGCGAGGCGACCGGTGGAGTCGCCGAAGCGGTCGAGCGCGCGGCCGCCGCCGATGCGGTCCATCATGCTGAGGTAAAGGTTGGTGACGGGCACCTTCGCGTGCTGGGTGTAGCGGCCGGGGCGAAGCGTGCCGCCGCCACCGCCGGCGAGGAGCACGGGGAGATTTTCGTGGGTGTGGCGGTTACCGTCGGCGTTGCCGCTGCCGTAAACGATCTGGGAATTGTGGAGGAGCGAGTGACCGTCGACATCCTTGGTCTGCGCCATCTTTTCGAGGAAGTAGGCGAGCTGCGTCGTATACCACGTGTCGATCTGCGTGACCTTCTCGATGTAGTCGGCCTTGTTGTTGTGGTGCGTGAGAAAGTGGTGGCCGTCGGCGATGCCGAGGTCGGGAAACGTGCGGTCACTGCCGTCGCCCGCGAGCATGAAGGTCGCGACGCGCGTGCTGTCGGTCTGAAACGCGAGGTGCAGCATATCATACATGAGGCGGACGTAGTCGGTGACGCCCGCGGGGATGCCGGCGGGCGCGTCGGCGTCGGGTTGCGCGCGGCCGACGCGGGACTGCTCGGCGCGCTGGATGCGTTGCTCGATGTCGCGGACGCTCGTGAAATATTCGTCGAGTTTCGCGCGGTCGCGGCCGGAGACGATGCCCTGCAGGTCGCGGCTGTCGGCGAGCACGAAGTCGAGGATGGAGCGCTGCTGCTGCTGGCGCAGGAGGAGATTTTGCTGGCGCTCGCCGCGCGGGCCGGCGCCGAAGAGGCGCTCGAAGAGGAGGCGCGGGTTGACCTCGGGCGTCATGGGCGCGGTGGGCGAACTCCAAGAAAGGTTGTGCTGGTAAACGCAGGAGTAGCCGGTGTCGCAGGTGCCGGCGTTCTGAACCGCGTCGCAGGAAAGTTCGAGGGAACGGAACGGCGTGAGGAGGCCGATCTGTTGCGCCATGATCTGATCGGCGGAGACGCCGGCTTGGAAATCGGTGCCGCCGGTTTTCTTGATGCGCACGCCGGTGAGAAACACGCCGTTGGCGCGCGCGTGGTCGCCGCCGCCGTCCACGCCGCCGACGGCGGAGTTGGCGGTGAGGCCGCCGAGGATCTGGAGCTGGTCGCGGACCTTCGCGAGCGGCCGCATCGTGCGGTTGAGCTCGAACGACGTGCCCTCACCGGTGGGCCACCACGCGCCGGGAATCGCGCCGTTGGGAAAATAGATGAAGGCCGTGCGCAGCGGGGCGCCGGTCGCGGTGGTGGCGGCGAGCGGAGCGCCGGTCGCGGTCGCGGCGAGGAGCCGGCGCGGCAGGAACGACTCCAGCGCGGGCAGGGCTACGCACACGCCGAGATTGCGGAGGAAGCGGCGGCGGTCGAGGGGGGCGGCAGCGGGGCGGTGGGACGGGAGTTTCATCGTGGTGCGGGTGCCGGGGGCGCGGCGGTGAGAGACGGGGAGACGGAGGGAGGGAGAGACGGGGAGACGGAGGGAGGGAGAGACGGGGAGGGAGAATCTGCGGCCGCGCGGCGCTGTTGGAAAGGGGCGGACTCGATGACGCCCAGCAGCAGTTCGGAAAATTTGCCTTCGTGGGCAGCGAGGCGCGCGACGATGGCGTCGACGGTGGGGACGTCGTAGTATTCGAGGCCGCGGCCGAGGGCGTAGATGAGCAGTTTCTCGGTGAGTGTGCGGTAGATCTCCTCGCGGTGCCCGGTGACGAGGATTCGTTTCAGGTCGCGAATGTTTTTGAAGGATTCGCCGGTAAAAAGTTCGCCGGCAGCATCGATGGGCTGGCCGAACTCCTGGGTGCGGTGGAGGCCGAGGGCGTTGAAATTTTCGAGGGCGAGGCCGAGCGGGTCCATGCGGGCGTGGCAGGAGGCGCAGAGCGGGGCCTCGCGGTGGAGCGCCAACACTTCGCGCTGGGTGGGCGTGCGCCCGGAGATTTTTTTCTCGGTGTCCTCGAGCGAGGGAATGTCGGGCGGCGGGGGCGGAGCGGGCGCGCCGAGGATGTTTTCGAGAATCCATTTGCCGCGCTTCACGGGCGAGGTGCGCGTGGGATTCGAAGTGACGGCGAGCGTGGCGGCCATCGTGAGGACGCCGCCGCCGCGCGGATCGTCGGCCGGGAGCGCGACGCGGCGAAACTCGGCGCCCGGGGCGGTCTCGGCCGGGAGACCGTAGTAGGCGGCGAGCGTGGCGTTGAGGAAGGCGTAGTCGCTGTCGATCAGTTCGAGGACACTGCGATCTTCGCGCACGACGTGGGCGAAATACGCCTCGGCCTCGCGTTGCATGGCCGCGCGTTGCTCGGCCGTGACTTCGGTGCGCACGGGATTGCGACGGGAGGGAGGCGGGAGCGTGATGCCCTCGCGCGCGAGGATCAGCGGGCGGTCGAGCGAGAGGTGCCCGAGCTCGCGGGACTGGAGCCACTGGCCGGTGAAGTTTTCGACGAGGGCGGCGGACTTCGGGTCGGCGAGCATGCGGCGCACTTGCGCGCGGAGATGGGGGCGGAGCGTGCCGGCGGCGGCGTGGCGGAGCAGTTCGTCGTCGGGCAGCGTGGACCAGAGGAAATACGAGAGGCGCGAGGCGAGCGCGTAGTTGTCCACGTGGGCGAACGGTTCGCCCGGCGCGGCCGGTTCGGCTTCCTCGACGCGAAACAGAAAACGCGGCGAAGCGAGGATGGCGACGAAGGCGCGGCCGAGGCCGACTTCAAACGTGGTGTCGGGCGTCTGGTAGATGCTCTCCGCGAGGGCGACGAGGCGGTCGAGGGTCGCGGCGCCGACGGGGCGACGGTAGGCCTTGGTGGCGAACGTCGAGAGCACTTCGCGCGCGTAGGCGCGGCGCGCGGCGGGCTCGACGGGCGGCCGGTCGCGGGGGAAGAAACGCGCGTAGTTCGTCGGCGGCAGCCAGTCTTGGCGATCGAGCGGGCCGAGGACACGCACGGTGAGGATCTTGTAATCCATCTTGTCGCGCTGGCGGTTGGGCGGCTCCAGGGGCTGGAGGTGAAACGCGATCTCGTGTTCGCCCGGCTCCCAGCGGAGGACGCGCTCGTCGAAGTAGAACTGGCAGTCGTGCCACGCATACTCCTGCGAGAAAAATTCCCGGCCGTCGGACGTGACGGTGATCTTGCAACGACCGGGATCGGGATTGGTGCGGCCATCGACCATCGCGGTGAGGACGACGCGGTAGTCGCCGGCCGCGGAAGCGCGGAAGCGGTGCGCGACGCGGCGCTCCTGATAGAAGGACATGGGCTCGCCGTTTTTCGTGCCGTCGGCGGTGAGGAAGTCTTGGCCGACGGCGATCTGCTCCGTGAGCGCGCGGGAATCGGTCGGCACGCCCTTGGCCACGATGGCCTGCGCGGCTTCCAGGAATTTCTCCATCCGCATGGGCGAGAGCGTGAGGAGGTCGCCGATGGTATCGAAACCGTAGCCGATGTCGTCGGCCGCGAGCGCGTGCTCGGCGTCGAAGTCCACGCCGACGAGATCGCGGATCGTGTTGCGATATTCGGTGCGGTTGAGGCGGCGGACGGTGATGCGGCCGGGATCGGGTTTCGTGGGATCAAGGCCGAAGGCCTGGCGTTTGATCCACGCGGAGATTTTTTCGGCATCGGCGGGCGGGAGCGGGTGGTTCTCCTCGGCGGGCGGCATGATGCCGGAGCGGACGTTTTTCAGCACCCGCAGCCAGAGCGGGTGATCGCGCAGCGCGGCGGCATCTTTGAAGGCGTCGAGCGTGACGCCGCCCTTGTCGATGCCATCGCCGTGACAGTCGTAGCAGTATTTTTTCAGGACCGGCTGAATATCGCGCTGGAACGTCTCGACGATCGGCTCGGCCGCGGCGGCACCCAGCGGGAGGAGGCACGCGGCGATCACGAGGGACCGCACGAGGCGGCGGGGCGGGCCGAGAGGGGGAGGAAACACGGTCATGCGGAGAACAAACGCGGGGCGCAGGGAACGACGTTGGCGGACGGGCAAAAGGTGCGGCGATTCCGCCCGATGAAAACGGACTGAGCGGAGCGAAGATCCCGGGGGATTTTTCGCTCCGCTCAGCCGGACAAACCGGAGGACGGGAGGTTAGAAGGTGAGCGTGGTGGTGAAGCTGATCTTGCGGGGTTCGAGTTGGTTGAAGCCGCTCCGCACCTGCATGCGCGGATTCCCGCCGGGCGCGGTGAGGGCGTTGCCGTTGCCCGTGAGGGCGCCAGGCAGGTTCTGCAACTGGCCGGCTTGGATCACGCTGTAGCTGTTCCACTGCGGTTTGTCGTCATTGAGCAGGTTCGTGATGTTGATCTGGAAGCGCGCGCTGTAGCGGCCGAAGCGTTTGGTGTAGTTGGCGCCGGCAGTGGTGGACCAGGTGGGATCGACCCAGAGGTAGTCGTAGGCGGCTTGGGCCGATTGGAGGACCGAGGGATTGGCGGTGTCGAATTTCAGACGGGGATCGCGACTGCCGACTTTCTTGTGGCCGCGGTAGTTGAAGCCGGCGTTGACGCCGAGGCCCTTGAACTGGCCGTCGGTGAAGCGATAAGAGCCGGCGAGATTCACGCGGTGGCGCTCGAGGTTGTTGCCGAGCGTGCCGGGGGTGGAGCCGTTGAGGCTGTTCTCGATGTTGAGCACGGCCTGGCGGATCTGGGCCGGATCGAGGATGGCCTTGCCGTCGACCATCGCGCCCGTCGTCGCCTGACCCGCCCGATCATAGGAGGCGCGGTTGGTGGTGAAGAACGCCCGGCGGTCGCGGCTCTCGTAGATCGTTTGAACGATCGGGTGCGAATAGTTGGCGGTGAGCGTGAGGTTGCGCGAGGGGTTGGCGGTGAACTCGGCTTCCCAGCCTTCGAGCTGGCGCGAGGCGACGTCCTGAAAGTTAAAGCCGGTGCCGGTGACAAAACGCGTATCGGTGAAGCCCAGGTTCGTGTAGAGATTTTGGAAATCGCCGCGACCGCCCCAGCCACTGAGCTGATCGGTCTGCGTGGTGTTATATTTGGTGAGCGTCACGTAGGCGATGCCGTCGCCCATCGCGTAGCGCAGACCGATGTCTTTCGTGGTCGAGCGGGTGAGCGGCGGGTTGTCTTCGGAGATCAGCGGGATGGTGGCATTGGCGATCTGGGCGAAGTTCGAGGAGTAGTTCGCCACAAAGCCGAGGGGCGCGAGCCAGCGGCTCTTCCCAAGGAACGGATAAGCCACGACGCCGCCGCTGGGGCTGTTCTGGTAGATTTGCCGGACGCGGTGCAGACCGGGGACGAACACGCCGGACCCGCCGAAGGTCTCGAAGCCGCCGATATTCTTGAAGGTGACGGGGTCGTTACCGATGCGGTTCAGGAAATCGCCGTGCACGCGGTCACGCCGGAAGCTGCCGGTGAGGGCGAGCCGTTCGCCGAAGAAGGTGCTCTGGGAAACGAGTTGGGCGTAGGTGATGGTGCGCTGGTTGATGTTACCGCCGGTCTCGACGAACTTCCACTCGACGCCGGGCGAGCTCGGAGGTGTGACGCCGCCGATCTTCGGGCGGGGATTGTCCCAATAGATGCGATAGCGGAGTTGGTTGACGGCGTTGTTCACGTCGAGGTTCGAGGGGTTGTTGGCCCAGCGCCACGCGGCGCTCTTGGCTTCGAAGGTGGTCCGGCGCCAACCGGCATTCAGACTGAGACGCTGTTTCCAATCGAACCAGCGCGGCACGGCGAAGCGATAGGTTCCGGCCCCTTTGTATTCGCGAACCTTGTCTTGCTGATACTGGAAGTTCTGGCCGAAGTCGGAATACGCTTTGCCGAAATTCGGATTCTGCGCCCCGCTGGGCAGCACGCGGTTCACATCGATGCGATAGTCGCCGGGGAGCTGGTCGGTGTAGTCGTAGAAGGGATCGCCGTCGTTCTTCACGATGCCGAGCTGCACGTAGAGATTGGAGGAGAAGCGATGATCGAGCCAGTAGGACTGCGCGTTAAAATCGCGGTCGATCTTGGAGTCGGCGGGCCCGAGGAAGAATTCCTTGGACACGCCTGGCTTGAAGTTGGGCAGGTCCGCCCGGCCGACCCACGGAATCTGGTAACCGAGGCCGGTCGAAGCGTAGTGGTTGCCGCGATAGTTGATCAGGCTGTTCGTGCCGAAATTCCAGACTTGGTAGTCCTGCGTCGCGCTGATCTGCGTGAGACCGAAGTTGGCGAAGCTGGCGATGGCGGTGTTGTCGTTGTTGAACGTCACGCGATCCCAGCGCGAGGCCTGCTCCGTATAGGTCCGGCGGTAGGCGATGTTCTTTTCCGCATCCCGCTGGAACTCGGCCCGAAACTGGGTGCTGTCCGTGAGCTTGTAGGTAAACGCGGCGGTGAGGCCGTTCTGTTTGTTGGAGGTGCCGTCCTGGTAGGCCTTGATATTTTGGTGCAGGAGATTGAGGCGCACCGCCACCCGCTCGAGGCCGTAGTTGGTATCCATCGTCGCGCGGTAGCCGCCGAAGCTGTCAAGGCGCGTCGAGACCGTGGTGGACACGTGCTTCAGGCGGGCCTGTTTGCTCGTGCTGCCCTGGAGTCCGCCGGGGCCGCCGTCGCCGAAGAGGGCGGCGTTGGGTCCGCGCGAGAAATCGAAGCGCTCGGAATTATAGGTGTCGGAGACGAAGTAGTTGATCGAGCCGTTGCGCACGGGGAAATTGCCGTTCCCATCGACGCCGCGGAAACTCGTTTGAAAACGATTGCCGCCGAACGCGCCCGATTCGCCGCCGGTGGGTGCATCGGCGCCGACCGTCCAGGCGAGGGATTGGTTCATGTCGGTGAGGTCGAAATCCTCGAGGAATTCCTTGGTCATGACCGAAATGGAGGCGGGCGTGATGCGCAGCGGGGTATCGGCGCGGCCGCCGGCGAGCGTGCTGCCGCCGAAGTAGCCGCGGTCTTTGTCGGTGCTGACCTGGAAGGGCGTGAGCAGGAGGGTTTCTTCGGTCGGAGGTTTGGCCGCGGCCGGTGACGGGGCCGGGGCGGTTTGGGCATCCGCGACAAGCGGAGCGGCAAGGGCGGCAAGCGTGCCGACGATGCGGGAGAACACATTTCGATTCTGCATGGGTGGGGGGGTATTTCGGGTGTGAGGAGCACTGGGCAAAGGGGCACGTCGCGGGGACTCGGACGGTGGCACGCGGTTGACGAGGAGCGCGCCCGTCTTCTCGTCCTGCACGACGACAAGGACGGTGTTGCGGACCATGCGGTCGAGCACCTCGCGCGTGGTGAATTCGCCCTTCACCGCATTCGTCTTCACCCCGCGCACGCGGGGCACGACATACACGATCTGTTCCCCGCTCTGATCGGTGTAGTGGCGGAGCGTCGTCGCGGCATCGCCGGCCGGGAGATCGTAGTGCCGTTTGGCCGCGGCGGCGGCGTGCACCGCCGGCACCAACGCGGCCAGCACGAGGAGAATCACCAGCCGACGCAGCGGATTAACCGAGCGACACACGCGGAGTAAGCAAGGGGCTAGGGTTGAGGGCATCCACCGCGGTCCTGCGGCGAGAGCGCCGGGGGGATCAGGACTGCTATGAGTTCAGACGGACAATAGGCAGGAACGGGCTACGTGGGACAGAATCTATTTCGTTTTTCGCAAAATGATGCGCGCGGCATCGGGGCGTTCGACGACCACGCCGCTGCCCGACTCGAACAGGCGCACGAAGGCCTCGACGTTTTCCGCACGGAAGCTGCCGCCGACGGGCAGCGTCGCGAGCGAGGCGTCGGCGAGGACGAGTTGGACGGCGTTGCGGCGATTAAACTGCGCGACGACTTCGGCGAGCGGCGTATCGACAAAAACGAGACGCGTGCCCTGCCACGCGAGCGCGTCGCGCACGGCTTCGGGCGCGATGCGCTCGACCACCGGCGCGGTGGCGCGCGCGGCGGAGATGAGCGCGCGGTCATGGGCGACGAGGAGGGTGTCGGCCGGCGGCGATGGCCGCTTGGCGCGGGTCGCATGCGCGCCGAGGTCGAGGCGCGCCACCTCGGAGATGGACACTTTGCCTTCGGTCACGAGGACTTCGACGTCGCGTGGGCCGACGCGGACGTTGAAGGCGGTGCCGACGGCACGCACGGCGACGCCGCCTGCCTCGACCAAGAACGGGCGGGCGGGATCCTTCGCGACGGTGAAGTGCGCCTCGCCGCGCGCGAGTTTCACGCGGCGCTCGGAGGAGGTGAAACGCACTCGGGCAGACGTGTCGCCGTTGAGTTCCAGCACGGAACCGTCGGAGAGCATGACGCGTTCGTAACCGCCGACGGTCGTGGCGTAGAGCGCGGCGGGGGCGGGGCGAACCACGGGACGCAGCAACCACCCGACGGCGGCGAGTGCCAGCGCGGCGGCGGCCGCGAGGACGACGAAACGCGCGGGAAAGACGCGGGTCGCGACCCGGGCCGGGTGGGCGAGGAGATCGCGGTCCGGATGGCAGGCCGCGGCGGGACGAAAATCGCGCAGGGGCTGGAGCGCGGCCCACGCACCGGTGAGGCGAGCGACGGCGGCGGCGTGGCGCGGATCGGCGGCGCACCACGCGGCGAATTTGCGTTCGTCGCCGGGCGCGAGCACGTCGTCGCGCTGGGCGAGCCAGGCGGCGGCGGTGGCCTCGATGGATTCGCGTTCGGAGGGGCGGGCGGCGTGAGCGCCGTCGGCCGGGGATTTCGGTTTCATGGGGCAGCCTCCGTCCCGGGGCCGGGTCGGCGCAGGGTGGTCACACCGCGTTGTTGAAAATAGTCCGCACAACGCCGCATGCCCTTCGCGAGCTGCGCTTTCACGGTGTGTTCCGAGATGCTGAGTTCGGCGGCGATTTCCTTGTGCGACATCCCGTAAAGGAGGCGCAAAGTGAGGACTTGGCGGCAGCGCCCGGGCAGATCACGGACGGCGGCGGAGAGCATTTCCAGTTCCTGCTGCTTGTTGACGGCCTCGGCGGCGTCGGGGCGGTCATCGACGACCGAGAGCGCGGCGAGGTTTTCCACGCCGTCGATCACGACGACCCGGCGGCGGCGGAAGATGTCGAGGGCGGCGTTGCGCGCCGTCGTAAAGAGAAAGGCCTTGGCGTAGCCGACGTGGCCGGTCTCGCGGGCGCGGATGAGGCGCGCGTAGGACTCCTGCACGAGATCGTCGATGTCAGGCAGCGACGGAAACACGCCGCGCAAATACGAGCGCAGGGAGGATTCGTGCGGCTGCACTTCCTCCGCAAACCAACGGGCTTGTTCGGATCGGGGTAAACTCACGGGGTTGGGGTGAACCGCAGGGAGTGTCGGGGCAGGCGGAGAGCAGTCGAGGTTTAGTCGGGGACGGAGCCGGGAATATTTTTTCGGACAGCGTAGCCCGAGGCGGCGGGTGGTCCGTCTTACGGGGCACGAGAAAGCCGGCGGCGGCGTGAGCGGGATGTCACCAGGGTCGTGTAGTGGCGGCCTACCCGATCGCGCGGGGCGGGGATCGGCTAGGACGGATATTTCATACGCGATCCAGTTTTGCGAGGCTGAGCGAAGTGGGCGGGTAAAAACGGCTGGTCCGCGACGATTTTTACGGCCGAACGGGCGAAGCGACGCGGCGGAGCCGTTTTCGCCGATCCCAATGACGATTTTCGCGCCAAGGGTGCAGGCTCCGCCAAAATCGGCGAGGGCCTCGCCGGTT
>Ga0163144_10019125_pt1 | contig 13795 bp, 11 predicted proteins | sample OliLak19BULKMAT1_FD_123175 | JGI IMG/M metagenome (GOLD analysis project Ga0163144, IMG submission 123175) | Freshwater microbial mat bacterial communities from Lake Vanda, McMurdo Dry Valleys, Antarctica - Oligotrophic Lake LV.19.BULKMAT1 | ecosystem: Environmental > Aquatic > Freshwater >... | reverse complement strand
GGTCGGCATCGCCTCGATCGACGGAGCCGCCGTGACCGGAGGAAGCGAACGGATCCTCGTCGTCGACGACGACGCGGGCGCACGCGCCGCCGCGGTGCGGGCGCTGAGGGGCGCCGGCTACGACGTGAAAGAGGCCCCGAGCGTCGCGCGATCTCTCGATCTGCTCCGCGATCCGGATCGCGAGATCGACCTCCTCGTGAGCGACATCGTTCTTCCCGACGGTTTGGGCCCGGCGTTGGCGCGCTCCGCGCGTGAGCTCCGTCCAGAGCTGTCTGTCCTCTTCGTCTCCGGCTACAGCGCGGGCGCGCTTGCGCATCAGGGTCTCGTCGAGCTCGACGCCTCGTACGTCCCGAAGCCCTTCATGCCGCGCGATCTCGTCCGGCGGGTTCGCGAAGTGCTCGACGCACGTCAGGAGCGCACGAGCTAGGAAGAAACTAGCCGCAGCGCGTCATGCGTGCGAGGGGGCCGATCTCATGCGGCCATCTTGTCGTGTGATCTTTTACCTACACGCTGTGCAGCGTCGACGATCCGGCGAAGGCGCTGCGCGAAGCCCGTCGCGTGCTGCGCGCAGGTGGCCGGCTGTTGTTCGTGGAGCACGGGCGATCGCCTGATCCCACGGTGGCTCGCTGGCAGCGCCGGCTCACGCCGCTGTGGCGAACGGTCTCGGGCAACTGCCATCTCGACCGCGACGTGAAGCACGAGATCGAGGCCGCGGGGCTGACCGTGGAAGTGCTCGGCGGATATCAGCGCCATCACCGACCGGGCTGGTTGTCGCACGCGTACGTCGGCGTCGCGCTCAACGCTTGACTCATCGAGGGCCACCGGCCCTTGGCGTCGGCATAGGACGGATCGCGCTCGTCAACACGGCTCGGCGGTGCGAGGAGCCTCGCGGCACAGCGCCGCACGATCCACGCGAAACCACGTAAACTCTGCCGCCCCAAGACCCGCCGCCTGCTCCGGCGGTTTCGGCTGTTCGGGCGTTCCAACCGCCGGTCTCCACGCTCCTGACGAGAGCGCGTTGTCGAGCGTTCCAGAACTGAACATGCAAAGATCTACTAGTATCGGTTTTGGGGCGAACGAGTAGCTCGCCGGATGCCAGCGGCCCTGAGCATGTTACGATGGAAGCGTTTCGCTGCTCGGCAATCGCGACCATCGAAGCCGATGAACTTGTGCGAGAAGAAGTGATGGCCGACAAGTCGGCCGAGAACCTCGGTGCCGAGAACGAGCGGCTGCGCTCCGAGGTGGAGGAACTCCGTCGACGGCTCGACGAGGCCCGGCCAGGGCGTCGTCTGGTACACGGGCCAGTTCTACACGCTCACCTTCATGATGACGTCGCTGAAGCTGCCCTGGCAGACGGCCTACACGCTGCTCTCGATCGCGCTCTTGGTCACGACGCCCCTGTTCATCTACTTCGGTGCGCTGTCGGATCGCGTCGGACGTAAACGCCTCATCCTGGGCGGCTGTCTGCTCGGCGCGCTGACCTACGTGCCAATCTTCGTCGCCATGAAGCACCTCTCCGCGGATCTTTCGGGCGCGCGTTACCTCGCCATGGTCGGGCTGCTCATCGTGCAGATGATCTACGTCTGTATGGTGTACGGCCCGATCGCAGCCTTTTTGGTCGAGCTGTTTCCGACCAAGATTCGCTACACGTCGATGTCGCTGCCTTACCACATCGGCAATGGCTGGTTCGGCGGCTTCTTGCCATTGATCGCGACTTTCGTCACGACTTCGGAGTGGGCGCGCCGAACCTTCGGAGCGGGCGCCATCTACAGCGGCCTCATCTATCCGATCGTGATTTGCCTGGTAACGCTGTTCGTGGGCATGCGTTACATCCGCGAGACACATAGCAACAGGCTGGCTGGGTGACGGCTGCTGCTGCCCATCACTGCCGGGTGACTCGGAAGCAACCGCACCCCGACGTAGAACCCACTTTCAAAGGTCAAAAACAACTAGATGCTAGATTTACTGACCTCATGTCGTGCGCAGGGCTTAGCGTCGGCAAAGGGCTTTTAGTGAATGAGAAGCTCTAGAACAAGTCAGGAGTTGTCGTACTATTGTAGGTGCACAAACTTTGCATATTAAAAATTGCAGCCCATTGCCAGGCATTGTTAGGATGCCCTTTTCAGCTCTCATATTGATTTCGGAAGAACTGAAACAAAAATTTCTTGAGAACAATGTCTCGGGTACTTCATACAGGGAAGCTGCATTGGAAATTTTCAATTTTTGATTTTAGGTATTACTTTTAACATTGAAAATGTTTGCTGAAAATAAGACCTGCGGCTTACGGTAATCAGGATGACTATTTTGAATAGCAGCAGCCTGTGAATGGCATTGATTCTGCTTACAAGGCGGGCAACACACATTTAGTTTCGGCGTCACTCGCCATTTACCGTAAAGCATCCTGCGGTGGCAGCTGCCTAAATGCCAAGCAAAATGTGGTGGCGTCAACATTTCTCAACCGAATGACCCTGCCGAAATTGAAGCTGATCAAGTTGCCGATAAAGTTATGCTGATGCCTGTGGGTGATTCAAAACCGGCTGCCAGCAATAGCAATTCAATAAATGCGATTCATCGTAAATGCGATCGTTTCGAAGATGAAAAAGAGGATCTCATTCAAAGAAAACATTTGTCATCAAACAAAGGTTCATCTGCACAAAGTCCAGCGTACGTGCAAGCGAGTGGAGATTTCGAGGCGCGAAAGTCGTCGGGAGGTGGGCTGACCGTCGACAGCTGGGCACCCCGCACCACCAGTTTTCGGGCCCGAGCACGCTATCGAGAGGCTCATGTCGATGGGGCGGCGAGATCCGCTCGTGTGAAGCGGCAGTGATCAGGCAAATCGCTAGGTGCGAATGGAGCACGGCCTTGGCTTGCTCAGCCGAGCAGCTGGGAGGTCGTGGCCCCCGCAGTGCAGCCCTGCGAGCCGTCTTCGCGTAGGCTCCCGCGCTTGCTCCGCACTCGCCTGCTTTGGCTCCTGTTCGCATTCGGATTGCAAACCGCTGCCTGCGGTTCCGCGCCCAGTCAGCCTCGCGCCGAGCAGGCTCGCGTCGAGCAATCAGCGGTTCTCCCGCTGCCCTCGAGCTCGTCGGCGACCCACGACGAGGGTGCGCCGCCGACCGCGGTGGAGATCGTGAGCGCGCCGGGCTGCACGATCGAGGCACGAACGATCGTCTCGGATTACCCTGGCGCGAAGCGCACGGAAGCGGCCCCGCTACGGATCCGCCTCAAGCGTGAAGGTATCTCGGGCGTAGGTGAGCCCGCCGTCCTGACGCTGTCCGCGTCGAAAGCAGCCTTCGCCATGGCTGTTGGCTCGGATGCCGCTGTGGGCGTAACGGCGGAGGCTCGCGGAGTGAACCTCGCGGGCTTCGTGGCGCCGAGCGAGGTGCCGCTCTATGTGCGAAAGTCGCACAAGCTCGCGGGAGGACTGTTCACGGCGACGAACCAGACCCCGATCCAGCTCGTCGCGGTGCAGGCGGGGGGCCTGCGCGTGAAGGTGGCGATGTCCGATCTGATCGAGCTCGTCGACAGCCTCGACGAGGTGATCATAGCCTTGTTCAAGGACCTTCTGCTCCTGTCCCGCCGCCTTCGCCGCCGCGAGGATGCCCGAGAGCCGCGGATCATTCGCGTCCTGCACGAGGAGAGAGCCCTCGGCCTGGAGGATCTTCTCGTCGTAGCCATGCGCGTAAATGAGCGTTCCATCCTCGCGGACAATGACGTTGCTCGCGCCCGGGAGCGACTCCGTGGCCGTGCGCTTCAGGAAGGCATCGAGGAGCACGTCCTGCTCGATCGATCCGCGGCGGAAAGATCGCAGGCTCGCGGTCTTTGGTGCCGCATCACAGCGCTACGAGATGAACCGGCCCATGGCCGGGCCGACGCTCAAAAAGCCTGGCCATTGGCGTAAGCTTGGTCGCAGCTGCACTCAACGCGCGAAGCAGCGTTTGACGCCAGCAGGTGAGCCTTGAGGTAGCCTGAGGCATGTAGCTTCGACTCGGTGGGTATGCTGCCTGGCGATGTCCGAGCAAATGGCGCGTTGCAGTTGGTTCTTGGTGGGTCTGCCGTGTCTCCTCTTCGGATGCGAGACGGATGACCCGCAGGGTTTGCAAGACGTCGGCGGTGCGGTGGGCGCTGGCGGCGGAGACGCCAAGCCGCAAGCCCTCGTCTTCGTTCAGGTCAACTCAACGGTCGCGCCCGTCTCGGGTCTCGACATTTTGGTTCACGACTCGAGTGGCGCGCTTTTGCGGCGCGGCGTGAGCACGAGTCCGGCGCTCGCCATCGAAGCCCACCCCGGCGACACCGTGGGCCTCGTTCGACGCGACTCCGAGTCCAGTGATCCCGAGGACGGCTGGCTGATCGAGAGCGTGCGGGTGACGCAGGAGACTCACGCCATCTCGTTCGTGGTCGACCCCGAGTCGCCGGTCGAACCGCCGAACGCACCCATCGATCTGCAAATCGAAGCAGAGCGCGCGAGCGCCGTGACCGAGCTCTTCGTCGGTGCGAGCTGCGTGGGGGACATGCTCACCACCGGCTCTGCCACGTTCCTCAACTATGCGGGCTGCCCCGACGGCTCAGCCTCGTTCGTTTTTGCATTCGGTCTCGACGCCGATGGTGGCCTGCTCACCTTCGCCTCCGCATCGGTCAACCACGGCGACCAGACTCAGGCGATCGATCTGCCGGCCACACCGGTACCCATGTTCAACGGGCACATCGAGCTCAGCTGGACCGATCTCGATGTGCTCGGCGTGCAAGGTGGAACGGTGCTAGGCGGTAGTATCTTCTCGTTTATGGATCCTGATACGTGGGAACTCATGGCCGAAGCGTCGCCAGCCTCGCCGATTGTTTACGACCCTCGTATCGCGTCGTCCATGGGTGCGCGCGTGCACATCCAGGCCGAAGTGAACGACGCCTCGGGCTGTGGGGGGTTGGCCACGATCGACAGGTTTCTCGGGCTCGAGAGCGAGCAATGGCAGCTCGATCGCCTGGCCTTTGCAAGCATCGCCGTCGATCCCTATCAATGGTCGCTGCCCGCCGGCGGTCGCGGCGACGCGGTCGTGATCGATCTCGACTTTCATCACGGGAGCTATCGCTGGGTCGAGCCGCCAATCAATGGCGAGCACGCGGTCGCGTTTCCAGAGCTGCCCGACGACCTCGCAGGGCACTTCGACCCCAACCGGGACGACCTCGACAGCTTCTACGTGACCAACGACGAGCGCGACGGGACGGCCGACTATCTCGAATACGTGGCCGCCGGTACCAGCAATCGCGGCTTCAGCAAGGACACCGGCCAAGCAGCTCAGGTCGGTCCCTGCATCGGGGCTACTGACTGAAGGCGCTTGTCTCCAAAAGCGCGCGCACTGTTGCAGCCTCGGTCACCGAGAGCAGGTCCTATCTTGGCCCACGCAGCCAGGATTACCTTCCGGAGGTGGGGATCGGCTCGGAGAACCGGGGGATCTATCGCCGGGACCAGGGGATCGATGACTCAGGTGAAGAATTTGGGGCGAAACTGGCAGCTTCACGATGTGGGCGGCTCGACTCCGACAGCGAGGCTAGGCGGTTTCGACTACCCTTCGCCACGATGCGTTTGACCCCTCCCGAGCGTCTGCGGCTCGCAGATGCGATTGCCGATGCCGAGCGCGGGAGCGCCGGCGAGATCCGTCTCCATCTCGAAGAGCGGTGCCCGGGTGACGACGCGCTCGCCCGCGCGCGCCAGCTGTTCGGTGAGCTCGGTCTGCACAAGACGCGCGAGGGCACGGGGGTGCTCTTGTACGTGGCGGAGCGCGATCGAAAGACGGCGGTCTACGCCGGGCCAGGCATTCACAAGCGCGTCGCCGAGACGTTCTGGAGCGGAGTGGCGCGCGAGGTGGCGAGAGGGTTCGGCAGCGGCCGCCCGCTGGATGGCTTGGCGGCTGCGCTCGCGCACATCGGCGACACCTTGCGCACGCATTGCCCAGGGACCGACGTGCACGCCAACGAGATCCCCAACGACGTGAGCGGCTCATGAGTCAGGGGGATCCCGCAATGAAGCCTGTGAAGGAGCCGACCATCGATCGCGATGAGATCGACGACGTGATCGCGCAGGCCGAGCAGCTCCGCATCGAAGATGAAGACGACCTCTCGGTCGAGGACATGAAGGCGGTCGGGCGCGAGCTCGACATCGAGCCCGCCTACATCGAAGAGGCGGTCGCCCTCCGCGAGGCCGAGAAGCGGAAGCAGGCCGCGACGGAGAAGGTCGCGCTCGCCGAGCGCCAGAGGCGCCTCTTGCTCGCTCGCAAGATCGGCATCGGCGCGATCGCGGCGCTCGTGCTGGCGAGCCTCGTCATTTGGCTAGGCGCACGCAGCCGAGCCAGCGACCTGCGTGCGCTCGATGCGGAGGTGGGGCGCGCGCGGGCACAACTCGTCAGCGTGTCGGAGCGGCAAGCCAAGGTGGAGACGGAGTACCGGCCACGTGGTCCGGGCCTGGATCGCGACGCGGAGCTGATGGGCGCAGAGAACCGGGTGCGGGTCGAGCGCATGCGCTACGACGAGGCCGCTGCTGCCTACAATGCGGCGCGCGGAGGCTCGTTCGGCGGATGGGCGTCGCGGCTGTATGGCGTGCCGGCGCATGCGCCACAGAGCAACGAGGTGCTCCGGTGATGCGCCGGCTCTTCTGGCTGTGGCTGGTCGCTGCTTGTTGGTTCGTGGCTCTGCCGGTGGCGGCCCAGCCGAGCACGCCGGCCATCTCGCGGGCCGTCTCCGACTACGCCGACGTGATGGATCCGCAATCGGTCGCGCAGATCGAGTACGCGCTGCGGTCGCATCAGGCGAAGACGGGCAAGCAGATCGCGGTGCTCGTTCTGCGGTCGCTGGACGGGCAGGCGATCGAAGACGTCGCGCTGCGCACGGCGGTGAAGTGGGGCGGCGGCAGCAAGGAGCGAGACGACGGCGTGCTCGTGGTGATCGCCGTGCAAGATCGGCGCTCGCGCATCGAGGTCGGCTACGGCCTGGAGGCCACCATCACCGACACCGCCGCGAAGACCATCCTGGATGGCTTGCGACCCGAGCTGCAAGCTGGCGACTACGCGGCCGCCGTCGCCAAGCTGAGCAACGACCTGATGGAGCGCACGGGCGGCACGCACTCGGTCACGTTGTCGGCTGATCGGCAGATCAAGCGGGTCGTGCAGCCGGAACAGACCGTCGATTCTGCGCCGAGCTTCGAGACGAAGTCGAACGGCAGCTTCGACTTTCTGTTCTGGGGCGTGGGGCTCTTCATCCTCGTCTGGGTCATCACGGTGTCGAGCTCCTCGAGCGGGCAGACGTTCTCCAGCTCGGGCTCTTCGTCGTCAGGCTCGGGTTGGTCGAGCTCGTCCTCTTCTTCGTCGAGCTCGCTGTTCGGGAGCTCGTCGAGCTCCTCGAGCTTCGGCAGCTCTTCCAGCTCCAGCTCCAGCTCGAGCTCGTCGAGCTCGTCCAGCTCGAGCTACAGCGGAGGCGGTGGCGGCTTCGGTGGCGGTGGCGCAAGCTCGAGCTGGTAGCTCGACCTGAGGTAGACGCTCAGTCGTACAGGCCCCGCGCAGGGTCCCAGGTCTGCGCCTCGATCTACTCCGGAGGCTGAGCTCGTTCACCTGAGGCCGCTCTACGCGTGGGCCATTCGCGCGGCAGCCATGGAGCTTGGCACGTCGAGGCGTCACGTCCACCAGCGCGCGACGTCGAGGGCGATCTCTCCAAAGGGCTCGATGCGAGCATCGTGCTCATCGCCGAACACGCCGGTCTCCACCCACAACCCGGAAGCAAGCCGATATGCTTGTTGCCGCCGGTGCAAGCGCGATCAAGGACGCTGGCGAGCCGTCGTGCGTCCGCTTCGAGCGGCGATACCGCCATCGCATCGGCGGCCGCCAGACACGACTTCACGTCGGCCGCGCTGCAAGCGGCTTCGCAGGTCACGAGGTCCACGCAGGCTGCGACCGGACGTGCCGAGGGCCTTGCCTCGACGGTGGGCGATGGCGACGCCGCCGTGCAGGAAAGGATCCCGATGCCGAGCGGTAAGAGCCAGCCGCCTTTTGCCACGCTTCGCTTCATCACCAGCGGGAGCGTACCGCGGCCTCGGCTGTTGGAAGAAACGCATCGCTGAGCCCAGGAAAAACCGGGCGGGACGAGTTTCACTCCGGCGATGCGTCTCGCCGCCTTGGCCGTCTGCGTGCCGCTGTTGGTCAAGGGCTGCAGCCGCCCGCCCGCTCCACCGGTGGTCGCTGAGCGCCACACGATCGCAGTCGAGCGACCGTCGCCGTAGCGCCGAGCGCTTCGGCGAAAAGCCAGGAGCTGGCTCGCCCCGGCCTCTTGACGGTTGAAGATCTGCGGGTCCCGAACGAGCGCAGCTGTCTGCTGAGGGCCGCGCAGCTCGGGTACGCAACCCTCCGACTGAAGGCCGAGCGCTGAGCACACCGTGGTAGCGCACCATGTGCAGGCGAGGCAGTGGGATCAGCGCCGAGATGCGAGCGAGCAGGTCGTCCATGGTCGCAGCGGTGCGCGGCGAAACAAAGAGCAGCGATACCTGAGGTCCCTGCTCGCCTCGGCCTCGTGTGGTTCTACGGCCACGAGGTCGCGGATCTGGAGGGATCAAAACACGACGCTGGGGCAGACGACGCGAACGTGATCAGCCGAACGCTTGGACCGGGCCCTGCCAGCGCTCGATCGCCCGCGACAGAAGCCCGCTGATAGAATCTATTGCAGGCGGCTTGGCGGCGAACCGACGGCCGCAAACGCCTCGCCGTTGGTCACGTGCCTCGCGCCGGCGCAGCTCGTCTACAACCTGACAGCCCCCTGCGCGCGCAGCGCAGCCTCCGCCTCGCGGGCCGTCTCGATGCTGGGATGAGTCCCGTAGATCACGCGAGCTAGCGCTAGCACTAGCTTTGGGCTGTCCTTGTCCGCGATAGCGTGGGCTGACGTGTTGAACGCAGGAAAGCCGCGCTCCGTAGACCCCTTCGTCGTCTTGGTTTAGGGTATGCGGCAATGGCGCACGAGCCTGGCAGCAGCCCGCCACCGAGCGGGGCGGGTCTCGAGTGGCTCGTCGAGCTTGCAGGCAAGCTTGGCTTCAGCCGCGTGTCGACCCGCTGGCGTCTCCTGGCCCTGACACGGCGCTGGAGCAGTCTGCTCAAAGACGCGGCCCCCGCCACCTCGCGCCGCTTCCGCCACCAGAAGTGCTGGAGCTGCGCGCAAATTCGCCATATCGACGAGACGCGCTGCGGAGCCTGCGGCGCTCGGCTCGGCTCCAAGTACGTGGCCTTCATGCGCGCGCTCGGCTTCGTGGTGCCGCCCACGCTGGCTGTGAGCTCGCTCCTCGTCGCGCTCAACGTGGCAATTTATGTTCGCCTCTGGCTGCTCGAGGGGGGCGCCTCCTTGGCGCTCTCGCTCGCGAACCTCGAGGTCCACGGCACACACGGCTCCCACAGCTACGCCGACCCCCAGCAATGGTGGCGAATCGGCGCTGCGATGTTCCTCCATTTCAGCGTGCTGCACCTCGGCATGAACATGCTCGCGCTGATGCAAATCGGCCCCAGCCTGGAGGACCTGCTCGGCCGCGGGGAGATGCTGTTGGTCTACCTATTGACTGGGCTGGCCGGCAACCTCGTATCGGAGCTACGTCCGACGGCGTTCATTGGCGCGGGAGCGTCCGGCGCCATCATGGGAATGGTCGGGCTCGCCACCGGGCTCGGACACGCGTCGGGGTCCAGCGAGGGGCGGGCCATTCGCGACCGCATGTTGAAATGGGGCGCCTACACCCTGGTGTTCGGCCTGGCCATTGGCGCCGATAACCTCGCCCACGCGGGTGGCTTCGTTGTCGGCGGCCTGTGGGGCCTGGCGCGCGCAAAGACGGCCACCTTTCGCGGGCAGCCTCCTTCTCACCCTGCTCTCGGCATGGTCGGGGCCCTCCTCCTCGCAGGCTCAGCCTTGCCACCATTGCTGCTGAGAGTCTCCGCCGACGAGCTGGCCACGATTCGCGCCTCTCATTCGAGCGAACCACTCCCGGACTCAGAAGAACTGGCGAGCTGCGAACGTGAGCTTCTGCCCATGTTCGTCGTCGTCTGGAGCCAGATACCCCCGGAGTCGCGGGCTGGCCGGACCTTCGAACAGTACGTCGCCTCTGCGTGCGAAGGAATGCGACAGGAGGCCCGAGAAGCTGACACGGCTAGAGTTGCGGCTGCGCAGAAGGAATACAGCGTTCCGTCGGCCCTTCCGCAGACTGCGGTGACGCTCACTGCCTTGCTGGAGCAGCTCGCGGCCAATGGAGAGCAAGAACCGGCAGCCGCGTTCGAGAATTGGGGATTGGCCCTCGGCGATCGCTTGCGGGCACGCAGCGTGATCTCCGTACCCGGAGCGCGCGGCACCTATCAGGCTGTGAAGAGCAAGGAAGGCCCGACGCCCATGCTGACCTTGGTCGCGACGAGCACCTCCTCCGCGGCCCCGACCTCGAGCGCCGACGACGCCGTGCCTCGCGCGCTACGGCAGCTCCTGGCCGAGCACAACGTCGCGCTCCCCGGCGTCGGCGATTTCCTGGTGAGGCCTTGTCGCGGCGAAGAGGCAGCTCCGTGCGCCGCCTTTGTGCTTGGTGCGGCGCTCGAGGACTACGCCTTCGGGCGCCTCGGGCGAACAGCCCTCCTCGATCGGCTGCGCGCTCCACCAATACGAGAAGCGGCAGCGAACACCAAACGACCTCTCCGGGGCATCAAGCTCGTCGAGGCGGTGATCGGCTACGTTCGACTTCTCGGTCTATTGCCCAGCGCGCGCCCGGTACCTGCTGCTGTGTTGGCTACGCTGACGCTGCCAGGCTCGAGACCATTGCCGAAGACCTTGCGACGCTGGTTGGAGTTCGATGGCACCCTCCTCTTCAAGGACCCCACCAAGCCTGAGTTCCACCTTCTCTCGGCCGGCGACCGTTGGGGGGAGTCCTTCCCCGGCTACCCGGCATGGCAGGTGCTCTTGGATGCGATGCTGCCCGGTGACACCATTCTGCTGCCCGGCGGGGACACGACCCGCTAGCTGCTCTACCTGGGTGCCTGCGATGTTTCCGGCGAGCTACCCTTCGTCTACTTCGACGCCGACGACGTTCCGACCACCGGCATCGACGGCGGCTTTGACGTGTACATCGCGAGCTACTTTTCGCTGCCCGGCTTTGCGCTCGAGCCGGACAAGACGGACCAACAGACGCTCCAGCTCGGCTTCGAGAACCTGGGCGGCCGCACGGTCTTCTCAGCCTGGTGAGGGTGGCTTTGGGGTCGCGTCCGGCCCCGCGGCTTGCGAGCAAGGAGCTGGACCAGGCCAGGAGCTCGCTCGCGCCATCTCGCGCGGCGCGATCTCGGCCTTCCAACGAGAGCGAGCCTCGGGCGTGAACCGGACTCTCACGCGTTTCCGCGTTCGAGCTCGCCGAGGGCCACGTCGGCATCGATGAGCGTTCCTGCATCTGCCTGAGCGATTCCGCGACGAAGTGAGTCATGAAGCGCCGCGCGGTCATCATCGTTCAGCGCTGCGCGCTTCTTCTGCGCGTGCGGGAAGCCGTTCATGACCTCCGGGTTCTCGCCCTTCTAACTGTGCGCGATCGAAAGCGCGAGCAGGTGCGCCAGCAAGTCGACGCCTGTGGCCGACGAGGTAGCGCTCGACTTGGAGCTCGGGCTGCGCGTTACCCGCTCCGGTATGCGCTTGGCGTTGAGCAAGCGATCGTCGAACACGGCCGTCGGTACATAGGCGCGCAGGAGCTCGATCGTCTTCGCGTAGTTCTCGCCTCGCGTGCGTCCGAGATGCGGACCGAGGCCGGTGTATTTGGCCTCGCCCTCGGCGAGCAGCCAAGGTCGCTGGCCGCTCTTGCGGAACAGATACAGAACTTGCCCGCGGTCGTCGCTCGCGCTGACCACCTCGCGGGTTGCGCTCTTGCGCAACACCAGGCCGCCAGACGCGATGGCGCGACCGACCGAGAACGACTTCTCCTTCACTTCGCTGCGCGTCTCGGTGCGGCTCTTGTGAAGCGCGCGCAACAACGCAAGCACGTCGACGTACGGCAGCCGCTCTTCCATGCCCGGCGGCACTTCGGCGACGAAGGCATCGGCCTCGAAGCGAAAATTCTTCACCCAAAGCATGTCGCTGTGCGAGACCACTGCCGCATCGTCGCAGCCGATCGCGCCGTGACCGAGCCCGCGGATTTGCCCCATGACGCCGACTGCGCGCTGGCGGTCGGGCGTGGTCAGCACCAAGGCCGGTGTGCCTGCCGCCAGCGTCAGGCGCAGCTCGTACGCCGTGACGCCGAGCAACGGCGCGAGCTCGAGCGCTGCTTGCTCGACCGGCTTGGCGATGGCGGTGATGGCGACGACGAACACTGCGGCAGGCTCACGGCGGCGTGCAGAGCACTGGCTTCGTATCGACCACCAGATCGTCGATCCACACATCGAGCGGCGAGACCATGTCGTGGAAGCTCCAAGCGCCCACATAAATCTCGTCCACGGCCGGTCCGTACCAGGGAGAGTCATCCGGCACGACATCGCCTACGCAACCCTGGCCCGTCTCGTCGACCGATACGGCGGCTTCCCTCGCGCCATCGAGCTTCATGCGCAGCTTGCGATTCGCGCCGTCCATCTCGAACTCGACGCAGGTCCATTGCGCGGTGGGCATCGAGGTGTCGCTCTGGTTGTAGCAATCGTGGAACGGATCGTTGCCTTCGGGGGCGAGGCCGTACACGAAGCTGTAGGTGTTGACGTCGTTCTTCGGCAGCGAGCTCATCAGGTAGGTCGCGCGGCGACCGGCGGCAGGCGATGCGGGGTCGGCCTCGCCGCTGGCGCCGAAGAATGTCCAGTGTACGCTCGGCCCGTTGGGGTCGCTGTACATCATCATGCGCCCGTAGAGGTGGAGCGGCGCGCCGGCGAACAACGGCTCGTCGCCGTTCGCGAACAAGCGACCGCCGGCTTCGATGCCGCCGTCGATGTGCATATGCAGCGCGTGCGTCCCCGAGATCACGTGCGCGGTGTCGAGGTTCATCTGCGCGCCGTTCGGGTTCAGCGCGGCGCGCCAGGGCCCGAATTCTTGGTTGTCGACGATGTCGGTCACGTCCGCGTAGTCGTCGAATCTCTCGCAGAACAGCGCGCCGACGCAGGGGTCGACAGGAGCCTCACCCCCGCTGCCGCCGGTGCTCGGGTTACCGCCGCTCGGGCCGCTGCCGCCGGCGCCGTCTGCTGCGCCGCCAGTGGAAGGGCCGGAGCCGCCAGCGCCGTCGTTGGTGGAGCCGCCGTTATTGCTGCTGCTGTCGTCACCGCACGCGAGAGCGACGAGGGTGCACGCAGCGAGCGATGCGAGCAGAGCGTTCTTCATGAACGCAATCTTAGGAGCGTGTCGCGCGAAGGTCTCGCCCGGCCATTCACAGGAGAACTTTCCGCGAAGCAGCTTTGCGGAGCCAGAGAAAACTGGTCGCAAGCCCCGGAGTCGCCGTCCGTGCGCGATCTCCCACGCTTCGTCGCTGCCAAAGCCCATTTCAGCGAGCAAATCGGTCAGCTCGAAGTCGCCCTCTGCGTCCGCGTCGATCGCCGGTACGTTGGCTTCGTCGAGGAACGACTCCGAACCGTCGGAGAGCCCTTCTGCTCCGCCATCGTCTCCTGTCGCGGGCAACATGTTGTCGCCGAAGTTGTCGTGGCCGTCGAGCGGGCCTGTCTCGTCGCCGACGTTTCCTTCGTCGGCGAAAACAGGGGGCGCATCGCCACCTTCGTCGAATGGCAGCTCGTCGAGCGCGCTCGACCGGTTCGGATCGGCCTCTTCGTCCACATCCACCGCGCCGATGTCCAGCCTGTCTGCG
>Ga0163144_10019124_pt1 | contig 13795 bp, 7 predicted proteins | sample OliLak19BULKMAT1_FD_123175 | JGI IMG/M metagenome (GOLD analysis project Ga0163144, IMG submission 123175) | Freshwater microbial mat bacterial communities from Lake Vanda, McMurdo Dry Valleys, Antarctica - Oligotrophic Lake LV.19.BULKMAT1 | ecosystem: Environmental > Aquatic > Freshwater > Lake... | reverse complement strand
CGACCTTGGATACGTCAAAATGGTGAAAGGTTTTTCGATAGGCCTCTCGTTTCCTCAAAACGGTCAACCAAGAGAGACCGCTTTGAGCACCTTCCAGGCACAATTTTTCAAACAAAGCCACATCGCCACGTTTTTCAAATCCCCATTCTATGCACATGTATTGATCGTAAGCAGGATCCGATTTAGTGAAAACAGTGTACCACGGTTTGTTGTTGCTGCTGTTGGTACCTACTTTCGTAACGGCAGTGGGATTCTTTTTTGGAACTTTACTGGCAGCAGCCGCAGTGGACTTTTTGGCAACTTTGTGAGCCTTGGACGAAGAGATCTTGGCCGCTGCTGCCAATGAAGCCGTGCGTTTTGTCATGATGGAAGGACTGTTGTCAATATGATTCCCTCGTTGCTGATATCGATGATGGTATCCCAAGAAATGAAAGGCACTAACGACCGTCAGTCCTAAAATCAAATTCATACGAAACGGAAGGATCCGATAAAGTTCTCCCCAGATACTAGTACACACTGTGGAAAGCAGCTAAACTAAAAGGCTCTGTTGGCGGTCTTCATCGATCTCTGGCGGAAAATGGATTCAGTTCGAAGCTGCAGAGAATCTTTGGTGACAAAAATGAAGCTCCAAGAAGCGATGCAGTGAGTCGTGCACAAAGATTTTCTTGGCCTAGTCAGCTGTAGACGCACATCAGAACTCAATGCAATGACGACCGTACGACACGACGAGGCCCGGTGGCAAAATCAAAGATTTTGGATACAGTAGAAAGATTCTAATCGTTCCAGAAAAAGGATATGCTAGGAAAGAGGGTGGATTGGAGGTTGGCGGTCTGGAGTGTGCGGTGTAGATAAGCGGGTGCTTTACTTCTAGAACGAATGATTTAGGCGCGGTCATGAATGGACTGGTGAAAGTGTTTCACCCAGTGATTCAACGAATGGCACACCAGCGCTAAAGCGGGCGGCTTGTGGGACGACCATTTCAAGAGTGCGATTCGGGCGGGAATGGTGAATGATCCTACAGACCGAGTGTCGGTAACCGAATGCCAAAAAATGCATTGGTATACTTGTCACAAAGCCCATAGTCCCGAAGGGGGGAATTCAAAGGGCATTCACAGCTAGGGATTTCGGGAGCGGGAAACGAAAACGGTAGTTTTACGGAAACATTTGGACCAAAGTTGCTACTGAGTGACCGGTGCGTTGTTCGTTTATGAAGGGCACCTTTTTCCATTCATGTCGTACGTTTGTGGTTATAGATTGATTGAGATAAAGCAGCTCACCCAAAGACGGTTGCTGTTTTCCAGTGGATGGGTCCACCAACCGTCACCACCTTTGCGAGGCCGTTTTCAGTTCTTCTTCTGATGAACTGCAGCCGCTGTCACAGTACGATCATTCGGCAGCGCGCCAATCTGGGTTCTGTCGACAGTGGCGCGGGGTCGTTTAGTTGGCTGGATTATAGTCAGCATCCGTCCAGTCATTCTTCCCAAGCCTCATTCATACGCACATATTTATTGAAAGTCATTGGAGAGTGTTTTAGATCCAAACGCTTCCCGTCACAAGGTTCGATTTGTAGTTTCCGGCGCGGCTTGAACCAGTCGATCATTTTATTTTTCCCAAGTGATATTCTTGGTCTTCTCTGTCTCTGGCTGACTTGGCTGTGGTTGGATAATCACAGCCTTCGAACAACAATTATTTTGTCCAGACGAGTAGTGGTACTAGCTAGTGTCGTATGTGTTTGACCATAAACAAGTACTGGTACCATAAATGGCCATCCGAGGATTGACTCCTCCGGCTCCCTCGGGGCAAAAGGGAACCTCTGAAGAATTGCCCGACGAAAGGAACGTTGCTCAAATAGTCTAGTAGTAAAAGAATAGTGTTTTGTAAACTTCTTTATTTGACTACTGTATGGTATTTACGTGGAGTGATTCGCTTGCGATTTATGCGACTTCTTACCAGACGAAAGGTACAATCGTTCACCGAGACGGCCCTACAAAAAGAAAGACTACTTAAAAGAGGGAAATATCGCGTACGCACTAGTGCGACGGAGAGAGAGATTGGATTTGTTGGTTGGGTGGGAATAATAATTCCCAGTTTTTTTTTGTTTGTTTTTGGGTGTGGCTAGTACAACCCGTTTGTTTGTTGCTTAAGAACGTTCTCCACGGATACGACGAGCCAATTGGATATCCTTGGGCATGATAGTGACACGCTTGGCGTGGATAGCACACAAGTTGGTATCTTCAAAGAGTCCAACAAGGTAGGCTTCCGCCGCTTCTTGGAGAGCCAAGACAGCAGATCCTTGGAAACGCAAATCGGACTTGAAGTCTAAATGGTGAAAAGGATGAAGTCCAGTGAGCAATTACAATTTGTAAAATCAGTACAATGCTAATTCGTTTCAGCCTCCTTACCTTGAGCGATTTCACGAACAAGACGCTGGAAGGGAAGCTTTCGGATGAGAAGGTCAGTACTCTTTTGGTACCGACGAATCTCACGAAGAGCGACAGTTCCAGGGCGATAACGGTGGGGCTTCTTGACTCCTCCAGTAGCAGGAGCAGACTTACGAGCAGCCTTGGTGGCAAGCTGCTTACGGGGAGCCTGTTGTTGTTATAGTTGTTGAATATTGAGTTAACGAACGATGGTGAGTAAGTGCTTGATGTATTATACTATACTAGCTAGTAGGGTTGTTCATCCGTCGCCACCTTCCGTCGCCACCCTCTGTCGCCACCTGCCATGTGTGCTTACCTTTCCTCCAGTGGATTTACGAGCGGTTTGTTTGGTACGAGCCATGGTAGAAAATGATGTTTCGAGTTTTGAGATGCGAAAAAAGTAAGAACGATGTTGTTATCGATGATGCTTTCGTTTTGTGAGATTCGATCAAGAGTCAACACGATCGATCAGATCCGTTGATCGTCAGAAACGAAAAGGAGGGAATCGCGCCTGATTGGAGGGAAAAGCCAGGCTGGCGTCATTTTCCTATCTTTTTGAACCCAAAACGGACGTCCCGGCGCATGAAACACAAAAGTCGGCTGGCGTATGTCCACATCTTAAGTGTAGATATGGCTCTAAGAGCAGGGTCTACAAAATTTCTGGCTCACCGGCACTCCTCGCGCGAGGATAACCAGCGCGACGAAACGTGAGGCTTTTGTTGATTTGTTCGTCCTCTTCTTCTCCACTCCAAACTCGTCTCATAAAACAAAATTGCTCCAAACAGCAATCGCATCTTTATTAACCAACTAAAAACAAATCAATCATGTCTGGACGTGGAAAAGGAGGAAAAGGTCTTGGAAAGGGCGGTGCCAAGGTAAGAACGAGACGAACGAAGACTACTCGTACTGTACTAGTATCAACATCGTGCTATATATATATATATATATATTTGATATCAATTGTAACTCACAACAACCTTTCATCATCCCAATCCAATACATTGTTAACAACCACAGCGTCATCGTAAGGTGCTTCGTGATAATATCCAAGGTATTACCAAGCCTGCCATTCGTCGTTTGGCTCGTCGTGGTGGTGTCAAGCGTATCTCAGGCTTGATCTATGAGGAGACCCGTGGTGTCCTCAAAGTCTTCCTTGAGAATGTGATCCGTGATAGTGTTACCTACACGGAGCATGCCCGCCGTAAGACTGTCACTGCCATGGATGTTGTCTATGCCCTCAAGCGTCAGGGAAAGACACTATATGGTTTCGGTACGTCGCGATCTTTCCGTTGCCTGCCCTTTTATATATATGTTATTTTTGTTGTTGTTAACATTGTCTTTCAACCCTTTTTTTTCTGTAGGGGGATAATTTATTACCACCACCAATATATACAAAACCACTTGGATACAATCCAAAAACAAAAAACCGGAATTTTTCAATTCCACCCATCCAACAAACCCACTATATATCTCTGATATATATTTCTTCTGGAGGGACACGAAAGAGCTACTATTGATTGCGCGTCGTTTCTGTTCTTGTGTGTGTTTTGTGCTGGTTTTGCAATTTGTTTGCTGTAGTCTAGTCGTTGAGCATGAACAGTCGAGTTCATGCAATAAAATTAAACCCCTCTATAAAATTAAACGTAAAACATCCTCTACTATCTACGTTTTGTGACGCCTGCGTCTACTGTATGCTGGCGATTGGCTCTTCTTGGAATGTAATCTGCCTCTCTGGTGTGGCTCCTCGTCGCTGGTAGATCCGGTTTCCAGTGTATTGGCACCGTACAGTACTGGAGTACTACTGTGAGAAGCATGACGGATTGATTCGCCGTTGGACGGTACGAACTCTTCAGTAGTACTCGGAGTAGTAGTTTTGAAAAAAAGGATCGTTCAGTACAGTAGAGAGAAATCCACCTTGTATTCAATCGTCTTCTGGCATTTGGCCTGTGTGGTCGCCGCCTCAGTGGACCGTAATCGGTATGTGACTCACCGCAGATAAAGTTTTTATCCGTTTGGCCTGTGTTAAGAAGCGGTGGTACTCTAGTTGCGGTGTGACGGAGAGCTCGTTGGAAGGCACCGACCGATACAGGGAACTTAACCCTAGGTCATCATCGGCTTGCGGATTTCAGTTGGTCATAACTTATTTGTCATTTTTCAAGAATAGAGCCCAATCCATACGGGACAGTACGAGCTTGTCAAGTGCAGTTTCCATTATTTTCACGTCGGCCGCAGATGAGGTTTTTTCCGTCGTTTTCAGTTCCATTGGATTCAGTTGGACGGGTTGGCTTGCCTGCCACTGGCACTGTACTGTAGTGTCAGAGGCTTTTCGGATTGGCTCATCGGTTGGAGGAATTGTACGGTAGGTTGTCTATAGACTTGAGAATTTGGCCGGGAGTAGGGTTCAAATAGTTTGTACTATGCCTTGACTGAGTGAAGTGCAGCTTCCATTATTTTACATCCCAAAGCAAGTATCTGATGCACGCAAACAATCCAACCTAGGAGTATAGCAACTATCGGTTTTAGTTAGTTATTGAATTTATCTAGGTTCTTTTTTCCAAAGGCAATTTCATCCAATCCTTGCCCTGCTCGTTGGTAGTTTCCACCCCGTTCAATAAAATTGGGACACGGCCGATACGCCTTGATGGGGATGAAGGAAAATATGGCACCGATCCCACCCGCAATTCTAATAAAAAATAAAGGAGAAAATCATAGAAGAAAAAAATCATTAGGATGAGGATACCACGGATTTCAAAGGCGTGCATAGCCCAGCAATTTTGATTTGATCCATTGCAGTACAATACAGCAGTACGTAGTCATCACACGTGCTATTCATTCCGTTGGCACGTACCGGCCACTACCATCGCACATATCACAATTGGGACAAACAACTTCTGGTTTGGGTGGTTCTTCTGATGATGATGATGATGACGATGCACTGGCCGGCTCTTCGGATGACATGGCCAGTGGTACTACTATCCGTCTCTGTTGACGAGTAACCAGTGGTTGTTGACAAAAGGCATGGCAATGTAGTTGTTGTGTGGCAACAGCGATAAGGACCACCAGCAGAGACAGACATAGGTGCACAGTAGGAGACTTCATTGTTATGGTTGATGTTTTGTTGTTATAGTAGCAATAGCGATCTAATAGTCTGAAAGAAAACAACAGCTTCGGATGTCTCTTTTAATTGTCGTCCATGCAGATGGTTGATATCTCACTGATTGAGGCCGATTTGTTGTTGAAGCAATCAGCTCCTCGATGATTTGCGGTTGTTATACGCGTTGTCGTAAGAAAAAAGATATGACGCACACATTTTCGAGCCATCTTTCGCGTGAATGACATTCAGATTGCCTGCAAACACACCGGTTCAAAACGATGACTTTCAATGACCACCATGGATGTGAGCGATATTTTAGCAATATTGCAGCCATTATCAACTACTATTAGCTAGCTAGCTATCTAACTGAAGTCAGAGAGTCAAAGACCTACTTGGTAGCATCCCTACAATATATACAAGGACCAAAGAAACAGACACACAAGAAATGCTGTCGCACCTCTAATATCGAATCTTCCATTACACTCTTTTTTTGACCTGCCCAAATAATAAGCATGACGTTCTTGTCCAAAGTCAAACGGATGTTCTTCGCCCCGTCGTCCACAATGCCTGTGACTACCATTAATGGCATTGCCGAGAATCACAAAAAGAAGAAGAAAGCCAAAAAATGCATGAACCGGGTCGTCGAGATTATGTACACGCAAATATTGGTGGCCATTTTTGCTTCCGTCTTGTTTACCATTTATCGATCTTCCAAGATTGTATCATCGTCGTCGAGTAATCAGGTCATTGCCACGGATGGTGCCACACCACCCGAGCTTCCTACGTCTACCGGGAATGCGGCTGCCGATGGATATGCCCAACAAAAATCATTGGAAGCCCAAGTACGACAAGAAGCCTTGGAACGATTGGCACGAGAAGCGGCTGAATTTGAAGATGATGACAATACCAACAACAACAACAACAACAATAATGCCAATGTACATGTCAATACAATGAATGATGCCGATGCTATGGATTCGTTGGAAATCGAGATCCCTCCGCCCGCGAATGACAATCTACAACAAGAAGAACCTGCTGATAAAATGAATAATAATGATGGTGAAGATTATTCGGGATTTTTGGTACAACCCAATGATTTCATTTATCAGAAAATGCCGGGAGAGGCAGCACCCATTGTGGTAGAACGATTCAAACTCATTTTCTTTGCCCAAGCCAAAGTGGGATGTACCGTGTGGAAAATGCTATTCCGACGCATGATGGGATACAAGGATTGGCGACAAACCACGCAGGGATTGCCACATGTTCCAGATGTGAATGGCTTGAAATATTTGTATCATTACAATATATCCTATGCATCCCAAATTCTGCAAGATCCCACATGGACCAAGGCCATAATTGTCCGGGATCCCAAGGAACGATTTTTAAGTGCCTACTTGGACAAGGCCGTCGAATCACAGCTGTTTGTGGATACGTGTTGCAACACTCAACGAAAAATATACTGCAATGTGGCACCCCCACCCATTTACGAATTCATGTCGGCCATTCAAAGTTGTCATGATTCACATTGGGACCCGCAATCGGAACGCATGGAGCCAAAGTATTGGCAATATGTGAATTTTGTGGGACACTTGGAAACCGTCCAAAAGGATGCCAAACGATTGTTGAAAGGACTTCGTGTGTGGGAACACTTTGGTGCCACTGGCTGGGGGGACAACAATTTGTTGCCCATTTTTGCCAGTGAGGATGGTACCAGGCATGCAAGAGATGCCAGCTCCAAAGTAACAGAATATATTTACAAAGAGCTGGAGCAAGAGATTGAAGAATACTACGACGGTGATTATAAAAGTCCGCTCTTTAATTTCACAGATTCCAAAAAATTCACGAGTGACACGCCCAGAACGGCCGTGGACCATGCTACATTGGGCGGCCGCCCACTGGTCGAACCCAGAGATTGGATCTATCGGAAATGTCCTCTTCAGGGAGAGGCCGCACCCATTGTGATTGAGAAATACAAATTGGTCTTCTTTGCTACCCCTCATGCCGCAGAAAACGAATTCAAGCGACTTTTCCGGCGCATGATGGGGTTGGAGGATTGGAAAACACAAAAATACGATCGAAAAAATCCCGAGGCTATTAATCAGGGACTGGTCTACCTCCGAGACTTTAGCTTGACACGAGCAAGTGAAATCATGACGTCGCCAGATTGGACACGTGCCATCTTTGTCCGTGACCCCAAAGAACGATTTGCATTGGCCTACACACAAACGGCAGTTCGCAAGCGATTATTGCTCCACAAAATTTGCTGCACTAAAATACCCCGCATGTTTTGCTTAAAGGGCACGAGCACGAAGGACTTACTAAACGTTCCTACTTCGACCGAATTCCTCAAGGGCATTCGCACGTGCAAATCTACGCACTGGGATCCGCAAATCGAGAGGCTGGAAGCTGTTACTAGGCTCGGTGGGAATGCGGCACAGCGGCAAACATACGATCCTAATCAATTTGTCAAAGGCAAGTACTGGAAGTACATTAATTTCGTAGGAAGTATGGATAACGCCCAAAAGGACGCCAAGGCTCTTTTAGAGCGACTTGGTAATGGCGTCTGGCGTGAATTTGGAGAATCTGGATGGGCGGACGCGCCCGGGGAAGTGCCTATGGGGCATGATGAATTCTTTGGAACGACCAGTTTTCTCAAACAAGAGCTCAAAGCCAAAAAGTTTGTGCAGCAAGTCATCAAAGATCCACAGATGGAAGCCGATATTGAGAAGTTGTACGACGCTGATTATAGGAGTCCTTGGTTTGATTTGCCAAAGAAGGTTCTGTTTGCTTCCGAGGGTAACACCTACGGCAATGTTGCCAATATGCTGCTTTCTGACTTCAAGAAGGTTCAACAAGAAAGCGAAAAGGCAGTACAGCGACAGTGGTAACCTGCTGGTCAGCGCCTCTTGATTACCAAACACTCCAACAACCGTCCCTATGCTACGCAGGACCTCATCACAGCAATCGACTAGACGACATGTTGGTCCCTGATGACACCACACAGCTTCATAACACGAAATGTTCTTACTTGTTTTGCTTGAAAAATTATTTTGCTCATGTTACGGCAAGATATTATGGACTAAAAATGTGCAATATGTATTGGAGTCGTCTTAGCGATGAGAAACCAAGGGAGGTCTGGTGACACACCGCGCCATTCCGACAAGCTATGGCGAGGTAAATAATAGTAAATGAACCCCTTACTCAGTCTTGCGCCAGCCAGTGGCTTCGCTGATGATGTACTGATACTTCCTCTGATGTTCACGGATGACTAAGGGTACTTCTTCCTCGTGAATCTTTTCAAAACCACGTTCCTCCATTAGCTCCTTGAGGACGTCCTTCGAGTAGATTGGGTCTTTGGAAACCGGGTCATTAAAGCCACCTAACCACTTGCTTCTGGGTGTAAATTCAAGGAGCCAGCTGAAAGGCGTGACCATCACTACAACTCCTCCTTTGTTTACAATGTGAGGCAAACCATCAATGCAGGCTTTGGGGTCGGGCAGACGGCAAAGGAGGTTCGACATGACCACGCCATCGTACGTAGCAAGCTCGCCGTTGAGGTTCATCTCGCCTACTCGTTGAGCGTCACCAGTGAAAAAGTTGACCTTGGAACGAATGTCCGCGGTGACTTCGTTGTCGTGGACCGCTTTAACTTCCTCGAAAAGCTCGGCTTCCACGGGGACACGGAATGAAACCTCTTTCTCATGTACATTTTGCATGCGCTTCGCGGCCTTCACAAAAGATTCGCTGAAATCGAATGCATCAACATGATCAAATGTCTTGGCCAATTCAAATGAAGCCCCACCAACGGCACAGCCAATGTCCAATGCCTTGTTGTTGGTTTGTTCGGGTTCCAATGACGTCAGAATCTGCGCGACACGTTGTGGGAAATTGAGGCCATGGTTGGGTGCATTGTTGTGGGGAAGAATGGGAGCAACGCCTTCGTTCTTGCCGGAATTGGGATAGTGCAAGCCAAGGTACATGTGCAAGCTATCATCTGTTTCATAGACATTCCCACTGCCAGAACCATAGTGTCCTGATTCTTTGGTAGATGAAGCAGCGGTGGCAGCAGCAGCGGCAGCAACCTGTCCTTCGAAGTTGCCCGCAAACAGATGCGTCGCTGGAGCCGGGTCGTCCGAAGCGACAAGTCTGAAACCAGAATGTTGTAAAAAGTGGGGACGGAAGTGAAACCTCGCAAATGTGGAGGCCTCGTCCCCTGTACTCATGAACGATCCTCCGACAATCATAGAATGCTTCCCGTCGAAGCAAGGCGTTGAAAAGTCATCATACACGTGATGCACTTCAAAACCTTTCAGTGGATTGAAATGATCTTCGGTCCATTCCCACGCACTGCCTGTGGTATCGCGATGGCCAGTTTGAGAGGGAGGGAAATAATCCACAGGGTTCTGAGACGAATATGCCAAGTTGAGGTTCGTTCCGGTTGTCCCAGAAGCAAAATCTTCCCCACCTGTGACCATAACTTTGTCAGCCGAAACATCGTTGCGTGCTGCGTTCAATCCGTGGTCCCTATTGCGGATAAGATGATGCTCGGCCTCTGTCAGGACCCTGTATGGCTGGGAAGTCGGCGAGCCTTCCTCTGCAGTCTTTGGGCCAAAAGTGAGAGTTGTGTGAGAAATAAGTGATTTATTTTCGATTGGTCTTTTCGCCGATATTCGTTTACGTACCTTCCAGCGACAAAATGCCTTTGCTTCGTAGTAGTTAACATCTACGGGCCAATCCCATGGCATATTTACAATTTCAAAGACGGTACGAAGATTGAATTCGTGCGTCCCAGCTGGCCCAGCTGGCTCCCAAAAGAAAGGCCATTTCATGTTACGATGGGTCCTCCAATGCCAACTGTCTTCACACCAGTATTCCCGAGTACGGTAACCCCCATCCGCAACGAAATGCCAGAATTCTCCATTGGTGATCATGTGTTCACTCGCTTTGAATGGAGGTACCTGGACATTGCGTTCACCATACTCATTGTCCCAACCAAACGAGGGAAAATCGGCTGGTTTCCCCAAATCCACGCTCCCATGATTGACAGATATCATTTTATTGGCGGGATAATGTTTTCCTTCGACAGGATTCGATGTCACGGACGTGGCGTTTCCCCTTGTTTCTTTCGTGGCCGATGGGTGCATGGGTGGCCAGTTTTCGGGCGTCTGCACCAAATGGTAAGGGGCCTCACGGAACAAGACCGAGCTAGTTTCCAAATGAATACGCTCATGCTCAAAGCCTAAAAACAAGGCCCACATGGGATGGGTCTGGTTAACTTGTACCCCTTCATCACCAGGGGCTGGCTCCAAACTAGGGTGATTCATAATGGCGTCCACCACAGTTTTATAAACTTTCTGCTTGTATTCATGGACCTCACGGACAGTAGGCCACAACATGTCATTTTTGTGCATGTCATCCCAGAGCATTTCATCTGTTCGTATTGTAGCCGTTCTGTGAGTATTTAAAAAGGCGCAAAGATGGCATGCCACAAATAAGAAATCGCCAGTACGTACCGACGCCAACTTCAAAAATGCTTTCAAAGTACGCATTGACGGGCTTGTCCAAGACTCCACTCACACGAAGCTTGTTCACATACAAGCAAGCCGTGTGACCATAGTAAAAAATCTGGGGATGGCGTAGTCCATGAACAGGGGGACGATAAAAGTATTCTTCTCCATTGAGCCCCGCAAAGAGTGTTTCAAAGAGGGTCCAGCTATTATCAAAATAGTCTTTGGCGGCTTGGCGCGTGACACAACTAAGGTTTGGGAGAGGTAGGGATCGAAGTTTGCCCTGGGCGTCGGTACCTGCCAATCATAAAATCGCGATAAAAACAATGAAACATTCAACATGTGGATGAGATAAAGATTGCAGAAGCGACAATATACTAATACATATCAATCCGTCATCGAGGATATGTAATTCTTGTTACTTACCAGGACAGATACGAGGATGAATGCCCGTAAACCATTCCTCGGCACGAGGTCCAGTTAACCACTCGTTGTCATCGCCGCGACCAAGATTGATCATCCAGGCCTCTTCATGGGACAACGACGTTTCCGTGGATTGCTGGATGGCCCGAAGCTCAGCCGCCGCGGCAAAGCCTTTGGTGCGCACATCCAACAACGAATCTTCTTCTTCTTCCGTGTCATAAGCCGACAAGGCTTGAGTCGACTTGAGACGAGGGCGAGGTCCTTCTTTTCCGGGCACAACAGAAGAAGGAGAAGAAGACAAAGTCGAAAAGGAAGAGGAACAATGCCCCACAAGACGACGAGGAGTCCAAGGCTCTTTCTGAGCACGAGCGAGAAGAGATGTTTGGTTGTTGATGGAGGGACGCTGAGTCAGGAAGGCACGACGGCCTCCCTGGATGGAACGTTGCACAAGACTTGCACCACCCTTCCGATTGGTGGTAAAACTTCCCAAACGGCAGGCTGAAAGAGAAAGCATCATCTTGATGGCGAGAAGGATAAAGATAGAAGAAGAAAAACTTGCAAGAGAATTAGGGCACTAATACTTTTAAAAAAGTACTGCTGATGAGAAATGAGATAAGGTACTACAGTAGTCCCAGTATGCCAATGGATAGAAGAATCAATCAATCAGCAACCGCGATGATGGGCTGGTGGCATCAAGAAATAAAACAGCGCAGGCCGTTGATTTATTCCTTCAATAACCATTCAGCCGAACAACTTCGAACCAAAAAGATGATTTTTTAGGAACACTGACGTCGAGTAGGACCAAAAACGGCACGGGAAAGATTCAATGACACTGGTGAGTCAGTGTCAAGTGTGCTTGAATCGATCCTGAGCACACACCAGCACTCGATTAGATTCCTTCTTCGCTATTGCCTCACTGTCTCATTGTACTGCTACTGGTAGGTAGTCTGTCCAAGTTTTATCGGGATACCCGGTACGACGCACCTGGTGCACTAAGAGCCCGTCCGAACCACTGTGTTTTCGGGTTCTGATTTGGGATTTGGAGTTCGGAATAGCCTAAAGCTCCGAGATGCGATCTTTTTAGCTATGGCCAAACAGACCCAAATGGCCCCACGGAGGGTATCGTGGGCCGTTTGGATTTTTGATTGAGAGTGTGATCTGATTGGTCAAAGTCACTCGCTGTTGGCCATTCCCGTCTCAGCCGGGATTACACTGGCCGACTTTTGGCAGTTCAGCTTCCCAAATCCCAAATCCGTCGCCGAAATTTTTGAGAAAGCATATCTCGCAGAACGATCATTGCAAACTATCTACAACATGCCTAATCCTTCAAGCCAATGGCTTGCCTTTCAGCTAGTTTGTTGTTGGCTCAATTTGAATAGAATCTGGAGGGAGATTCGAATTCAACGGAGGACAAACGGAGGAGAGATGGCGGCCCAATTAGCCGCCAAAACAGCAATGCGCACAGCAATGCGCTTAACACGATCAAAATCTTTGTGGTGTTGTTGTGGTTCAGACAGTGTCTGCAATTTCGGAAAATAACAACAAGAGACGATGATGATGCAAGCTGCCGCAAAGGCTGTTAACGCTAGGAAGAATGCTTCCCCTCGTCCTGTCCAGGCCTTTGCCGCGGCTCCGGTAGGCTGGACTCAGTGGGAAGGACATAATCCAATGGCGCAGAGAGAGGCCATAGAAATCTCTCGCATGCGCCCTGGTGTGTTGGCACAGTGCGAAACAGGTGCTGAACCTTCGGATGATGACTCTGGAAATGACCTCGCAGAAGAGGAAGAAGAGGAGGAAATGCTGGACTTGCAGTTTTCTGAATGCAAAGCGGCTTACGAGGCCGCAAACTGCAAGCGGATGCTTATGAGCATGTGCCTGGGTCTTCGTTCTGTTGATGACAAAGACCGATCATTGGGTGACCCTTTTCAAGAGCCTTATTATTCAATTAAACAGAGAGCCTCTTTCTTGCCAACTTCCGACGATCTGAAAGCAGAGATGCAGCGTCGCGCCAAACAGTTCGGGATCGAAACGCATAAGAGCAAGCACTACTCCAAAAAGAAGTGCACCGATTGGTTAATTGCCCACCCTGTGATTGAGGACAACGATGTGGCCTTCTTGCAGCAAACTAAGCAGAAGATTGTTGATGACATACTTGAAGAAAAGGCAGAAAAGGAACGAATGAAGAATGATAAGAATGAGAAAGAAGCTCGTGAGGCCTGGCGAACGAACGAACCTTTCTTACGCATGTGCTTGTGCATGTTGCATGAGAGTGCGATCGAAGCGCTTATGCGTAAAGACAATTGCATGGATCGCGAGACTTTGGATGCCAGAAACAATCAGAACAGGCCATT
>Ga0163144_10019123_pt1 | contig 13795 bp, 10 predicted proteins | sample OliLak19BULKMAT1_FD_123175 | JGI IMG/M metagenome (GOLD analysis project Ga0163144, IMG submission 123175) | Freshwater microbial mat bacterial communities from Lake Vanda, McMurdo Dry Valleys, Antarctica - Oligotrophic Lake LV.19.BULKMAT1 | ecosystem: Environmental > Aquatic > Freshwater >... | reverse complement strand
GACCCCCCCCAGCCGTCCATTCGGCCACCGCATCAGCGAGTTTTTTCCCGAGAAAGACGCCGCGACAGTCCATCGCCGCCGTGAAGGTGCGGGCGAATTCGGTCTGCTCCATCGACTTGTGCCAATCGTCCTGCGCCTCGTCAAGCCCGCTCCAGTGAGCCGGCTTGCCTGAGGCTAACACGCGCACAAAATCAGCCACGACCGGTCGATTTCGCAGCGAAGCAAAGTAGCTGCTCAAATTCCACGGGGACTCCGCCACGAGGTGCTCGCGGGCAGTGTCGGTCAGATTGAGCATTCCTCCATCGTCCTCCCAGAGGTAGCCCGCCGCCTTGCAAAGCGTCACGAGGACATCAGCCGGACGCTCGGCCCATCCATAATATTGACAGAGGCCCCCCAGCGTCATCGGCTGTGCGGAGATTTGGTCAAAGAGCCTGAACTCGGTGATCGCCGCCGTCAGCAGGTCAACCGCATAAATGCCATCGCGATATCGCAGGATGGAGGTCGGGTCGGTGCGCGGGAGAAGATCGAGGCCGGTCATGGGGGGCGGTTCAGAGATGCAACAAGGCCCGCGCCGCCGCCGCAATGCTCTGGGCAGTGGGACGGTGAGCTTTCCAAAGATTGGGATGATACGGGATCGGCGTGTCGCGGGAATTGAGGCGCTGCGGCGGAGCGTCGAGCAGATGAAAGCCCTCGCAGGTGACCCGGGCGACCACCTCGGCGGTCACGCCTCCCCAGGGGAACCCTTCGCCCACGCAGAGCAGGCGACCGGTCCGGGCGACCGATCCGAGAACGGTGTCGGTATCAATCGGCTTAACCGTGCGAAGATCGACGACCTCCAGATCCCAACCCTCCAGGCTCAGTTCCTGGGCCACCTTGAGACACTCGTGAACCATCGCGCTGTAAGTCACCAAGGTGGCATGACGTCCCGCCCGCGCGATCCGTGCTTTTCCCACCGGTAGTTTGTCGCCCTCGAGGGAATCGGACTTCAAGTGATAGTAGAGAAATTTGTGTTCGCAGAAGATCACCGGATCATCAATCGCGACCGCTTCGAGCAGCATCCCGTAGGCGTCCTCCACCGTGGCCGGAGCCATCACGATGATTCCAGGATAGTGGGAATAGATCGACTCCAGCATCTGGCTGTGGAACGGTCCACTGCCCTCCGTGCCGCCTGAGGGTAGGCGCACCACGATGGGACATGGCACGCCGGTCCGGTAGTAGTGGGTCGCCGCCTGGTTGACAATTTGGTTGAAGGCGACGGAAGAAAAATCGGCGAACTGCATCTCCACGATTGGCCGCATCCCCTCGATGGCGGCGCCGACGGCGGACCCGATCATGGCATCTTCGCTGATCGGGGCATCAAGGACGCGCCCGGGGAATCGCTCGACCAGCCCCTTGGTCGCTTTGAAAGCTCCACCGAAATCCGCGACGTCCTGCCCGTAGATATACACGCGATCATCCTCGGCCAAGAGTTTGCTCTGGGCTTCGCGGATTGCTTCCAAGTAGGTAATCGCCATGGGTCGGGGTCGTCGCACCTTGGCGCATGATACCGATTTCGCAAGTTTCGGGGAGGTGGAGAGGGTGCGGAGCCATCTGGAGCGGGCGGGGATGCCGGAGCCATCCGCTCGAGAGCCCGCTCTTGACATCGCTCGCGGGAATCGCCACGCTCGGCACATGCAAGATCATCCCGAACGTTTCAAAAGCAACCCATCGCCGCGCCCTTTCTGCCAGGCAGTTGCCATCTTCCTAATCCAAGGGCTTCTCGCGTGGTCCCTTCCCGCGAATCCCATCACCGAAAGCACGGTCTTTCCGATGCTGGTGGGCGAATGGGAGGGTGCGGGCGAATTGACCAATCCGGCCGACGGGTCGATCACGACGGTGACCGAAACCTGGAAAGGCGAACTGGGCGAGACGGGCACCTTCCTGATGGCGGGCAAACGAGTCTTCAATGACCTTGAGCACGAGTTCGCCTGGGAGTATTTTGCCAATCAGGACACCATCGAAGGCCAGATGAAAGTCACGGATCCCGCGATCGATGCACGTTTTGAAACCCAGGTGAATGACGCGGCTCGCACGATCTCCATGACCGTGGGTCTTTCCGGAGGAGGGGGCACGATGACGATCATCAATACCGTATCCGAAGACGGCCAGACCATCGTGGGAACTGTCGAGATCGTGAATCCATCGGGCGCGGTCACCACGAAAGGCACGGTGACGCATCACAAGAAATAGCCCGACTTCCGTCAAGCGATCTCGGACAACTTCACGGGTCGTCCCTGCGCCGCCGAAAGGTCGCAGGCAAACGCGACCCGGAAGCTCTTGAGCGCCTCACGCAGACTCGTCCGCGGCATCTCCTCACCGCGGTCCATGGCGTCAAAAAAGGCCTGGAATTCCGCCTGGTACGGGTGATCCGCCACGTCTCCCGAGTCAGCCATGGCCATGGGAAGTTCAGCCCATTTTTTGTCGCGCAACCCGAAGCGGGTTGAGTAGAGCTTGTTGTCGAGCAAACTGCCTTCGCTACCTACGAGATGGGTGTGGAAGTAGTAGGGCTGCATGCAATCGATCACCGAAGCGACCTTCCCGAGGGCACCATTGGCGAACTTGAGGATCGAGGTGGTGGTGGTGGGGTATTCGTAACGCTGGAAAATTTCGTTCTTCGAGGTCGTCGCATAGGTCATGACTTCCTCGACCTCGCTGTTCATGCACAAGAGCAGCGCATCGAGCGCGTGACAGCCGGCCGAGAGCAGGCTGCTGCCCCCTTTTTCCTTGGTCGTATTCCAGCGATATTGGCCATACCACGGTCCGATTCCATGATAATAATCGACCTCGCCGTAGTGAATGTCTCCGATGAGGCCCTCTTCGATCAGTTTCGTGGTCGTGAGAAACTGACTGATGAAGCGCACCTCGAAACAGACACAGGCTTTGACCCCGTTCGCCACGACGGCGGCTTCGATGGCCCGGCAGTCCTCCCAGTTCAGGGCGAGCGGCTTTTCGATGATGAGATGCTTGCCCGCATTCGCCGCTGCGATGGCATGGTCGCGATGCTGGTCCGGGTAGCTGGTGATCGCTACCACATCGATCTCATCGGAGGCGAGCATCGCCGCGAGATCGGTGTAAGTGCGGATGGCGCTCCCGTGGCGGGCGGAGACGGTTTCGTCATCCAAAGGACGGGACGAATAAATCGCCCGCACCTCGCCCTGGGTGGTTCCGTTGATTGCGTCGGAATGGGCCGTTGCCGCCCATCCGTATCCGATAATTCCTACTCGATATGCCATGCAGGGAGTGAAACCACTTCCCGGCCAAGCAGCAAGGAAAAAACCAGCCCGATCGCGCCTTTGGAGTTTTAGCGAAGGTCGAAGGACATGCCGACATAACTCCCGCCCGAGAATTCACCGCCCAGTCGCGGAGTGATTTGGAAATGGGGGAAGAGCAGGGCGCGACCACCGATCCGTTCCCGCTCCTGCCACCAACGCCAGGCGGCCCACAGCATCCCGCCACCCGCGAAAGCGAGCAGCCCGAGCATCACGAATAGGAGGTAAGGCACCGCCTTCACCTTTTCTGATAGGAAAAATTGGGGAGCAAATTCGCGCAGCACCTCGGGCGCATCGGCTGACGCGGCCATCTCCCGGGCAGATCCGGTGGCGGCCAGTTCACGCCCTTCCTTGCTTCCCTGTTCCAACAAGCGACCGACCCAGTAGAGCTGGATGCTCAATTCGATGGCCATTTTTTCCACCTGGTCGGGGGCGTGATCGGTGGCCGAACCTTCGCGGAGGATGTTTTCCCGGACCTGGGCCATGACCGTGACGGGCAAGGCGGAGGAGATGCGGTCATTGACCACCAGCTCGGTCAAATCGGGATGCTCCCTGTAGTAGAGCATCAACAAAGTGGGTCGGTCGGCGAACCACTGGGCATGAAGCGCTTTCAGATCGGTGTCTTCGGGGACGGTTTGCTTCTCTCCGAGAACCATGACGAAAATATCGAATTCCGCCTCGTCGGAATGAAACTCAAGGAAACGTTGGATATCGTTCGATTTTTGCTCAGTCAGGAGATGCTGGGGATCGATCAGGAATTCCACCGGAGCGTGGCCGAAGTAGCGTTTGCCAAGTTCTCCCGTGAGCGGCGGGAGATCCTCGATGACTTCGGGCTCGGCGGCAGCGAGCTCGGGATTGCCTTCCGCAAGTGCGGCGGCGGCTGATTCCTCGGGAGTGAGAGCAGCCAGCACCGTGGCAGCGACGGCACCCTCAGGACCGTAAAAAATGGGTTCCTTCGGCTTGGCGGGGTTGGCTTCCGCTGTTTCGGTGGTTGCGGCGTCTGTGGCGCCCGCAGGTGTCTCGGCAACATCTGTCGCGTCCTCTGCAAACGGCACTCCGCCTCGTCGGGCGAGGAGTGCGGCCTCTCCCGCCGCAGCGCTCCCGGACGGCCAGAGCACTCCGCCCAGGGCGAATTCCGTCAGATCTTCCGCCTCTTCCCACTCAGGCAGTTCGGCGCTCGCCGTCATGCCTTGAGTCGGCATGGCCAGGACCAGAAGTAAGATTACCCATTTACTCATAAACAAATCGAATGCGAATCTTCCCCTCTCACGCCGAACGCCGCACTTCATCGTGTGCGCGATGCGAATACGATTGGACCGGTTCTTCGACAGTTTCAAAGCTCGCCGGGGTGAGGACCTTGGCCGCCTTTTGCGCCGCCACCGCCGCTTTTTTCTGCTCGCGCAGCCAGCGTCTCCCTTGCTTCAGCAACACCCGCCCGAGCTGTCCAAAAACCTTGGCGAGCGCCGCTCCGTAGTCCCCTTCGAGCAGGTCAGGACGAGCGTGACAGAGAGCGCGATAAGCATCCTGCTCGGAGATGAGCGCTTCGGCGAAATACCCGAGGGAGAGACCGATCTGCCGGGAGGCCAGATCCATCACGAGGAGGACACCATTTTCATTGGGACGGGAGGCTTCGCCACCGGCCACTTCACCGTGATTCAGCAACCAAAAACCAAGTTCGGCGATGGACAGATTCTCCGGCAACTGCCCGAGGTAGGCACAGAACATCATCTGGGGGAACTTGATCTCCAGTTGGTCCAGCACCTTGGCGAGGTCATCGCGATCCTGCTTGCGCAGACAATGGGCGGCGTCGTGAATGCGCTGGAGACCAACATAGTTCCCCCCGTATTGGAGGGAAGCGTCGTGTTCCGAGTAGCCGCAGGAGTAACACCGGTGTGCCTCATGATCCACAGGGCGGCGGCAGCGAGGACATTTCATGAGGGAAGAGACGAAGTTTTTAACGGCGATTCCGTTTAATTATCAGTTTTACAATATTATTAACATTTCTTAATTACGTCAAGTGTTTCTCAAAACTATTTCACCCTTCTGAAGCGCCCTTGCAAAAGAGCCATTTCTCGTTACCCTGCCCCCGATGTTGCATTCGCGTTTTGCCAAGGGCTCCGCCAAGGGCTCCGCCAAGGGCTCCGCCAAGGGCTCCGCCAAGGGCTTCGCCAACGGCCTAACCCTGCTGGCGACCCTCCACTTGATGGGAGGGCACTGGCTCGCGCTGCAGTTGGTCGCCTGGATGGGGATGCTCGCGAGCTACACGAGCGATGGTGGCTTCTCCATCGGTGTGTCCAAAACCTTCGACGGACAGCACCCCTGCTCCCTCTGTCAGGCGGTCAGCTCCGGGCAGGAAAAGGAGCAGCAGCAAAAGTCCGCTGATCTTAGTGTCAAAATCCACGCGGTTCTGCCCCGGGCGAACGATGATCCCGCGCCGTCTGCGGCTCCAGTATGTTACCTTTCGCTGACGCAACATCGCGTCATCTGTCCTCTCGCTCCGCCCACTCCGCCACCGCCGCAGCTCGCCTGAGCCGCTCGGGCTACACCGCCGACAAATCGGACCTTCCTCACCTCGGGGAATCCTGAAGTCGTGTCGAGGAGAAGGATCTTGTCCGCACTTTCCTCCGGATTGTCCTGTGGCGTCATCTCGGCCCCGTCTGGAGTGCTCCCGCGTCCTCTCGCGATCACGACGCACCATTTCTAGCGAAGGGTCACTCGCGATTTTTTCCCCATCTTTTCTCAATTTTTGTTTTTATGATTTTCTCCGAACACCTCTGTCATCTCCCGCTTGTGGGAGTCCTCTTGCTTAGCTCTCCCCTCCGCGCGCAGGACGAACCCGTGAGCACGCTGCCTCCCGTGATCGTCTCCGACGACCTGCCTCGTCCGCAGCAACCCGCCCCTCCGGTTCGGCCGGTGGTCGAGCCCGCGCCTCTCCCCGTCGAAACTCCCGAGTCCGAACCGACGCCGGGCTCCCTCACTGTGCCAACGATCAACGAAGTCCGCGCCGAACTAGCCCTCCAGCCTGGCGGGGTCTCCTTGATCGCCGCCTCCGACTACCAACGTGGACGTTCGACCACACTCAAGGACGCCCTCGACTACGCACCCGGCGTGTTTGTCCAACCTCGTTTCGGTTCCGAAGAAGCGAGGCTTTCGATCCGCGGATCAGGCATCCAGCGCACCTTCCACGGTCGCGGCATCAAGCTGCTGCAGGATGGCGTGCCGATCAACCATGCCGACGGCGGTTTTGATTTCCAATCGATCGATCCACTGGTGGCCCAATACATCGAAGTTCATCGAGGGGCCAATGCTCTGCAGTATGGCGGCACCACCCTTGGCGGGGCGATCCTTTTCATCTCGCCGACCGGTCGGACTGCTGCGCCGCTTCAAGTCCGCGCAGAATACGGCAGCTTCAACTCCCTTCGCGGGCAGATTAGCGGAGCCACCTTCGACGAGGACAGTGACGCCTACCTTAGCTTGACCCACTCCTCGACCGACGGCTTCCGCGACCACGCGAAACAAAGCAACCAGCGTTTCTTCAGCAATTTTGGAAAGGAACTGGCACCTGGCGTGGAGACCCGGTTTTATGCAACCTTTGCTCGAACTGACTCAGAGCTTCCGGGCGATCTAACAAAAGCTCAGCTTAATGACAATCCCCGTCAAGCGGCTCGAAATCCCTTCTTTCTCGACGCGGACAGAGTTGTGAGCAACTGGAAGCGAGACTACGAACTTTTCCGCGTCGCCAATAAAACGACTTGGGATCAGGGGGACGAACGCTTCAGCGTCAGTGGCTTTTGGTCCAACAAGGATCTGGACCACCCGATCATTTTTGTCATCGATCAAGTCAGCAATGACTTCGGTCTCGACTTCCACTACGAAAACGACGCCGACTTGAATGAACGTGAAAACCACTTCGTCCTCGGCTTCGCGCCCACCCTCGGCGTCACCGATGACGCGCGTTTCGACAACGTGCTCGGTGATCGCGGCGTCAGAATTGCCGAAAATTACCAGACATCGATGAATCTCGATCTCTATGGACAAAACAGTTATTACTTCAAGAGGGAACTGGCCCTCGTGACGGGTGCCCAACTGACCTACTCTCGCCGTGATAGTGATGATCAATTCCCGGTTGGTCCTGGTAATCCCGACAACAGTGGCACGCAGGACTGGGTCGGATTCTCCCCCAAGATCGGACTCCTCTGGGAAGCGACACCGGATACCCAGGTATTTGCCAACGTGAGCCGCAGTTTTGAGCCACCATCGTTCGGAGAGTTAGTCAATGCCGCTGCCGGAGCGCCGGGGCTGCTGCAACTGGATGAACAAACCGCTACTACCTTCGAGATCGGCACCCGCAATCGCCGCGAGGGTGTCGCGTGGGACCTCTCCTACTACTACGCCGCAGTGAATGACGAGTTGCTCGCGTTCACCGTGCTGCCAGGGGTCACCCAAACGGTCAATGCCAACAAGACCATCCATCAGGGCGTCGAGGCAGCCCTGGAGCTCGACCTGATCCATGGCATCTCCCATCGTGATGCCGACGACAAAATCGTCTTCCGCCAGAACTACCTGTGGAACGACTTCCGCTTCGACAAGGATGCGACCTTCGGTAACAACCAATTGCCCGGCGTCCCCGAGCATTACTACCGCGCCGAGTTCCTCTACGAACACCCCAGTGGCATCTATTTTGGTCCAAACCTCGAGTGGGTCCCGACAGGATACGCGGCCGACTCCGCCTCGATGCTCTACACCGACCCATACGCCCTCCTCGGGTTCAAGGTTGGCTATCGCAATGAACGCTTCACCGCGTTCATTGAGGCCAAAAACCTCACCAACGAAGTATATGCAGCGTCCACCAGCGTTGTAAATGTCGCCGGCCCCGCCAACTCCGCCGTCTTCCAAACCGGCGACGGACGCGGGGTGTATGCCGGGTTTGAATGGAAATTTTAGAGGATTAGCTGTTTAGCCGTTTAGCTACTTGCGGTTAAGCGGCCTGTCCGTCGAGGCAGAGCTACCCTATTGAGTCGCCGACCTAACCCTATTGAGTTCCCGATATATCCCTGTTTGATCGTAGAAACTGCGAGACGCAGCTTGCCCGTCGCAACAAGCGGCGAGACGCCGCTGCTACCTTTCTGCTAAATCGCTACCAGCTAAAAAGCTTCGAAAATCGCTACTCCATGTCCCCTCGACTCACCCGCAAACTCCATCGCTGGCTCGGCCTTCTCTTCAGCCTTTCCATCCTCATGTCTTCGGGCAGCGGGGTCACCCATGTCATCATGACCCGCACGCAGTCCCCTCCTCCAGCGGCGAAGCCGAGCGGGGCTCTGCTCGATGCTGCAACCATCACAGTACCGCCATCTGTGGCACTCGCGGGGCGTCCCATCGCGGCGGCCAATCTGCGGAACATCGGCGGGATCCCCTATTACCAATGCTTCGTGGTCGGCCAGCAAAACCTCCTCTACCTCAATGCTCAAAGCGGAGCCGAGACGCCCGGCGCCGATGCCAAATATGCCCGCGAAATCGCCCGCGACTTCCTCAACTCAGAGGAGCTCACCCAGACCAATTACCTGACTGCCTTCGACAGCGAATACATCGGCATCTTCCGCATCCTCCCCGTCTATCGCTTCGACCTCGCCGATGGCAAAGGCACCCGCGTCTATGTCTCCACCATGACCGGATCCGTCACCCGCCACACGGATGATGGGAAGCAATTCGAAGCGTCCGTGTTCACGAACTTTCACAAGCTCGGCTTTATTCCCAACAAGGACGCGCGCGACTGGACCCTCACCCTGCTGACGTCGGCCACGTTTGTGGTGGCCTTGTTAGGGATCGCATTATTTTTCATGACACGACCGAAGAAGCGAGCGGTGACTTGAGATTGATCTTCGCATATCTATCGCGCCAACGACGGACGCGCCGGAGCGTGCCCGATCCAAGCTATCTGGGCGAGATGCGCCCGCTCCTTGCAATCCTCTGAGACTAAGCGGCAAAAAAGCCAACTGCTAAACCGCTACGAGCAAAGCCGCTTCCCTCATCGCGTGCCGGAGTAAGACTCGACAGAAGCGAGCGTTTCCGTCATCTTTACGAGAGTATGTGTCTCCCATGAAACCCCTTTTCATTCCCCTCCTTGCTCTCGCCCTGCCAGCCTTTTCGCTTTTCGCTCAAAGCCCCAAACCCGGTGCGACCAAACCCGATCCGGCATGGTCTGAAGCGCTTGAGTCCCATCCCGGTCTAGTCTATGCCCGCTACGGGGACCGCGAGTTGGCGCTCGACCTCTATCGCCCGAAGGATGCCACCCAACCTTTGCCCGCGATCATCTGCATCCACGGAGGCGGCTGGCACTCCGGCGACCGCAAGTCGATGGGCAACCTCGCCCAAGCGCTCGCGATGCATGGCTACGTGTCCGTGGCGATCAGTTATCGGCTGAGCGGCGAAGCGATCTTCCCGGCGGCGATCCAGGATGCAAAAGCGTCGGTCCGCTGGCTGCGGGCGGAGGCGGCGACCTACGGGATCAACCCAGATGCCATCGGCGTGGCAGGTCTATCTGCGGGGGGACATCTCGCCGCCTTGCTGACGACCAGCGGCGGAGTGACCGAGCTGGAGGGCGGAGGCGGAAACCCGGACCAAAGCAGCGCCGTGCAAGCCGGCATCGCCATGGGAGCGCAGAGCGATCTTGAGAGCGCCCGGATCGGTGAGTTGAGCCGCGATCCGAAGGATCCTTTCTATCAGGTCTTCCTCGGCGCACCGCAGTCAGAGGCATCGGCGATCTATGCGCTGGCTTCACCGCGGCATCATCTGGCCGGAGGCGGTCCTCCTTTGCTCTTCATGGCCGGGGAACTGGACGATGCCAGCACTCACGCCGATGAAACGCGAGCGGACCTTGAGAAACTTGGCATTCCGACCGGACTGAAAATCTACCCACAGGCACCCCACGGATTCCTTGGGCAACAAATCGCCTTCGACGCAGCGGTGATCGACTGTGCCGACTTTTTCGCCCGGCATTTGAAGCAGAGCTCCCCCACAAAAGAGTGACTCGCGCCACCCGATTTTTTCCATGATCCGAAGCCTCCCCGTCACGCCCGTCATCATGATTGCGATAGGAATCCTTTCGTTGAGCGGCCTCCTGCAAAGCGCCGAACCCAGCGCGGGTGAAATCCTCTACGTGCGACGACTCGCCCCACTGTTTCACGAACGCTGCTTGTCCTGTCATGGCAACGATGAGGCCAAGCTCAAAGGCGACTTCGACATGCGGAGCCGCGAGGCGATGTTGAGGGGCGGCGAAAGCGCTTCCCCCGGATTTGCCAGTGGCTCGCCGGAAGAAAGTCCGCTCTATCTGGCAGTGACCCGCACCCACGAGGATTGGGAGGCGATGCCCCCGAAAGAGGCCGACAAGCTCTACGAAGAACAGGTTGCCTGGATCGGGGAATGGATCACCGCAGGTGCCCCTTGGCCCGAGGAGAAGCGCTTCCAGGAAATCACCCGCGCCGACGAGAAAGTCTGGGCGGAAGAGGACGGCATCCAGGTGGCTACCTCCGGCGGGCTGGCCCCCGAGTGGACTAATCGCCGCTACCAACCGGAGGGACTTTGGGCCTACCAACCAATCAAAAAGCCCGTCCTTGAAGAGAAGGGCGCCGCCGCCATTGATCGCCTCATCGCCGACGCAATGCCCACCGGGCTCAGCGTTGCCCCGGCCGCCAAAGCCGACATTTTGATCCGACGGGCGACCTTCGACCTGACTGGCCTGCCGCCCACTCCGGAGGAAATTCAGACCTTCGTGAATGCCTCTGCCCAAGACGCAGACGCAGACGCAGACGCAGCCTTCGCCGCGTTGATTGATCGCCTGCTTGCTTCTCCGCACTACGGAGAGCGCATGGCCCAGCATTGGCTCGATGTGGTGCGTTACGCCGACTCGTCCGGCTTCGCCAACGACTACGAGCGAGGCAATGCCTGGCGCTATCGGGATTACGTGGTGCGGGCCTTCAACGAGGACAAGCCCTACGCGGACTTCACCCGCGAACAAATCGCCGGTGACGAGATCGACCCGGAAGATCCCGAGATGCTCATCGCCGCCGGCTTCCTGCGGATGGGCCCGTGGGAACTCACCGGGATGGAAGTCGCCAAGGTGGCCCGCCAGCGTTTCCTCGACGACGTGACCAACAGTGTCGGGGAGACTTTCATGGCCCACTCCCTGCAATGCGCCCGCTGCCACGATCACAAATTCGATCCCGTGCCGACGAGCGATTACTACAGCATCCAGGCGGTCTTCGCGACGACCCAGTTGACCGAGCGGCCCGCTGCGTTTTTACCGGAAGAGAACCTAGGAGGCTTCGCCGAAAAAGCGCATCTTGAGGGGCGTCGCCTCGAACATGTCGCCACCCTCGCAGAGCTCGGGGACGTGCTGTTGCGCAATGCCGAGCAATGGTATGTCGATCAGGGCCGCGACCCCGGTGCCTGGCGTGCGGCCGTGGAGGGGGCGCGCTCCGGCAAATCGGGCAACGCCAAAGGCAAAGGCAAAGGCAAAGGCAAGCACCGCGGCGATGATTTCTTCAATGAAGCCCGAAGCATCCTCGCCAAAGGCGGTGTGTCGGAATCCGATTACCCACCCAAACTGGTCGGCTTCACCCCCGAGCAATACGGTCGCGAGCGCGTGGCGAGGAAGGGGCTGGAGCGTCTCGCCTGGGAGATGGATCGTTACCAGCCTTTCGCCTTCAGCGTCTATGGCGGCCCGACCCCGACGATGACCTCGGTCTTAGCTCCGGTGCGAATGCCAAAGCAAGACGGGCCACCGGGGGAACTGGAGCAAACGTGCATCCTCACCGGGGGCGATCCTTTTTCCCCGGCCACTCCGGTGACTCCGGGCGTGCTCAGCGTGCTCGGAGACATCGCCCCGATCCCTCCCGCCACTGTGGCAGGACGACGCCTCGCCTTCGCCGATTGGGTCGCCAGCCCGCGCAACCAATTGAGCGCCCGCGCCATCGTCAACCGCGCCTGGATGTGGCACTTCGGCGAACCACTGGCGGGCAACCCCAATAACTTCGGCAGCACTGGCAAGAAACCCACTCATCCCGCATTGCTCGATTGGCTCGCAGCCACTTTGATTGAAGAAGGCGGCAGCCTCAAGAGCCTGCATCGCATGATCATGCAGTCGGAGGCCTACCGGCGCTGCGCGACTCATCCCGATCCGAAATCCCTCGCCGAGCTCGATCCCACCGGCAGCCGACTGGCCGTCTTTCACCCCCGCCGTCTCAGCGCCGAAGAGTTGCGCGACGCCATGCTTTCCGCCACCGGCGAGATCAATCTCAGTCTCGGCGGCATCCCCAATCGTCCCGAAATCAATCTCGAAGCGGCGCTGCAACCTCGCCAGGTCATGGGGACTTTTGCCAACGCCTGGGTGCCGAACCCTCAGCCGAAGGAACGTCACCGCCGTTCGCTCTATGCCCTGAAACTGCGAGGCCTGAGCGATCCCGCCATGGAAGTTTTCAACGCCCCCGGTCCCGATTTCTCCTGCGAGCGCCGCGAGATCAGCACCGTGACCCCGCAGGTTTTCGCGCTCTTCAACAGCCAAGCCAGCTATTCCCGCGCCATCGCCCTCGCGGACCGGGCGCGGCGCGAGAGCTCGGACGATGCCGCCGCTTTGACCCGCTGTTTCTGGTTGTGTTACGGCCGGGCACCCGAGGCGGCCGAGCTGGCCCGTTGCCTCGAACATTGGCGAACCGTCGAACAGGAATCAGCCGATGTCATCGTCTCTCTCCCCTCTCCTCCGCTCGAAGTCCTCCGCGAAGCCGTCGAGGAAAACACCGGCGAAACCTTCGTCTTCGCCGAAAAGCTGCACGCCAATGCCGACTTCATTCCCGACCTCCGCCCCGCCGATTGCGACGCCCGCACCCGCGCCCTCGCCGAGGTTTGTCTCGTTCTCCTAAACTCCAACGAATTCGCCTATGTCTATTAAAACGCCTTTCTCCTGCGCCGGTTCGCGGGTGCTCTCCGCGCCGACTCGCCGCGACTTTGTTTACAGCCTCGGAGCCAGTCTCGGGAGCGTCGCGCTTACTTCTCTGCTCGCCGAGGAAAACAAAACCAACCCTCTCGCGCCAAAATCCGGCCACCTTCCGGCCAAGGCAAAAAACATCATTTTCCTCATGATGGAAGGTGGTCCCTCCCACATCGACACCTTTGATCCCAAGCCCGTTCTCGCCCAGCGCCACCTCGAGGAATTCACCCGCGCCGGGGAGCAAAAATCAGCGATGGAGAGCGGCAAGCGCTACTTCGTGAAGAGTCCCTTTTCCTTCATCAAAGCGGGCCAAAGCGGAGCTGACATGGCGGACAACTGGAACCACCTCGCCAAGGTCGCTGACGACATTTGCTTCTACCGCGGGTGCCAGGTCGATAGCGTGAATCATCCGACCGCGATGTATCAAATGAACTGTGGCAATCGCTTCGGCGGCGATCCCGCCCTCGGCGCGTGGGTCAACTACGGCCTCGGTTCCCTCAACCAG
>Ga0163144_10019122_pt1 | contig 13796 bp, 11 predicted proteins | sample OliLak19BULKMAT1_FD_123175 | JGI IMG/M metagenome (GOLD analysis project Ga0163144, IMG submission 123175) | Freshwater microbial mat bacterial communities from Lake Vanda, McMurdo Dry Valleys, Antarctica - Oligotrophic Lake LV.19.BULKMAT1 | ecosystem: Environmental > Aquatic > Freshwater >... | reverse complement strand
GCTCCTGCCGAATCATGTGCTGCAACGGCGATTCATCGGGCCGCAACTGTTCCAGTTGGTGCTGAGCGAAGTAACCCATTTTCAGATTGCGCCCTTCCTCACGGGTTCCTGATAGCGGCTTGATGGTGCCGGCCAAGAGCTTCATCAAGGTGGACTTTCCGGCGCCGTTGCGGCCCAGCAGGCCGATACGGCTGTCCGGGCGCAGGCTGAAGGTGAGGCGGTCCAGAATCGTGTTCTGCGCGCCGTCCTTTGTGGCGTAGCCCAGGCGCGCATTGTCGATCATCAACAGCGGATCGGAGAAGGAGGAAGGCGTCGGGATGGTGAAGCTGAATGGCGTGTCGATATGCGCTGCGGCGATCTCGCCCATGCGCGCCAACTGTTTGATCCGGCTTTGTGCCTGCCTGGCCTTCGAGGCTTTGGCGCGAAAGCGATCGATATAGAGTTGCAGGTGCGCGGCTTGCCGCCGCTGCTTCTCCGCCAGCGCCAGATCGTTGGCCAAGCGCTCGGCCCGCGCCCGCTCACAGGCCGAATACGTACCGGTGAATAGCTGCATGCGTCCGCTCTCGATGAGGACGATATGGCTGGTAATCGCGTCCAGAAAGTCGCGATCGTGAGAAATCAGAATCAATGTTCCCGGGTAACTCTTGAGCCAGGTTTCCAGCCAGAGAATCGCATCCAGATCGAGGTGGTTGGTCGGTTCATCCAGCAGCAGCAGATCGGAGCGGCACATCAGCGCCCGAGCCAGATTCAGGCGCACGCGCCAGCCTCCGGAAAACTCCGAGACTGCCTTGGTGAATTCGCTGTCCTTGAAACCGAGGCCGTGCATCAGGGACGCGGCGCGCGACTTGGCGGCGTAGCCATCGATCTCGCCCAGCCGGCCATGCAGCAGGCCGATCCGGTCGCCGTCGTGGGCTTCCTCGGCCTGCGTCAGATCATGCTCGATCTGGCGCAATTCGGTGTCGCCATCGAGCACGAACTCCAGCGCCGCGTCCGGCAGCGCCGGCGTGTCCTGAGCCACATGCGCCATCACCCAGCGCGCGGGACGCTCCAGATCGCCACGATCGGCGTGTAACTCGCCGCGCAACAAGGCCAGGAAAGAGGACTTTCCGCAGCCGTTGGCACCCGTAAGGCCGACTTTCCAGCCCGGGTGCATCTGTAACGACGCACCCGTAACCAGCGCATCGCCGCTTCGGGAAAATCCGAGATCGCGTAGAAGAATCATCGAAACCGTCCCGGGTTACATCAGCCGGATCGGCGAGGCCTGGGCGTGGTTGTAACCCTCGCGACCGGCATAGGCGGCGGCGATGCGCGCCATGTCGACGGCCTCGTCGCCGGTGAGATCGACCACCGCAAGCAAGCCGATTTCCTTTTTCGGGTAGTCGACGGTCGCCAGCAGCAGGGGCACCTTGGCCGCCACCGCGATTCGATAAAAGCCCGATTTCCAGCCTTCCTGCTTCTTGCGCGTGCCTTCGACGGCCACCATCAAATTGAAGCTCTCGCGTGTGTTGAACTCCTCGACAATCTTTTGCACGAAACCGGTGCGTTCCCGACGATTAACCCCGACGCCGCCGATGGCGCGAAAGAAGTAACCCTTGGCGCCAGTAAACATGGTGTCCTTGGCCAGCCACTGAGCACGAATACCCAGCGACGCCAGACCGAGCATGCTGGTGCAGAAATCCCAGTTCGAGGTGTGCGGGTAGGCAATTACCACGGACTTCAAAGGCCGGTGCGGCACATCAAGCAGTTTCCAGCCGATTAGACGAAGAATCAGAAGTGCAATTATTTGAAGTAGTCTCATTGGGTGTCCTGCACGCTGCGGAGCGCGCTAAAGTGAAGCCGGAGAAGCGGTCTAGGCAATGCCCTGACCGTCGAGGTACTCCTCGTAGCGGCCGCGGTAATCGATGATCTTGCCGTCGGTACGAATGTCGATGATGCGGGTTGCCAGCGAAGAAACGAATTCGCGGTCATGCGAGACGAACAAAAGCGTTCCAGCAAACTTGTCCAGCGCGGTGTTGAGCGACTCGATCGATTCCATGTCCAGATGGTTGGTCGGTTCGTCCATGAGCAATACGTTGTTCCTGAGCAGCATGAGCCGGCCAAACAACATCCGCCCTTGCTCGCCGCCGGAAATAACGTTCACCGGTTTCTTGGCGTCATCGCCCGAAAACAGCAAGCGCCCGAGCGTGCCGCGAACCAGGGTCTCGACGTCGCCGCCTTCGTAGCCGCCCTCACGGACCCATTGCCCAATCCAGTCGGTCAGTTTCGTGGTGCCGGCAAAATCGGCGGCGTGATCCTGGGCGAAAATTCCAGGCCGGGCCTTTTCCGCCCATTTCACATGGCCGCCCTGCGGCGTCAGGCCGTTAAGCGCGGGATTGGCCATACCGCCAGCCAGCAGGCGCAGCAAGGTCGTCTTGCCAACGCCGTTCTCGCCGATGATGGCAACCTTGTCGCCGGCATCGATGGTGATGGTGAAGTTCTTGATGATCGGCGCGTTTTTGGCAGAGGCGGCATCGTAGGCGAAGCGCAGGTTCTCGACTTCGCACGCCTGGCGGTGCAGTTTTTCCTTCTCGTCGAAATCGAAACGAATCCACGGATACTGCCGCGACGACGGTTTGAGATCCTCCGGCTTGATCTTCTCGATCAGCTTGGTCCGGCTGGTAGCCTGGCGCGCCTTGCTCTTGTTGGCAGAGAAGCGACGAACGAAATCCTGCAAATCGGAGATCCGCTCCTTGGCCTTGGCATTGGACGACAGCTGCCGTTCGCGCGCAACGGTCGAGGCCTCCATGAAATCATCGTAGTTGCCGCCGTAGACCTTGATCGTGCCGTAATCCAGATCGGCCATGTGTGTGCATACCTGATTCAGAAAATGCCGATCATGGGAGATGATGATCATGGTGCTGGTCCGCTGGTTCAGGATGTCCTCCAGCCAGCGGATGGTGTTGATGTCGAGGTTGTTGGTTGGCTCATCCAGCAGCAGGATGTGCGGATTGGCGAACAGCGCCTGCACCAGCAGGACGCGCAGCTTCCAGCCGGGAGCCACTTCGCTCATCGGCCCGGTATGCTTCTCGATCGGAATGCCGGCGCCAAGTAGCAGTTCGCCGGCACGCGCCTCGGCGGTGTAACCGTCGAATTCGGCAAAGCTCGCTTCCAATTCGGCGGCGCGCATGTAGTCGTCTTCGCTGGCGTCCAGATTGGCGTAAATCGCATCGCGCTCGGACATGCAGGCCCACATCTCCGTGTGGCCCATCATTACCACGTCCAACACGCGCTTGTCCTCGAAGGCGAACTGATCCTGCCTCAGGTAGGCCATACGCTCGCCGGTGTCCAAAGCGACATTCCCCGCCGACGACTCAAGTTCGCCGGCCAGAATTTTCATGAACGTCGATTTTCCAGCGCCGTTGGCACCGATCAGGCCATAGCGATTGCCATCGCCGAACTTGACGGAAACATTGTCGAAAAGCGGCTTGGCGCCGAACTGAATCGAGATATTGGAAGCGACAAGCATGGCAGACGGAGGATCGTGTAAGGGCGAAAGGGAAGCTGCAGTCGTCGCGGCTAACGGCTAAACCCCGACATGCCAGGAACAATTAATCTGGTGCGCTCGGCTGGGATCGAACCAGCAACCCCTGGCTTCGGAGGCCAGTACTCTATCCATTGAGCTACGAGCGCTTGGTGTGGGCTATCGCCAACAAATTCGACGCGATACAGAGCGGAGCATTCTACACCAGGCATTGCATTGATTAGCCGGTGCGCACGGTCCGGCAATTGGTTATAAACTTCAACCCTGCCTCGAAATTCGGCTTTCTTACTTCAGTCGTCAAACCTCTTGGGATACGTCCATGTCTGAAATAAACATACAAAAAATTGCCGCCTACGCCTTGCTGCTACTTGTCGGCTGCGCCGCACTGGCGGGCGGACTGATCGCCGTGGCGTATAGCGTGGCCCACCCCGCTGCCAAGCCGGACGAAGAGGCGATTAATGTCCGTATTGCTCCGGTCGCCAAGACCGCTTTGGCCGAGGCGACGGCGGCAGGGACTGCCGTCGAACGTGGCGGCGAACAAATCTACAAAACGGCCTGTGCGGCGTGTCACGATTCCGGCGCCGCCGGTGCTCCCAAGGTAGGAGACAACGCGGCTTGGACTGCCCGCTTGGCGCTAGGATTGAACGGCTTGCTCAAATCGGCGATTGCTGGCAAGAACGCCATGCCACCCCGGGGTGGATCGGATGCGAACGACACCGAACTGGCTCGGTCCATCGTGTATATGGCCAATAAGTCAGGCGGCAGCCTCAAGGAACCGGCGGCAAAATAGTTCCTTTTCCTACCCGCCAGCATTGTAAAAGGGGGCCGACTGGCCCCTTTTTATTGGCTGGATCGACTTCAGCGCTAGCTTCGATTTCCCGCCAACATGGCGCGCAAACCAGCCGCGCGCGCCTTGGCCGTATCGACACTGGGAATGGTGTTCCCTTGCATTGCCGCTTTCTGCGCGGACTCACCCATCTCGGCGATGAAGCGGGAAGGATCACGCGGCATCCACTCCTTGCCCTGCTTGCGCTTCTCACACCAACTCACGGTCAAGCTCGCCTGCGCGCGAGTAATGCCGACATACATCAGGCGCCGCTCCTCTTCCATGCGCGCCGCGTCCTGCGAGTCGCGGTGAGGCAGTAGTCCCTCTTCGACACCAACGAGAAACACATGACGGAATTCAAGCCCCTTGGCGGCGTGCAGCGTGGCGAGTTGCACCGCATCCTGTTCGCCTTCGTTTTTGTCCAGCATCGACAGGAGGGCGACCGATTGAGCAAGCTCAATCAGGCTCAGGGTCTCCTGTTCGCCTTTCTTCGCCAGCCACTCGGTAAAGTCGCGCACGTTGGCCCATTTGTTTTCCGCCTCGCGGGCGTCCAGCGACTCGAATAGCCAGGCCTCGTAGCCGACGGCCTTGATCAGATCGCCAAGCACCAAGCCGGCGGCTTCCCGGATGGCGCGGGACTCGATCCGGCGGATGAAATCGCAAAATTCGCGCAAGGCCGTATGCTGCTTGACGCTAAGATCGGACTCCAGCCCCGGCGCATAGACCGTGGCAAACAGGCTTTGCTGCCGCCGGCCTGCCGCGACCCCGAGCGCCTCCAGCGTGGTGCCGCCCACGCCGCGCTTTGGCGTGGTGATGGCGCGGATAAACGCCGGGTCATCGTCCTGATTGGCCAGCAAACGCAGGTAGGACGTAATGTCCTTGATCTCGCTGCGCTCGAAGAACGACTGCCCGCCCGATATCAGGTAGGGGATGCGCTGGGCGCGCAATTGCTGCTCCAACGCGCGCGCCTGATGGTTACCCCGATAGAGGATCGCATAATCCGAAAATTTGGTCCGTCGCTCGAAACGATGTGCCGAGAGCCGTGAGATGACCCATTCCGCTTCATGGTCGCCATCGCGGCAGGTCTGAATATTGATTGCCTCGCCCTGCCCGTGTTCCGACCAAAGCTTCTTGTCAAACAGCTTGGGATTGTTGGCGATCAGCGTATTTGCGGCGCCGAGAATTCGCGCGGTGGAGCGGTAGTTCTGTTCCAGCTTGACGACCTTCAAGCGCGGATAGTCGTCGCGTAGCAGGCGCAGGTTCTCGCTATCCGCGCCGCGCCAGGCGTAGATTGATTGATCGTCGTCGCCAACCACAGTAAACGAATCCCGCCCCGCCGTGAGCAACTGCAGGAGGCGGTACTGACAACGATTGGTGTCCTGGTATTCATCCACCAGCACATGCCAGAGCCGGCTGCGCCAACGTTCGACGACCTCGTCGTGCTCCTCGAAAACCCGTACCGGAAGTCGAATCAGGTCGTCAAAATCAACGGCCTGATACGCCCGCAGGGTGCGCTCGTACGCGACGTAGAGCCCGGCGGCAATGGTCTCCATTTCATCTGCGGCGATGGCTAGTGCGGCCTCGGGCGATGTCAGTGTGTTTTTCCAAAGCGAAATGCGCGATTGCAATACACGCAAACGGGCTTTGTCTACGTTGCCGGCAAGTTCCTTGAACAGGGCGGTGGTATCGGCCGCGTCAAGGATGGAAAACGAAGGCTTGAGGCCAATAGCACGCGCTTCCTGCCGCAGTATGCGAACGCCAAGCGCATGGAAGGTGCTGACGATCAAACCTTCGGCACGCCCGCCTATCAGCTTGCTGACACGCTCCTTCATCTCCTTCGCCGCCTTGTTGGTGAACGTGATGGCGGCGATGTGCGAGGGGAGAATGCCGTAGTCCTCAACGAGGTAGGCAATTTTCTGGGTGATGACCCGCGTTTTTCCTGATCCCGCCCCCGCCAGGACAAGCAAGGGGCTATCCAGATGTTGAACCGCCTCTTGCTGGGCGGGATTAAGCTTGATCATCTACAGTGCCAAATCGTGCCAAAAAGTGCCAAATCGGCGCTCAATAAAAAAATTGCCCCAGCGCCTGCTGGGCGCCGGGGCGATTGACTAAAACAACAATACCGCGCGGAAGCCGCGCCAGGACTAGCGAAGTTTGCCGCGCAGAGGCTTCACTTTTTCAGGATTTTCGATCTTTACCGTGCCTTGACCGCCGACCACGTTGCCACATTCGCAGGCGGCCTTGATAAAGCTTACTGAACTTACGATCGATCCACACTCGCACTCGTAATAGACATCCCCTCCGCTCGGGAGTGCGCCCTGATACGTAATGGGTTCGAAGCGGTAGATGCTACGCATGTCGACTTTCATGATTATTTAGCGCTCCGATAAGTTTTTGTGGGCAAACCGGCGGTTACACCGGCTACTTCTGATCGCTAGCCGGCACCTGAATTGAGTGCCGGACTGGCGGGACAACATAGACGCTTGCTTAGATGAATTACTTAGCCCGCAATTCGCGGCGCAGGATCTTGCCGACGGGCGACTTCGGCAGGTCGGCGCGGAACTCGATTGCCTTCGGTCGCTTGTAACCCGTGAGTTGCTCGGTGAAAAACTCTTTCAACTGAGCCTCGGTCAGTGCCGGATCCTTCTTGACGATGAACACCTTGACGGCCTCGCCGGAGTTGCTATCGGGGATACCGATACAAGCGGCTTCGAGTACGCCGGGATGCAACATGCAGACCTCTTCAACCTCACTCGGGTACACGTTGAAACCGGACACCAGCACCATATCCTTCATGCGATCGACAATGCGAATGTACCCCTTTTCATCCATGATGCCGACGTCGCCCGACTTGAAAAAGCCATCCGAAGTCATGACCTTGGCAGTCTCGTCCGAACGGTTCCAATAGCCGGCCATGACCTGGGGGCCACGAATACAGATTTCGCCGGACTGGCCGAGCGGCATTTCATTGCCCTCTTCGTCACGAATTGCAATCTCGGTATTGGAGACGGGCAAGCCAATGGTGCCGGTGAAGCCCTTCAGATCAGCCAAATTACACGTGGCCATCGGCGAGGTCTCGGACAAGCCATAACCCTCAACGACCGATGAGCCGGTAACTTCCATCCAGCGCTCAGCCACCGCCCGCTGGGTTGCCATACCGCCACCGAGCGTTATTTTCAGGGTCGAGAAATCAAGCTTGGTGAACTCGGCGTTGTTGGACAGGCCATTGAACAGTGTATTCAAGCCGGGGAAGACGTTGAACTTGAACTTGGAAAGTTCCTTGACGAATCCCGGCAGATCGCGCGGATTCGGGATCAACAGACTACAGGCGCCGATTCGTGTGCCAACCATGTTGACGACGGTTAAGGCAAAGATATGGTACAGCGGCAGACACGCCACGAAATTCATCTGCGGGGCGCTTGGGTCGCGCGTCTTGAGTGCCGGCTGCATCCACTCTTCCGCCTGAAGCATGTTGGCGACGATATTGCGATTCAATAATGTCGCCCCCTTTGAAACGCCAGTAGTACCGCCGGTGTATTGCAGGAAGGCCACATCCTCGCGCGTACGAACGGCGGGCTTCAACGCGCCTTTCGAGCCTTGTTTCATCGCGTCCTTGAACGATACGTAGTTGGCAATACTCCACTCCGGCACGGCCTTCTTGACGCGGCGCACGACAAAATTGGTGATTGCTCCCTTGACTGTTCCCAAAAGGTCGCCCACCGTGGCCACGATGACGGTCTTAAGCGACTTGGTATTGGCGAGAACTTTCTCCAGTGTTATGGCGAAGTTTTCAAGAATGATGACTGCTTCGGAGCCACTGTCCTTGAGTTGATGCTCAAGTTCTCGCGGCGTGTAGAGCGGGTTGATATTGACTACCACGTAGCCTGCACGCAGGATGGCCCCCACGCTGACGGGATACTGAAGCAAGTTGGGCATCATGATCGCCACGCGGCCACCAGGGGCTATTCCGCGTGATTGAAGAAAAGTGCCCAGATTTCGCGACAAGGTATCCACTTCGCCATAGGTCAAGGATTTGCCCATGCAAACATAGGCGGGCCGGGCGGCAAATTTTTTCATCGCCTCTTCAAGCACCTGCGAAACCGTCTCATACTCGCCGACGTTGATCTCGGGGCGCACGCCCTTCGGATAATTCTTGACCCAAATCTTTTCCATCAACACTCTCCTGTTTGTTCGTTTGAATAAAACGTTTTTAGCGTTTCACTTTAGCATTAATCCGTTGGACGGTGAAGTCTGTCACCAAGTTTTCATCGCTAGCCGACTCCGGCCTTCCGGCGACTCCATTTAGGCGATTGCCGGAAATAAACGTACCCGATTGCGCCGGATTTTCGTTTCCCTGCAATGGCGGGCGCAACGCGGCAGGGGAGCAAAAAGACAGGCAAGCGGGTACGTTTATTGACAGAAATCGCCTTAGGTAATGCCGGCACCGTGCGCCTGAATATCCGCATGATATGAACTACGAACAAGCGGGGCACTGGCGGCGTGACTAAACCCCATCGCGGTCGCCTCCTGCTGATAGACCGAGAAGGTATCCGGATGCACATAGCGCCGCACTGGCAGATGATGCACCGAAGGCGCCAGGTACTGCCCGATGGTTAACATGTCGATGCCGTGGGCGCGCATGTCGCGCAGGGTGTCGATGATTTCCTCGTCCGTTTCGCCCAGGCCGACCATCAGGCCCGACTTTGTCGGAATTCCCGGCTGGCGCTCCTTGAAACGTTTTAACAGCAACAGCGAATGCGCATAGTCGGCGCCGGGCCGAGCTTCCTTGTAGAGCCGCGGGACGGTTTCCATGTTGTGATTCATCACGTCCGGCGGATCGGCGGCGAGGATATCCAGCGCTGTGTCGAGGCGGCCACGGAAATCGGGGACCAGTATCTCGATCCGCGTTCCAGGCGCCAGTGCACGGATCTGCTGGATGCAGTCGGCAAAGTGCCGGGCGCCACCGTCGCGCAGGTCATCGCGGTCCACGCTCGTAACAACCACATATTTGAGCTTGAGCGCCGCAACCGTCTGCGCCAGCTTGCGCGGTTCGTCCGGGTCCACCGGCAGTGGCTTGCCATGGCCGACGTCGCAAAATGGGCAGCGCCGCGTACATAGATCGCCCAGGATCATGAAGGTCGCGGTACCGTTACCGAAGCACTCGCCAATGTTGGGGCAGGTGGCCTCTTCGCACACCGTATGCAACTGATGTTCGCGCAGAATTTGCTTGATCTCGCCGAAGCGCGCGGCGCTGTTGCCGGCCTTGACCCGTATCCAGTCCGGCTTCTTGAGGGGCGTGGCAAGGGGCACGATCTTGATCGTTCGATTGCCATAGGCACGCGCCGTCTTGGCCTCGCCTTTTTGCTTGGTTTCTGTCATGAATTAACCTCGTCGCGCTGCCCTGCCTGCTTATCTTCCAAATGAGCCACCAAGAGTTTAGCCAGTTCGGCGCCGACTTTCCCGCTGTCGCGCTCGCCACACAAATCGCGCAGCTGCGTCACGGCCAAACCCGCATAACCGCAGGGATTGATCGCCGCATACGGCGTCAGGTCCATGTCCACATTCACGGAGACGCCATGATAGCTGCAACCATTTTTGATGCGCAGACCCAAGGCGGCGATTTTGGCCGCGCCGACATAGACACCGGGCGCACCCGCTGATCGTTGCGCACCAATTTCGTAGGTCGCGAGCAGATTGATCACGGCTTGCTCGATGCCGGTGACCAGTTCGCGAACCTTGAGACTTCGGCGCCGCAAATCAAGCATGAGGTAGGCCACCACCTGGCCTGGCCCGTGGTAGGTGATCTGTCCGCCGCGGTCGATCGGTATGACCGGAATTCCGATGTCGCGCAGTAGATGTTCGGCCTTGCCGGACAATCCCTGGGTGAATACCGGCGGGTGCTCGCACAGCCAGATTTCGTCGGCGATGTCGTTGGTGGCATGCGCCGCATCATGCGCACTATCAATCACCGCATCACCCATCGTTTGCCGCCTGCCGCGACGAGCGTTGAAGGCCTGCATTGCGGCGAAAGTCGGCACATAATCGACACGGCCTAACGGACGGATGGTCACGGGCCGCGCAGAAATCACAATGCGACTTTCACCATCGGGTGAGAGCTCAACTCACGATAGAGGCCATCGAGTTGCGCTTGCGAATGAGCGCGTACGGTGCAGGTCAGCGCAAGGTAATTGCCCGCCTTGGAGGGGCGAATCTGGATCGTATCAACCTTGAAATCGGGCGCGTGACGAACCACGATGGCCGCCATGGCTGGCAGGAAGCTGTCGCCGGCCGCGCCCATGATTTTGATCGGGAAGTCGCAGGGGAACTCGATGAGCGAAGGCTCAGACATTGCGCATGCCGCCCGCCTTGTAGTCCTGGTACCAAGCCTGCATGGCCAAAAAAATAGCGCCTGGCCGGCCAGTCTGGCCGGCCAGGCCCACCGGACTGCCGTCAAGGGACACGATGGCCTGCACCTCCCGGGTCGACGAAGCAAGCCACAACTCATCCGCGCCACGCGTCTCAGCCTCGCTAATGTCCCGCACCGTGACCGCAAGCCCATGTTCAACGGCCAGTTCAAGAATGACATCGTAGGTGATGCCCGGCAGCATCAGATGGTTCTTGATGGGTGCCAGCAGCACGCCGTCCTTGACGACAAAAATGCTGGAAACCGAACCCTCGGTCAAGTAGCCGTCGCGAAACAAAACCGCCTCGGCACACCCTGCCGCGACGGCATACTGACGCAACAGGCAGTTAGCCAGCAGCGAGGTTGTCTTGAGATCACACCGCAACCAGCGAATGTCGACGGCGGAAATCGCGGCAACGCCCTCCTCAAGTTGCGCCGGGGTGGGCGAGGCCATGGCCTCGGTCATCAGGAATACGGTGGGCGTGGTATCTGCCGGGAAAGCCTGGTTGCGAACGGTCATCGGCCCACGCGTCACCTGGATGTAGACGCTCTGATCGTCCCAAGCCGCCTCTCGCACCAGTTGCGTGATCAATGCCCGCCAGGCTTCCGCTGCATGCGGGTTGGCCAATTGAATGCCGTCCAGGCTCTGCTGTAGGCGCTCCAAATGCTGCTCCAGCCGAAAGGGGCGCCGCGAGTAGACGGGAATGACCTCGTAGACGCCGTCGCCGAACAGAAAGCCGCGGTCCATGACCGACACGCGCGCCTCCTCTGGCACCAGCCATTGCCCGTTGAGATGAACACGCGTCATGATTGAAGCTGCCGGCGAACGCGGGAAGCGGGTTGGATCTCGACAACGTTCACGGCAACTGGATTCCCTCTACTGGAAGTACAGACGCATACCGTCCCAGGCGCGACCAAAAAGCCCGGCCACGGGCACATCCTCCTGCGCCAAAACCGGATACTCCGCCCAAGGCTGACCATTAACCGCCAACTTTAACGTACCGATGACGCTACCCAGGACCACCGGGGCGATCAAGGGCTGACGGCTATCGAGTTGCACGGTCACCTTGTCCGCCATGCCGCGTGGCACGGAGACCACAAGGTCATCGCTGAACCCGGCCTTGACCGCATTTTTGACACCCTTGAACACCTTCAATTGCGACACCGCCTGTCCTTTGTCGTACAGCTTGACGGCCTCGGTAGCGGTAAATCCCCAGTTCAGCAGATTTAGCGAATCACGCGCCCGAGAATCTTCGGACGGCGTGCCGAGCACCACTGAAATGAGCCGGCGCGGCCCGCGTTTTGCCGTTGCCACCAAGCAATACCCCGCCGCCTTGGAGTGTCCGGTTTTCAAGCCATCCACCGTCGGGTCGGCCCACAACAGGCGGTTGCGGTTGTACTGGCGAATTCCGTTGTAGGTGTATTCCTTGGTGGCGTGTAGTTGATGCGTCTCCGGATGCTCGCGCATCAGCGCGGCCGCCAAACGAGCCAGGTCGCGAGCTGTGGAATGGTGCTGCGGTGCGGCGTTATCGAAGAAGCCGCTGGAGTTGAGAAACTTTGTGTCCTTGAGCCCCAGGCGCTGGGCCGTGCTGTTCATCATGATGGCGAACGCGTCCTCCGATCCGCCGATGGCTTCGGCGAGGGCGACCGAGGCAATATTGCCGGACTGAATCACCATACCCTTGAACAGGTCATCGACAGTCACGGTCTTGTTCACCGGAATGAAGGAGCGCGATCCCTGGGTCCGCCACGCGCGCTCGGAAACCATAACCGGCTGAGTGAGCGACAAGGTCTTGTGCTGCAACGCCTCGGCAACCAGATACGTCGTCATCACCTTGGTCAAGGAAGCCGGCTCAAGCTTTGTATCGGCCTCGTGCCCGGCCAAGACCTGTCCGGTCGCGTAGTCCATCAGTATCCAGGCGCGAGCCGTCAATGTGGGGACGGGAATGGCCGCAGGCAAGGACGCTGCCGGTGCGGCAGACTGCGAATAGCCAGGGGCGAAAGACAACAGCAACAAAATAGAGGCAATAAGGCGCATGAAGATAATGGCTGAAAGAGAGGGGGTTGTGGCCGGACGAGAGTCCAACGAAGGCCAGCAAGGCATGCGAAACAGAGTCACCGCAGACGTCCGTTGCTGATTCAGACGCGAATTATAGGCGTCTAGTGTTGGACCACGAGCGGCGCCAGGCTAAAGGTCTCGCGTAGTTGCTCGCCGGCCTTGCTCGCACTCGCTTCGTCAGGCCACGGTCCCAACTGTACCCGGAACACCTTGCCGGCTGACCGGATGAGCAACTTTTCGCCCAAGGCGCCGAGTTCGCGGGCTAGATGGGCACGCAAGGTTTCGGCATTGTCGCGGTTGCCGAAGGCGCCGAGCTGGATATAGTGACCGGCGGCATCATGCGTTTCGACCAGCGGTTGGGCCGCAGGCAATGCCCGAGCTTCCTCAGCCAAGGCCAGGCGCATGATGGGGTCCGATTCATCGGCATCAAAACCCACCTTGACGTCGGCGACGCTTTCCATCGTCGCTGGCCTGGCCGCCGACTCTCCCGACAGCGGCTTGAGCGGGCGCCCTGGAACGATAAGCTCGACCTCCACGAGACTGCTACCCTCGGCCAGATAGCCCAGCTTGTAGGCCGCTGTCCATGAGAGATCAATGAGCCTGCCCGCGTGGAAGGGACCACGGTCATTGACGCGCACGACCACTGATTTACCGTTTGCGGGGCGCGTGACGCGAACATACGATGGAATGGGCAACGTGGGATGCGCGGCCGTCATGCCATACATGTCGTAGATTTCACCGCTGGAGGTCTTTTGACCGTGGAACTTCTTGCCGTACCAGCTCCCAATTCCGCGCTCGACATAGGACCGGGCTTTCTTCAACGGAATGTAGTCACGACCGAAGACCGAATACGGATTGTTGGCGAATCGGTGCAGATCCTCTTTCCTGGGTACGGCGTCCGGAATGGCGTCCACATCCTGCGGGACGAAATCACCGGGGCCGTCGTCCTTGTAGAAGCCGCCGCCGCGCTTGGCGGGGCTTGCCGCCG
>Ga0163144_10019120_pt1 | contig 13796 bp, 2 predicted proteins | sample OliLak19BULKMAT1_FD_123175 | JGI IMG/M metagenome (GOLD analysis project Ga0163144, IMG submission 123175) | Freshwater microbial mat bacterial communities from Lake Vanda, McMurdo Dry Valleys, Antarctica - Oligotrophic Lake LV.19.BULKMAT1 | ecosystem: Environmental > Aquatic > Freshwater > Lake... | reverse complement strand
GCGGCTAGTTCTTTCACGGCTCGGCGCATTATAGATAAGATTGGGTCTGCATCCCGGCTGGTAAGTGCCATGCCTTTACCTTGGGGAAAGTAATAAGCATACGGGCTGTGGGCGGCAAGCTCGGCCAGTATTTCAATGATTCGGTTTATGATGCGGGAATAGGTTTCGTTTCCCGCTTGCGATGCTGCTTTCTTGGCTTCTCTCCTGGACACGCCATCCTATATTTCTATCCTAAGACTGGTTATCTATTCCAAAGGCGTAGCTGGGTGTTGAGGAGAAGAAAACTAGAAATTATAAGTTATTCGGAGCTAAAAGCTCCCTAGATGCTTGGATTGTATAATAATATACAAGAATATTCAATGTAACTCCGAAGAGAAAATTAAGTTCTGGACCTTCTAGTCTAACAGTTTCTGTTAAATTGTTATGCCTTATATTCATGTTATTGAAACAACTAAATAGTTTTTCTGAAAACTTATCACTTTTTTTTATATCTCTAAAAAGAAGCGAAAGGTCTTTGCGAATAGCCTCAGCCAAATCAGCTAAGAGTGCCACTGCTTTCGATTTTACTAAATTATTTGAGTTATTTATCAAAATACTGGCGGCATCAATAACAGCCAATGCATCTGCATCAAAATTTTTTCTATCCTTTATGCTTGTGATGTAGTTGACAGACGACAGTACCACTACTTTAACATCAACAACATCATAGCCGTAACTATCTGGAATAACCTTTTGGCAAAGCATAAGTATTATAACCTTTTCAGAAGGTGTTAAACTAACATTGGAATTTAATTTACTAGGTATTTCAATGTAAAGCATCGCCCAAAAGGCACCCATTCGCCACCTTACAGTCCTAATGCTATTATAGTATTTACTAGTAAATTGATTGCTAGTGACGCAAAACATCTTGGAATGCTCTAACTTTATAAATAGCTCATTATTGATCGTTTTGAGCTCTGATAAAATAAATTCTTGAACTAAGTTAATATGGAGGGCTGGGTGTTCGAAGTGTGGCATTGCTTGGAATGTATTTGTGATGAAAAATTCAATTGATTTACACCCACAAAGGTGCCAGCACCTCTGCTTTGCTTAGGCGGGGGGGTATTTTTACTTTGCCCTCTTTTTGGTCCCAAATGGCACTTGGCACACTTTCACCTGTTGGCACGTATTGCATTTGGCCATCTATAGAAAAACGCAAATACACTTTTACTAGGTCAAATGCGGCAGCCATCCCATTTGGGGTGCGGGTTCTTATTGCAAGTTTAAGAGTAGATACGGAGGGCATTGGTAGCACTGGCTTACTCCAAATATATGTAGTGGCAAGTCAGTGGCAAGTCAAAAGCGTATTAGATTCGTTTCAATACTGCAAAGAAAAAATGTATACATCTGTAATTAAGCTACTTACATAAAATTACTATTAAGTAAGTTTAATAAATCGATTCTGGGCGCGGCCACAAAAACAAGAAAACCCAACCATTTGGCTGGGTTTTCTTGCCGTTACTCCCAGTTTACAAACTTGTAAACAGTTCCTTGTTGGGTAAATATCTCTGCCAGGTAAGCCCCAGCAGAAAGTTTATTAATTAGCTGGGCTGTATTTCCGCTTAGCTCTTGGTCATATACAAGCACGCCAGTTATGGTGCGCAGTTTTAACCGAACAAGGCCAGCAGTAGACTGCACCGTGAATTTGCCATTAGCAACCGGATTTGGGTACAATAAAACCACAAGGGCCTTGCGGCTTAAAGAAGGTTCATTCCCAGCCTCGGTGGTGGCTGGCGGTAAGCAAGCGGTAATGTTTACAGGGGCAGATACTAATGATGAGCACGTTGTACCCACTTGCCGCACGGTATAGGCACCAGCTGTAGTGGCAGCAATACTGCGGGTGGTTTCTCCTGTACTCCAGCTATTACCCAGCGTGGCAGAAGATGTAAGAACTACAGTAGGATTACCTGTACAAAGATTTGTAGAGCCAGAGGCGCTTATTACAGGGGCGCGGGTTGGGTTAACTAGGCTTATAACTACGGGCACAGAGGCAGCGGTGGTGCAGGTACCCACAATCTGCCTGACGCTATAGCTACCTGCAGCGTTTAGGGTAAGAGCGTTAAAAGTAAAATTACCTATGCTCCATAGGTTACCATAGGTGGCAGAAGAGGTAAGCCGCACGTTTTGGGCCGGGCAAAGCACCGTAGAGCCACTTGGGGTAATGGTAGGCGGGGCAGGCAGCGCTGTAACCGTAACAACAACAGCAGCAGAAACAGCAGATGAACACCCACCCGTTACTGATCGTAAAGTATAAGTGCCTCCGGTACTTGCTGTAATTGCTGCTGTGGTCTCGCCTGTGCTCCAAAGATTGTTTGCAGGCCGAGACGAAGTAAGGGTAACCGTGCTGCCACCACAAAGGGTTGTGGGCCCGCCAGCACTTATTACTGGCGCAACCGTAGATACCACTGTAATAATAACTGGAGCAGAGGCGGCCGTGGTACAGGCACCTATCACTTGCCGGGCGGTATAGGATCCTGAGGCATTTACAATAAGCGCGGGGAATGTGAGCAATGCGTTTGGCACGCCGTTTACACTCCAGATGTTGCCAGCGGCCGCCGAAGAGCTAATCCTAAGCGATTGTCCTACGCAGAGCGTAGTTGAGCCAGATACAGAAAGTACAGGAGCATCTGGGCAGCCTTCTTGGGTTACTACAACAGGATCTGACACCGCAGAAGTACACGCATTTGCAATGGTTTGTACCGTAAAGGTGCCAGAAGAAGAAACGAAAATGCTTTGGGTTGTAGCACCATTGTTCCAGCGATAGCTAAACCCAGCAGGAGCCGATAAGATCACAGAGCCACCCAGTGCAAAAACTGTTGGCCCACTTGGGGTAATTATAGGCTTGGTTGGAGGGGTATTAACTGTAACAACAATAGCCGTACTTGCCGCAGATTTACAAATACCCGCAATGGTTTGCAGCGTGTAGTTGCCAGAAACAAGTACACTAATGCTTTGCGTTGTGGCACCTGTACTCCATAGATAAACTAAGCCTGCTGGGGCTCTTAGAATTACACTACCGCCTACACAGAATGAGCTAGCGCCCACAATAGTAATTGTAGGCTGAGCAGGTGTAGGGTTTACAACTACCTCCGTAGAATAACTTTTCGCACATTGCCCGGCGTTAGGAGTAAAGACATACGTGCCTGTTTGCGCAGTACTCACAACATCAGGAGTCCAGCTACCTAATATGCCATTTGTGGAGGTGTTTACAAGAATGGGAGCGGTACCTCCAGAACATAGCGGTGCTATTGATGCAAACGCAGGCTGGATTAAGGCATTAACAAGAGCGTCTTTACTAAACGATTTCCCATTTTTAGAGTAGACAATGCTATGAAGACCTGGCCCTGCAAGAGTTGGGTTAAATATATTTCCTGTAATGCCGGGTCCTGTAAATTGGCCACCAGACGGTGAGCCAACCAAGGTTGCTGTTGCCTGACTAATGCAGTATTCTGTTTGTAAACCAGTAAAAGAAACGCCAGCAGTATCTAAAACAACCTTAACATTAACCGCATCTGTAGAAAAAAGGCCGGCACCATCTTTTGCAATAACTAAGAAGGTTAAGGTCTTGCCATTATCTGTTTGGCTAATTGTAAATGAAGGAGCGGCTAGGGCAGAATTATTTAGGGCCACACCTTGGGGAGCAATCCAGGCAAAAATAATTGGGTCTGATTCTGGGTCATATGAGGCAGAGGCGTTTAGAGATACCGTCCCCGTCTGCGTAATTACCTGATCTGCGCCTGCGATGGCCACAGGTGCCGTGTTTTGTTTTTCCACCTTCCAAGTAGTACTGAGGTTTGTATTTCCTTTTGCGCCACTAGTGTATTTCTGCAAAGCGGCAAGGTTTACGCGCAGCTCATAGTTGCCAGGGCTTGTTGTTGATGAGCGCAGACCCCTAATTAAGTAAAGTGTATCGTTTACAGCTTGGCTTACAATACTTGGAGGCAAAAGCGTTTCCCCATCTTTAAAAAACTTTAAAGAGCTTAAAACCGCAGCAGGTGTTAGTAAGCGCGCATTAAATACTAGATAAACAGAATCAACCTGTTTAAAAATAGTTGCAGAGGGCGCATTTATCCATTTGGCAGATAAAGGTTGTTGATCTAGGAAAAGCGATATGGTTGCACTACCAGCTCCACCGCTGCTACCTATAGCTGCAACTTTAATTCCAGTATTACCACCTGTTTGCAACAGTACTTGTAAAGACACCGGGCCTGCAGATTGGTTAGCAAGGGTTGCAAGTAAAGACTCGCCGCCAAGATTCGTTTGATAAATCTGTACCTCACTTGCTGGGCTACCCAGCGTAAAACCAACGGCAAACCCAAGGTCAGATGAAATACCATCCGTTGTTGAGAAACCTAAATCAGGCGTGATTTTTAGATTAGTAATGGGTACAGAAATAGAGCGGTTTACTGTCCAGGTTAATTGCTGAGTTCCTGCACCTGCATTTCCAAGTATGTCTCTGGCATTGCTAAGATTCACCTCCAGCATATAATCGCCGTCTGGATAAGTAAGCAACCCTAGATTACCCACAGACCAGGTTTTTAGGTCACTACTACTGAGTTTGTCAAACGGAATTGTAATACTACCTCCGTTTCTGCTAAGCTTAAAGGCCGCAACATTAAAACCTATTAGAGCCTCGTTAAACACAAGGTTTAAAAAAGGAAAATGCTGCGCATCTAGCCCACCAATATTTGTTTTTGAAAGGCTCATTAGCAGAGGCCCCGTACGATCAAGTATTAATTCTACCGCTTGATCTGCTACACCCAAGACCTGCGTTTTGGTTTTTATTTGCGCTAAATTTACCACCAGAGAATAAGGCCCATCTGTAGTCATAATACCGCCTATACCTGTGAGCAAGAAGCGTTTGTGTATTGTATCAGTTTTAGATATACCAATAATACCCGGCTGGATACTGCCGTTCTTTTTAATCTGAAAACGGCCTGATGTTAGCGAAAGCGTATCAATTGGAAGATTAAATACCACGTAAACCGAGTCAAATGATTTAGCCAGTTTGTTTTCTGGTATTCCCTCAAAAGCTTGAACCACTGGCACAGTTAAAAACTGGGTCCAGATAACCTGGAGGCCACTTTCACCAGCTATACCATATATATCCTCAACATCTAAAGCCTGCACTATCAGTTTATAGGTTCCGTTTCCGGTTGTTATAGAAGACAAATCAAGATCAAACGTGGCTGTATCTATTGTAGTTATTGCAATAGAACTGTTAGCAATATTAGCCCCTCCCTGAAACACTAGGTCTAAGTCTTTCCAATCAAAAGATAAAGGATTAATAGCCTTATTAAACTTAACCCGTGCCTTAAGTACTTGCACAGACGTTACGCCCACGGGTGTGCCCAAGATGCTATCTACCTTAGGTACATTAGCGTTTTTAGTAGCCCAAACAACAGTGTAGTTTTGGGTGGCGGCAGATGAGAATTTATCTATGAAATGAAACTTGTTTTCATAAACAGGGTCTTGTGCAGTGGGCAAGGTTACAAACGTGAGCCAAGCATTTTCTAAAGGTATTACCTGCCCATCGCCGCGGGTAATGCTTTTAACCGTGTAGCGATTGTCTCCCGGATCGTTCAGTTTTATAAAGTTCCAGCCAGTAGCAGAAGAAGTAACTGTTAGGGTATTTGTAAACGAAGGAGCACCTACAGGCTTATTAAAACTACCAGTGGTGGCATTAAATACCTCTTCTGTTTGCTTGCCTTGTGATAGGTAAAGAATATCTGGGTAGTTGTTGATATCAGGCGCGTCATTGGCTAAAAAATCACCAATAGTATCGTCTTGTGCTCCATAAACCCGTATAGTTTTTGTTAGCTCATGAAGTTTTATCCCTTTTACCAGGCTAAGATCTGGGTTGCCAAAACTATTAGCATGTACCACTTTGGCCTCATAGCTTACAAACTTACCCAAAAGTGAGCTGGTAAAATACCACTGCCCTATGCGGGTTTTTAGGCCTGGTACGGTTCCAAAATTTATATTGGTTACACCCAATTGTTTTGGTTTCCCTTGAAAATTGGCACCAATTAATTTGAAATTAATAGCCAGCCCCTTTTCATTTTCTATAATCTTAGGCTGGGCAGAAGATATTGTCATATTAACGGCAGGGCCGTACCCGTGGTTCTCTACCATTACCGCCAGTTCTGCGGGCAGAGACGGTTCTATTTTGGGCTTGGTGAGTGCGTCATCCCCAAGTATATCCCGCTGCATAAAGTAATGCAACATTAAATTAGGGCTGGGATTTACAGTGAGGCTAACTGCATTAAGCGGTAGGGTTACTATTGCCTTGGCATACGGATCAAAATAGCGAACAGAACCCCCAAAGTTGTACACCTTAGTAACCGTTGGCGCTGCACCTACCTCTGGTATGAATAAGAATTGCGCTAATCCATTTTGTTGCGCATTTATTTGGCCTGTCCCAGTAATATCATTAAGATTAGTTAGCTTCTCTGTATTAATTTGGAACACCCCGTTGCTGGGCACGCCGTTTTCATCTGTAACTGATATATTAATTGATAATGAGTCCATTTTTTCAGTAGGATGCCCATTGAAAATATCTAGCGTGCCCCTGAATGCCTCACGCGTCATAGTTAAGGTTTGAGAAAACTGCACAGTAACAGAAGCGCAGACCGATTGATTTTTTGGAGCTATCAGTGAATCAACAGCCTTAGATACGTTGTGAAACATGCCGTTAATGCCGGGAAAGCCTCTATCTATGGCATAGTTATGAGATAGAACTAGTGAGTCTGAAATCTGTTTTATTCTGAGCCAGTTTATAATGCCAGGATACTGTGCGTTTGGTGCAAGTATGTGTAAATCTCTGGCGGCAATAGACTGGTTCCACCGCACGAAAAAATTCTGTAACTGAACAATTGGAATTTCATACCCCACCATTGTTTGGAGTATAGAATCTTGTTTAGCACTCGGTATCTGATCCAGAGAATCAATATAAGGTGCTATTGGTACATAAAATTTATACCAAGAATTGTTCTGGGTTAAATCACCAAAATACTCTATACCCCATTGGGCTTTTAATGAATACCCGTTTTTAACAACAGCCATATTATCTCTTAAACCTGTTATAAGAGCGTTTTCTGGCGACCCTACATAATTACCATTTAGTAAAAGACGACCACCATTATTCTCAAAAGAACTTGCACACGATACCATGGCGTCATAAATGTCTTTCAAACAGGATAATTTTTTGTAAAAAAAGCCAATAATTGGAATTTTTTCAATAAACCCATCTTTGAGTCCGCTTTGATCTTCTTTATTTAGACACGCTATATACTCCTCAGCCCCACCACCGCTCGCATAAGAATTAGCTAAACATTTGGCATCTGGCGGAATATCTATACCTAAACAGCTAAGGGTAGCTTGTGCCAACTCATTAATACATTCTTTGCAATTCTTTACTTCTGATACTACCGGCGGAGGCGGAACATAGGTGCCTGTTTTGGGCGGTGGAGGGCAATTTGCACAGAGCGGGAAGATGCCACCTCCACCACTACCACCAATACCTGTACCAATACCTCCGCCACCGCCTCCACTGCAAATTCTACCAGAGAAAGTCATAGCCACTCCTCCTTTTTCCCAGACTCCATCAGAGCCACACTTGTACCAATAAATAACAGTGGCAAAATCTTTACATGGGCCTGTAACTGTGGATGCTATAGCAGGTGGAGAAATATTAAGAAATGAAGATATTTCATTAAAACTTGGTCTACTTGCCACAAATGCTGCTGCACCAGATCTTCTCTTCATAAGTACTGGTATCTGTATACTCTGCAGTGCCAATACATCTGATTGTGTGTAATTTAATATAAATTCATAATCGGGGTCTCCTTGTGGTAAATTAATTTTTACATCTTTAGCAGTAATAAGGCCGTGGTTTGTAAGGGTTGCCATAAAGGCAAATTCTTCATCTCCTTGTAAGCTTGGCATTATTTTAGGCATATCCAGCACCACAACAGGCATGGGTATGTTGGTTTCAAAGACCGCATTAAGTGTAATGTTGTATTGATCTTGAATAACAGTTGGCTCTACTTTCCAGCTAAAAGTAATGGCCTGATAATTAATAAATATAGATTTTTTTACAGTATCGCCGGGTAATGTGGATACGGTTCCAGTATAGGGTAAGTGCTTTTCTTTTTCAACTGTGATGCGGTGTAAGCCCTCTGGCACATTTAAAATGTAATACATGCCAGATGAATCTGTAGTGCCTTCTCCGTATACTTGCCCACTGTAGTAATTGCTTATCCGCACTTTCGCTCCGGCCACCATTGGCGCGCCTGCTGCAAAATACGTAAACTGGTTAGTAACGGATACGGCTACTACTCCCGTTGTTTTTGAAACCTTTTCAAATGAAAACGGAATACTAAAATTATTTCCGTTTGCTACTATAATGCCAATGTTGCCTTTTATTGGAAACTCAAAAGGTATCTCTGCAAGTGCCGAGAAACGTAAAATAATTGTTGCAGAATCGCCAGGTCCTAGATTAGTAATCGTAGTAGGTGATACACCGCTTAGCCAGTTACTTTGTGGTAAATTAATTTTCACCTGCCCCGTGTTACCCTGTCCAAAGTTTGTTAGTTTAAACTGCACTAGTTTTTCGCCAACAGCGGCAGACATCTTTACATCAATCTGAGCAAGGCTAGCTGTTACAAATGCCTGCTGAGCCTGGCAATAATAAAAGGCCTCCTGCCGCTGGATATTTCCCTTCTGGCTTACTACTTGAAGCGTTGCAGCCACAAAATTAAACCCTTGTGTTGCGCTCGTGCCCCATGCTTTGTATGATATTGAATCGGTAATTTGTGGATTTAGCAAAGCTATCGTTCCAAATTCTAATTGAGCACCCTGTGGTAAATCTGTTGGTGTAATACTAGCGTTCTTAATTAAAGAGCCTGTCAAATTTACTATAGGTAATTTACCTTTAAGAGTATCACCCAATGTTGCTTTAAACTGTGGCAGGTTACCGTTATTAATACGTACGCCTAGTATATCAAAAGTATCGTCTGTTGCATTGTCTGTAAACCCGGGAAAACATGCTCCAACGGTATAGCTCCCTGCTTCATTATATATTGGCAAAAACTGGTACAAGTAGTTGCCAAGCTCGTCTGTTTGTGCGCTGTAAGTTCTTCGTAACCCATTATTTGTAATCACATATACGTCTATAGGCACAAGAGCTGCAGGGCTGCCGTTAGTTCTACTTGCCTTTCCCTTAATTGTTATTAAACTCCCTTGCAAAAACCAGGTAGAATCTACCAACGCGGTAGCATCATATTCTGGAATAATATTTAAACCAACAGCTTGAGAGGTGTTGTTGTCATAACTTAATTCAGAAAATTCAGCTTCTGGGTTAACCTTAAAAATAAGTTTAAATTGCCCCGGCAGATTAGGTGTTTGCACCGCATTTACAACAGTGTATGGCTGCGTAGATAACACCGGTTGGTCAATCACTTCATTTGTGATAAGACTATCAGCTGGGTCCCAATATTCATCTTTAGATAAATAGCCCTTAACTCGTACACCAGAGGGGGTGTGGGCAAACCCTGTATTGGCTATTTGAAAGCCATATGTGAAAATGGTTTTAGCTTCTACAGAAGAGGCACTTGTAGTAACATTCTTTATCGATAGGTCTGGCTTGTTTATATCTGTTACAATTACCCAAAGCGTGCCATTAGAAAAGCCGTTTGAGGTTGCCGTCAGATTTACCTGCTTGCTGCCATCGGTTATGTTATCATTTATTGTAGTAATAGCAACATCTACAAAATTAGAGCCTGCAGGGATAGTGGCCAGCACTGGCACCGTGGCCTCACCCGTATTAGATGAGGATAGGTTTACTACCATGGGCGTGCCCGTTGGCGTATTGCGGGTAATCTTAAGCAGCGCGGCACTGGCTTGCCCTTCTGCCAGGGTTAAAACTGGTGTAGACAGTGTTAGCGTAGGGCCATCATTATCTAATACATTTAAGGTATCTGTAAAATAACCAGCACTAGTAGCAGGAGCAGAACATCCACAGGATGAAACATAAATGGATGCGGCTACCACCACCTTCCTATCGCCATCTACCTGGCCATTATCCACCACCCCAACATTAAATGTTTTACTTAGCTCATTAGCTGCAAGCGGAACGCTGGAAGGCATAATAAGTGTATTAGATAAGTTGGCAGATAAGCTAACGGTAAATGCAATAGGGTTGCCGCCTGCAACTCTTCGTATTGTTGCTTGGGTGGCAAAAAATCCTTGAGATTCTGATACCGTTTTTGTCTGAAAAACAAGCTCAATGCCCGGTATATCATTATCAGTAATATGTATTGTTTTACTGGCAGAATTGTGGCCTGCTGCACCGGCAGTTATAGCCGCATCTTGGTTAATTTCTGGAGTAGCATCCTGTACTAGGGTAATACTTCCAGTGGCTGCGAGCTGGCCCGCAGGTATAGTAATACTAGGGGAGACAGGTAAACGTGTAGTGTTGCTGGTAGTGAGGTAAACTATTAGCGGAGATACCGGAGCCAGATTTGTGCGTACTTGAAAGTTTAGCACAACACCTTCGCCGGTTGTATCTGGCAAACCAGTAAGGGTTAGGCTCGGGTTATCGTCATCAAGAATTGTAATGGGGCTTGATCCTGGCAAAAAACCTGTGGCAGATACAGATAAAGTGGCCGATATAGTACCCTCTAAAACAGTATTATTAACGGCAAACAGTGTGAAAATACGGCTTACCTGCCCTGCCTGAAAGGTGAGACTTGTGGGATAAGAAAAACGGCTTGCCTGTGTTAGGTTAATAGTAAAGTTTTGCGCTGCTGCCACAGAGCCACTGCGGCTTACTGTAACAGATATGCCAGATCCTGAACCCTCTGTTAGTTGGTTAGCTGATACTTGCAGGGTAAGTGTTTTCTGTATGGTAAAGGGCGTGCCCTGTATACCTGTATTGTTTGCAGATGTGCCAGCAGCTTCTAGTAAAGTATTGCCGGGTATTAGTTCTACAACAAAAACTGCCTGATCACCCACAGTAATTAGAGCAGGTAAGGTAATATTATTTGTTCTAGAAAGGCTTTGGCCAAGCCCAATACTATCTGCTGTTGAGAAAGAAGATTCTTTTATGAGCGTCCGGTTTTGACCTAAATTATTTTGAATAAAAACGCGCTCCGTCCAATTAATTGCGGCCTTGGCACTGCCCACATTTCGTACGTTCCATGCAAGAGGAATTATATCTGCGGGGGCTACCAAGGTTGCTGTGGTAGTTACATTCTGTACGGCAATATCTGGATAGATCTTAACAACAACCGTTAATGTAGTTGGGGTACCACATTGCCCAATATTGGGCGTGAATGAATATATATTGGTTTGGGTATTGCTTATCGTGGCTGGGCTCCAGGTGCCTGCAATGCCGTTTAATGATACTGAGGGCAGGCTAGGGGGGGTAGACCCAGAAGCGATGGGGCCAATGCCAGCAAAAAGAGGGGTAACAAAAGAAGTAACCGATACAAAAACTGTAGTGGTAGCTATACAGGTGCCAGAAGATGGGGCAAATACATAATTACCCGAGGCTGCATTGTTTACAATAGCCGGACTCCAAGTGCCAGAAATACCGTTGGCAGAAGTAAGGGGCAGGGTAGGAGCTATAGTGCCCGCACAAAAGGGGGGAATAGCTGCAAACGTGCCAACCGTTAGCGGTGTTACAGCAACCACCGTACCCGCAGATGTACTTATGCAGCCTGAAGACCCCACCGAAACTGTGTAGTTACCGCTGCTATTTACAGTAATGCTTTTAGTTGTTGCTCCATTGCTCCAGGTATTGCCGTTTGGTGCAGATGAGGTGAGCACAACATTACCACCAAAACAGAAAGTTATTGCGCCAGAAACAGCAACTGTTGGTATTGGCTCACTTGGAGTTACAGTTACCGTACTAACCGCCGAACTACCCGAGAAGCACCCAGAGCCGTCTGTCCTTTTAACAGAAAAACTACCACTGGTACTAACAACAATGCTTTGGGTGGTTGCTCCTGTAGACCATTGGTTACCAGTTACTGCAGAAGATGTTAGCGTTACAGAACCTCCACCACAAAACCCTAAGGGGCCAGAAGCTGATACTGTAGGTGCAGACGGTGTTGTTACAGTAACTAGTTGGCTAGCTAATCCTGTACAACCACCTGCAGCCGTACCACTTACAGTGTAGGTCCCGGCTGTTTTCACCTTAATGGACGCTGTAATTTGCCCGCCCGTAATCCAGACATAATTAGTGGCTCCAGAGGCTGTAAGCACTACACTATCCCCATTACAAAAAGTAGTGGGGCCGCTAGCAGAAATAATTACGGGTATAGAATTGGTAACAGTAATTATCTGGCTGGCTGTGGCAAAGCAACCTTGGGCGTTAAATATATTAACAGTGTAGGTACCTGTTTGGCTGGCAGTTATCACCTGAGAAGTTTGCCCACCGGGTGTCCATTGATAGGATGTGCCCGCGCTTGCCGTAAGGGTAACACTTTGGCCAGAGCAAAAGGTTGTAGGGCCAGAAGGGGTGATAATGGCAACAGGGTTAGTATTTACCACAACTATCCGCTGAGCAGTTGCTGTGCAACCACCAGCATAAGAAATTGTAACTATATAAGTACCGCTTGCAGTGGCAGAAACGGCTTGCGTTGTTTGCCCGCCGGGTGCCCACGCATAGCTGAGCCCATTGCTAGCAGTAAGATTTACCAAGCCGCCTTGGCAAAAAGTAGTAGGGCCTGAGGCTGTTATACTTGCCCCCAATTGATTTGTGACCGTAACAACTTGGCTAGCGGTATCCTTACAGCCAGATGCATTGGTTATCTGCACCGCGTAAGTACCTGAGGCGTTTACGGTAATTGCTTGGCTGGTTTGCCCTCCGGGCGCCCACAGAAACTGCGCGCCTGCACCAGCCGTAAGGGTAACAGAGCCACCCGGGCAAAAGGTAACGGGCCCACTGGCTGCAATACTGGCGGTGAAATTGGGGATTGTAATAAGGCTTTGCTTTTTAGCCACACAAGTGCCCTCATTAATACTAAGAATAGCGTTTTTTGTGCCAGAAGTGGTGTAGGTAAATGTATGAGGCCCCAGTCCGGTTTTGTCTATTGTTCCATTACCATCCAAATCCCATTCGTAGGTACCACCTATAGGCACATTTGTGGAGGTATTAGTAAAGGTTATTATTTGATTGGCACACAGGTTGCCCGTTGTACTAAAATTGGCTACAGAAATTGGCGTACAGCCTTGCACTTTAATAGTATCGCTACGTTGCAAACTCCATTTGCCGCTCGCATCCTTTACCCGTATGGTAATGGTATCTCTTGGGGCTGACAGAAGGGAGGAGGAAATGTTTAGGGGAAATATCTGATTAAGTGAATCTGTTTGCCCACCAATAGGTATTGCAATGCCCTTGCCTACCCCAGGATCATTCTTGTTTATAAAAAACTCTGCGGCCACAATTGGGCCGCTAGCGCTAACCGATAATGAGCCAGGCACTATAAAAAAGTAAGAGCTGTTAACCAAGCCCCAATTGCCTGCTGCATCTAAAAAACGGGTAACTATGCGGTGTGAGCCCTGCCCTAAAGCAGCAGAAGCGGGTATAGTTACTAGCGTGTTTATGCTATCTGAAGCTGCGCCAGTAGTTATTGCTACACCCAGTCCAACTCCGGGGTCGGTGTCTATAAAGTATTCTGCTTTGGTAATCTTGGCCCCAGTGCCTGTGCCTAGTGAGGCCGGCAGCATAAAAAAGTAGGTACTACTAG
>Ga0163144_10019117_pt1 | contig 13798 bp, 9 predicted proteins | sample OliLak19BULKMAT1_FD_123175 | JGI IMG/M metagenome (GOLD analysis project Ga0163144, IMG submission 123175) | Freshwater microbial mat bacterial communities from Lake Vanda, McMurdo Dry Valleys, Antarctica - Oligotrophic Lake LV.19.BULKMAT1 | ecosystem: Environmental > Aquatic > Freshwater > Lake... | reverse complement strand
CCCCGTCGCCCCCGGCGAAGACCTCGTCGCCGTTCGTCCAGACGGCCAGCAGATCCTTTGACGTGCCCGACGCGAGCGCCGTCCACGCGCCGTCCTTCCGCGCGAGCAGCTTGCCCCCGAGCGCGCTCGCGACGAGCAGGTCCTTCGATCCGTGGATGCCAGTGAAGCTCATGCCCTTGCCGCTCGGATCCATGCTCCACGCCTTGCCGTCGTAGTGCAGGAGCGCCCCCTCGGCGCCGACCGCGACGACGTCCGTGGGGCTCGTGCCCCAGACTCCGGTGAGGTGCTTTCCGAGCGCGACGTTGCCGGTGAGTCGCTGTAAACCGCTCGAATCGACCCTGCCCACGACGCCAAAGCCGCCCGCGACGAGCGCCGAGCCCTGGGGCTCGCCCCAGAGTCCCCACCTCTCGTCGGCCAGGAACGGCGTCGTGACCAGGACGTCCCGGCGGGCCCAGCGGCCGCCTGTGGGCTGTGCCGTGAACAGGGCTTTCGGCCCGACCTTCTGCTTCTCGTCGTCCAGCAGTTGAACGCCGAGCAGGAGCGGGCTTCCTGCGGTCCCGGAGAGGGCGACGGCCTCGCCGCCCGAAGGCACGTTCTCCTGCTTCCACTGCGCGCCCGAAAGCCGCCACACAGCCAGCTCGTCGCGGTCGTCCTTCCCCGCGACCCACACCGCGTCCGGCCCTGTCCCCCACACTCCAACGAGCGACTTGCCGAGCGTCGGCAAGACCGTCCAGCTCGCCCCGTCGCCATGGAGGAGCACACCGCCCTTCTCGTCATATCCAACCCCCACCGCATAGACGTCCTTCGGTCCGCTTCCCCAGACGGCGCAGAGGTCCGCCTTGGTGCCTGCCTGTTGCGCTCGCCACTGCCGTCCATCGTGGTGAAAGATCGCGCCGCCGGCGCCGACGGCGAAGACGTCGCCGGGGCCGCTCCCCCAGATCGCCTGCAAGACGGTGCTCCCGTCGGCGACCTCCCTCGTCCAGACTCCCCCCTTGCGGTGCAGCGCTTCTCCCGTGCTGCCCACGTACACGTCGTCGGGACCGCTCCCCCACACCGACGTGAGAGTGTCTGTCACCGCGCTCCGCTCCAGGCGCCACGAGGCACCATCGAAGTGCAGGATCTGGCCCTCTGGCCCCACGGCGTAGATGTCGCGCTCGCTCGCCGCCCACACGGCCCCGAGATCGCCCGCGGCCGGACTCGGGTTCTCCCAGCAGTAGCGGTCCGAGCTGCACGCGGGAGGCTGCTCGAGACGCACCTGCTCCCCAGGCGGGAGGACCTCGGCGGCCTTTGCGCTGCTGGCGGCCGTCGCTCTGGGCGGCGCGATCACGGGGGCGGGCCCGGGGCCGCACGCGACGAGGGCAGCTGCCACGATCATCCATGCCGGGCGCGCGACAGGCGGGTGAAGGCGAGTCATGGCGGGCATGCTACCCGATCCCGCGCGCGGATCCGCATGGGCAAAGGAGCGCGTCTACGGTAGCGTCCCGGCCCATGACAGACGCCGCTTCTGCCCCCGCGTCGCAGGTCGCCACCGGCGGCGAGGACCCGCCGTGGCCGTATGAAGAAGAAGAGTCCGAGCCGCTGCCGTCGATGCCCGCGTGGGAGTGCCCCGGAGGGATCTGCGAGTGCACCACGGGGAGCGACGACGAGCCGCGCAACGACCACGTGATCGTGCTCTACGATCCGCAGGCCAAGCGCATGCCGGGCGCGCGGGTCCGCGTCTTCGAGCACGGCCGGTTGATCACCGAAGAACCGGCGACGGCAAACGGAGCGGGCGAGGTCACCGTCCAGATCAGGAGCTCGACGTCGACACTGCACGTCGAGTGGGCGCCGTCCCATCTGCCTGGCCATCCGGGCATGCCTTATCGGAGGCGCTACCATGTTCGCCTCGGGGAGGACGGCGGGCTCGCCACCGATCGGCGCCTGTGGAACCTCGGTCTCGGCCAGGAGCCCCGCCGGGAAGACAACATTCGCAATTACCAGCGCACGTACCACGAGCCCGAGACTGGCAAGCTCCGCGACGTCCAGTCCGAGGTGGCGGTCCGGCACGACGACGGCGCGCTGCCGATGTTTCCGCCGCCGGCGCCGGCCGCGGGGAGCCCGCACGCGAGCCCCGGCGCCAGCTCGTTCATGCCGGCGACGTTTCGGCTGGCCCCCCAGGACACGGGCTCTTCTCCGGATCAACCGGTCGGAGCGCCGCAAGGACAGCCCGGCTCGCCGCCCGCGGCGAACAGCGGGGGCCAGAATCCGCAGGGAGCGCTCGTCGCGAGCGCGGGCAATGTCTGGCTGATGATCGGCCTGGAGCCGGCGCGCGGCCCATTGAACCTGGCCGATCTCACCGTGCGCCTGTCGCGCTTGCCCGATCCGGGAAAGGCCGCCTGCGAGCACGGGCCGCTCATCAAGCCGAGCGGTCCAGGGATGATTCACCAGCACGGCGCCGAGACGTTCGCGTCGTACGCGTTTCTCGATCTGCCGCTCGGGCGGTACACGGCCATGGGCCACATCAACAACGTTCAGGGGTCGCGCAACGGCTACGCCCTGGGCAGCACCCAGCTCGAGGTGAAGATGGGCCTTCTGACGCCCGCCTACATCGGCGCAAAGGTCGAGTGGCCCATTCTCACTGTGGCCGACCCGCTGCTCGATCTGGACGTCCCCGTGATGCAGCGGCGCCGCAAGGTCCTCGCGACGATCCGTCACCACTTCCCTGTGTCGGTGGACCTCAAGGCCAAGCAGAAGGGGGTGAGGCCTCCCTACGATCAGGGCGAGTACGGCCCCATGTACATCTCGGCCCCCAAGCAAAACAACTGCGCTCCGTTCAACGTCTTCGTCATGAAGGAGGCAACGGGCCACATGAGCCTCCCGGGCGTCGGGCCCATCTACGGCTTCGCCATCGACAAGAATCCCGGATTCGTGAAGTGGGCCGACGGGCTCGCCCCCAGCGTCGGCGATTGCTACTACCTCGAAGACGGGGTCGGGCACAAAGAGCACTGCGGCATCATCGTCCACTCCACCATCACGGTGGGGGAGGTGTGGCTGATGGCGGACGGCGGACAGCCCGATCGAACCACCGAGTTCAAGAATGGCAAGGGGGGCTGGCGCCGCTACTACGAGGATGGAGCGACGGACAGCAGGGAGGCCGGGTACATCCTCCCTCGGCTCTTCCAGAAGACCACCGCGGCGAAGCTCGGCAACGCCTACATCTTCCCCGGAGCGACGCTGCCCGGCGGCTATTTCATCCCGGGGTGGGCCGACATCACCCATCCCAAGGTGCCTTTTCATTCGCTCGACTACGACAAGCAGGGGTCCGAGGACGAGTACCGCAAGCTCCGGAAGCTGGTGCTCGAGGTGCGGGAGCGCGTGACCCAGGACAGGAACCGGTGCGCCCGTATCGAGCAGACTGCCGCCTTGCCACCTCCGCCTGCTCCGTCCACGGCGTGAGCGGGCCCACGCGACGAGCGATCGTCGGGCTCTTCCAGGGCATGTTCGAAAAGAACATCCTCACGTTCAATCCCGGCTGGGACAGCGATTGCAACACGCTGCCGCGGCTCACCGACGTGCGCGAGCTGCAGCGGGCGCTCCAGAGCGCCGGCGCCGGTGGCACAGGGGCCGGAGGTTTCTGTATTGACAATTCTCGATACAGCGCCCATGCTCGGGCTTCGGATGGTGAAGGCGAAGCTTCCGGTGCTCGTTGGGCCGACCGCAGATTGCTGCGCGCCGAGCCCGAAGCTGCTGGCGAAGGTGACGCAACCGTATGCGCGCCTCTTCAAGGCGCTGGGGGACGACACCCGCATCGAGATTGTCGGTCTGCTGGCGGCCGCCGGGACAGAGCTGTGCGCCTGCGACATCGAGAGTCACTTCGACCTCTCACAGCCCACCATCTCGCATCACCTCAAGCTGCTGCGCGACGCCGGCGTCGTGACGGGCGAGCGGCGCGGGACGTGGGTTTATTACGCCCTCGACCACAACACGCTGCGCCTGCTCCCCGAGTTCGCGGCGCTCGTCGGTGGCTGAGCCGAGACGTCACCATTCGCTTTTTTTTGCGGCAAATATCGAAAATTGTCAATGCAGGAGGACACCATGGCTCAGGAAGACATTCGCGAGATCGTGCAAGCAAGGTATGGGCAGGCCGTCAAGGCGGCGGTGAGCGGCGGCAACGCATCGTGCTGCGGCTCGAAGTCGAGCTGCGGGCCGACGAAGAGCGAGGCCATCGGCGGAGTCGATCCCATCACGCGCGATCTGTACTCGGCGGCGGAGGCGGCGGAGGTCCCCGCGGACGCCATTCTCGCGTCGTTCGGCTGCGGCAACCCGACCGCGCTTGCCGAGCTGAAGCCCGGGCAGACGGTGCTCGACCTGGGCTCGGGCGGCGGCATCGACGTGCTCCTGTCCGCACGTCGCGTCGGTCCCACGGGCAAAGCCTACGGCCTCGACATGACGAAGGAGATGCTGGAAGTCGCCCGCGCCAACCAGGCCAAGGCGGGCGCGACCAACGTGGAGTTCCTCGAAGGCACCATCGAGGCGATCCCGCTGCCCGAGAACGCCGTGGACGTCATCATTTCCAACTGCGTCATCAACCTCTCGACCGACAAGGATCGGGTGCTGCGCGAGGCGTTCCGCGTGCTGTCGCCCGGCGGCAGACTGGCTGTCTCGGACATCGTGATCCGGCGCGAGCTGCCCGAGGCCGTGCGCAAGGACATGGAGCTGTGGACAGGCTGCATCGCCGGAGCGCTCCTCGAAGACGATTACAAGGCCAGGCTGGCCGCGGCCGGCTTCACCGACATCTCCGTCGAGCCGACGCGCATCTACGAACGGGCGGACGCCGCCGAGATCGCGACGTCGTCCGGGTGCTGCGGCGGTGACGTCGAGGCCAGCCTCGCGGCCCTCGACGGCGCGGTGATGAGCGCGTTCATCCGGGCGAGCAAGCCCGCCGCCACCGCGTGATCGAGATCCGGTGACCGAAGTGGATGATGGGCGAAGGGTGAGCTGGACGCATCGCATGGCTTGAGTGGCCGAGCCGGAGAGTTGCCCAATGGCTGAAGCTGGGATCACCCGCAAGCTGTCCTTTCTCGACCGCTATCTCACGCTATGGATCTTCGTGGCGATGGCGGTCGGGATCGGGATTGGCAACGTCTTCCCGGGCGTCGTCCCGTGGCTGGGTCGCCTGTCGGTCGGAACGACGTCGGTGCCGCTGGCCGTCGGCCTCATCTTGATGATGTACCCGCCGCTGGCCAAGGTCCGGTACGAAGAGATCGGGCGCACCTTCAGGAATCCCAGGGTGCTCGCGCTCTCGCTGATCCAGAACTGGCTCATTGGCCCGTTCTTGATGTTCGGCCTCGCTGTGCTCTTTCTCCGTGACCGACCGGATTACATGGTCGGGCTCATCATCATCGGGCTCGCGCGTTGCATTGCCATGGTCCTGGTGTGGAACGACCTGGCCAAGGGCGATCCGGAGTATTGCGCGGGGCTCGTTGCGCTCAACTCGATCTTCCAGGTCCTCTTGTTCCCACTGTATGCGTGGTTTTTTGCCTCGGTGCTCCCGGGGTGGCTCGGCATCCAGGGCGCGACCGTGCAGATCACCATGGGCGAGATCGCGAAGAGCGTCGCCGTTTATCTGGGCGTGCCGTTCGTGGCCGGCTTCGCGACCCGTGCGCTGCTCGTGCGGGCCCGAGGCAAGGAGTGGTACGCCGCGCGCTTCATCCCGAAGATAGCGCCGATCACCCTGGTCGCGCTGCTCTTCACCATCGTCGTGATGTTCTCGTTCAAGGGCAAGGCCATCGTGCAATTGCCGCTGGACGTGGCGCGCATCGCAGCGCCGCTCTTGATCTACTTCGTGCTGATGTTCGTTCTCTCGTTCTTCGCGAGCAAGCGGGCGGGGGCGTCGTATGCCGAGTCGGCCACCCTCTCGTTCACGGCCGCGTCGAACAACTTCGAGCTGGCGATTGCCGTCGCCATCGCCACGTTCGGCATCGAGCACGGCGCGGCGTTCGCGGCGGTCATTGGGCCGCTCGTCGAGGTGCCCGTGCTCGTCGGCCTCGTTCACGTCGCGCTGTGGTTCAAGCGCAAGTATTTCCCGGCCAGAGAGCCGGCAATCCGGCCGGCGGAGGTGGCGTCATGAGCATTACGGCTAGAACCGGCGATCGAGATCGCCGGAAACGCGAGGACAGAGATCAATGACCACACGGATCGGTATCAACGGCTTTGGTCGCATGGGCAGGCTGGTTCTACGCGCAGCGTGGCAGTGGCCCGACCTCGAATTCGTTCACATCAACGAGACCAAGGGAGGCCCGGCCACCGGCGCGCACCTGCTCGAGTTCGATTCGGTCCACGGGCGGTTTGCGCACGACGTCAAGGCAGCGGAGGCCGCCATCACGATCGACGGGCGCCGTGTCGATTGGAGCGACCGCGCCGCGCCCGGCGACGTGCCGTGGAAAGACCTGGGCGTCGACCTCGTGCTGGAGTGCTCGGGCAAGTTTCGCACGACAGCGCTGCTCGCCCCCTACTTCGAGCGCGGCGTGCGGAAGGTGATCGTCGCTGCGCCGGTCAAGGAGGGAGCACTCAACGTGGTTGTCGGCGTCAACGACCATCTCTATCGAGCCGACGAGCACCACCTGCTGACCGCGGCGTCGTGTACCACCAACTGCCTCGCTCCGGTGGTGAAGGTCATCCACGAGGGCATCGGGATCCGGCACGGTGTCATCACGACCATCCACGACATCACCAACACCCAGACCGTCGTCGACGCCCCGCACAAGGATCTGCGCCGGGCTCGCGCCAGCAGCCTCTCATTGATCCCCACCAGCACCGGCTCGGCCACGGCGATCGGGCTCATCTACCCGGAGCTTCTCGGCAAGCTCAACGGCCTCGCGGTGCGGGTGCCGCTGCTCAATGCCTCGCTGACCGACTGCGTGTTCGAGGTCGCCCGAAAAACCACGGTGAGCGAGGTCAATGCGCTTTTCCAGCGGGCGGCGGCGGAGGGCTCCCTCCGCGGCATCCTCGGCTACGAGGAGAGGCCCTTGGTGTCCGTCGACTTCAAGGACGATCCCCGCTCGGCGATCATCGACGCGCTCTCGACCATGGTGGTCGACGGCACCAGCGTGAAGGTGCTCGCCTGGTACGACAACGAGATCGGCTACGTACACCGCATGGCGGAGCTGGCTCGCATCGCCGGCCGCGGGCTGCGCTGAGGCGGCGCGATGAGCGGGCTCCGCAACTACATCCTGGTCACGGGCGCCTACTGGGCCTTCACGCTCACCGACGGCGCCCTGCGGATGCTCGTCCTCTTGCACTTCCACGCGCTCGGTTACGGCCCGATCGAGCTGGCGTTTCTGTTTCTGTTCTATGAATTCTTCGGCATCGTGACCAACCTGTTGGGCGGCTATCTCGCCGCCCGCACCGGGCTCCGCGTGACCCTGCTCGGGGGCCTCGCATTGCAAGTGGCGGCGCTGGGCATGCTGTCGTTCGTGGTGCCCGGGTGGTCCAGGGCGGCGTCGGTCGCCTACGTGATGAGCGCACAGGCGCTCTCGGGTATTGCCAAGGACCTGACCAAGATGAGCGCCAAGACGGCGATCAAGACCCTGGTGCCACATGGCGCCGAGTCGTCGCTGTTCAGGTGGGTGGCGATCCTGACGGGCTCCAAGAACGCGCTCAAAGGGGTGGGCTTCTTCCTGGGAGGCGTTCTCCTGGCTGCCCTCGGGTTTCAGACGGCCCTGTGGGCCATGGCCGGGGCATTGCTAATCATCTTGCTCGGATCGACGGCGAGCCTGCCGCGCGAGCTGGGCAAGTCCAAGGCGAAGAACAAGCTCTCGACCCTCCTCTCCAGGGACGCCGGCATCAATCGCCTCTCGGCGGCGCGCTTCTTTCTGTTCGGCGCCCGCGACATCTGGTTCGTGGTGGCCGTGCCGGTGTTTCTCACCGCCAGCCTGGGCTGGAGCTTCACCGAGGTCGGCACCTTTCTTGCGCTCTGGGTCATTGGATACGGCGCGATTCAATCGATCGCGCCCTCGGTCATCAGCCTGTGGACCCGCGGGCAGGCGCCGCAGGCCGGCACGGCGCGGGTGCTGGCGTTCTTGCTCACCCTGGCGATGGCGCTGGTGCCGCTGGGGCTCGTCGCGGGCATTTCTGCGCCGTTCGTGGTGCTCGCCGGCCTCGGGCTCTTCGGGGTGGTGTTCGCGCTGAGCTCGTCGGTGCACTCCTATCTCGTCCTGGCCTATTCGGACGGGGACAAGGTCGCGCTGAACGTTGGGTTTTATTACATGGCGAATGCCGGCGGGCGGCTCGCCGGCACGCTGCTCTCGGGCATCGTCTATGGCGCCGCGGGCCTGCCGGGGTGCCTGTGGGCGTCGGTGGCGTTTGCCGCGGCGGCGAGCGCGATATCGTTGCTCCTGCCGCGGCCTCGGGCGGCTCTGAGCATGGCAGAGGTCAAGGGAGAAGCGGCGTCCGATTGAGGTACGAGCGGGGTATTCGAGATCCACCGAGCACTTTGAACGAGGAGCTTTTCGGTCTCACACTGCGTCCGCTCGGCTCCTTCCCCACGGGCGGGGGCGCATGGTCGTGGCTCACGAGGGGCCTCGCTTCATCGGCACCCGACAGCGGCATGATAACCTGGAGTTCCCCCGCTCTGGTGGACAGCGGGGTTATGCTGCTCGACGTGCGGGAGCGGGTGGCGCAGGACAGACTCCGGTGCGCCATCATCGAGCAGACTGCCACGTTGCCGTCGCAGCCGGCGCCGTCCACCGCGTGAGCAGGCCGACCCCGGCGGCAACCCGATTCTCGTCGACCAGCACGTCTGACGCGCCGCGCGGTCTCCCCCGAAGCCGCGCCGCGAACGCCGTCTGCGCGGCGCTCGCCGATCGCCGCAACGAAGAGCCTCACAGCGGTGGCACGCTCTCCGCGGGAGAACCTTCGGGAGTCACGGCCGAAGCCTGCCCCTCTCGACGCCTCGATGCGAAGAGATCGTAGAGCACCGGCAGCACCAGCAAGGTGAGCAGCGCCGACGAGATCACGCCGCCTATCACCACCGTCGCGAGCGGCCTCTGCACTTCGGCGCCAAGGCCGGTATTGAGCGCCATCGGCACGAAGCCCAGACTGGCCACCAGCGCCGTCATCAACACAGGCCGGAGGCGCCGTTCCGCGGCCTGGACGATGGCCTGCTTCATGGGCACGCCTTGCTCCACGAGCTGGCGAATGGTGGAGACCAGCACCATGTCGCCCAGGACGGAGACGCCCGAGAGCGCCACGAAGCCGACGCCCGCGGCGATGCTGAACGGGATGTCGCGGAGCCAGAGCGCGACGACGCCGCCGACCGCGGCGAACGGCACGCCGCTGAAGACGCGTAGCGCGTCGAGCACGCGCCCGTAGGTGAAGTAGAGCAGGACGAAGATCAGCGCGAGCGCGACGGGCACGACGATGAGCAGGCGCTGCTGGGCGCGCTCCAGGTGCTCGAACTGGCCGCCGTAGCGCACGTAATAGCCCGCCGGGAGCTTCACATCGCGTTCGATCGCGAGCATTGCCTCGTGGACGTAGCTGCCGACGTCGCGCCCGCGCACGTTGGCCTGCACGACCACGCGGCGCTTCGCCCACTCGCGCTGGATGCTGTTGGGACCCTCGACGACGGCGATCTTCGCGAGCTGCGCCAGCGGGATACGGTCGCCGCCGGGAGAGGACACCAGGATCCGCCCCACGCTCTCGGGATCCTGGCGGTAGCGATCGTCGATGCGCAGCGTGATCGGGAAGCGGCGCTCGCCTTCTTGCAGCATGCCTACCTGGAGGGTGCCGAGCGCCTGGACGACGTCGAGCACGTCGCGCGCGGCAATGCCGTGGCGGGCGATGGCGGCGCGGTTCACCTCGATCTGGAGGACCGGCTGGCCGGTGATCTGCTCGACCGAGACGTCGGCGGCGCCGGGGATCTTCTTCAATGCAGTCTCGATTTCTCGCGCCTTGCTCTTGAGGAGATCGAAGTCGTCGCCGAACAGCTTGACCCCCAGATCGCCGCGCACCCCGGCCACCATCTCGTTCACGCGCATCTCGATGGGCTGCATGAAGGCGAAGCGCATCCCGGGCAATCCTTCGAGCTCTGCTTGCATCGCCTGCACCAGCTCGTCCTGGGTCTCGCCGCGCTTCCACGCCTCGCGGGGTCTCAGCATCACGAAGACGTCCGTCTGCTCGATGCCCATCGGATCGGTCGCGATCTCGGGGGTTCCGGTGCGGCTCCACACCCGCTCGATCTCGTCGGGAAATTTCGCGAGCAGGAGCTTTTCGATCTGCGTCCCGTAGCGAACCGACTCGTCGACCGAGACGCCCGCGAGCCGCACGGTGTTGATCACGATCGAGCCTTCGCGCAGCTTCGGAACGAACTCGGATCCGAGCCGCGTCGCGAGAAATCCCGCTCCGGTGAGCGCGACGACCGCCGCACCGAGCACGACCCATCCCCGGCGCAGCGCGAGGCTCAGCGCGGGGCGGTAGGCGCGCTTGAGCCCGCGCACCACGAGGTTGTCCTGTTCCTTCATGCGCCGCGGCAAGAGCAGGCTCGCGAGCACCGGCATGAGCGTGAGCGACAGCACCATCGAGCCCGCGAGCGCGAAGATCACGGTGAGCGCCATCGGCCGGAACAGCTTGCCCTCGACACCTTCGAGGAACAGCACCGGCAGGTAGACGATCATGATGATCAGCTCGCCGAACATCGTCGGCTTGCGCACCTCGACGGCGGCCTCGCGCACGACGTCGATCTTGCTGCGCTCGCTATTGTCCTCGGCGAGGCGCCGCACCGAGTTCTCGACCATGATGACGGAGCTGTCGACGACCAGGCCGAAGTCGATCGCACCGAGGCTCATCAGGCTCCCGGCGATGCCGGCGCGGAGCATCAGGTCGAACGCGAACAGCATCGACAGCGGGATCGCCGCGGCGACGATCAGGCCCGCGCGCAGGTTGCCGAGGAACACGAAGAGCACGGCGATCACCAGGATCGCGCCCTCCAGGAGGTTGGTCCTCACCGTGCGCAACACGCTGTCGACAAGCTCGGTGCGGTCGTACGCCGTCGTGACGACGATGCCCGGCGGCAGGCTCTTCTTCACCTCGTCGAGCCGCAGCTTGAGCCGCGTCGTCACGTCGTGGCTGTTCTCGCCCATCATCATGAAGCCGAGGCCCAGGACGATCTCTCCCTTGCCGTGGGCCGTCACGGAAGCGCGCCGGATCTCGCGGCCCTCTTGCACGTGCGCGACGTCGCGGACGCGGATCGGCACGCCGTTCTCCGTGCGGACGACCATCTCCTCGATGTCGGAGAGCCGCGTGACGAGGCTGACGCCCTGGATGACGTAGGACTCGCCGGCCTGGTCGAGCATGCCGCCGCCCGCGTTCGCGTTGTTCTTCTCCAGCGCCTCGGCCAGCTCGCCGAGGCTCAGCCCGCGCGAGTGCAACGTGGTGGGATCGACAACGACGTGGATCTGGCGCTCGTCGCCGCCCCACGCGTTGACCTCGGCCACGCCGGGCACGGCGCGGAGCTGCGGCTTGATGATCCAGTCGTGCGCCGTGCGCAGCTCGCTCAGGCTCTTGCCTTCGCCCGCGACGGTGTAGTGGAAGACCTCGCCGAGGCCGGTGGCGACGGGCCCGAGCTGGGGGCGGGCGATGCCCGGCGGGAGCGCCACCGATTGAAGCCGCTCCGCCACGACCTGGCGAGCGAGGTACAGATCGGCGCCGTCGTCGAACAGCAGCGTGATCTGCGACAGCCCGAAGCGCGTGAGCGAGCGGACCTCGGCGAGCTTCGGCAGGCCCGACAGCGCCTGCTCGACGGGCGCGGTGATCTGGCGCTCGATCTCGAGCGGGGCGAGCGACGGGGCAACGGTGTTGACGGTCACCTGCACGGGAGTCGTGTCGGGGAACGCGTCGATCGGCAGCCGGCGGAAGGCGATGACCCCGGCAATCACGATGCCGCACGCCATCAGGATCACGATCAGGCGATGGCGGAGCGACAGGTCGATGATGCGGTCGAGCATGTCAGTCCGCCTCGCAGCAGCCGGCGCCGATGCTGTCCTTGAGGGTCTCCGTCTTGAGCAGGAAGCTCCCTTGCGTGACCACCTCCTCGCCGGGCTTCACGCCCTTCACGACCTCGATCCGCTCGGCCTCCCGGATCCCCAGCTCGACCCGGCGCGCCTCGTACTCGCCCTCGCGGACGCGCACGAACACCAGGAATACGCTCCTGGCGCGCTGCACCGCCGAGCGCGGCACCATGACGGTAGGCCGGGTCGAGACGACGGCGATGCGCGCCTCGCCGTACATGTTGGCGCGGAGCGCGCCGTCGGGATTGGCGAGCGGCACGCGGGCCCGGGCCGTCCGCGTGTGCGGGTCGACCGAGGGAGCGAGGTAGCTGATCGCGCCTTCGATCTGGCGGCCGCCGTTGCCTTCGAGCGTGACGGTGACCTTCTGATCGACCGCGATCCGGCCCAGCTCCGCCTCGGGCACGTCGAGCTCGGCCCACATCGAGGACGTGTCCACGATCTCGAAGAGCACCTGCTCGGTGTCGACAACGCCGCCGATGGTGGCGGTGCGCTCGGTCACCACGCCCGCGAGCGGAGCGGTCAGCGTGTACCCCGAGCCACCCCCGCCTGAAGAACCGAGCACCGCGAGCGTTGCCGCGATGACCGCGTATTCACTCTTCGCGGCCTCCAGCTCCTGGAGCGCCTCGAGCTCACTCTTCTTCGCGACGATGCCCTCCTCCGCGAGCTTCTCGAGGCGCGCGTGGCTGGCCTCGGCCACGTCGCGGCGCGTGCGCGCGGCTTGAAGCCGGGCGCGGCCGGCGCCGACCTCGGCGCTGTCGATGACGGCGAGCGCGTCGCCCTTCTTCACGCGCGTGCCGACGTCGACCTTCAGCGCGCGCACGGCCCCGGGAGCCCGCGCATTGACGCGCGCGAGCTTTGTCGCGTCGTACGCCAGGCGCGCCGTCGCGAGGACCGCGCTGCCCCCCGGCCGGACCGCCACGGGCTCGGTCTCGATCCCGGCGCGCTGCGCAATCTCTTTCGTCTTGAAGCGCACCTTGGTTCCGGTCTCCGGCGCGCCGTCGCTGGTGACGTCGGTCTTCGGCCGCCCGCCGCGCTCCGGGTGGCAGAGGGGGCAGAACGACTCGGGGAAGCCGTGCTCGGCGCACCAGTCGCCCTTCGCTTGAAACACGGGGATGAGCTTCGGGTTGCACTTGGTGCAGACGGCTTCGAGGACGCCGTGCTCCTTGCACATCGCCTCGTCAGCCGGCGCCTCCGCCGCACCGTTCGGTGCGGGCGCGGGCTGGGGCTCGCCGTCGCGCGCCTTCGTGGAGCACGCGGCCGTCCAGAGCGCGATGAGCAATGCCCCCGTCCTCGCCGTCCGCATGTCACTTCTCCTTCGCCGGGCGGACGATCTTCAGCTCCGGATTGCATTGCAGGCATTGCGACTCCGGCAGCCCGTGCTCCTTGCACCAGTCGCCGGTGGCCTTGAACGCGGCCGCCAGCGCCGGATTGCAACGCGTACACTGCGACTCGGGGACCGCGTGCTCCCCGCACCAGTCCTCGTGCGAGCCGGGTCTTGCCGAGGCTGCCCCGTGCCCGGCGGGGCTCGCCTGGGCGGCCGGCTTGTCGGGCTTCGGCGCGCCGTCGGGCTCGTTCGAGCAGCCGGCAGCACCGAGGGAGAGCGCGAGGGTGGCCGCAATCGTGATGACGAGGCTGTGAATACGCATGGACAAGGCTCCTTTCAATGAATCGCAGTCAATTCGTCGGACCGGGCCGTCGGGGCTCGCTCATTGCGGCACCTTCCCGGCCGTGACCATCAGCTCGATCTTGGCGTT
>Ga0163144_10019116_pt1 | contig 13799 bp, 5 predicted proteins | sample OliLak19BULKMAT1_FD_123175 | JGI IMG/M metagenome (GOLD analysis project Ga0163144, IMG submission 123175) | Freshwater microbial mat bacterial communities from Lake Vanda, McMurdo Dry Valleys, Antarctica - Oligotrophic Lake LV.19.BULKMAT1 | ecosystem: Environmental > Aquatic > Freshwater > Lake... | reverse complement strand
TGTATTCCATAAACAGGGGGTGCATTGGTTCCATTTGATCCATGCATCCAGGTCCACGCATTGGCAGCAATATTATATCTCCAAAGATCCCCAAATGAATTTGCAGGGCTGTAACCACCGTAAAACCAAAGATCGCCTGCTCCATCTGTCCAGGAACAAGATGTTTCCCATCGCGAGGGAGGAACATTCGTAGCAGCAGGAACACCCAGGGTTCCATAAGAACCTGGATTATTAGTAACATTCGGTCCTTTCACCCAGGTCCAATTATTGGTTGCAGGATCGTACTTCCAGAGATCATTTAGGCTTGTTCCGCCAGAAGGACTTCCACCAAATAACCAGAGCTTACCGGCATTATCTACCCAGGTGGTAACGCCTGATCCTCTTGAACCGGGATGATTAGCGGGTGCAGCTACTCCTTGAGCACCATAAATGGCGGGTTGATTAATAAATGAAGGACCCTTCATCCACGTCCACTGATTAGCTACAGGATCATATTTCCATAATGCAGCATATATGTTTGTACCATTTAACCCTCCAAATAACCAGAAGTTTCCCTGATTGTCTTTCCATTCACAAGGCTCATACAATGCCGGTGGTTTATTGGCAGCATTCGCTACGCCTTGGATCCCAAATGCTCCGGCTGAATTGAGAACATTATCTCCATGCATCCAGGTCCACTCTCCCGGGGTTTGCCCATATACAGAGAAAGAAAAAAAGAAAGAAAAACAAAGACCAAAAAAAAGATTATACCGATGCTTCATATCTTTTAGTCCAAGTATAACTTGTACTTGATCGGCATTATACCAAATATTATGGACTAATATATAATCAGTAGTGGTATTATTTGATTTCATTTTTTATTTGCACTAAAGTAATGAAAAACTATCAGTGAGGATACGTTCTATACACTGGGACAAAAGCGCCCGGACTATCGAATCAGCGAAATATTTCCCTTCTTGTTTATCTTCTCTCCGCTGGTAAGAGTAGCTTCTAAATAATAATTAAACACGGCAGAGTTTAATTGTTTGCCTTTGTAAGTTCCGTCCCAGCAGGCAGATTCCCCGCCAGAGGCGGGTCCTCCTATGGCGGAAAATACCTGTTCTCCCCATCGATTAAAAATAGCGATGTGGAATATTTCTATACAGTTTCCTATAACACATTCCAGGTCATTTTCTAGATCATTATTTGGAGAAAACGCATTGGGAATGTAAATAGTTCCACAGGGAATACCTACTGTTACAACAATGCAGGTGCTGTCCTGACATCCATTATTGTCTGTAACCCGCACACAGTAAGATGTAGTCTGCGAAGGTGTTGCCGTTGGATTTGCACAAGTAGTGCAGCTTAGATCTGTCACAGGTGACCAGGAATAAGTCCCTCCTCCGGTTGAAGTGAGCGCAGAACTTCCTCCTAATGTAATTATAGATGGAGAAGCAGAAACCACTATGGTAGGCCCGGGTGTTTGTGTAATGCTTACCGCTTGCATTTGGGTACAACCGCTCGCATCTGTAATGGTTACGCTGTAATTTCCTGCAGCAAGTCCTGTTGCAGTTTGTGTGGTTTGTCCGTTATTCCAACTATATGTATAGCCGGGTGTTCCGCCCGATGCATTAGCTGTTCCAGTTCCATTATCCACCGTACATCCTGTTTGTGTGGATGAAGCTGTAACACTTAAATTATTGTTTGCAGATGTTACCGCAACAGTTTGGGTTTGAGTACATCCATTTGCATCAGTAACTGTTGCGGTGTAATTTCCAATCCCAAGCCCTGTTGCCGTTTGTGTGCTTTGCCCATTGTTCCAACTATAAGTATAGCCAGGGGTGCCACTGCTTGCATTTGCAATTGCGGTTCCATTACTCACAGTACAACCTGCCTGTGTAGAAGTTGTTGTTAGACTCAAAGAATTATTAGCAGAAGTAACAGCAACCGTTTGAGTACCGATGCAACCGCTTCCATCCGTAATTGTTATTGTATAATTTCCTGAACCAAGTCCAGTTGCTGTTGTTGTAGTTTGTCCGTTATTCCAGGAATACGTAAATGGATTTGTTCCTCCGGATGCATTGGCTGTTGCAGTTCCATTACTCACGATACAACTAGCTTGCGTGAATGATATCGTCACACTGAAATTATTACTTGAAGAGGATATGGTAACGGTTTGTGTTTGCGTACATCCGTTTGCATCCGTAACTGTAGCAGTATATGTACCTGCTGATAAGCCCGTGATGGCTGAAGTGGTTTCTCCATTGCTCCAGCTGTACGTATAGCCGGGAGTTCCATTGCTTGCATTAAGCGTTGCTGTGCCGTTACTGGCAGTACAGGATGCTTGTGTAGAAGTTGCAGTTACACTTAATGGATTAATGGATGTCACGCTTACAGTTTGTGTCTGCGAACATCCGCTCGCGTCTGTAACTGTTGCAGTATAATTTCCTGCGGCAAGTCCGGTAGCAGTACTAGTAGTTTGGCTGTTGCTCCACGAATAAGTATAAGGCCCTGTTCCACTAACAGAGTTTATTGTTGCAGTACCATTATTTGTGCAGCCTGCTTGGGTGGCTGAAACGCTGAAAGTAATTGAACCGATTCCTATAGTAACAGTCTGTGATGTAGAATCTTTGCTGCCTGTACAATTTATAACTACAAGAGAAACGGTAAATGTTCCGTTAGTATTATATGTATGCGAAGGATCAGGTAGCGTAGAAGTATCATTGATTCCTCCTCCAAAATTCCAGAGATAGGATTTTATTTCATTGCAGCCCGGAGTGCTTGTGTTTGTAAAATTGATATTAACAGGAGCGCAACCGCTTGCAGCACTTTTTGTAAATCCGGCAACAGGTTTATCTCCAACATATCTCCACAAAACATTTTTTCCATTTGCATTGGTTACCGCTCCACCATATAACCAAAAGCCTGTTTTAGTTACCCAGCTTAAGCCTCCATGTCTTGCCCCCGGTTTATTGGCCGCAGCAAATACTCCCTGTGTTCCAAAAACATCGCTTTGCCCGGGAATGTTATCCCCTTTTACCCATACCCACGTATTGTTTTTCGTATTGTATCTCCACAAATCATTGAACAGAGCTCCTCCGCTGCCAAATCCACCGAATTGCCAAAAATTATTGCAATCGTCCGTATATTCCATGGAAGTTTCAAGTCTTGATTGGAGACGATTGTTCACCGAAGGCTGGCAGAGCGTCCCATACACTGCGCTTTGATTCGGAATGTTGTTACCGTTCATCCATGTCCAGAAGCCCGTTGACATATCATACTTCCAGATATCATTATGTTTATTGGCACCTGTAGCATTATAGCCTCCGAAGATCCAAAGGTTACCGCTTCCATCCATCCAGTTTGTGTACACCGCTCTTCCTCCCGGTTTATTGGCAGCAGCAGCAACGCCCATCGTTCCATAAACATCGGGCTGGTTCGCAAATCTATCTCCACTTACCCAGGTCCACAGGTTGGTAGCTGGATCATACATCCACAGGTCATTCATCACACCAAAGCTTCCTGCATCGTCCTTACTTTCTCCTCCAAAAAGCCAAAGCTTATTATTTCCATCAACCCAGGTACAGGTTGCTTCGTATCGAAAACCGGGAGTATTGGAAGCTGCGGCAACATTTTTTGTTCCATGTGATGATTGCTGATTGGGAGTACTGCTGCCCTGCATCCAGGTCCAGTTACCGGTTGCAATAGTATATTTCCACAGGTCATTGAAATTTCCCACATTCCCGCTGCCACCATATAACCAGAGATTTCCGGCATTGTCAGCCCAGGTGGCGGGCTCCCACCCTCTTCCCCCCGGAGTATTAGCTGCAGATGGAATTCCTTGCACTCCATAAACCGGTGGTTGCCAGAAGGTATTCGCACCCTTCATCCATGTCCACAAGTTGGTAGCGGGGTTATACATCCAGAGATCATCCATATAGCCAAGCAATGTTCCACCGAACATCCAAAGCCGCTCTTGCTGATCAACCCAGCAGCCGGCAGCATATCTTGCACCCGGAAAATTGGCTGCATTTGCCACACCTTGTGTTCCGTGGACGGCCGCAGCTCCTGTAATGTCGCCTTGTATCCATGCCCATTGGTTGTACTGAGAAAATGCAGAGTTGGAAAATGCAAAAAGAACTAAAAAGAATATTATTTTTTTATTTGACAAGGTGATCGTTTTTTGTTGCAATAATAATAAAACCCGAAGCTTTCCACTATTATCGAAGAAGACTTATATTGCCTTTCTTATTTATTTTTTCTCCCGTAGTCAGAGTGGCGTCTAAATAATAATCGAACACCGCAGTATTCAGCAGCTTGCTTTTATAAATTCCATTCCACGTAAAAGCAGGGTCATTTGTTTCAAATACCTTTTCTCCCCAGCGGTTATAAATAATAAGCTCAAGAGTTTTTATGCATGCAATGTTTCCATAATATACTTGCAGCATATCATTCTCTCCGTCATGATTGGGAGAGAATGCATTGGGAATGTAAATAGTTCCGCAGGGAATATCTACTGTAACGACAATGCAGGTGCTGTCCTCACAGCCATTGTTATCTGTAACAAGAACGCAGTAAGACGTGGTTTGTGGTGGCGTAGCTGTTGGATTTGCACAGGTAGTGCAGCTTAAATCTGTTGCGGGTGACCAAAAATAAGTGCCTCCTCCCGTTGCAATAAGCGTAGAACTTGCTCCGGCTGTAATTGCAGACGGAGAAGCAGAAGCAACTACTGTGGGACCAGTTATTTGGGTAACGCTTACCGTTTGCATTTGTGTGCATCCATTTGCATCTGTAACCACTGCTGTATAATTTCCCACTGCAAGTCCTGTGGCTGTTTGCGTGCTTTGTCCATTGTTCCAACTGTAAGAATAAGGCGTAATGCCGTTGGCTGGATTTGCCGTTGCCGTTCCATTATTTAATGTGCAGCCAGATTGCGTAGATGTGACGTTCAGACTTAGTGCGCTGTTTGAAGTTACAGAAACAGTTTGAGTATTGCTGCAACCACCCGCATCCGTAATTATAACCGTGTAACTGCCACTGCTTAGGGCTACTGCTACGGAAGTGGTTTGTCCGTTATTCCAACTATACGTGTAAGGTGCTGTTCCACTGCTAGGGTTTACTGTTGCGGTTCCATTACTTACAGTACAACCGGCTTTGGTGGATGTAACGGTTGCACTTAAAGAACTATTAGAAGTTACCGCAACCGTTTGCGTTTGCGTACACCCGTTTGCATCCGTAACGGTAACAGTATAATTTCCAATAACAAGTGCTGTTGCTACCGATGTGGTTTGTCCGTTATTCCAACTATAAGTTAATGGGTTTGTTCCGCCACTTACATTAACTGTAGCAGTTCCATTATTTCCCGTACATCCTGCCTGGGTGGATGAAACAGTGACAGTTAAAGTGCTGTTAGAAGTTACCGCAACAGTTTGGGTTTGCGTACAGCCGGTTGCATCAGTAACTGTTGCAGTATAGTTTCCTGCTGCAAGTGCGGTGGAGGTTTGCGTAATTTGTCCGTTGCTCCAGATATACGTATAAGGAGAAGTTCCGCTATTGTGATTTACTGTAGCTGTTCCATTGCTGCTTATACAACCCGCTTGTGTGGATGTAAGCGTCATACTCATAGTACCAATAATGGATATAGTTTGAGTGGTAGAATCCTTACCACCCGTACAGTTGGTAACAAGCAAGGTAACGGTATACGTTCCGTTGGCATTGTAAGTATGTGCAGGATTTGTTACAGAAGAAGTATTATTAACTCCTGAACCCGGGTCTCCGAAATTCCAGAGGTGTGATTTCATTTCGTTGCAACCGGGTGTGCTGCTGCTGGTGAAATTAATTGTTACCGGAGCACAACCTGTAGATGAGCTTTTCGTGAAGGATGCGGCCGGCCTATCCGGAACATAACGCCACAGATCGTTTAAGGTACTATTCAAAGTTTGCTCCGCTCCGGCAAATAACCAGAAATTAGAATTTAGATCCTTCCAGCCCAAAGCTCCGGCTCTGGAACGAGGATAATTTGTTGTAGACGAAACCCCCTGCGTACCATAGCTTCCTAATTGATTGGTAGTGCTGGAACCGCTTACCCATGTCCATATATTGGTAGAAACAGTATACCTCCAAAGATCACTGAAGCCCGGTAAAACACCTCCGAACATCCAAAAATTACCACAGTCATCAGTCCACCTGGTTCGGTTCTCCATTCTTGCCCCGGGCACATTACCGGGTGCAGGAATACATTTTGTTCCATAAACACCAGGCTGATTCACAACGTTACTACCATTCATCCAGGTCCATTGGTCTGCGATTATATCGTATTTCCAAAGATCATTAAGAAAAGTTACTCCATCTTCGGCACCTCCAAAAAGCCATAAGTTTCCACTGATATCTTTCCAGCTCGCAAAAACAGTTCTGGCACCGGGCACATTGCTGGAATTGGCAACCCCCTGCGCTCCATATACGCCTGCTTGACCAGTCGTGTTGGATCCGCTCATCCATGTCCACATATTAGTTCCGATATCATATTTCCAGAGATCGTTTAAACGCCCGGGGCCATTTCTATCGCCTCCAAACAACCATAAATTTCCATTGTTATCCACCCAGGTACAGGAGGTCTCATACCTTGATGGAGGTAAATTTGTTGCAGCAGCAACGCCTTTCACCCCGTATACCCCCGCATTAGGGACATTACTTCCTCCCATCCAGGTCCACATATTCGTTCCCGGATCATACTTCCAAAGATCATTCATACCTAATGCTCCACCAAACATCCAAAACATTCCATTATTATCCACCCAAGTTGCCGGAACCATTCTTCCTCCCGGTGTATTTGTTGCAGAGGGAATCCCTAATGTTCCAAATACTGTTGGCGCTGTAGAATTTCCTTTTATCCAAGTCCACATATTAGTAACAGGATCATATTTCCATAAATTATTTTTTAGACCGGTAGTATAATCATTGCCTGAATAAAGCCAAAAATTCCCTTGCTGATCCGTCCATTCGCCCGACTCGTATATCGAACCGGGATGATTGGCCGCACTGGGTACACCTTGTGTACCATACACAGCAGGTTGATTAAGAGAGGTGTTTCCCTTTATCCAGGTCCATTGGTTATACTGGGCAAAGGCAGAACAGGAAAGTGTGAACGCAAATAAAAACAACGCTATATTTCTTACTAAATTCAAGAGATGTGTGTTTATATTAAAATACGTTGAAACCACCTGAATGGCTGGGTAAGTTTATGCCAAATATACCCAATAAGAAATGTATATGTTCCGGTGGGGCTAGAAATTAAACCCAAAATTTGCAGTAAACCTGCAAATTTTGCCCAAATGGCGGACGCAAATCCTTGCCTTGCAATGATTTGGTCCGGGTTAACCAAGACATCCAGGCGGTAAGCGCCTGTATCGTCTTCGCATAGCGCAAATTTTTCAATTGAAAAATTTGGGTTAAAAACAAAAAAAATCCCTTACATTATAGGTAAGGGATTTTTGTTGGCCCGCTAGGTCTCGAACCTAGACTCTTCTCAACCAAAATGAGACGTGTTGCCAATTACACCACGGGCCACTGAAAGTTTAAGTTTGGCGTTTAAAGTTTGATGTTTAACAGCCACAACCTTATTTAACAGGGACGCAAAAATAGAAATAATCCCGTATGTTAAACCCAAAAAGTTCAATTGAACTTTTTGCCCACTGGGTCTGACGACTCTGATGAGTGTCAGACTCCGTCAGAGCAGACGATTGAAAATGAAATATTTATCCTTTATTTTTGATGAAAGAATATCTTGCATTTTCAATGTCTGGGTTAACCCTGACCAAATCCCGACAGTACCGTCTGGATTTGCGTCAGATTTCTGATCTATATTCTTTTTGAACTGCAAAATCTAGGTTAAACTCAAATTTGCAATCAAACTGCGAATTTTGCACAAGGGCAAAAAGTTGGGTTAAAGTTTGTTAAGGTAATTTAAAGGGGAAAAATATTTCATACATTCGCCAACAAATTATCAAAAATTCAGATTTTAGGACGCTGGGAATAAATCAAGCCTGCTCTTAATATTAAATTCTAAAATTCTTACCCTGTGGAGCAAAAATATCAAAAGCTTAACAACATCATTGGCTGGTCCGTCTTTATCATTTCAGCCGCAGTTTATCTTTTAACCATTGAGCCCACCGCTAGTTTTTGGGATTGCGGTGAGTATATTGCCTGCTCCTATAAATTAGAAGTGGGACACCCTCCCGGAGCACCGTTTTTTATGATGATCGGCAGGATATTTTCCCTCTTTGCTTTTGGTGATACCACCAAAGTAGCGATGATGATCAATGCACTATCCGGGCTTTGCAGCGCAGGCACCATTCTCTTTTTATTCTGGACCATAACTTATTTCACCAAAAAAATCGCTTTACAAGGCAGTGCAGCACTCACCGAAGGAAAAATGTACACCATTCTCGGAAGTGGTTTGGTGGGAGCGCTGGCTTACACATTTTCTGAATCCTTTTGGTTCTCGGCAGTGGAAGGCGAAGTATATGCCATGTCTTCTTTTTTTACTGCTGCTATGTTTTGGGCAGTTCTCAAATGGGAACAAATTTCGGATGAGCCCCACGCAGACAGATGGATCGTTTTAATCTTCTTTTTATTGGGTCTTGCGATCGGAGTCCACTTACTGGGTATCCTTGTAATTCCACTGTTTGTATTTGTGTATTATTTCAAAAAATACAAGGTAACACGCAATGGATTTATTCTTGCCGGAATTATTTCTCTTATAATTCTTGGATTTGTTCAAAGCATTGTAATTCCGGGAGTAGTTGCTCTCTCCGGAAAGTTTGAATTGTTCTTTGTCAATTCCCTGGGCATGCCTTTCAATTCCGGAACTATATTTTATTTTATAGCGCTTATCGGAGGCCTTGTATGGGGATTAAGATATACGATTAAAAAGAAGTACGTATTATGGAACACTGCACTCCTGTGCTTTACTGCACTTCTCATTGGATATTCTTCATTTTGCATCATTGTCATTCGCTCTCAGGCAAACCCTCCTATTGACGAAAATAATCCAGAGAACGCCATCAGTCTGCTTTCCTACCTGAAACGCGAACAATACGGTGACTGGCCGGTCTTGTACGGACAGGATTACAATGCCCCTCTTTATTACGGGAATGATGATGATCCGGCTTCCGAACCTATGTTAAGCGTTGCTTCCGATGATCCAACTCCTCATTATGTGGATGGAGATCCGATCTATGTGCGTAGCGACAAGGATGGAAAATACATTATTGCCGATGACCGAAAAGATGCGACCCCTAATTACGATAAACGCTTCTGCAGGTTTTTTCAACGTATGTGGAGCCAGCAATCAAACCATGAACGTCCTTACAATTCCTGGGCGGACATAAAAGGCACACCTATTAAAGTGATGAACCCAAACACGGGTGAGCCAGAAACCTTGATCCATCCTACACTTGGAGAAAACATTGCCTACTTCTGGAAATATCAGATGGTGCATATGTATTTGCGTTATTTTATGTGGAATTTTGCTGGGCGCCAGAATGATATCCAAGGCCACGGCATAGAATACGCAAGCCGTATAGAAGGAAATTGGATCAGCGGAATACCATTTCTGGATGAAATGCGCCTGGGTCCTCAGGATAACCTGCCTGAAAGTGTAACACAAAGCAAAGCGAATAATAAGTTTTTCTGTCTTCCTCTTATACTTGGTTTGATCGGATTGATGTTTCAATTCAGACGTGACAAGGATAGCTGGTTTATGGTGATGCTTATGTTTGTCATTACGGGCATCGCAATTGTATTGTACCTGAATCAATATCCCTACCAGCCCCGCGAACGGGATTATGCGTATACCGCTTCTTTCTACGCGTTTGCAATATGGATAGGAATGGGCGTGGCCGCTATTTCTGAATTCCTCAGCAAAAAAATGTCGAATGAAAAACTGCGTACTGCACTTACAACTGCAGTTTGTCTTTTAGCAGTTCCGGGTATTATGGCTAAAGAAGGATGGGATGATCACGATCGCTCTAACCGGTACACCTGTCTGGATTTTGCTGCAGCCTATCTAAACTCATGCGCTCCCAATGCAATTCTATTTACCAATGGTGATAACGATACGTTCCCCCTTTGGTACGTGCAAGAAGTGGAAGGAATACGCACAGATGTTCGTGTTATTAATTTATCTCTTGCTAATACAGATTGGTACATTGATCAGCTGAGAACCAAAATGTATGATTCAGATCCTATTCCTTTGACGCTGGATCAAAGTAAATACGCTCAGGGAAATCGTGATTTTGTACCTATTCGTCAGCGGGATGAGGTGAAAGATAAATTCATGGACTTGAAAGAAATGGTAGCCTTCATAGGCAGCGATGACCCTCGTACAAAAACTCCATGGGGACATGCACCGATCAATTATTTGCCTACAACCAAGTTCCGTTTACCGGTGGACTCGGCAAATTTCATGAAAACTGTTAAGCTTGATCTTGATAACCCTGCAACTAAAGAGGTGACGATAACGGATACCGCGTTGGCAAAAATAACTGCTGCTACAAATAAAAAACCGAGGATACAACCTTTTATAGATTGGGATATGGGCAAGAAAGGATACATCATGAAAAATGATCTCCTTATTCTCGATATCCTCGCTGCGAATAACTGGACGCGACCTGTGTATTTTGCGGTGACTGTTGGACCGGATGCCTTTGTTGGGTTAGAGAAAAACTTTCAGATAGAAGGCCTCGCTTACCGCCTGGTTCCTTATGGAGCTCAAAACGGACAACCTCGTGTTTCTACGGAGATCATGTATGATAATCTCATGAACAAAGTGAAATGGGGAGGACTGGATAAAGGGGAGGATGTCTGGATGGATGAGAACAATATGCGTATGGCCCTCACAATGCGTATGCAGATGAGAACCCTGGCTATGTCGCTCATCCAGGAAGGAAAGAAAGACGCAGCACTGAAAGTTCTGAGAAAAGAGCTTGAATCTCTGCCGGAGAAAAACGTTCCTTACTATTATGATCCTATCGCATATACATATTACATGGCACAGGCCCTGTACATGGCCGGAGGAAAGGAAGAAGCAATAACTCTTTCTAGAAGATTCTTCGATATCCTGGAAAGAGATACTGACTATGCACTTTCTGTCCGCAAGAAGGAGCCAAGCGCTATGCAGCCGTACCTGGATGATCGTATTGAGATGATGCAACAGATGATCTCGGATGCTACGCGTTTTGAAGCTGATGCCCTTGCGAAAGACTTTGAAAGCAGATTCAAAAAATATGAATCTTTTGTAGCGCCTCCTATGCCTCAACAGCAGGGAATGCCGATGCAGAGATAAAAGTACAATGGATAATGTATGATGGTTAATGGATAATGTAAATTCCATTGATCATCTTACATCAACCATCAACCATTTTTCCTGATGTATTTAGTTCGCCCTACATTTCTGATGCGGAAAATATACCCATCAGCAATTTGGCGTGTTCCCACTAAAAAGAAAGAGCTTTTTCTAACCTTTGATGACGGGCCGATTCCCGAAGTAACCCCCTGGGTACTTTCTCAGCTGAAAAAATACAATGCAAAAGCGACTTTTTTCTGTATAGGGGAAAACACCAACAAGCATCCCGAAATTTTTCAGCAGCTGATTTCCGAAGGACATTCTATTGGAAATCACACGTACAACCATCTAAACGGCTGGAGAACAAAAACCAAAGAATATTTAGAAAATGTTAATCAATGTAAAATAATCCTAGGTAATTTCCATCAGCCATTATCCATTATCCATTATCCATTTTTTAGGCCTCCCTACGGCAGAATGAAGCAATCTCAATACTCAAGTCTCAAGTCTCAATACTCCGTAATCATGTGGGATGTTCTCAGCGGGGATTTTGATCAAACTATCTCTGAAGAAAAATGCCTGAAGAATGTCTTATCTAAAACCCGTGCAGGTTCCATCATTGTTTTTCACGATAGCCTCAAAGCAAAAAAGAATTTAATGTACACGCTTCCGAAATTCCTGGAGCATTTTTCGGAGAAGGGGTTTGAGTTTGAGGGCCTCACTGCTTTGCAAGAAATCTAATAAGGTGATGGTGTTGGCTGTTTGTCCCCCGCTGGAGGGGGTAGGGGGAGGTGTTTTGTCATAAGTTTGAATCATGCAAGCTACAAAGGACAATCATCTTCTCTACAACAAAAACCTCAAAGGAAAGGCAAGCACATTAAGATATACAATGACCAAAGCCGAAGCGTGTTTATGGAAATATGCTTTACGTGCCGGCCAAATGAATTAAAAAATATTAATCAGGTAAGACAAAACATCTGGGATAAAATCGAGGAGCTCGAAACAGCCCCTCCCCCAACCCCCTCAAGAGGGGGACAGGCTCCGGATTGAGCCTAATCACTTCTTCCCCACCACCAATTCAATCACCTCTTCCTTCTTCCAGTATTTATTAGCAAGCTCCATGAGTCTTTCAGGACTTATGGTATGAATAGTTTCTACGTAACGCTCATAATAATCATAATCCAATCCGCTGAAATGAATTCCTTTGAAGCGATCAGCCAGGGCAAAAGGGCCATCGATGCTGCGCAGGAAAGTTCCAAGCATATAATTACGAACTAACGAAAGCTCACTATCAGAAACTTTTTCTGTCTGAAGCTTATTTAATTCAAAATAAATTTCTTTTACTGCATCCTTCGTAACCTCTGTTCCTACTTCGGTAGAAATAGTAAAGTATCCGCCATGGCTGAACGACACCATTCTCGAACCTATGCCATACGTATAGCCTTTATCTTCCCGAATATTAGCCATTAAACGCGAGCCGAAATATCCCCCGAAAATTGTATTCAAAACCAGCATTGCATGATAATCGGGATGAGATTTGGTAAAAAGCATTTTACCCATGCGAATGGCGGATTGGAGCGCATCTTTTTTTTCGATGTAGTGGACTCCTCCTTTAACCCCACTTACCGAAGGCAAAGGAGCTCCCTCTCCTTTGGAGAGGGTGGGGGTGAGGCCGCCAAAATGTTTTTCTATCAGCTTTAACGTAACATCCGTAACATTCCCCGAAGCCACGATGACCGTATCTGTTGAAGTATATGCTCTTTTATAAAAACCGTAGGCTTCCTCCTTTTTTAATTGCTCGTAATCTTTCTCGGAAACATTATGTCCGTAAGGATGATTATTGCCAAACAACAGCTCTGAGAATTTTTTTTGAGAAACAAAACTCATCTTCTGGTTGTTAACGATAAAAGATTGCTTTTTATTTCCAAGATAAACATCCCACTCATTCTGAGAAAATACCGAATCGCTGATGAGCTCCTCAACCACAGGGAGTACGCTTGCCAAATGTTTGTTTAGCGAGTATATCCCAACCGTAGCAAAATCCTGGGTGATGCTTGTATCCAGGAACGCTCCGTAATAATCTACCATTTCTGCAATTTCCTTAGAGGATTTTTTAGATGTTCCCTGCTGCAGCATAGCACTTGCGGCTGATCCTACTAACGGAGACGATTGCTGCCACATACCGGCCGGAAACAGCAATTCTATCTTCACAAGATCCTGCGTTCCCGCATTGATGTAATAAACAGGAATTCCATTCTTTAGTTTTGTTTCCGAAGCACGGATAATTTCCGCTTTCGTAATATCATTTATCTGCGGACTGATTTTCCTATCGATGATCATGCTCATAATAAAACTATTTTTTAGCTAAATAATATAACGTGGAGCAATTTTCTTTTCTGAAAATCTTATTGGCCTGTTCTTTCACCTGTTCTGTGGTAACAGCCAGGTATTTTTCTGATTCTTTATTTACACTATT
>Ga0163144_10019114_pt1 | contig 13800 bp, 12 predicted proteins | sample OliLak19BULKMAT1_FD_123175 | JGI IMG/M metagenome (GOLD analysis project Ga0163144, IMG submission 123175) | Freshwater microbial mat bacterial communities from Lake Vanda, McMurdo Dry Valleys, Antarctica - Oligotrophic Lake LV.19.BULKMAT1 | ecosystem: Environmental > Aquatic > Freshwater >... | reverse complement strand
GCTTGATTCGGTGAGCTAAACTTTGGAGGGCGTCACTCCGTGACGCCGGGACCGGATCGTCGATCCCGCGGCGGCTGGGACTGCACGCCTCCAAGCGGTGGACGCACGTCTGAAGCCAAATGCGTACTACTGTGCCGGCTTTTCTTCCTTCTGAGGCTCTTCCTTCTGAGGCTCTTCCTTCTTGGGCTCTTCCTTCTTGGGCACTTCCTTTTTCTTCTCGGCGGTCTTCCTTTCGGTCAGCTTCTCGACCTCCGCCTTCTGAGCGTCCGTGAGCAGCGCGAGGATGTCTTCCTTTTCCTTGGCGTCGATCGCTTTTTTCTCGTCCAGCGCTTTACGGTGGATGTCGTTGATGCTGGCCTTCTGCTCGTCGGTGAGGTCGGCCATCTCGGACCACGGCTTGGTGAGCCGTGCGGGTTTGGCGGGCTTTTCTTTTTTCACAATCACGGCAGGCTTTTCGACGGGCTTGGACTCTTCCTTCGTCGGCTCCTCGCCCCGCACGGGGGCCGAGGCGATCAGCGCCAGTGCCACCACTCCACCCAACCAATTCAACCGTTTCATTCGCGTCTCCAAAGAGTTGTCGGCAACCACCATCGGCACCGTAGACCGGTGTATACCTGAAACAAGCGCAAAACTAAAAATATTCCGACGCAATCGACAGATCAATCCGAACGGATGGCGCGAACATGGGCATTCTGCATGGATTTCAATGAGCGGAAAAGACAACCAAGGACAAAGACTGAGGCGTAAGGGTTGTTCGAGACCTTGAGAGACCTCCCGACGCCTAAGGGAGATCGGGTTCTCATTTTGTCATACCCGCTCGGCGGGTGTGACTCCTATTTGTATAATTCACGCGGCCGACCGTGAGTTGCTAACCTCATCGTTCGCGTCAAAAGCCCACGTCATCCTTGAACGAAGTGAAGGACTTGCCCTACCTGTGAGGCCATTTCCAGCGAAAACCGGCCTCACATGCGATGCAGATCCTTCGCTTCGCTCCAGGATGACGGAAGCCGGCTGCGCGAAGGATAAGGTGAGCCGTATTCGGGAGTTCCCGCGTCGATTCCACAAAAGAGCGTCAGACCCGCGCGCGGCTCAGTTCCCCGTCGTCCCGTGCACTTCGGTAGAGTCGTTTTTGCACGTGAACGTTCCGCCGAACATTAAAGAGGCGAGCAGGATCGTGAACAGGACGTGCGTGAGTTTGATGCGTTTCATCCGAGCCTCATCGTGCGAAAACATTACATCGGGATCGGTAGGACACGGACGACTTCGCCGACGGCCATCGCGGGGTCGTGTTCGGCGCGGACGATCAGACCGTTGGCCCGCGCCAGCGTATAGACGTCGGCGGAGCCTTTCCATTTCAACGGCGTGACCGACGCGCCGTTACGCACCACAGGCTGATAAAACTCGCGCGGGCCGTTGGTGCCCAGCGCCTCAGTCAATCGCCCTTCGATCCAGTCCTCGGTCGGCGCTCCGCCGGCCAGTCGTTCGAGCACGCGTGACGCCAGTCGTAACGTGCACACCAGCCCCGCGACCGGGTTGCCGGGCAGACCGAAGACGAACGGGCCGTGGCCGGTATCGACGGTCCCGAAGACGAACGGCTTTCCCGGCTTGATGCGCAGCTTGGTGATTTTGAGTTTCACGCCCAGATCGAGCAGCGCGCGGGGCACGTAGTCGTACTCGCCCATGCTCATTCCGCCGGTGATAAACAGGGCGTCGTGGTGCTGCAGCGCGTGAGAGATCGTTGCGCGGATCGTTTGGAGATCGTCACGGACGAATCCGAGGTCGGCGACGTCGTAGCCGAGACGCGACAGGAGCGCGACCAGCATCGGCGTGTTGGAATCTCGAATCTGCGCCGGAGCCGGCAAAACGTCGATGCCTACCAATTCGTCGCCCGTCCCCAGCACGGCGAGTCGAGGGCGCGCGTACACGTCGACGTCAACGGCCCCGACACTGATGGCGACGGCAATTTGCGCGGCTTCGAGTTTGGTCCCGCGCGTCAGCACCACGCGACCTGCGGCGCAGTCCGACCCGCGCGAAGCGACGTTGCGCGACACGCCCGGCGCGCGGTCGATGCGAACGACCTTGTCAGCAGCTTCCCCGCTTGATTGCGTTTCTTCGACCGGCACCACGCCGTCCGCGCCCGGTGGGATCGGCGCGCCGGTCATGATCGCGATCGCCTCGCCAACGCCCACGGCGCGGTCGGGCCAACGGCCGGCGGGCAATTCACCGACCACGCGCAGGTTCGTCGGAACAGTTTTCACGTCCGCGAGCCGCACCGCGTAGCCGTCCATCAGGCTTTTGTCGAAAGGGGGATAGTCCCGGTCGGCCAGCACGTCCTGCGCCAGCCTCAGCCCCCGCGATTCGGTCGATCTCATCTTCACGACGCGCGGTGACACCGGCTCGGCGTCCAAAATTTCGATCGCGCGTGCGACCGAAATCAAGTCCGCAACCCCCGGCTCGTCGGAGGTCGTCGACGCCACGCGGCGGGGGTCCGGCGACGCCACGCGGCTGGGGTCCGGCGAAGTCATCCGCCCACCTTTTTCCACTTGGCCCATTGTTCTTCGGTCAGGATCGCCCGAATCCGCGTGACGCGCTCGGCTAATTGCTGCTTGGTCGGATCGAGCTGACGCTTGCCAATTTCCCCCAGCGCCGCGACCGTTTTTTTGTCGACAGACGTGCGGGCGTCGTCGGTCGTGGCGGCGAGATAAGTGTTGAACAGGTCGTCGATTTTTTTGCGGTCGTCGTCGGATATGAGGATGCCGATGGGCGCGGCCTCGGCGCGGAGCTTGGAAACCTGCTCGTCACTCAAACCGACCGCGGTAGCCATCGCCTGGTCGCGCGCCAGCCTCCAAGTCGCGACCATCGTCTGGAACTGGTCGGGGCCGAGCAGGTCGTCGCGCACGTAGCTGTAGCGGAACGTCGCGGCGCGTGTCCCGGCCTTACGCACGACCGCGGACGCATCCCCGGATTTGATCGTCCAGCGGTTGGTGGCGTTCGCGTCGGTGGAGTTTCCGCCGTCGGGTTTGATGCCGTCCGCGTCGGTCGCGCGCACCGCGACACGCGGGCCTTGCTGACGTCGCGGTTGCGTCTCGGTCCGACGCTCGGCCCGCTCCTTTTCGAGCTGTTCACGCGGGATGATGATCGTGCGGCTCGTAAACCCCGCGCCGTTCATGTACCACCACACGAACGCCCCGCCGCCCCCGAGGCATAGCAGGATCACGAGAAGACTCAGCCAGACGGGAATCGTTCGTACGGGCGAGGACATAGAGGTAGCGTAGCTCATGATACGTAAAAAGGTGTCAGTCCGAAGTCAGTTTTTTTAGGGCGCCCGAGCCACCGCGATTCTCACGGCCCGACGGGGACGTCCCACGGGTCGAGCGCGAGCAGGGCTTCGGTCGGGGATCGGATATCGACGTGTCCGTCCATGAACAGGTAGTTGGACCCGAGCTTCACGCCGTGCTTGTACAGGTCGACGATCTTGGCGAACTCGGAATTGTTGATGTCGAACGCGGCGTTGCCGGTGACGCTCGAGTAGCCTTCCATGTAGTAGTCGTGTTCGGTCGCGATTTTTTCGCCCATGAGGACCACGGTGTCCTGCGTGCGCCCGCCACGCACTTTGCTGCTGAGTTTGAGGCGCTCGTCGGGGCTTTTGGCCAGGTGCTTATTGAGCAAATAAGAGTGCGCGGACGCGGGTTCGATGTCAGTCGGGCATCGGAGCACGGGAGGGCTCCAGGGCGTGGCGTTATAGCTCTCGGTCTGACCGGGATACGTCGGCGGCGGACCGGGTATGACGGTCCCACCGAGGTCGGCGACGGTCGACGGATCCGGATACGCGTACTTGATCGCCGCGACCGGCCAACGCTCCCACGGGAGCTTGTTCGACCCGAGCGATTCATATTTCCCCGGCGCCGGAAAAGGTTGCCACGCGCCGACGGGGAAAATCCAACCCCGCTGGTTGTCGGAATACAAGTTGAGGTAAATCCCGATCTGACGCAGATTGGACTTGCACACGACGCTCTTGGCCTGCGCCTGCATTCGCGTCAAGGCCGGCAGAAGCAGGCCGATGAGCAACGCGATTATTCCAATCACCACAAGCAGTTCGACCAGCGTGAAGCCCGACTTCGGTGCACGAGTCGACCGACCGACCTGTTGATAATTTGGCATGGGCATATGACCTCTAAAGCCGATTTCCCCTCGACCTTTGATTACGCGGGGGAGAGCACTTCGTTGTATTCTATACGCTCGGTGCGACTATTTTTCACGAGAAAGAGTGGAAAATGGCGCGTAGCGGTCGGACCGTAGGTCCACCCGTCTGGCGCGATCGCGCAGGACGGGTGGACCTGCGGTCCGCCCGCTACGCACACATCTACGCCTACTTCGGACCGAGCTGTGAAGCCAGGTCGACGCCGGTGAGGTCTTTAATGCGCTGAACCAACGCAGGCCCTTCAGAAGCAGGCTCGGCGCGGAGGGAGACGATCACCTTCGTCACCGACGCGTCGGAGGTGCTTTCGATCCACGCGCGGACGACCCGCGTCGCCTTACGACCGGCGGCGTCGATGTACGGACGGGCGTAGCGCGGGTTGAGGTCGGCAGGCCCGATCGGGTGGAGCAAGTCGACCGCGTCGGCCTTGACCGGGGCGCGGGGGGACTCTGCGGTCGTGGCGTCGAGCATTTGATTGCGCCCGACGCCGGTCACCTCGCCGGCGTACTTGGCCGACAGGTTACTGATCACGCCCATCCCCAGCCAGTCCTGGTCCAGCTTCAATTTCAACGGCCGAACGACCTCGTCCCCCACGAACCGCACGAACGACAAATACACCGCCAGCGTTCCTGATGACGCGACATTATTGACCAACTCCGTGTCTGTTCTTTGAATCATCTGTACGCAACGCGCGACCCGTGCGTCGGCGTCGTCATCGGTCTTGTACAGGACGGGGAGGACGGTCTGCTCGATCTCGCGTTCGGGGTTGATGTTCAGCACGAGGTCGAACGCGACGTCGTCGGCGACGCGGTTGTAGTACAACGCCGGGTCGGACCACGTTCGCGACTTTAGCAGCCCGACCAAGACCTCCCGTCGCGTGAACAGGTAGACCAGCGGCGAGCGGTGTTCGGTCGATTCAAGTCGCTTGAGGATCGGAATGAGACGGTCGTCGAAAAACGCACGAACCTGCGATTCGTCCGGAAGAGCAAGGTCGGCGGTCATCGTGCGCGTGAGGTCGGCGCGGCGTTCGGTGACGCGCGCGAGCAAGTCCACCGGCAACGTCGACGGGCGCGTGGTCGGCTTGAGCTTGGCCAGGGCCGTTCGGACCAGTGGTTCGTCGGCGGCCTCGCACAGGACACGCAACCGCCCGACGTCCACCACGACGAAGCCGGGCGGGACGCTCACGACATGCGGCGCGACCGCCTGCGTCGTCGCGGGCAAAGTCTGTCCCGACGCCACCGCGGCGGCGAAATATCCGATCAACATCAGTCCGAACGGGCGCGTGAGCAATGAAATCTCCTGGATCAAAACCGGGCGTTCGAGAGGATAGGGCAAAAGCCAGTTTGTCGCTCGGCGGTAATACATTTGCGTGGAAGTGGGTTGACGTCCGGGCCGGGTCGGTTAGCCTTTGACGTTTTCCAAGTGATTGCGAATCGCCGTGTCAAAGAATCCTGCCGTTTCCACACACGCCTCAACAGGCCAGGCCACGCCTTCGGTCCCACCCGTGGATGATGGGAGGCTCTCGCCCACGCTCGCGAGCTTCGCGCCCACGGTCACCAACAAGCAGTTGTTGAAATGGATGTTCAAGTTCCTTCGCCCGGTCAAATTCCAAGCCGCTGTCGCGTGCATGTGGGTCGCGGCGTTCATTGGGGCGGAAGTGTTGGCGGTCAAGTACACGGGGCAGGCGATCGGTCAGATTCAACACCTTCACGGGACCGGCACCGACGAAGACGCGGGCTTCTGGGCCTGGATCACCGGCTCACACGTCGACGCCTCGGCCTTGCGCTACCTGCTTCTGATTTTGGGAGCTCTGGTCGGCGCGATGAGCGTGATCCGATACCTGCGCGAGACCTCGAGCACGCGCATGAGCATGAACATGGTCTACTACATCCGCGAGGCCGTGTATGACAAGCTGCAGCGCGTGGGCTTGAGTTTTCACGACGCGCTGTCGAGCGGGCAACTCATCAACCGCGCCTTGTCGGACCTGCAAAACGTCCGCGCGTTCGTGCAGACGGCGATGCTCATGTCGCTGGACATCCTCCTGACGGTCGGCGGGTACATGCTGCTCATCAGCCAGAAAAGCCCGTGGCTGGCGTTTTTGTCGCTGTGCCCGGTGCCGCTTTGGGTCTGGTACATCCTGCGCTTCGGAAAAAAATTTCAGCCCGCCGCGAATGCGGTGATGGACGCGGAGGATAAGAACGTCAGCCTCATCACCGAGTCGATCGCCGGCGTGCATGTGGTGAAGGCGTTCGCGACGGAGAAGCAGGAGATCGGCAAATACAACGCCAACGCCGACACGTTTTTTTTGCGCGTCCAGCACCGCATCCGGCTGTTCGCGAACTTCACACCGATCATCCGGATCATCGCGATGGCGTCGCACCTGTCGTTGTTCCTCGCGGTCGCGGTGCTGGTGATTCGCGGGAACCTCAACGCCGGGGATTTCCTGGTGCTGGGCGCGGCCATGGGCAGCATTTTGGGCAAGTTGCAGCAGGTCAGCACGATCAACGAGCAATACCAAAACGCGATCGTCTCGGCGAGGCGCTTGTACGAAGTGCTGCACGCACGCCCGACGGTCACCGAGAGCGCCGACGCGCGTGCGCTCCCCACTGGGCGCGGGGCGGTGCGATTCGAGAGCGTCACCTTCGGGTACGACCCGGCCAAGCCGGTGCTGAGCGACGTCAGCTTCGAAGTGCAGGCAGGCTCCGTCGTCGCGCTGGTCGGCCCGACCGGCGCGGGCAAGTCGACGCTGGTCAATCTCATCACCCGGTTTTACGACCCGCAAAGCGGCCGCGTGCTCATCGACGGGCTGGACGTGCGAGACTGCACGCTTAGCAGTTTGCGCACGCAGATCAGCTTCGTGTTTCAAGAAACGTACCTCTTCAGCCAGACCGCGCGAGACAACATTTCCTACGGCCGTCCGAACATCACCCATGGCGACATCGAGGCGGCGGCGCGACTCGCGCAGGCGCACGACTTCATTGAACAACTGCCCAAAGGCTACGACACCGTGCTGGCCGAGCGAGGGTCGAGTTTGTCGGGGGGACAAAAACAGCGCATGGCGATCGCTCGCGCGATCCTGACCAACCCGCGCATCCTGATCCTCGACGACGCCACCGCCGCCGTCGACCCGGAGACCGAGGACCTGATCCGAAAAGCCATGCGGTTCGTCATGTACGAACGGACGACGTTTGTGATCGCGCACCGCATCAGCACCGTCAAGGCCGCCGACCTGGTGCTGGTGATCGAGGGCGGGCGCATCACGCAGAGCGGCACGCACGGGCAGCTCATGCAGGAGGACGGACATTATCGTCACATCGCCGCCGTCCAGTTGTACGGGGACGAGCACGCCAAGGACGGCGACAGCCCCAGTCACATGCGGCGTGTACGCGACCCGAAGTTCGTGGCCGGCGCGCAGGGCGGCGACAAGTCGCCGCCCGCGCGGACGGGAGTCGAGGAGGACCTGTGATTCCCGCAGTCGCGCGTCGGCGGGGCCTGTTTTCACCGACCGACCACTGGGGGCGATTCGTCGCGCTGGTGGTCGCGCTGTACGTGGCGCGGGGCGTGGCGCTGCTGTGCGTCTTGCCGCCGTTCGAGGCGTGGGACGAGTTCAATCACGTCGCATATGTCGACCGGATGAGCCACACGGGCGCGACGCGACCCGTGCCGGGCGAGACGCGCGTCGAAGCGGACTTCATTCAAAAGCTTGTGAGCGTGCCCCAGCCCACCGGGCCGGGCTTGTCGCAGTTCGGGGCGCAGACGCTGAACGAGTTTTGGACGAAGGGAAGCCCACCGCCGTGTTTCGACGCGGGTGCGACGCCGATGCCGTGGCTCTATCAATCACAACACCCCGCGACGTACTACGAGTTGGCAGCCCCGATTTACCGGCTCGCGGGCGGGTCGCAATCGCTGCCGGAATCGGTGTCGGTGCTACGGCTGGTGAACGTGCTGGTGTCGGCGACGGGACTGATTGCGGTCGCGTGGGTGGCGCGTCGCGCGACGCCCGACGCGCGCCTGGCGGGGCTGATCGTCGCGCTGGTGGCGCTGCAACCGCTGCTGCTGTTGAATGCGGCACGGGTCGCGAACGACGCGCCCGCGGTCACGCTCGGGTGGTGGGCGGTGGCGCTGGCGGTCGTTTCACCGCGAACCATTCTCTTACGCGCGGCGCGCGCGGTCGCGCTGGCGCTCGTGGTCGGGCTGGCGATTTCGATCAAGACCACAAACCTCGCGTTGCTGCCGTTCGCGGTGTTGGTGCTGGCGATGGACGCGCGGGTGTCGCGCCGCGGTGTCGTTTGGCTCGTCGAAACGCTCGCGACAATGCTTGTCCTGGCTTGCGGCGTGCTCGTTTTCAACTACGGCGAGTTCCGTGACAATCTCGAACGATTTCACACGCTGACGCCGATGGTCGAAGCGCTGATGAACCGCAGTGCGGATCGCGGCATCGGTGATGTGTTCAGTGTTCATGCCTTGTCGAACCTGCCGGTGTTGTGGAGCAACTGGTGGGTCTACGGCGCGTTGTGGGTGGGCGGGTGGAGTTTCTTCACCCCGCCACGATCACTGGCGGTTTCGCATCTGGCACTGTTCGGCGTCGCACTCGCCGCGGGCGTCGCCGGACTGTTGAAATGGCGCACACGATCGGTCGAATCTGGCGCGACCGAATACCGCATGTCGCTTGCCAAATGCGCACTATTGATTCTTAGCGTGACGGCGGCGCTGAGCTATCACTCGCTGCACTCGCTGGCGGCGCGCGGGCAGAGCTACACCAACCCGTGGTACACCGCCGTAGGCGTGCCGGCGCTGCTCGTCTGCGCCGTCGCTGCGGTGGCGTCGGGCACGAGCGCGCGAGCGGCGTTGGTCTGGGGCCTGTCGCTCGGCGCGGTGTACGTCGTGGCCGAATCAATGGGCGTGTGGTTTCAAATGATCCCCGCGTACACCGGCGGCCTGCGGCCCGGTGGGCTGGCGCTGGAGCGGTTGGCGTCGCTCCGGCCGATCTGGCTGGGCACACCCACGCTGGTCGCGTCGGTATGTGTCGCGGTCGTTTCGCTCTTGATCGCCTTCGGTACACTCGTATTCGGCGCTCGGAGAAATCCTTCACTCATCCGGTAACTACACCATGCGTCTGAAACTCCCGTTCCTCCGTAAAAAGCCCGCACCGGTATCGGCAGGCGACCTCGACGCCCCCGAAGGCGAGGCTCGTTACGCCAAGATCGACCTGAACATGGTGCGTCGGATGCTGCGCGCGCTCGCGCCGTACAAGCGCGTGTACGCGCTGGGCATGACGCTGGGCTTGGCGCACGTGCTGCTGGAAATGCAAGGCCCCCGTTTCATGCAGCATCTGATCGACTACACCACGCGCGTCGCGCCGACACAGCCGTTCGACGGCCCGATGCCCGCCGACCCGCGCGTGACGCACGTCACGCTGGTCGTGCTGTTTTGGGCGGGAATTCTGCTGGTCTCGGTGGTGCTGCAGCGCTACACCATCCTCATCATGACCGGCGCCGGGGAGCGCGTGCAGTTCGCAACCCGTCGGGCGTTATTCGAGCATTTGCAGAAATTGTCGATGAGCTACTACGACAAGACCAAGCTCGGGCGCATCATCAGCCGGTGTACGTCCGACGTGAACGCGATGCGAGAGATTAACGTGTGGGGTATCTTCAAAATCGTCGCCAACACGATGATGATTGTCGTCGCGGGCGTGATGCTGGTGATTACCGATTGGCGGTTGTTCCTGGCGGTCGCGTGGCTCGGGCCGGTGCTGTTTTTTGTCAACCGAGTCTACCTCATGCGCTCGGCAAACATGTGGCAGCACGTGCGCGAAGGCTTCACGCGCGTCAGCACGAATCTGGCGGAAAACATCACCGGCGTGCGCGTCGTCACCGCGTTCGACAGGCAGGCGCCGAACCTGGGCGTGTTCAACCAACTCCAAATTCAAAACACCGCCAACAACATGACGGCGGCGCGAGTGAACGGGATTTATCAGCCGTCGCTCGAGTTCATCAAGTTCGTCGGCCGGGTCATCATCCTGAGCTTCGGAGCCTACCTGGTCATCACCTCGCCGCAGGAAAAAGGCGTCGCGGTGGGCGTCGGCGCGGTGGTCGCGGCGTTTTTGTACTGGGACTGGTTCATGAACCCGATCATCGACTTGGGGAACTTCTACAACCAGCTCATGATGGCGATGGCCGGCGCGGAGCGCGTCTTCAACCTGCTCGACACCAAGCCCGACGTGCAAGATTTGGACGGCGCGAAAGCCCTGCCGCGCATCCACGGGGCCGTGCGGTTCGAGGACGTCGTCTTCGGCTACGACCCGGCCAGGCCGGTGCTGCACGGTATCACGTTCGACGCCGCTCCGGGCCAAACCGTCGCGCTCGTCGGCGCGACCGGCAGCGGGAAGAGTTCGATCATCAGCCTCATCGCGCGCTTCTACCAGCCGCAAACTGGCCGCGTGCTGGTCGACGGCACGGACATCCGTCAGGTCACCGGCGAAAGCCTGCACCGGCAGATGGGCCTTGTGCTTCAACAAAACTACCTGTTCACCGGCACGGTTCTGGAAAACATCCGCTACGCCAAGCCCGACGCGACCGAAGAACAGGTGATCGAGTCCGCCCGGCGCCTCGGTACGCACGACGCGATCGCTCAACTTGCCAACGGCTATCACTCCGACGTGGGCGAGCGCGGCGCGAGCATGTCGCTCGGCCAGCGCCAGCTCATCTGCTTCACGCGCGCGTTCTTGGCCGACCCGCGTATTTTCATGCTGGACGAAGCGACCAGCGCCGTCGACACCGGCACGGAACTGGTCATTCAAAATTCACTGGAAAAACTGCTACAAGGCCGCACGACGTTCATCGTCGCGCACCGCCTGAGCACGATCATGAAGGCGGACCTGATTCTGGTGATCGACGCCGGCAAAATCATCGAGCGCGGCAACCACCGTGAATTGATTAATGCGGGAGGGAAGTATGCTCACTTGTATGAGCAGTTTGTGGAGCACAGTTAGGTACGTTCGCCCGCGCCCGTGCTGAGCCGTCCGGCCCGGCGTTCGGTGAGTAGAAAGTCACCCGGCGTTAGAACGTTCAATCCGTAAAACGACTGATTCAGAAGATTACCGAAATCTGCACGGTCGAGCGTTAACAAGACGTCCGCCCATGCCAGAGCACTGACGAGGATGGGTCGGTCCTTGGTTGGCAGAAATGCGCCGCGACGGTCTATCGTCAGGACGTCGGTCGCCATCCACAAGCGTGGTTGGAAGGTGTTCCAGACCGACGTCGCGGCGACGGTAAGCCTCGGCAGGTTTCGACCGACTTCGTCCAGCACATAGGGCGTCGACACCCGAGTCCAATCGTTGCCGACGGCCCATTCGAAGATCGCACGTGACGCGCCGCGATCCGACGCACAGGAGGCGGGCCAGAACACTCGTGTCAAGAAAAATCCTCATTCCCCTCCGTGGAACCTTTTCATGTCTGCCTCATCGTCTGTGGCCCACCCATGCATCTGTTCCAACGTAAATAACCGGGGTTCGGGCCGCGGGACGCCCTCGGCGCGAAGCCGAGCGGATAGGAAAAGAAACAACTCCTGCTTCTCCTGCGGAGGCAGTGCGTCGGCGGCAGCTTCGATTTCCGCGAGCGTGCTCATGGCTTAAGCGTATCCCGACTCTTTACGCCCGACAACATTTTTCTGTGACGGGCACCGGAACCTAAAGTCTATTGTACCCGATCAGGCCCGACTCACTTTAGCTCCGCGACCGCCCAGGAGAGGGGGCTGATCCAGGTGCCGGATTCGTTGGACTGACTGACGAACCAGTTAGCGCGCGGGTCGCGGCTCAAGATCGAGACGTTCAGGCGCAGCGTGTCGCCGGCCCGTAGCGCGCGACCGTCGGGGGCGACGGGGATGAACAGCTCGAACTGCCACGTCCCGTCAACGTTGGCCCGACCGGCGACTTGGCCGACGGGTTCGGGGCGTCCGGGGGTGGCGTCGTGACGAGGCCAGCGCAGCACGATCTCACCCATCGCGTCGGGATTGCCCTTTTCCGTTTTCACCGCTTTGAAGCCGACGAAACAGCGGTCGTCCCCGTCGCCGTAGTCGGGGCCGCGCCCGGGCCCGTTGTTCCCGATGAACACCTCAACACAGTCTCCCGCGAACCAGCTCTTGGGCACGGGGCGGACCGACTTGCTCGGTACGAACCCGGCGAGGTAAATCCCCTCGTCGGTCCACCGCGCCCAAAGTCGTGCCGCCGGCGCTTCGGCGGGGACTCGACGAAGGACGATCTCGTCCTCGCCTGGCGTCCATTCGTCTAGCGCGCCGTCAACGACTGGGCGCGTCGTGGCATGCGACACGACGACGCGCGTCGTGTCGGCAGGCAGAGCGTCGGTGGGCCGATCGAAGGCTTCGAGCGGAAACAGACAGACCGTGCGCCCCTCCGCCGTCGTCATGAGCCCTGCGGGTGAGTCGGGCGTCTTAGACGCGAAACAGATTGCTTCCATCGTCGGGTCGATCCACGTCACGTGCGCCGGTCGGATCGACTCGAGCTTGCTGAAATCGCCGGGAGCGGGCAGCTCGAAAAGGTTCGGCCCGAGGTTCGTCACCACTGCTAACTGCGTGCCATCGGCGCTCAAGTCTGCCCCCGTGCACGGCAAGCGGATCGGCAGGCGCGACACACGCTCCAATGTATGCATGTCCTTTGCGTCGAGCGGGAATTTGTAGAGCTTCGCCTCCGTGCCGTTGAACAATTTGGAAATGACGTAGCCGTCGGATTTCCAGATGAACAGACTTTCGCAGTCAAACGGTTTCACGCCGGCGGGGAAGTCGACTTTCCAGGATTTCAGAATTTTGAGCCGACGGTCGACGGTGGTCGCGCCCTTCCCGTCGGGCTTCATGTCGACGACGGCGTTAGGGGCGGCGGTCGGGTCGGGCTCGTCGAGTTTGTAGACGGTCAGCACGCTGCGCCAGCCGTTGTTGTTACCGATGTCTGCGAGGTAAATATGCCCGGCGTCGTCGACGGCGATGTCCTCCCAGTCGATGTTCATCGCCGCGACGTCGAACGACGCGAGCAGTTTGCCCGTACGCGAGATCGCAAAAAGCTGCGACGCGTTTCCCGAGTCGTTGTGGGTCCAGAAGACGCCGGGGTAACGCCGGCTCTCGACGACGCCGGAGCTTTCGTCGATGTTCGGGGCGTCGATCTTCCCGATCACGTGACTCGGACGTGGGACGGGCTGCGTCGCCGGCCCCGGGACGGGTTGCGCCGAGGCATTTGCGCCCGCCAAATAACCAGAGATCCAGACCAGCGTGAACCCCGTAAGCCATTTCTTAACTGTCGAAGTCATAGGAGCCTTCTCAGGGCAATCGCATGTTCGCGGTTTGACGCCCTCGCCCGCGCACTCGCGGGGGAGGGCCGGGGTGGGGGGGCTTAGGTTTTCACTGCAAAGCCCCGACCCCAACCCTCCCCCGGCGTACCGGGAGAGGGGGCCGGACGAACATGCAATTGCCCAGGGAGCCTTCTGTCGTGCCATGAGTTTTATTTCACATTCGTGCATCTAGATCAGTACACTAGGGCGAAGCGTCGCCCGGCCGTGACGCCTTTCACTTCTGCCTGTCGTAACCGTTAGCCTGCG
>Ga0163144_10019113_pt1 | contig 13800 bp, 13 predicted proteins | sample OliLak19BULKMAT1_FD_123175 | JGI IMG/M metagenome (GOLD analysis project Ga0163144, IMG submission 123175) | Freshwater microbial mat bacterial communities from Lake Vanda, McMurdo Dry Valleys, Antarctica - Oligotrophic Lake LV.19.BULKMAT1 | ecosystem: Environmental > Aquatic > Freshwater >... | reverse complement strand
GGATTCCGGATTGCTGATTGAAGCTCCGCAAAACCTCCTAAAGTTCAGCGTCTCCGCTTGCGGCTTCGCGAATTAAAGGACTCGACTGGGTCCCTGCGCTTGCGACGCCACCAGGGGCGTCACTTCACGAGACCTCCGACGTGGAACGAAAAGCACAACGCGACAAAAAGTCGCGTCGTGGCTTTTCGAACGTTGGCTTCCAAAGTTTTTACTTCCCGCGATTAAAACGTGCTTCAGCGAGGTTCCAGTTGATCACGTTCCAGAACGCCGCGATATAATCCGGGCGACGATTTTGATACTTGAGGTAATAGGCGTGTTCCCATACATCCAGGCCCAGGACGGGGAACTTGCCTTCCATCAGGGGGCTGTCCTGATTTGCTGTTGAGGTGATCTCCACTTTGCCGTCTCCGCTCTTGAGCAGCCACGCCCAGCCCGAACCAAACCGCGTGGTGGCAGCGGCGGTGAAGGCTTCCTTGAATTTGTCGAAACTCCCGAACGCCGCGTTGATCGCGGCCGCGAGATTTCCGACCGGCGCCGCGGCGCGGTTGGCGGGATTGATCACTTCCCAGAAGAGATTGTGATTCACAATCCCGCCGCCGTTGTTGCGGACGGCGGTTTTGATCTCTTCCTTCACACTGCCGAGATTGTTCGCCAATACTTCTTCAACCGGCTTGCCTTCCAGCTCCGGCTGTTTGGCGATCGCGGCGTTGTAGTTGTTCACATAAGCCTGATGGTGCTTGCCGTGATGGATTTCCATCGTCTGCTTGTCGATGTTTGGTTCAAGGGCATCCGAAGCAAACGGCAGCGGGGCGAGGGTTGCGGGCATGAGAGTTCTCCTTTGTAAAGTCGGTCTCGATTCCTCTAAGACCCGGTAGCGTGGGCGTCTCGCCCACGATTTGCACGTGGTGGGCGGGACGCCCACCCTACGGGGACATTCGACATGGAGCGTATAGCTGCAATTGGATGAGGTCAATTCTCGGGCAGAGAGTTCGCCTGAGTTGAGTGCGACTTGGCGGCCAGTGTGTCGACGACTTTTTCCTCGACAGCGATGATCGGATGGGGATGCAATTTGCGATTCCGATTGCGCCGGATGATGATCCAGATGATGAAGGCGCACACCAGCACGACTGCGCCGCCCGTAAAGTAATGCTTGAACCGATGGATGGTCGCGTCGTCGATTTTCGATCCGACCCAGTTGCCCAGCAGCATGAACAGCCCGCCGGAGACGATCGCGGCGAGTGAATCGGCGATCACAAATTTAAAAAAATTGAATTTGATCGCTCCGGCCGCAATGACCATCGCGCCGCGCACGCCCGCAAAGAGGCGGCAGGTGGCGACGACTCCGACGCCGTACTTGTCGAAGAGTCCTTCAACGTATCGGATTCGTTCGATGGTGACATGCTTGCCGATGATCGGGACCTTGGTGATCTCCAGCCCGTATCGCCGCGCCAGAAAATACAGGCAGCAGTCCCCGCCGATGATGCCAGCCCAGCACGCGAATCCCACAATCGCCCAGCGCTCGGGCGTCGTACACAGAAACGCGCCGGCGATGATCAGCGGAATATCCTCAGGCATCGGAAAGCCCAGCCCGCACGCGAAGAGCAACAGAAAGCAGACGAGCGTGCCGCCCACGAATCCCTGCGTGGTGATCCACTCGCGGATCCTGTCGAAGCTTATGAACGCCAGAAACATCATCGCGGGAGAGTGTAGGGGCAGGGTTGCGAAGGTCAACGTCGGCTGACTTACGGGGTCGATGACATCAAATCCGGTCGGATATCCTTGAGGAACGGAAGTTTGTTTCGGAAATCACGCACCTTGGCTGGATCAATCTCGACGGAAAGAATGGTCTCGCCTTCGCCCGCATCGGCAATCATCTCTCCGGATGGGTCGAACACGCGGCTGCGCCCGTTGTACTGGGAGTGGGGATCGGATCCGATGCGGTTCACGCCAATCACATAAGCCTGGTTCTCCAAAGCCCGCGCGGGAAGCAGAATGTCACGGTGGTTCGCCCGCACCGCCGGCCAGTTCGCGATGACGCAGAACATCTCCGCGCCAAGCATCGTCGCGGCGCGGAAGACCTCAGGAAATCGCAGGTCATAGCAGATCAACGGCGAGACTTTGACGCCGTTCCAGTCGAAGATCACTGGCGCTGTTCCAGCTTCGTAATTGTCCTTTTCACCCGCGGGTGTGAAGGGCTGCATCTTGGCATAGCGCGCGACGACTTCGCCGTGATCGTTAAAACACATCGCCTGATTCTGCACGCGACCGGAAGCCGCGATGATCGGCGCGCCGCCGATGATGAACACACCGTGCGTGGTCGCGAGGTGGCGGAGGAACGTGGTTGTCGGTCCGTCATCGGGCTCGCCGATCTTCGCGACGTTCATGCTGAAACCAACCGCGAAAAGTTCGGGCAGGATCACCAGATCGCCTCGGTTGAACTTCGCATTCTCAACCAGTCGAATCACCTTCTGAAACGTTTCAGCCGCGGATTCCCAGGCGATGGAGTGTTGAACCAGATATACTTGCATCATCCATCACCTTATTCGCTTCAGAACAATTTCAGCCACAGACGGGGCACAGATTTTCGCAGCTGACATACATCGGAAATGGTTTCTCATCTGTGTTCATCCGTGGCCCATCTGTGGCAACCTCTGTTGAACCCTGCACGATATTCTCACTGCGGCACATGCCTTCCCGGACTGCTCAGCTCGATCTTCACCCGATCGCTGGGAATGAGTTTTCCCGCATTGATTCGCTCGTGCGGGTCCAGTGACTCCTTGATCCGTTGAAACTGCCTGATTGTGTCGCTGTCGAAGAGATACGGCATGAGTTTGATCTTCTCGACGCCCACGCCGTGCTCGCCGGTGAGGGTTCCACCGACGTCGATGCAGTACATCAGCACTTCCTCCGCCGCCGCCATGACGTTATCGACTTGCGCGGGGTCGCGGTCGTCATAGAGAAAGATCGGATGCACATTTCCGTCGCCGGCGTGGAAGATGTTGTTGATCGTCAGGCCGTACTTATCACCTATCTGCGCCACGTGCTTTAACACTTGTCGCAACATGCTTCGCGGCACGCAGGCATCCTGTGTGCAATAACTCGGGCTGATTTTTCCTATCGCGCCGAAGGATGCCTTGCGGGCTTTCCAGAGTTTGGCGCGCTCCTCGGGACTGGATGACGTCTTCACACCCATCGCGTGATGCGCGTTGAAGATCGCCACGATGTCGAGCATCTGCGCATCGAGCAGATCCTCGATGCCGTCGATCTCGCACAAAATGAGTCCATCCGTCTCCGGTGGAAATCCGAGCTTGAACGTATCATTCACCAGTTTGACCATCTGCCCGTCCATCATTTCCATCGCGCTTGGCAGATGACCTCGTGCGATCACTTCGCTAACGGTGTCGCAGGCATCGTCGCGGCTGGCGAACAGTCCGACGATTGTGCGGAAACTTGTCGGCTTGGGGATCAATCTCACCCAGATGGACGTGATGATCCCCAGTGTACCCTCTGATCCGCAGAAAAGCCCCGGCAGATCGAAGGGTGCTTCATAGGCACCGTTCCGGGCACCGAGGTTTACGATCGAACCATCGGGCATGACCATTTCCATGCCGAGCACATGCGATGAGGTGACAAAGTCTTTAAGCACATGAATGCCCCCCGCGTTGGTGGCGGCGTTGCCGCCGATGGTGCTGGCGCGCTGGCTTGAAGGATCGGGCGCAAAGTGAAACGCCGCACCGCCTGGTACCTGAGCGACGGCGTCGGAAAGTGATGTGTTCCTCACACCCGCCTGCACATGGGCCACGCGGTTTTCAATGTCTATCGACAGGATCTTCGACATCTTGACCGTCGAGATCACCACGCCGTTGTCATAAGCAACGCACCCGCCGGTCAATCCTGTTCCTGAACCACGCGGGACAATCTGAATGTCGGCATCATTGAGAACCCGGACGATCTTTACGATCTCATCGGTGGACACCGGAAACAGCACTGCCGCCGGTCGGGCGCGCGCGACGGTGAAGCCGTCGCAGTCGTAGACGAACAACTCCGACGAATCGGTCATCAACCGATCTGCCGGGAGAAATTTTCGGAGGTCTGATAACCAGTCGGTCATGGGAATTTCGGATTCGGGTTGCGGATGGCGGATTGAAAGACCGTGTGTTTTCAATCCGTCATCTGCAATTCGAAATCCGCAATGCGCTCATTGTCAACGATGGAGGTTTCCCGCACAATACCCGCCCCAAAAGGTCAGGCACTTTACGAAAGGAATGAGATGTCAGAAGAAAACACGACCACGACCACTTCAACCGAAGGCGGCCAGCAGCAGGTTCAGGCATTCGTGGATGATCGCGATCTCCGCACCGTCTATTGTAATTTTTACAACTTCCGCAACACCGCCCAGGAAGTGATCATGGAACTGGGCTTCCAGATGGGCAACCCGCCACAGCAGGCGGGCGGTCAACCGCAGTTGCTGATCAAGCTGACCGACCGCGTGGTGTTGAATTATCAGAACACCAAGCGTCTGGCGGCATCGCTCACGCAACTGGTTCGCTGGTACGAACAACAGTACGGCGAAATCAACATCACTCCGCCGAAGAAGTGACGGTCGGGGGGTGTATCGGCTGTTTTTCAAAGAGATCAATCACCGGTCGATCGGTGAGCTTTCGCCATTCGATGGTTCGCAGCGATGCGTGAACAGGCGAGAGGTTGCTGATGATGGCCGCATCAAAATTCAGGCGAAGCGCCGCGCCGTCGTCGATCACCGGAATGCCGCGATAGCGTTTGGCTGTCCTGCAAAGCCGGTTGTCGGCGACGGCTTTTATTTTAATCCCGGCTCTTTTCGCGGCCAGATAGTAGGGGAGCATGTTCTTTCCCAGGTCGACGAACACGACTTCCTTCAATGCCAGGACTGATCTTGCGTGCGCCAGGCGTGATTCGATCTCTTGAATCCTGGCGAATGATTCAAACGTCACGGACGTGACCGGGCTGCGCTGATCCTGCGAGATCAGTTTCTTCATCCCTTCACACATTCCGCGGAAGTAAGCGAGGCGTTGTCCTTTCAGCGCCGAGATTGCGTAGTAGCGCTTGGCCCAGTCCCATGCGAAGGGCATCACCCATTCATCCGGGAAATGTCTTCCGATCAGCGCGAGGTTGTTGCGCACATCAAAGCGCGTGACACGCGAACTGAACCGCGCGCCGGGGGTCTTGAGATGTGAGACATGAAGATCATCAAACGTGCGAACGCGCCAGCCGGCCTCGATCAATCGAAAGGAGAGATCGTACTCCTCAGCCTGCATGAAGAAGTCCTCTGGCAGTCCTCCGACCTGCAACAGCGCCTCGCGACGGAACCCCGTGCCGCAGCCTATGAACACGTTCGGGTATGCGCTGCATTCGCGGGAGCCATCTGGCAGCGTGACCGTGAAGACAGCCGCCCCAAGCTTGGGATCATTCTCAAAGTGCTCGATCATCTTGCCCACAGATCGCGCATCGGGAAATGAGTCGTCGTCGAGGAAGATAATGTACTTGCCCCGTGCCAAAGGAATTCCGAGATTTTTGGCGCAAGGTCCCAGGTTGTTGTCGAGAGCGATTAGAGCGACTTGCGGAAAACGGTCCGCGATCGCGGCTGGAGTGCCGTCGAGAGAGGCGTTGTCAATGACGATGATTTCGCAGTTGCCTGGTGAAAGTCCGCAATGCTGAAGCCGCTCCAGCGTATGAAGCGCGACATCGCGGCGGTTGTGAGTTGAGAAGATGAACGTGACGCACTGCTCCCTCTCCCGTTGCGGGAGAGGGTTGGGCTGAGGGGCGGGATGTTCTATCGCAAGTGACGACATTTTCAGGACTGCGCTTTCCCCTCACCCCTGCCTTCTCCCGAAAGGGAAGAGGAAGAAAGATCTACGCCGCCAGCGATTCACTCCGCAAACCGCGCAGCGTGCAAGGCCGCTGCGGATCAAAGTCGTTTCGTTGGTGATTCTTTGAGGGCAGATTCCATTTCGCGAAAAGCAGTTCATTATCCTGCGACGCCCGTGCCGCGTCGGAAGCCCGGCGATCATCCGCATGTTCATCGTGATCCACGCAGCAGCCAAATCCCGGAATAACTGCAAGGCCCGCATTCCACGCTTTGAGCGATAGATCCGGATCGGCGGCATAGAAATAGAAGCGTTCATCGAAGTAATTGAGGCGGTGATACGTCTCGCGCAATCCCATGCAGAAGTTCGCGTACAGCGTCCCGCGCACATGACACAACTGATAACGTGAGCCGTTCAATTCTGTCTCATAGGCGATGTTTCTGGGCGACGCCCACTTATGAAACATCGCGACCAGGCCGCGCTCAGCGCCTTCGCTTTCCAGAAGCGAGATCGCATCCTCCAGCGCGTTTCCCACCGGCCTGGCATCATCATTCAGCCAGGTCAGATACTTGCCGCACGCCATGCCGAAGCCCTTATTGGCCGCTTTGACAAAGCCTTCGCGTTTGCACTCCCGTGTGCTTCTGAGCTTCGAACCCATCGCACTTTGGGCGGATTCAAGAACCAATTGCGTATCGTCTTCGCTCGCGCCGTCAACCACGATGATTTCATACCGGCAAGACAGTGTGCTGCGCAGGGTCTGGATCGAGCGGTGAAGAAGAGAGGCCCGGTTGCACGTCGGGATGACAATGGAGAGATCGATCATATGATTTCCTTCAGCGGCAAAGAGAGTCCGTCGTCATTCAGCCCGCAGCCAAGCGGGTTTGGGGGAATCCGGACTCCCGTTGATGAATGGCCGCAATCAGTTGGTCCGCGTCGATGGCATGATTGCCGATATTTTCGACTTCGATCGCCGCCGCGAGCGATCCGAGCATTGCCGCCGTCACCAGCGAACCGCCCGCCGCAAGGGCGATGCTTGCGGTTGCAAGCAATGCGTCGCCGCAACCAAGCGGATCGATGGTGTGATGCGAGAGCGCCGGAAGATACTCGCTGCGAAGGCGGTGATTGGATTCTGCGGGCGTGGACGCCGGCCAGTCGAAACTGACGAGTCCCTGCCTGCCCATCGTGATCAAAGCCTGTTTCGCACCCGTCGATGTCAGCAGTTTCGAAACCACCGCGCCAAGTCCGCTTGAAAAATCGCTGAGCGTTTCGCGTACTTCGCGCTCGGTGGGGCAAAGCAGATCGACATCCCTGAAGCGCAGCAGGTTCGACTGCTTGCCGCTGACATCCGCAGTGATCACTGGAACACTCTGACGAAGCGGTGTCATCACACGATCTAATAAACCCGCGGTCACAAATCCGTACCCGAAATCCGAAAAGATGACCGCCGACGCGCCTTGGGAAGCGGCGAGGATCTGTCCGGCGATTTCTTCCTCGGCCTGCGAATCCAGCGGCGATGTGCCGCCTTCATCCACTTTGAAAAGTTTGGTCTGATCCACGAGATAACGGTGCTTGAAAACCAGTTGACGACGAAGGCGATTCGCCTGAACCGCAACGCCCCGGGCCATCAGACGCATCTGGGCCTGATCAGATGCTTCATCGTCCGCAAGCGATGTGAAGAGGATCGGCGAAGCGCCCAGCCCGGCCAGGTGCGAGGCAATGATCCCCGCGCCGCCGTCGTAGGCTTTCGCATCCAGCGACCGCAGCGCCATCATCGGCGCTTCACCGGCAATTCCGGTGGCATCGCAGAAGTGATAGTTGTCCTGAATATAGTCGCCGATGACCAGCACCTTCTGCCCGCGAAAACGATGAACCAGATTCGCAAGGCTGGCCGCGGTGACATCATATCGGCTGCAGAGCCGGCGAAGCTTCTCATCCTGAAAAGGATCCTGCTGGGTGATGGTGTTAATCAGTGCAGTGGAGGAATAAACGACATCACCCGATGAGAACACCACGCGCCCGTTGTGTCTGGCGACGGTTTCCTTCTCGGCGAGAAACCTCGGATCGACGCTCCGCTCGTATTCCTTGCCTTTCACGTAGATGTCAGGCCGAAGCACTTCAAGCAGTTCAACGGCGGTGGGTTGCGGGCTCAGATAGACCGCATCAACACACTCCAGCGCCGCAAGCGATCCCGCGCGCAGGTCATCCGGAATCAGGGGCCGTTGAATGCCTTTGTTGACGTTATTGTCACTTGATACCGAGACAATCAGAAGATCGCCGAGTGACCTGGCAAACTGCAGATGATGAATGTGCCCTGGGTGAACAATGTCAAAACACCCGTGACAATGCACGACGGTTCTGCCCTCCGCCTGCGCCTGCCGACGCAGGGCGATGAGTTGTTCAAGTGTGCGGAGCTTTCGAGTTGCCGGCACCAGTCTCCTTTCTGGCGTCCTGTCTCCGGGCGACGGTGTCAGATGCCAGTTGCTTTCTGAGAAGCATATCGGCAACCACGACATGGAAAGTTGAGCATTATTGGACGGGCAAAGTCTCATGTCATCTGACGGGTGCGTCCGATAATGAATGCAACTGACAAGGAGCGTTCATTTCCAACGAGATGACTCAATCGGATGCCACATGCACTGACGAGGCGACGCGGCACATGCTCACCGAGCAGTGGTCCGCCGCTGTCGGTGCGTTTGATCGAATCATCATCAAAAATGACGATGTGCGGTTGCGGCAACGGCTTTGCAGGAACCTGGCGTCGCTTCAGACACACCGCAAGGATATCTACCGCACGTTGATCGATGCCGAGCCGGGAGATCAATATCGTCTTGTCCCCTCGAGGACGGGCGCGGTGACGATCCTCGCGAAAGTCGGTGATCGTGAAGTGAAGATGTCCGCCGACAACGATCCGCACGGCGCGGTGTCGGCGGTGATGCGCGGTATCGACAATGAATGGAAGAACGGCGTTCCCCTCGGGCTGGCAAGCATTGGCGATGGCTATCTGCTCCGGCATCTGGCACATCATCCGCCACAACTATTCCTCGACAAGCAGCACGCCATCGTGCTGATGGAAAGCGATCCGCGGCTGGTACTGGCGTGTCTGGCGATTCATGATTACACCGGACCTGACGGACCGATCGAACAGCAGCGCATTCGCTGGTACATCGGTGATGACTGGCAGCAATCCCTTCGGGAAGACTATCGGAACGATCTGATGCTGCTGCATCCCGTGGTGACCGTCCGACTGGGTTTGGACAGCCGGGCGATTGATGAGCAGTCGAAGCAGGTGCTCATCGACATCGGAAACTGGGATCGCGCTTTCCAAACTAAAGTCGATGCGCACACGCAGACGCTCACACGCGATCGTCTTGTGGATCTGTATGCCCAAACCCCTTCACGTCCGCCGCGTGTGCTGGTGGTCACGACGCGTTTCAGCACTGTGCTGCAATACTCCGCGCGCGACACCGAGCAGGGATTCCGGCAAAACGGATGGGACACCCGGCTGCTCATCGAGCCGTCACCCGCGCACGGGATGAATCGCATTGCGATCCGTCAGGCGATTGCCGAGTTCAAACCTGAACTGATTTTTCTCATCGACCATCACCGCGCGGAGTACGGCGATCTCTATCCGAAGGAGATTCCCTTCGTCTGCTGGGTGCAGGATAATCTTCCGAATCTCACCACCGTTAAGGCGGGCGAATCGCTGGAAACGCGTGACTTTGCTTTGATTCCGTCGGTTCAGCGATACATCAATCAATACAGATATCCCCGCCGGCAGTGCTTTGAATTCAGGAAGCTTACGACTGTTCCTGTCCTTCCGAGGAACCGGGAAACGCAAGGCGACGACCTGGTTTATGTTTCCAACTGGTCGAAGACCACGGATCAACTGATTGCCGAATCCATCGCCGCCCTGACAAACATCAGCAGCCAGGCCATCGCAACATCGGCGGTTCAGAAGGTCGCACAGGTTTACAGGGACGGCGGAAGTCTGGATTCACAGGGCGCGGTGCGCCGGGTGATCGGCCTTCAGATGACCAGCGCCGCGGCAACGACGTTTCTGTCGCAACTGCACGAACGTCTGAACGTCGGACTTTATCGTCAACAGGCACTTTCCTGGGCTGCGGAGATCGCAGAACAAAACGGTCTTTCGCTCGCGATACACGGCAACGGCTGGGATGACAACCCGCAGTTTGCAAAGTATGCGAAAGGGCCGGTGAAGTATGGCCCGGAGCTCGAATCGCTCACCCGCCGCGGCAGAATCAACCTGATGCTCGAACCTTATGTGTGCATCGCGCACCAGCGCGTTCTGGATGGTCTGGCGGCAGGAGGCTTCTTTCTCCTGCGCGGAAACTCTCCAACCACCGTGTTGTCCAAAATGGTCCGGCTGCTCGACCGACACGACCTTCGCGACGCGCAGACTCTCAGCGATGTCAGATCACGCCTGCAGGGCGACGACCGTGTGGCGTTCGAAGGACTCGTGCAGATGGTGAGGGACAACGACGCAGCCCCCGATGAGTTCGACATTGTCACCAGCGTCAATGACCTGAAATCAGCCGGATTTCTCGGCGAAAACGGGCAGCTATTGACCGAACTGCATCAAGTCGGCTTCAGCGGCAAAGAGGAGATGCAGCGGAAGATTCTGCACTATCTCAATGACGCCGGGGCACGGACCAGAATTGCCGAGGTGCAACGCAGCGAGATTGTCGCGCGATTCAGTTATTCATCCGGAATCTCGCGGCTGATCGGGTGGTTGAAACAGACGCTCTCTCAGGAAACCCTCACGGCCATGCGGAATGCGTCGTGAAGAATCTTTTGGTGCTCGCATGAACTCAATGCTTCGCAAACTTGCCGACGATGTGATGGGCGAAAGAAACGCCCGGATGTTCGCTCGATGGATTGAACTCCGGGATCCGCGCTATCGCGCTTCCATGCGAAGAATCGAGCGGTATCAGAATGTTCACGCCGGTAAACGCTGCTTCATCCTCGGCAATGGCCCGAGCCTTAATCGCACCGACCTGTCGCTGCTGAAGGGTGAGTTCACATTCGGATCCAACCGCATCTATCTCCACCCGACCTTTCGGCCGAGCTATTTTGTATGTGCCAATGACCTGGTCGTGCAGCAGTGTGCCAAAGACATTGAAGCACTGGACATGCCCAAGTTCATCGGCTGGCATAATCGCGACGCGATTCACTTCACGCGCGACATGATGTTCCTCCACACCCGCGGCGGACTGCGAAGCTGGTTCTTCACCGACCTCACTGAGGGCTGCTGGGAAGGTTCCACCGTCACGATGGTCTCCATGCAGATCGCGTATTACATGGGCTTCAGCGAGGTGTTTCTGATCGGCGTGGATCACAGCTATGCGTGTGCCGGCAAACCGCACGAAGCGCAGCAATTCACCGGCGATGATCCGAATCATTTTTCGCCCGACTATTTCAAAGGTTTCAAATGGCACCTTCCTGATCTGGAAGGGAGCGAGATGAGCTATCGCGTCGCGAAGTTCATGTTCGAGCAATCCGGCCGGAGAATCTGTGACGCGACGGTGGGCGGAAAGCTGACGATTTTTCCGAAAGTGGATTACGCATGTCTTTTTGAGAAAGACAGACGTGCTGCTGCTTGAAATGGCAGTGTCTGAATCGACGGAAAGGTTCGCAGCGTCTGTTTTATTTGCGGGTACAAATGCCGCGACAAGTCGCCGCTCTGACCCCGCAAGATCGATCGCAACGGAAAATCACGGCACGATCTTCGTCCCGATCCTCTCCCCCAGAATCACCCGCGCGATGTTCCCCGGCTTTTTCATGTTGAACACGACCAGCGGCACCTTGCGCTCCATGCACAGCGTGATCGCGGTCAGATCCATCACCCGCAACTGATCGCGATGAACCTGCTCGAAGGTGATATTCTCATACATCTTCGCATCGGCGTGTTTCTTCGGATCCTTGTCGTAGATGCCATCGACCTTGGTGGCTTTGAGCAGCACATCGGCCTGAATCTCCGTCGCGCGAAGGGCGGCGCAAGTGTCGGTGGTGAAAAACGGGTTGCCCGTGCCGGCGGCGAGAATGATCGAGCGGCCTTTCTCAAGATGTCTCACCGCACGACGGCGGATGAACGGCTCGCATACGCTGTAGACACTGATCGCCGAGAGCACCCGCGTCGGCTGTCCGAATTTCTCCATCGTCTCCTGCAATGCGACGGAGTTGATGACCGTCGAAAGCATCCCCATGTAATCCGCCGTCGCTCGGGGGATGTGCCCGTCCTCGGCAAACGTCGCACCGCGAATGAAATTTCCACCGCCTACGACGATCGCAAGCTGGACACCCATCTTCGCGATGTCAGCGCATTCCCTGGCGATGTTCTCCAGCTCGGTGGCTTCAATCCCGAAGCCGCCTTCCTTGCAGAGACCTTCACCGCTGATCTTGAGCAACACTCGCTTGTAATGTGGGGTTTGGGGCATATCGGGTTGGGAGTATAGCGATCCTGCGCGTGGGTGTACAAAACTCTTGACTCATTTTACCGGCAACATCACGCCGCCGGTGCTTCGTTGAAGTTTACCGCATGTAAGCCACGGGATCGAGGAGCTCTGAAACTCGATCCGCGGGCACCGTGTAGCCCCGGCCGCTGAACGGTGCTACTTTATGCGCCATAACGCTTCGCCATCTCGGCGATGGCGGCATGCTCGGCGCAGAAGCCGATGCCGCAGGCGAGGTCAATGCAGATGCCGGTGAAGACGTCGCCGCACTCGCTCATGACCGCCGCCGCACAAGAACCGGCGGCGAACTGCCCAAGTTTAAACTCACCGTGAACTTTCCTGGCGGCGGCGATTAGAAAATCGATTTGTGCAGTATTCAAGGACATCGCGTCAATCCGTTCTGATCTGTGGACAAATCTCTCAGAACCTCAAACGGCAGTAACCGTCTGGTGTGCCAACGCAGCTAATGTTGCGGGACTGAGGGGTGGCAAGCCGATCAGCTCTTGCTCGCCGGCGGGAACTCCGCGACTTGTCGCCGGATTTATACGTGCAAATTCAACTGACGTTACGCACTAGCTGCATGGGTTAATGGCAGCGGATGGATTATCCCGCCGCCGGCAGTTGCTGAATGTGCCACAGGACACCCGCCGGATCGTGCAGATAGAGAATGATGCCCACAGGCTGCGCTCTGGGCTCACTGACCTTCACGCCGGGAAACTTTTCAACCAGCCCGGCTGCACGGATGTGCGACTCCCACGCCCGCACATCCTGCACCACCAGATTGAGCATGGAGTTCTCGGCCCAGACTTTGTCGTATCCATTCTGCAGGAAAAACCGATGGTTCCCGATCTCAAACTGCGCCATCCCGCCGTCTTCCCAGGTTTTGGTGAATCCCATCGCCTCGTAGAACGCCTTGGACAGGGCGAAGTCTTTCGAGGGAATGAAAGCCCGAAGGTCGAGTGTTGTCAGCGATCCCATTGAAACTCCCGTACATTGAACGATCAGGAAACGTGAGCCTGTTGAGCAGTCAGCAACGTGCCGGCGCTGGACCGAAAATAAACTTACCCTGCGGTCAGCGGGTCGAGTTCGTCCCCCAAGAATCGCGCGGATGCATACGCTCGATAACGTATCTTCCCCAACGCTTGATCCTCAAGGCTTTTCATCTTTGTGCTTGGAATGTGCGACGGGATAAAACTCACCGCCCCATTCAAGATCTTCTTTCGACGCGTCAACGGCGGGGGTTGATTGCAGGGGTTTGTTGTCGAGTTGTTTGACCGGGCCGTCAGAAGTCGTCGACGACATCGCCGCGCCGGATTGCACCGATGCACCGCCGAGATTTCTCTGCAGATTGGATGTCAACTCAGCCAACTGAGTTTGATCATCCGACGTCATCACAGACTTTCCGGGTTTCACCAGGCCTTCGACTTCTTCATTTCCGCTGTAGCTGTAGGCCGGCTTGGCGTCATTGGCTTTTTCCGCCCGCTTGG
>Ga0163144_10019112_pt1 | contig 13801 bp, 18 predicted proteins | sample OliLak19BULKMAT1_FD_123175 | JGI IMG/M metagenome (GOLD analysis project Ga0163144, IMG submission 123175) | Freshwater microbial mat bacterial communities from Lake Vanda, McMurdo Dry Valleys, Antarctica - Oligotrophic Lake LV.19.BULKMAT1 | ecosystem: Environmental > Aquatic > Freshwater >... | reverse complement strand
CGCGAGCCCCGCGGCGATCTCGGGCAGCGGCTCGAACGCGTGGATCTCCCCGCCGTCGCCGACGAGCTCGGCGGCCAGCAAGGTGTAGAAGCCGTAGTTGGCGCCCGCGTCGTAGAACGAGTCGTCGGCCTTCAGGGTGCGGATGAAGTGCCGCACGAGCTTGTACTCCGGCCCGCCCGGGGCGCCCGCGAGGTAGAACGTCACGAAATCCGCCTCGTCGCTGTAAGGCAAGGTCATGCGCCCGCCCCAGAAGAGGGGGACCGTCACGACGCCGGGACGCAGGCCCGCTCGCGCGGCGGCCCAGCGCACGTAGCGCATGCCGAACCACCGGAGCTTGCGCAGCTTGCGGGGGAGGGAGGCGCCCTCGCTGACCTCGACGAGGCGGCAGCGCGCCGGAAGGTCGGCCCCGAGGGCGAGCAGGCGCGAGCGTCGAGCGGCGAGGGGATCTTCCACGGGCCCGATTTTACTATTACTGAGGGGCTTGACATTATTGACTGTTCAGTCTATAATGAGCTCATGGCCCGCCCGCGCTCGTTCGACAGCGACGTCGTCCTGGACAAAGCCGCCGCGGCTTTTCGCGCGAAGGGTTTCGACGGGACCTCGGTTGAAGACCTGGAGAAGGCCACCGGCCTTCGGCGCGCCAGCTTGTACGGCGCCTATGGCGACAAGCGGGCGCTTTATCTCGCCGCGCTGAGGCGTTATCAGGGAAAGAGCGGCGTCAGCCTCCTTGAGACGCTCAACGCCGCGAAGACGGGGCGCGCCGCGATCGAGCGGCTGTTCACAATCGTGATCGACGAGGCCGCGGGCGATCCTTGCGGGTGCCTGCTCGCGAACGCCGCCTCCGAGCGCTCCGCGCACGACGTGCGCGTCGCGCGCTGCGTCGAGGACAACCGGCGCCGCGTCGAGGGCGCGCTGCTGGCGGCCGTGCTGCGCGGCCGCGCCGACGGCAGCGTGAAAGATCGCGGAGAGGCCCGGTCCTCGGCACGATTCCTGTTCGCCGCGACGCTCGGGCTCCGGGCGCTGGGACGGACGGGCTGCAGCCGGGCCGAGCTCAAGGCCGCGGCTGGCGAGGCCTTGAGGACGCTGGATTGATTTTTCGGGTAATTATTGACTAATCGTTCAATTAAAGGGTGCGTGAACGCGGGGCCGAGGAGCTGGTCGTGACGCCTGGCGAATCAAAATTATAAAGGAGGAGTTATGCTGGAACTGACCGATGCGACGTTCAAGAAGGAAGCTCTGGAGTCCGATAAACCCGTGCTCGTGGACCTGTGGGCGCCGTGGTGCGGCCCGTGCCGCATGCTGGGCCCCGTCGTCGAGGAGCTCGCCGCGGAGTACGAGGGCCGCGCCGTCGTCGGCAAGCTCAACACCGACGAGAACGGGGACACGATGGCGGCCTATCGGGTTTCCGCGATTCCGACCTTGCTCTTTTTCAAGGGCGGGGCGCTGGCGGGACAGATGGTCGGTGTGCAGTCGAAGGCCGCGATCAAGGCCAAGCTCGACTCGCTGCTCTAACGCAGGATCAGCTGGGCCAGGAGTCCGACCTGCCCCGCGCCGACCACCACGCAGGCGGCGCGGAGCAGGCGCTGCTTGCGTCCGGCGCAGCGCGCGTGCTCGACGATCTGCCCGATGAGGTCCTCGTAGTAGGGCGTCGCGGTGATGCCGCCGCCGAGATATTTATCGAGGCGAAAGATCAGGTCGCCTTGGCTGTACTTGACGAGGTCGTCGACCGACACCAAGGAGTCCTCCGCCTTCATCTTGCCTCTTCGCGGCTCGAGGAACTGCAGCCACGGAGGAAGCCGCTTCAGGGGGGCGAACGCGAAGACCCCGAGCGGAAGGGCGGACGTCAGCGACAAGAGGGCCAGGAACCCCGGCCATTCCACCGGCAGCAGGATCTTGATGAACGCGAGTTCCGCGGCCGCGAAGGCGGTCAGCGCGGCGATGCGCATGTCCGCCCCGTCCGCCTCATGGCGCATGCTCTCGAGGATGAGCCACAGGCGACGCTCCGGCTCCGGGGTCAGGTGGGCCGATACGCTCATCGCGGCGGCCTAGACCGGTTCGAGCCTTTCGTCGGCTTTCGGATCCGGGCCGTACTCGTTCTCGCCCGCTTGTCCGCTCGAGCAGAGGAACACGAGGTTGGCGATGGGCACCAGCACCCACCAGCCGCTGCGGCCGAGGTCGTGCATGCGGCGCACGGCGACCGCGATCGAAGGAATCATGATGGCCAGGGCGTAGACGGAGCTCGCGACGTCGCTGAGCTTCGTGCCGACGCCCAGCATCGCGCCCGCGAAGCCCAGCACGAGGCCGAGGGCGAAGGAGATGAGGATGTTGAAGAGAAAGAACATCCAGTACTCCTTGCGGCGCGCGCGCCCGCGGAATACGGCGTAATTCTGGATCACCTTGAGATACCAGCTCATATTTGTATTCTCCTGACGACGCCGAATTATAGCGGGGAAACCGCGATTTCGCCAGGCTAACGGCCATTTGATACCATCCCTCCATGAACTCCCGATCCTTCGTCCCCGCCCCCGTCAACGAGCCCATCCTCTCCTACGCGCCCGGATCCCTGGAGCGCGCCAAGTTCTTCGCGCGCCTCACGGAAATGAAGTCGAAGAAGGTCGACATTCCCCTATACATCGGGGCCGATGAGGTCCGAACGGGCAAGAAGGTCGAGATACGGTCTCCGTACGACCACGAGCAGGTCCTGGGAAAATTTCACATGGGCGGCGTCTCGGAAACCAAGCGCGCGATCGCGGCCGCGCTCAAGGCTAAAAAAGATTGGGCGCGCATGCCTTACCAGGCGCGCGCGGCGATCTTCCTGAAGGCGGCCGATCTGCTGGCGGGCGACTGGCGCTGGACCCTCAACGCCGCCACGATGCTCTGCCAGTCGAAGAATCTCTACCAGGCCGAGATCGACTCCGCCTGCGAGCTCATCGACTTCCTGCGCTTCAACGCGCACTTCGCGGAGAACATCTACGCGCAGCAGCCGATCAGCTCGCGCGGGATGTGGAACCGCCTCGAGTACCGTCCGCTCGAGGGCTTCGTGTTCGCCGTCACGCCCTTCAACTTCACGGCCATCGCGGGCAACCTGCCCGCCGCGCCCGCGCTGATGGGCAACACCGTCGTCTGGAAGCCCGCCACGTCGGCGATCTACTCGGCGCACTTCCTGATGAAGCTCTTCCAGGAGGCGGGCCTGCCGCCGGGCGTCATCAACCTCGTCACGGGCTCCCCGAAGGAGATCTCCGACGCCGTGCTCGCGCATCCCGACCTGGCCGGCGTCCACTTCACGGGCAGCACGGGCGTGTTCCAGTCGATGTGGTCGACCGTGGGCGCCAACATTGCCAAGTATAAAACGTATCCGCGGCTCGTTGGGGAAACGGGCGGCAAGGATTTCGTGCTTGTGCATGAGTCGGCCGACGCCGACGTCGTGGCGGTGGCGCTCGCGCGCGGCGCCTTCGAGTACCAGGGGCAGAAGTGCTCCGCCGCCTCGCGCGCGTACATCCCCGCGAGCCTGTGGCCCAAGGTCCGCAAGAGCCTGAAGGACATCCTCGCGACCATGGAGATCGGCTCGCCCGAGGATCCCGGCAACTTCATCAACTCCGTCATCGACAAGCGCGCCTACGACAACATCGTGCGCTACATCGCGGCGGCCAAAAAGGTCAAGGGCAGCAAGGTCGTGTTCGGCGGCACGTTCGACGAGACGAAGGGCTGGTTCATCGCGCCGACGGTCATTGAGTCTACGGATCCCCGCAGCATCACCATGTGCGAGGAGGTCTTCGGGCCGCTTCTCACCGTCCATGTGTATCCGGAGAAGAAGTGGAAGGAGACGCTGGCGCTCGTGGACCAGACGTCGCCTTACGCACTGACGGGCTCGGTGTTCGCGCGCGACCGGCGCGTGATCCTCGAAGCCGAGCGCGCTCTCGAGAACGCGGCGGGCAACTTCTACATCAACGACAAGCCGACGGGCGCGGTCGTCGGCCAGCAGCCGTTCGGCGGGGCGCGCGCGTCGGGCACGAACGACAAGGCGGGCTCGCCGTTGAACCTACTTCGCTGGGTGTCGCCGCGGACGATCAAGGAGACGTTCGAGCCGCCGAAGAACTACCGGTATCCGTTCATGGGGCGCGACGCGGCCTAGTGAATGATCTATCTCGATAGATAATCACTCGTTCCGGAACGAGCGAAAATCTATCGCAATCGATCGCATGTTTGGCGTATTCAAATACGCCCGAAATTGTTAGCCTTCGGACATGAGAATCGCGCTCGCCTTAGCCCTGCTGGTCCTACCGCTGTCGTCCTTCGCGTCGCTCGCCCGCTACCGGCCCGCCTTCTCGGCGACCGCGGCGACGAGCGCCTGCCCGCGCGTGGACCCGTCCCACGTGGACAACACGCAGGGCTACGCCGACGGCTTTCGCTCCGGCAAGTGCTACGTGTCGATCGGCGCGATGTCGACCGAAAACCTTATCTACAAGGCGTACGGTTTCTACAGCGACGGCCTGCTCATGGTGTTCAGCTCGTACGGCGACGGCGAGGACTCCAACCCGAACCTGACCTCCGCGCGAGAGTTCTTCTTCTTCCCCCGCACGGGCGCCCTGGCGCTCGAGATGGACCCGGCCGCCCAGACCGTTTCGGTGGTCATGGCCGACGGCGGCCGCGTGCACATCGACCCCGCCACCGCGCAGATCCGCTCGCTCGCGCGCGGAGCCGTCACGGTCTCGCCGCGCGTCGACCCCGCCGAGCGCGGCGGCGTCGAGATCACCAGCTACAGCGGTCTCATGCTCGACGCGGGCTTCCGAATGGGCGAGTCTCCGTCTGGCCGGCCCGCCGCGGAGTCGACGTTCCGCGACGCGCTGGGAGTCATGTGCACGGTCAAGAACAACGAGATCTTCGCCTACGCCGGCGGCGAGCACGAGCTCAAGTTCACCGATTCGCAGCTCTCGACCTGGCTTCGCACGCGCTGCCCCAAGCTGACCCCCGGCTTCTAGGCCAGCGATGATCGTCGGTCCCTACGACCTGACGCCGGAGCTGTGCTACACCGTCATCGTCCAGACCCTCGACTCCTGGCGTGTGATCGTTCGCGGCGTCGAGCTTGCCCCCGGAGGGGGGACGCCCGCCGCGATCGCCGCCGGCGTCCTCAAGCGCAACGCGGGACCCATCCTGCGCGCCGGTCACGGCCACTTCTGGCCGATGTGGCCCTCCGACTTCGGCAAGTCCTTCGCGGGCGCGTGGGGCGCCCTCGGCGAGGATTACCTGCGCGGCCAGGCCGAGCTCATGACCCGCGAGTCGGCGCGCCTGGGACGCGTCACGAGCTGCTTCCGGCCGGGGCGCGGCTTCGACATGCCCTGGTGGCGCGGGGACAACCTGCCGTGGCTTATCTGGTGCTGGGCGGAGATCGAGGCCCGCACGGGCCGCGGGCCCGCGCAGGCGCAGCTCGACGACCTGCAGCGGCTGCTCGCCGACTACGAGAAGCGCTGGCTCGAGCCGGGCGGCCTCGTGTCGCGCCGCGTGACCGGCGACTGGGTGGATACGATCCGGCGGCCGTCCTCGACCTACAACAACCTCTGCGTGCTCATGATGCTGCGGCGCGGCGCCGATTTCGGCCTGACGCCCGCCACCGACGCGGACGCGTTCGCCCGGCGCCTGCTCGCCGACCGCTGGCGCGGGGATCATTTCCGCGACCACGCCGACACCGAGGCGATGAGCGTCGACGCCGCGATCGCCGCGCTGTATCTGCGCTCCTTCGATAAGGACATCCTCGGGAAGGCGGCCGATCGTCTCGCGGCCATGAAGCTCGACGAGCCCTGGCCCATGCGCGCCGCCGCCGGCGCGTACGATCCCGCCACCGTCCCTTGGGTCACGCGCCTTGCGGGAGGCTACCATCAGGCGCATTGGCTGCACCTGGGGCTCATGTGGCTCAACGGGCTCAAAAAGCTCGGGAGGGACGTATCTAAGGGAAGGAAGGCAATCGAGACGCTTATTAATAGGCATGGCCACGTCCTGGAAGCCGTAAACGCCGACGGCACGCCCTACAAGTCGTTTTTCATCTCCTGCGAGCGGGGGCTGTCCATGGCTGCCGGTCAGTACCTCGAGCTGATAGAGACCAAGGGACCGCCTTTAAATCTGGAGTCCTAGCGAGCCGTTGCTAACCCGGTCAACTCTTCCCGGGAAGAGTTCAAGACAAAGTGGTCGATGATAGGGCCCTTGAGGAGCTTTTCGGCGCCTCCCGTGCTCGCCGAAAAATAGGCTTCAAGCCCTCCTGAATCATTCAAGCGAAAGGCCCACCTGCGAACGGGACCTAGGGCCCTGGGAGAGCAGCCGCGCCGCGGCTACCCTTTTGCCATGAGACGAATCTCGGCGCTTTTCGCCCTCGCCCTGCTCCCCGCTTCGGCCTGGGCGCAGGTGCGCGGCGGAGCCGTCATCAAAGCCGGCCTCGAGGCCTCAGCCGCGCCCGCGCCGTTGATGTCCGCCTCGGCCCTCCCGCTCTCGCCCGCGACCATGGCCGCCTCGCCGATGGCGGCCTCGCTCGCCGTTCCCGCTCCTCTGCCCGCGCCCGTCGCCGCCATCGCCGTTCCGGCCGTTGCCGCGGTGCCCGCGAAGGCGAGCCTCGCTCCGACTCCCTCGGCTTCTCTTAAGGAATTTGCAAGCCTGACCCTAAAATTCGCGACGCCAGATAAATCCGGCGCCGCCGAGGCCGCGGCCTCCGCCCTATTCGACGGCGCCTTGTCCGCGCCCGCGATCGGCGACGACCCCTTCGTTCCCGGCTCCGCGCCCGAGAGCCGGCGCTCGAGCGGGTTAAGCCCGCCCACCGATGCCGAGCTGATCGGCGCGTATCGCGAGGCGAAGCCCAAGTCGCAGGCCGTCGAGACCTTCGGCCGCGACTTCGTCACCGCCGCGGGGCAGGCGATCCAGAAATACACCTTCATGGGCGACTATTTCATGAAGTCCATCCGCGCGGACCGCCCGGTCCTTCGCGCCATCGAGGATCTCATCGCGGCGCACGACGAACGCGAGAGCCCGAGCTCCCGCCGCTTCATGGGCTTGCTCGGCCGCTGGTACGCTTTTCAGGATCACGCCCAGGAGCAGATGATCGCGATGAAATACGCGATGATGAGGCGCATGGGCCAGGAGCCCGCGCGCAATCTTCCCCCGAGCCCCATTCCTGGCGGCGATTACTGGGACATGGCCGCCGGCATGAACGCCCAGGGCTTCATCCATCGCGAGCTCGACCCCGCGACCCGATATACGTTCTTCGACTACTCGCCCTTCGTCGTGTCCTACCTGAAGACTGCCGCGGAGCTCGCGGGCGCCAAGAACGCGTCCGTCGTCGAGGCGGACCTGCTCAAGCTCGAGAAGCCCGCCAAGCCGCTCGCGGTCCTGCGCACCAAGAACGCCGCGCACTACGTCCCGGGCTTCAGCAAGAAGCTCGAGACGATGGCCGACTGGATCGCGCCCGGCGGGCAGCTCGTCATCCAGAACGACCCGAGCCCGGGGCAGCGCCAGATCATCATCGAGCAGCACGGCCCGCTCGTCCGGCGCTTGATCGCCGAGGGCTGGGCGTTCGAATACGGCTTCACACGCACCCCGGGCAAATGGGGAGCCTACGGCCTTGACACCATGATCCTGACCCGGCCCAAGCTGGTCTTCGAGAAGACGCCCGCGGAGGCCGCGGCCGAGTGGCGCTCCTACGAGAAGTCGGTGCGGTATCTCGAGAAGGACATGGCGCCGTTCGGCTTCCTGTTCGGCCGCTAGTCGTTTTCATAATTCCTTAATCCGCGCCGCGCGTCCGCCTGCTACTCTCAAGGCATGAGCGACAACCAGCCCCCGCGCGGCATCAACCAGCACTTGGCTCCCTTTATCCTTCCCGGCCTGTGCCTGGCCCTGACGGTCGCCGCGTTCAGCCTCGGCGCCCCGGTCAAGCTCGCCCGACTCAGCGGCCCGGCCCCCATCGTCGCCGGCCTGGAGTACGACGCGTCAATCCGTTACGAGCCCGTCGTCGCCTCGGACCTGTCCAGCCTCGAGCTCGTCGCCGCGAAGCGTGTGCTCGATCAGCTCGTGCACGGCCAGCTCATCGCGTTCAAATAGAACGCAGGCGGTTTTGGTAGACTGGCCGCGCCATGGCCACCAGCCTTCTCGCGCTGCTCGACGACATCACGACGGTTCTTGACGACGTGGCCGTTCTCGCGAAGGTGGCCGCCAAAAAGACGTCGGGCGTGCTCGGCGACGACCTCGCGCTCAACGCGAACCAGATCGCGGGCGTCCGCGCCGAGCGCGAGCTTCCGGTCGTATGGGAGGTCGCGAAGGGCTCGCTGAAAAACAAGGCCATCCTCGTGCCGTCGGCGCTCGCGCTCAGCGGGGCCGCGCCGCGCGCCGTGACGCCGCTGCTCATGTGCGGCGGCCTGTATCTGTGCTACGAGGGGTTCGAGAAGGTCGCCCACAAGTTTCTCCACAGCCCGGCCGAGGTCGAACGGGAGCACGAGGCGCTGGTGACGGCGCTGTCGGACCCGAAGGTGGACCTCGTGGCGTTCGAAAAGGACAAGATCGCGGGCGCCGTGCGCACCGATTTCGTCCTTTCCGCGGAGATCATCGTCATCACCTTGGGCTCGGCCGCGGGCGCGTCGTTCGCCGTGCGCGCGGGCGCGCTGACGGCCGTCGCGCTGCTGATGACGGTCTTCGTCTACGGCTTCGTGGCGCTTGTGGTGAAGCTCGACGATATCGGCCTGGACTTGAGCCGCCGGAAGCGGTCCGCCGTCCTCGGCCGGGCGCTGCTGCGCGCCGCGCCGGTCCTGATGAAAACCCTTTCGGTGCTGGGCACCGCGGCGATGTTCCTGGTGGGCGGGGGGATCCTCGCGCACGCGCTGCCGTATCACGCGCCGCATCCCGTGCTGCAGGCCCTGCTGGACGGCCTCACGGGCGTGCTCGCGGGGGCGCTGGTCCTGGCGGCCCTCAGCGGCGGCGCGTACGCCGTTCGGCGAGCAAGACGGCGTTAAGCACCGCGCACGCGGTGGTCACCGGGCCCACGCCGCCGGGCACGGGCGTCAGGAAGCCCGCCCGCGCGGACGCGCCGGGGGCGGCGTCGCCCAAGAGGCGGCCGCGCGCCGAGGTCACGCCCGCGTCCAGCACAACGGCCCCGCGTTTGATCCATGAGGGCTTGACGAGCCCGGGCGAGCCCGCCGCCAGCACGAGCACGTCGGCCTCGCGGCACAGGGCGGCTAAATTCTTCGTGCGGGTATGGGCCAAGGTCACGGTCATGTCGAGCGTCGAGAGCAGATGAGCCGCTGGACGGCCCACGGTCGCGGAGCGGCCGATGACCACGGCGCGCCGTCCCGCGAGAGGGAGGCCCGGCGCGAGCGCCAGGCGCGCCAAGGCGAGGGCGGTGCAGGGCACGACGAGGGCGGAGGCCTCTTTCCAGGTCTTCGCTAGGAACAGGGTCCCGTACGCGCCGGGGGAGATCCCTTCCGCGTCCTTCTCGGGGGGGATCGCGGCGGCGGCGTCCGCGGCCGTGATGCCGCGCGGATAGGGCGTCTCGATGAGCAGCGCGTCGGCCGACGCGTCTCCGGCCAAATCCGCGAGCAGGCCCAAGGTCTTGGCGCGCGGTCCCGGCGAGAGGCGGTGCACCACCGCGACGACGCCCGCGGCTTCGCACGCCTTGAGCTTGGCCTTGAGGTAGCTGCCCGCGGCCCCGTCCGCCGCCGCCACGATCGCGAGCAGGGGCGGACGGCCGCGCCGGCGCGCCACGGCCGCCGCGCGGCGGCGCGCTTGCGCCAGGAGGCGCTGGGAGAGCTTCCTGCCGTCGAGCGATTTGGCGCTCATTTTCGGGCGAGGCGCCGCTCGAGCTTGAGGATCACCGCGGTCAGGATCTCGAGCGTCGGCGCGGGCACTCGGCGGGCCTTCGCGGCGCGCAGCAGCGGCGTCAGGATCGCGCGGGCCTCCGTGCGGCGACCCGCGGCGAGGTCCTGGAGCATCGAGTTCCGCTGGCGCGGGGCGTTGCGGCACGACAGCATGAGCTTATCGGCCATGTCGGGGTAATCGAGCTGGTGGCCCGATGCGGCGGCGGCGGCCGTCGCCTCCGCGAGCGCCTTGAGAGCCACCTCGCGCAGCGCGGGATCGGACTCGATGCGTCCGCTCTCGACCGCGCACGCGGCGCCGAGCGGGTTGACCGCGGCGTTGAAGGCCGCCTTCGTCCAGAGCATGCCCTCCTCGGAGTCCTTCACGTGCACGCGGAAGCCCGCGCTCGTGAGCAGCGCGCGCGCGGCATCGAGCGCGGCCTCGTTGCCTGCGTGCCGCGCGAGCAGGACATCCTCGCCGCCGTTGAGCCGCAGCTCGCCCTCGGACGCGCGGTCGGCGGCGAAGTAGCAGACGCCGATGACCGTGCGCTTGGGGCCGAAGGCGCTGCGGAACACCTTCTCGTGGCCGATGCCGTTTTGAAGGGCGATCACCGGGGTGTCCCGGCCGATCAGGCGGCGCGCGGCGGCCGCGGCGCGGCGGGCGTCGCCGGATTTGACGCAGAAGAAAGCGGCGGAGGCGGGGGGCTTGAGCGATCGGGCGGCGGTCAGGCCCGTGACGCGCTCGGTGGAGCCGTCCGGCAAGGTCACCGTGAAGCCGGATTCGGCCAGGCGGCGCTCGGCGGCGGCGTCGCGGCCCAGGAGCGCCACCGCGGCTCCGGCGCGGCGCAGGCCGGCGGCCAAGGACAGGCCGATCGCTCCGGGGCCGACGACGAGCACGGGTTCGCTCATGGCCGGATTATGGCAAAAAAAATGGCCCCCTATAAAAGAATGACCCCCGGCGCCGTTAGGCGCCGGGGGTCTGCTTCGGCGGATCTTTACGCGTTCACCATCTTCGCGCGGGAGACATCGCCCTTCTTGTCGAGGAAGTACAGGAAACCGGCCTGCTTCTTCACGCCGACCTTGGCGACCTTCTCGGTCTTGCCGCCCTTCTTGCCGCCGCGGGCCATCTTCGCGCGGGACACGTCGCCCTGCTTGTCGATGTAGTAAAGGAAACCCTGGACCCGCTCAACGCCGACCTTCTGAACCTTTTCAGCCATTGTCTTGACCTCCGTACAGATGCCGGGATCGATACCCCTGGATCCCTGGGGTGCAACGGGGAAAATCTAGCATAGTCTCGACGGAGATGCAAGGATTTCTCGACGGGCGCTCGACGAGAAAGTGACAGCCCCATCGGAGGAAATCTCCGACGGGGCTGTCGACGAGAAAAGAGCTATTTCCCGGGTTTGTCGAAGAGCGCGATCTGCGTCTCCTGGGGCATGATGAGCCGTTCCTTCAGCCAGGCGTCGACGAGATTTCGCGAAAAGCGGTACTGGCGGCCGATGCGGGAGGCGGGAATGCGCTTCGTGCGGATCAGGCCGTAGATCTTGGAGCGGCCCATGCTCAGGTAAAGCGCCAGCGTCTTGATGTCCATCACGTCGGGCACGGGCCCGTTCATCCCCTTCTTGGCCGTTTTTCTCTTCTTTTTCATGAATTGAGCGTTGAACTCTACCGTTTAGGATCGCCTAACGTTCTAAGTGTATGTCCTCTATCATCTTTTGTCAAGTATTTCAGGCCGATAGACGTCGTCGTTGCTTTCCTTGGGCGGCGCGCCGCACGCGGAGGCCGCGGTGAAGTGCTCTCGGTACGCATCGGCCTCGCTTCCGTCGTTGTTGATCGACTTCTGGTATGCTTTTAGGCAGGCGGCCGGGCAGCAGCCTTTGACGGGCTTCTCGTCGCAGTCGGGAGCGCGGTTGACGCACGCCCCGAAGGAGTCTCCACGTTCGACGCAGACGTCGAGGGACTCGAGGCAGTCCTTGTATTTGGGGCGGTAGGACGGGGCGGCGGGAGTCTTCTTTTTCACGACGGGCTTCTCCGCCAATTCCTCCTCCTCGGCCTCCGGCTCCGCAGCCGCCTCGCCGTCGGGGGCTTTCTGCTGCTTGGGCTTGGACCCCGCTTTGGCCGCGAGGGATTTCGCTTTCGCGCAGGCGGGCTTCACGCCGTAGGCGCACGCGTTCTTGTAGTCTTCGCGCGCGAAGCCCTGCTCGCCCTGGCTTTCGTAGGCGCGCGCGCGATCCGCGTATGCCTGGCCGAACCCGATATCGAGCGCGACCGCCTTGTAGAAGTCCCCGATCGCCGCCGTGGTCTTGCCTCCTTTAAGGAGCAGCACGCCGCGGCGGTGGAAGGCGCGCGAGTTCTTCTTGTCTAGCGCGAGGCAGTCGGACAGATCGGACAGCGCACCCGCGGCATCGCCTTCCTTTTCTCGCAGACCAGCGCGCGCGCACAGCACCTTGGCCTTGCCCGCGTTCCCGTCGTCTTCGTCCCACAGCGACAGCGCGTTGGAGTAAGAGGAGAACGCCGCCTTGGGGTCCTTCTCGCGTTCTTCGCGCGCCCCGCGGGCGGCCCATGATTTAAACGACTCGGCGCCCGCGGGAACGCAGGTGAAAAGAGCTAGAATCAAGATGAAAGTCGGTCGCGCGCTCATGGCTTATTAATAGGAAGCGTAACACCGTCCGGCTTCCTCGTCAAGGTGAACGTCGAAAATAAGCTTGTCATCGACGGGAATCTTTTGCTATATTGTGGGACACCATGCAGATTTACGAAACGGTTCTTATCCTGAAGCCGGTCCTCGCCGACCCCGAAGTCGTGGAATTCGTCGAGAAGACCAAGCTGACCATCTCCGGCGAAGCCGGTGAGATGGTCACACACGAGATATGGGGACGGCGGAAGCTGACCCACATCATCGGCAAGGCGCGCGAAGGCATCTACGTGTACCTGAAGTACAAGGGCACGCCGGCGCTCCTCAAGAAGATGGCTCACAATTTCGGCGTCTCCGACACCGTCTTGCGCGAGATGACCGTCTTGGTTCGCGATCGCAAGATGCGCGAGAAGAAGCCCAAGAAGATCAAGCCCGCCGTCGCGCCCGCCGCCGCGGCTACTCAAGCTTAAACATGGCCGCCGAGCTGCGCCTGCCCGAGCAGAATACCGTTCTTCTGACGGGAAGGCTCACTCGCGACCCCGAGCTCAAATACACCGCCAGCGGAACGGCGATGTGCCGTTTCGGATTGGCCGTCAACCGCCGCTACAAGGACCCGAAGTCCGGCGAGTGGAAGGACGACACGACGTTCGTGAACTGCGTGATATGGCGGGAGGCCGGCGAGCGCGTCGGCAAGACCGTCAAGAAGGGCGCCCCGGTGCACGTCGAAGGCCGCCTGCGCAGCTACGATTTCCAGGACAAGGAAGGCAATAAGCGCTCCGGCATCGAAGTCGAAGCGCGTCGCGTTCAGATTCTTGAGAAAGCCTCGTCGGCCAGTTCCGGCGCCGAGGCGCCGGAGTCAATATCCGGCGCAGAGATTGAGGAGGTACCGTTCTGATGTCCGCCGAGCCCACTGCCGCTTCCGAGGCCGCTCCCGCCGCCTCATCCGCCCCTTCCGCCGCCTCCGCAGGCGCGCGCCGTCCCAGCAGCAGCGCTCCTGGAGGGCGCCGCGCTCCCTATCCCGTCCGCCGTAAGGTCTGCCGCTTCTGCGCCGAGAAGGTCCGCGATATCGACTTCAAGCAGATCCAGATCCTGCGCACGTTCACGACCGACACGGGCAAGATCCTGTCGGCCCGCATCACGGGCAACTGCGCTTCGCATCAGCGCCAGCTCACCCGCTGCATCAAGCGCGCCCGCAACCTCGCGCTGCTGCCCTACGTCACCCGCTAAAGAGAGCACGTCATGAAAATCATCCTTCGCAGCACCGTCGACAATCTTGGCCGCCCCGGCGACGTCAAGGAAGTGAAAACCGGCTACGCCCGCAACTACCTGCTCCCGCGCAAGCTCGCGG
>Ga0163144_10019111_pt1 | contig 13802 bp, 16 predicted proteins | sample OliLak19BULKMAT1_FD_123175 | JGI IMG/M metagenome (GOLD analysis project Ga0163144, IMG submission 123175) | Freshwater microbial mat bacterial communities from Lake Vanda, McMurdo Dry Valleys, Antarctica - Oligotrophic Lake LV.19.BULKMAT1 | ecosystem: Environmental > Aquatic > Freshwater >... | reverse complement strand
AGGTCGCCGGGAGACTCGACGCGCGTGGTGAGCTGCTGGCCGGTGCGGCTCGACTTGTAGACCTTCACCTTGCCCGTGCAGACGACGTAGACGCCCTGGGGCATCGCGCCTTCGTGGAAGATCACTTCGCCGCGCTTGAAAGGGTTCGCGAGGCGGATCTCGCGCCAGGCCTTCTTCGACTCCTTGGTGCCGAGAAGATCGTAGAAGCAGTTCTTCTTATAGGGGCACCAGTCGCAATTGGGGGCGTCGCGCTTCGAATAGGGCACGAGTCATTATAGCAACTTAAGACCGCGGGCGGGTTCAGCGCAGGGCGACGCGGTCGGCGTAGAGGCCGACCATGGAGCGGAACGCGGGGAGGTCGCGCACGGCCTCGAACTCGACGTCGGTCTTGGCCTGCATCATGAACCGGCGCAGGTCGCTCGGGCCGGCGCAGGACTTGAAGGCCTCGCCGAGGGCGTGCAGCGCGACTCCGGTCTTGCCGGACATCGCGTAGCCGAGCGCGATCTGGTAGTGCGCCGACGGGTTCATCGGGTTCTGCTGAAGAGCCTTCTGAAGGGAGAGGATCGCGACGTCCGACTGCCCGAGCTTGTTGTAGGCGGTCCCGATTTTTTCATAAACGCCCGCAGTTTGCGGCGCGCCCAAGGTCATGCGCTCGCGGTCGATCGCCAGCGCGTCCTCATAAGCGGCGACGGCCGAGTTGTAGCGGCGAAAGCGGAATTCGATGTTGCCCTGGGCGATCTTCTCGAGCACCTCGGCGTCCTGCGCCGGGGCGGCGGGCCGGGGCGCGGTGTCGCGCACGGAGTCGCGCAGGTCCTCTCCGCGGGCGTCGAGCCCGGCGACCATCGTGCCGTCCTCCTCCGAGCCGATGCCGAGCGCCCTGCGGGACGGGCCGTTGGCGATCAGCGGCGCGAAAGCGGGATCGCGGCGCACGGCGTCGCGCAGCGCCTTGCCCTGGCCGTTGGCCATGGCCTTGTTCATCGCGATCTCGATGTTTGAAACGGCTTTCTGAGCGTCGCCCATCTTGAGGCGCAGGCGGGCGGCGTTCATCGGGATCAGGGCCTTCGTGGGAGCGGCACGGAAGGCGGTCTTGTAGGATTCGAGCGCCTCGTTGTACGCCTGCACGGCCTCGTAGCAGAGGGCCATCGAGAAATGGAGTCGCGAGGCGTCCGGAAGCTCTTTAAGGGAAGGATCGAGGCTCAGGGCCATCTGGTAGGCGTCGATCGCGGACTGGGCGTCGTCGCGGTCGGCGGCCTCGGTCGAGCCGAGCTTGAAGCCGCGCTGGTAGTGCGCCCAGCCCAGCAGGAAATAGGTGGAAACGGTGCCTTCCTTGCGCACGGCCTTGTTGAAGGTCGAGATCGCCGCGGAGGTCTCTCCGCGCTCCAGGTTGGCGAGGCCGTCGGACATCAGGCGGCGGGCCTCGGCGCTTCCGATCGGCTTCACCATCTTCTTGCTCTTCGCCGCGTTGGCCGGAGGGGTGAGAAGGAGGGCGGCCACCGCGATGGCGAGGACGGTCCGGCTCGTCTTCATCAGGTTTTCCCTCATGCCTACAGTATACTGGGAGCCGCGAAAGCCGACATGGGGCGCCGGGCCCTGACTCCGATGGGCCGAAGGACCTAGGCCGCTGGGGGCGCGTACAGTGCTATAATGCCCGCTCTGGTGGCCGTAGCTCAGCTGGTTAGAGCGCAGCGCTGTGAACGCTGAGGTCGGGGGTTCAAGTCCCCTCGGTCACCCCAAATTTCTTATCGGTTTTATCCCCCCATGAAAAGTCGTGCGCGACGAGGCGCGGCGTTGTTGGGTTTTCTCGCGGTCGCGTGCCCGCTGCCGTCGGCCGGCATCGCCCCGCCGAGCGCGCTGAAGCCGTTCATTCACTCTCGCACGGAGTGGCGCGCGGAAAGCGCGAAGAGAATCCCGCTCGATAAGGCAAAACATCGGATCGTCGTCCATCACACGGCGAATTTCGTGAACGACTCCGTCAAGGCGATCGGAACGAATAAGGGGAGCTGGAAAGCCGCCGTCGCTCATGTCCACCAGGCGCAGGACCTGCACAAGCGCGTCCGCGGATGGAGCGACGTCGGTTACCACTACATGATCGACTGGAAAGGACGAATATTCCAAGGGCGCCCGGTCGACCGGCTCGGCGCTCACACGGAAGGAAATAACCGCGGCAGCATCGGCGTCGTGCTCCTCGGGGACTTTTCGCGCCAGCGGCCGCCGCTCGAGCAAGTCGCCAGCTTGAAGACCCTGCTGCGCTGGCTCATGGCGGTCCATCACGTCTCGCCGAAGAGCATCCAGGGGCATCATCAATTCAAATACACGCTTTGCCCCGGGAAAAACCTCGACGATCCTTCGGAGCCCCGCTCCCCTCTCCGGGCGATCCAGGCGCAGCTCATCATCGAGGGGCTGCCCGCGGCCAGCCTCAGCCGGAAGTGAGAATATCATGAAGGTGCGTCCCTGGCTCATCGTCCTTGTCGTCTGTCTCGCGGCGGCCGCTTGCGGGAAGAAGATCCCGCCTCCCCCCGATTGGGGGAAGGTCGGCGAGAACAGGCCCGCGCTCGATTTCGCCTGGATGAAATACCACAGAGGCGATCCGCAAGGCGCGGAATACCTCGCCACCGGGTATGAAGCCGGGCTCTTCGGCCTCAAGCGGGATCCGGAAAAGGCCGCGTTGTGGTCGGCGCGGGAGAAAGAACTTCGGCGCAGGGTACAGGTCGTCGCGGACGCGGTTTCGAAGCCGCGGAAAAAGCATTGACGCTTCGGGGACCCTCGCGCAATAAGCGACCCCCCTTTCAATTCGTATAATAGAGACATGTCAGAACGACGGGCGGAGCAGCGGGCCGGTTCCTCGGACCGGAGAGATATCCTCCGCCCCCCCCTGTGGCTCAACCTCCTCCTGCTGGCCGTCGCCGCCGCCGCGACGCTGTTCGCCCGGCAGCAGCGGCAAAGGATCGACGCTGAGTTCACGCGCGCTTTCACGAAGTCGTTCGCGGGCCCCTCGGAGCTCAACCACATCACCGCCGAGCTCGCGGAGATGGACCTTGCCGGAGGCCATCTCGACAAGGCGCTCGAAAGCAGGATGGCCTATCTCAGCGGCCTCAAGACGCAGGATTTCTACCTGTCCGTCGACACCGCGAAAAACACTCTCAGCCTGAAGTCCGGCAATGAGATCGTGCGCGAGGCCAGGGTCGAGCTCGGCGCTCCGCTGAAAGGCGCCTTCGCCGTCACCGGCAAGACCTACGGCCGCATGAAGGACGGATCGGGCAAGTACGTCATCCATCTCCAGAACGATCGCGTCATCTCCTCGCCTTCCGCGAAGAGCCTGAAGCCGGGCTCGCTCCAGGTGCCGGAAGCGGACCTTCAGGAAATCTGGGAAAAAATCACGCCTAAGACCAGGGTCTATGTTTTTTAGGGACTCGGTTTTGCGCCGTACGATCGGCCTGCTCGGGTCATGGGCGCTCTTCGTCCTCGGTTTCGGAGCGGCGTCCATCGCCGTCGCCGGACAATGGATCAACATCAAGGACTCCCGCAAGCTGGAACGCTACGCCGTGATCGAGAAGCTGCTCGTCGAGCGCGTGGCCTCGCGGTCGGTACAGCTCGTGGAGGCCCGTGAGAAATCCGAGTCCGCGGGCAACCTGGTCCGATCGAAGATGGAGACTGCGTCCAACGCGTCTTTCCGGACGACCGGCGCGAGGCGCCTCGACGCCTTCCCGGCGGCCGGGATCCCCACGGATGAGCAGTTCGTCGAGCTTGCCAGGACGAAAGGCATGAATGTCGTCCGCCTCGCGCCCGGGCGGGCCGTCGACGCCGAGACGGGCCTCGCGGCGCAGAAGACCGGCGGCGGAGTGTGGGACTGGCTCGGGGAATCGTCCGCGTCGAGGCGGGTGCTGACGGTCGTGAACGACACCGTCGTCGAGGTCTCGAAAGGGGCGAGCCGGGAGCTCCCGCCGGGTACCTTGATCCTCGCCGGCGGCACGCTCGTCATCCCCCCGCTCGGGACGCCTCAGCGGAGGTTCGAGATCGCGCCGCCTGCGCCGCCCGCGGCTAAGCCGCCGAAGCTCGAAGCGCCGGCCGATAAGTCCAAGTCGCTGAGAGGCGAAAGGCTGCGCGAGAAGGGCTCGTCGATCTTCGGCGGCAAGAAAAAGGGCTGACCCGCCTAGCGGGTCGAGCCCTCCAGCTCCGCGGTCCCGATCTTGCTCGCGATGTCGAGATATTGAGAGGTGTCGGTCGGCTTTCTAAGGAAGAGCAGCGCCCCGAGGAGCTCCGCGTCGCGCTTGTCGTTGCGCTCCGCCGAGCCCGTTAGGATGACGACTCGCGTGTCTCGCAAGCGCGCGGAAACGCGCAGACGCCTCAGCACGTCGAGCCCCCCCAGCTTAGGCATCTTCAGGTCGAGGATCACGAGGCGCGGAAGCGGCGCCTCCTTCTCGAGGAGCTCGAGCGCGCTCGCGCCGTCGCGCGCCACGATCACGGGGTACGGGAACTTCGTGCGCTTCAAGGCCTCCTGCAGGAACAGGATGTCGGCCTCGTCGTCGTCGACGAGCAGCACGTGCCCGTCCATCAAGCCTCGGGCGCGAGCGTGAAGTAGAACGTGGCGCCGGCGCCCGGCCTTCCTTCGGCCCAGATCCGTCCGCCGTGGCGGCGGACGATCCGCTGGACCGTCGCGAGGCCGATGCCGGTGCCCGGATAGTCGTTCGGATCGTGCAGGCGGCTGAAGTCCTGGAAGAGCTTGGAGCCGTGCGCCATGTCGAACCCGGCGCCGTTGTCCCGCACGAAGAAGACGGGGTGCGTGCCGGCCAGGCGCCCCACCTCGACCGCGGGGCCGGGAGTCTTCGACGTGAACTTCCACGCGTTGTCCATGAGGTTGAACAGCATGATGCCGAGAAGCAGCTTGTCCGCCTTGGCGGCGAGACCGGGCATCACGGTGAGCGCGACATCCCGGCCGGGATAAAGCGAGGCGAGCTCCGCGGCCGTCTCGCGCGCGAGGGCGCCGAGGTCGCACTCCTCGGTATGCATCGGGCCTCGCACGACGTGAGCGAGATCGAGCAGGTCGTCGATGAGGCGCGACATGCGCTGGCTCGCGGCCCGGATTTTGTCCAGGTATTCGCGGCCGGCGTCGTCGAGCCGCTGGCCGTCCCTTTCCGCGAGCATGCGGCTGAACCCGTCGATCGCACGCAGCGGCGCGTGCAGGTCGTGCGAGACGGAATAGCTGAAAGACTCGAGCTCGCGGTTCGCGGACTCGAGCTGGGCCGTGCGCTCGGAAACGCGCAGCTCGAGCTCCGCGTTGAGCGATTTCGCCTTCTCGGCGAGCCGCATCTGCTCGGTCATGTCCCGCATGATCTTCATGACCCCGATGTTTCTGCCCTTCTCGTCCCGCAGCGGCATCATGAGGCCGCTGCCCCAGAGGCGCCGGCCGGATTTATGCAGGTGCCAGCGTTCGTTGATGGAACGACCGACCTGCAGCGCCCGGTTGCGCTCGTCGACGTCGTCGCCGTGCTCCCGGTCCTCGGGCGTGAAGATGATCGAGCTGTCCTTGCCGATGATCTCGGGGGCCTGGTAGCCGAGGACGTTCTCCGCTCCCGCGTTCCAGCTCGTGATCTCCCCCGAGAGGTCCATCGTGATGATCGCGTAATCCTTTGCGCTCTCGATCATGATGCGCAGGCGCTGCTCGCTCTGCCTGAGCGCCTCGGTCGCCGTCATAAGGGCGGTCTCGTCCGTCATCACGCCCCTGATCAGCCTCGGCTGCCCGCCTTCGTCGCGGACCACGGTGATCGCGTCGCGGACGCACAGCGCCCGGTCATTCTTGGCGATCAGGCGGTAGTCCATGGTGAATGAGTCTTCGACGAACGGCTTTCGCTTTGCTTCGGAAACGGCGCGATCCTTGTCCTCGGGATGCAGTCGGCTTTCCCAGAAGCCAGGCTTCAGCCACTCATTGAGCGGAAAGCCCAGGAGCGACTCGGCGTAGCCGCTGACGAAGGTCCGCCGAAAGGTGAGAGGCTCTGACTCCCAGATGTTCGCGTTGATGCCGTTGAGGAGTTCGAGGTAGCGGTCCGCGGTGGCGACCCCGCCCCGGCCGTCTTGATGTCGTCGTTCCATGAGCGCAATTTAGCGCAATAATCGTCCCGGTCCCATGGTGGCCGAGCGACAACCTTGCTACGGTCTGGCGAAGAACAGCCAATCCGTCTGGGTCTCGCCGACGAAGCGGTTCTTGAACTCGACCGGCTCGACGCGGACGTCGCGGAAGACGCGGCGCAGCGCGGCCGCGAAGGAAGCGCTCTCGTCGTAGGACCAGACGCCCAGCACGCCGCCGGGCATAAGGTGCCGCTTCGCGCGCTCGAGCCCTTCTTCCGTGTAGAAGGAGCCGTTCGCCGCGGCGAGGCGGTCCTCGGGCGAGTGGTCGACGTCGATCAGGACGAGGTCGAAGAGGCGCGCGGGCTCCGCGGATAAGCGGCGATAGACGTCGTCCTGGACGACGCGCAGGCGCGGGTCGGCGTTGAGCTCGGCCGCGAGCGGAATGAGGCCCTTCTCGAGCCAGCCGATCACCTGCGGGAGGAATTCGACCACCTCGACGCGCGCGACCCGGTCCGACGCGAGCGCCTCGCGCGCCGTGTAGCCGAGGCCCAGGCCGCCCACGAGCGCGTCCAGGCCCGTCCCCTCGCGCAGCGCCAGCGCGCCGCTCGCGAGCGCGCGTTCGGAGGCGGTGTTGTAGCTGCTCATCAGGAACTCGTGATTGAGCGACACCTCGGTGACGATCGTGCCCGGCTCCGCGAGCAGCTCTCGCCGGCGCAGGCACAGCGGTCCCAGCGGGGTCTCGTCGTACGCGAGGATCTCGAAGTTGATCGTCATGAAGCCGTCCGCTTTATATCACATCTCCATGATAGGACCCGCCCCTATTCATGGATAGAATCCCGCGCATGGCGAACATCGTTAAAATTCAGGCTGCCAAGAACGGCCCTTATCTAGTCACCGGGGCGATCGAGCTGCGGGACGCGGCCGGGAACCTGTATCCGACGAAGGAGCGATGCGCGTTATGCCGATGCGGCGCTTCGACGATGAAGCCGTTCTGCGACGGAAGCCATTCGAAGATCGGCTTTCTCGCCGCGGAGCAGGCCGTGCCCGGCTCGAAAGAATGAGAACCAAGGAGAGAAACATGAAGAAAATGATTTTTGCCGCGGCGGTCCTCGCCGCGGTCTCGTACTACGCGACGTCGTACGCCGCGAAGCCGCAGGCGGAGCGGGCCCCCGTGAAGGCGGCGATCGGAGCCGGCGAGGAAGGCCGCGCGAGCGCGGAGGTCGTGAAGGTCAACAAGATGACCCGGACCGTGACGCTGAAGGATTCCACGGGCGAGAAGTTCAAGCTCAGGATCCCTCGCGACGTCACGAACCTCGACCGGATCAAGCCCGGCACGATGCTCGACGTCCGCTATACGAAGGCGGCGGCGGTGGCGATCGGCAAGACGGGGGCGGTGCCGGTCGTCGAGGAGGATACCGTGGCGGCGGCGCCCGCGGACTCCGGCCGCGAGATCGTGCACAACCGGATGGTCGTGGGACGCGTCGAGAGCGTCGATCACGACAAGCGGGAGCTGAAGATCAAGGGGCCCGACGACGAGACCATCACGCTGCAGGTCGCGCCCGGCGTCACGAGCCTCGAGGACGTCAAGGAAGGCGACAGCGCGGCGATCCGCTTCACCGAAGCGATCGCGGTGTCCGTCACGCCGAAGTAGCGAACAGGCGGGGGTCCGATCCCCCCGCCCTCTTTGCTTTACGCCTGATAAGTGGCAAAATTAACGATCATCACACTACAAGAGCTGGGCCGCATGCTCGGAGCCGGGATCAAAGGCGAGGCGGACCACGCCGTGAACGGCCTGCGCGACATCGAGAAGCTGGGCCCGGAGCAGCCGCTCGAGGACAATCGCCTCTATTTCATCGAGTCCAAGGCCGTGCTCAAGCGCCACCCGCTCGCCGCGCGCAACGGCGTGATCCTGACCACCGCGGAGCTCGCGGACCGGTTCTCCCGCGCGATCATCGTCGCGGGCGACGCGCGCCTCGCCTTCTTCAAGGTCCTCTCGCACTTCGACAAGGCGCCCAAGTTCGCCGCGGGCGTCGGGGCCGGGGCGCTCGTCGATCCCTCGGCCAAGATCGACCCGTCCGCGGCCGTGCTGGACGGCGCGGTCGTCATGGCGGGCGCCTCGATCGGTCCCGGCTGCGTGATCTATCCGGGCGCCGTGATCGAGCCGGGAGCCCAGGTGGGCGAGGGCACCGTCATCCGCGCGAACGTCGTGATCGGCCATGCCTGCGTGATCGGCAAGCGCTGCATCATCCACTCCGCTACCGTGATCGGCGCGGACGGCTTCGGCTTCTACGATCAGCCCGGCGCGCGGCACAAGGTCCCTCACATCGGCAACGTCGTGATCGACGACGACGTCGAGCTCGGCGCGTCGTGCACGGTCGACCGCGGCACGATCGAGAGCACGACGATCGGGCGGTTCACGAAGATGGACGACCAGGTGCACATCGGCCATAACGCCGCGATCGGACGGTTCGTCTATATCGTCGGCAACAGCGCCGTCGGCGGCTCGTCGACGGTCGGGGACGGCGCGATGATCTCGGGCATGGTCATCGTGAAGGACCACGTCAAAGTCGGCGCCGGCTCGATCGTCATGGGGATGTCGGCCGTCGCCCAGGACACCGAGCCGAAGCAGCACTATTTCGGCATCCCGGCGCGCAACGCGCGCGAGATGCACAAGATGAACGCGGCCCTCGCGAAGCTCCCGGAGCTGATGGTGAGGATCCGCGACCTCGAGGCCAAGCTCATGGAAAAATCCTCATGAAGCTCTTGTTCGCCGCGTTCCTCGCGTGCGCCGCGTGCAGGAAGCCGGCGCCGCCCGCCCCCGTCGTCGAGGCGCCGGCGGAGCCGAACCGCGCCGTGAAGTACGTGAGCGGGCTGCAGGCCGACCTGAGCCGCGCGCAGGAGGCCAAGGACAAGGCCGACGCCGCGAACAAGAAGGCCGAGGAAGCGCAGAGCCTCCCCGAATGAGCCTATCCTCGGCGCTCGCCGGCTTCGTCGCGGCTCAGCACATCGCGTTCCTCGTCCTAGAGTCCGTCCTCTTCAAGACGCCGATCGGGCTGAAGGTCTTCAAGCTGACGCCGGCCGCGGCGGAGACGTGCTCCGTGCTCGCGTTCAACCAGGGGATCTACAACGGCTTCCTGGCCGCCGGGCTCGTTTGGGGCCTGCTCGCGGCGCCGGACCAGGCGCTCGGTATCAAGACCTTTTTCCTGGCGTGCGTGATCGTCGCGGGCGTCGCCGGCGGCGCGACGGTCGGACCGCGCCTGCTCCTGATCCAGGGCCTTCCCGCGCTCCTCGCGCTCGTCCTGCTGCGCGCCGGACGCTAGAAGGTCGCGAGCAGGGCGACCGAGAGGATCGTGTCGTCCTTGCGCTTGCCCGTGGGCGGGCGGCTGTCGTGCCGCCAGACGAACGAATTCTTGACCGAGAACATGGTCGAGATCGCCGCGGTCAGCGTGGTCTCCGTGTTGTACCGCGCGTCGCGCTTATCCCGCAGGCTTTGGATCGTCTCCGCGTCCTGGCTGAACTTCGCGGTCGCCGTCAGGTCGCGCGTGTACTTCGCGTACGCGCGACCTGACGCGAAAGACTTGCGCTTGTCGTTCACGCGCTCCTCGTTGATGTAGCCGGGCGCCAGCTCGCCGATGAGCAGGTCCTTCGAGGACTTGTACAGCTCGCGGCCGGCGCCGACGGAGAAATCGTGGCGGTGGAGGACGCCCGCGAAGATGTTCCGGTCCCAGCGGTATTTCTCGAAGATGTAGTTCCGGTCCGAGACCTTATGCATGACCTTCTCGAGCGCGTAATACTGCTCGGCGGTCACGCGGCCCTCGTTGCGCGCGCCCAGCGCCCCCGCCTCGAGCTCGAGCTTCGTGAGCCCGGAGAAATCATACGAGAACAAGTTCTTCGCGGAGGTCGTCTGCGTCTTCACGTTGCCGTTCGCGTTGACGAACGACAGCTCGGCGGAGTCTTTCCAGGCGCGGGACGGGGCGTCCGCGGCGGCGGCGGCGGACGCGGCGAGGAGCAGGCACAACGCGGATATGGATCTCATGCCGAGATTATACGACAACCTTCTGGACAATCAGGCGGCGGCGTGCTAGTATTATGACTAACCAGTCAGTCATAAAAGGAACATCGAAATGGCCACCGTCAAGACCGTCGTCCGGGATCCCGACTCGAAGAAGCGGCAAATCCTCGCGGCCGCGCGCCGGATGCTCGTCAAGCGCGGCTTCCAGGACATCGTCCTCGACGACATCGCGCGCGAGGCCGGCGTCGCCAAAGGCACGCTGTTCCTCCACTTCAAGGACAAGGAGGAGATGTTCCTCGCCGTGTTCGCCGACCTCGTGGACGGCCTGGGCCTCGAGCTCGAGACGCTTCCGAAGACGGGCCTCGTGGGAAAAGACCTGCTGCTCGCGACCGCCAAGGTGGTGCTGAGCCATTTCGACCACAACCGGGATTTCATGGCGCAGGCCGGCACCGGACGCTTTCCGGGCTGCGGCGACAAGTCCTGCGGCAAGCTCATGGATAAGTTCCGCGCGAACTACGACCGCATGGGCGCGATCATCAAGCTCGTCGCGAAGGACGGCGGCAAGCCCGCCGACATGGGATTCGCGGTCGGAGCGTTCTTCAGCCTGTGCCGCACGCTCGCGATGCGCAAGGTCATGGAGGGACACGATAAGCCGCTCGAGAAGGATGCCGAGAAGGTCGTCGCGTTCTACCTCAACGGCAGCGGCGTTGCGATATGAGGCACTTCCTACTGATCGCAACCATCGTCGTCTCCCTCCCCGCCGCCGCGGCGGAACGCCCGATCGGGCTTCAGGAGGCCTTCAAGCTCGCGCTCGCGCAGAGCGAGCAGATCGCGATCTCGGGCGCGACGTACGAGGAGACGATCGCGCGCGCGGATGAGATCTACTCGCACGTGATGCCCCAGCTCAGCTTGATGGGCAGCGTGACCTTCCAGGACGTCCCGCGCGGCCAGTCGGGCCTCTTTCTCCAGCGTCAGCGCGAGCAGGGCTGGGTGAACCTGCACCAGCCGCTGTTCTCCGGGCTGCGCGAGTTCCTCGCGTTCCGAGCGTCGAACGATCTGGGACGCGCCGCCGAGCTCCGCCTCGAGCGCGCGAGGCAGCTCCTGTATCAGGACGTCGCGCGCGCCTATCTCGACCTTCTGTCGGCGCAGGAAGGCATCAGGATCCGCGGCGCGCTCGTCGACATCACGCGCGACCGCGTGAAGGATCTCAAGGAATTCCGGAAGGTGGGCAGGGCGCGAGCGAGCGAGTACCTCGCGGCGGAGTCCCAGGTCGCGCAGCAGGTCGCGCAGCTCGAAAGCGCGCGCGCGGCCGAGCAGGTCGCGCAGTTCCGCCTCGCCTTTCTGACGGGGTCCGACGAGCGGCTCACGCCCGAGGCGACGCCCGCCGCCGGCGCGGTGCCGCCGCTCGAGGCGGCGATGTCCCGCGCGCGCGGACGCGCGGACGTCGAGGCCCGCCGGGCCGAGGCTTCGGCCGCGGAGCGGAACGTCAAGGTCGCGTCGCGCCGGCGCTGGCCTTCGGTCGATCTCGACGCGAACTACTACTTCAAGCGGCCGCCGAGCTTCACGTCGGACGTGAAATGGGACGCGACGATCCTGGGCAAGCTCCCCCTCTTCGGCGGCGGCGAGATCGGCTCGCAGACGCGCCAGCAGGAGGCGCGCTTTAAGGCGGGGCGCGCGTACCTCGCGGAGGCCGTGCGCGTCGCGGAGCTGGAGACGAAATCCGCGCATCAGGAGCTTCTGTCGTCCGCGGCCGTCACGGCCGCGCTGGACGCCGCGGCGAAGCTCGCCGAGGACAACGCGAAGGCCCAGAGCGAGGACTACCGGCTCGGGCAGGTGACGAACCTGGACGTCCTCGGCAGCCTCAACGTTCTTCAGCAGACGCGCCTCGCGCAGAATCAAGCGCGCGTCGACGCCTATTGGTCCCGCGTGCGGCTCGAGGTCGCGGCGGGCGTACCCGGAGGCTCACTGTGACGATTTCCGACCTGTCTATCAAGAATCCGGTCTTCGCGTGGATGCTCATGTTCGCGCTCATGCTGTTCGGCTGGGTGGGCTACAGCCGCATGGGCGTCTCCCAGATGCCGGACGTGGACTTTCCCGTCGTCAACGTCGCCGTCACCTGGGAAGGCGCCGCCCCGGAGATCATGGAGGCCGAGGTCGTCGACATCATCGAGGACGCCGTCACGAGCGTCCAGGGCGTCAAGCAGATCTCGTCGTCCTCCAAGCTGGGCTCCGCCGCGATCACCGTCGAGCTCGAGCTCGAGCGCGGCGTCGACGTGGCGCTGCAGGAGATCCAGACCAAGATCGCCCAGGCGCAGCAGCGCCTGCCGCGCGATATGGACCCGCCGATCGTCACGAAGGTCAATCCCGAGGACCAGCCGATCCTGTGGCTCGCGCTGTCGGGCGACGTGCCCGTCAAGGACCTGATGGTCTACGCGCAGGACGTGCTCAAGAACAAGTTTCAGACGGTCCCCGGCGTCGGCGACATCTTCCTCGGCGGCCTCATTTCGCGCAACCTGCGCGTGTGGCTGGACTCGGACAAGATGAAGGCCCATCAGATCACCGTCGAGGACGTGATGGCCGCGATCCGGCGCGAGCACGCCGAGATCCCCGCGGGCCAGATCGAGACCGCGACGAAGGAGTTCAACGTCCGCACGCTCGGAGAGATCTCGGATCCCAAGCTGTTCGGCGACCTGCTGATCACCCAGCGCGGCGGCCAGCCGATCCACATTCCGATCCCGTTGAGGCAGGTCGCGCGCATCGAGGACGGCTTGGCCGACCAGCGGCGCATCTCGCGGGTGAACGGCGCTCGAGCCGTCGGCATCGGCATCCGCAAGCAGCGCGGCGCCAACGCGGTCGCGATCGCCGACCGGGTCAAGGTCCGCATGAAGGAGCTCGAGCCTGGCCTGCCGAAGGGCATGAAGCTCGGCGTCAACTTCGACTCGACGCAGTTCATCAAGCAGTCGGTCTCCGAGCTCACGCACCACCTGCTGCTCGCGGCGATCCTGACCTCGCTCGTCTGCTGGCTGTTCCTGGGCTCCTGGTCCTCGACGGTAAACGTCCTGCTCGCGATCCCGACCTCCGTGCTCGGGACGTTCATCGTGACCTATTTCCTCGGATTCACGCTTAACAGCTTCACGCTGCTCGCGCTGACGCTTTCGATCGGCATCGTCGTCGACGACGCGATCATGGTGCTCGAGAACATCGTGCGCCACGTCGAAATGGGCAAGAACAAGCTCGACGCGTCCGTCTTCGGCGCGCGCGAGATCTCCTTCGCCGCGATGGCCGCGACGGTCGCGATCCTCGCGATCTTCCTGCCCGTCGTGTTCATGAAGGGCATCATCGGCAAGTTCTTCTTCCAGTTCGGCGTGACGCTCTCGGCCGCGGTGTCGTTCTCGCTGCTGGAGGCGCTGACGCTCGCGCCGATGCGCTGCTCGCAGTTCCTCGCGCCCGCCTCGGAAGGCAACGTCATCATCCGCTTCGTCGACCGGAGCTTCGGGCGCCTGGCGGACGCGTATCGGCGCGGCCTGAACTACGTGCTCGATCGCCGCTGGAAGACGATCATGGCCGCGTTCGTGTTCTTCGCCTGCTCGATGGTCAGCGTCAAGTTCCTGCGCAAGGAGTTCGTCCCGGCGCAGGACCAGTCCATGTTCATGATGCGCCTCGAGACGCCCGTCGGCTCCTCGATGGAGTTCACGGACAACAAGTTCAAGGAGGTCGAGGCGTGGCT
>Ga0163144_10019110_pt1 | contig 13804 bp, 6 predicted proteins | sample OliLak19BULKMAT1_FD_123175 | JGI IMG/M metagenome (GOLD analysis project Ga0163144, IMG submission 123175) | Freshwater microbial mat bacterial communities from Lake Vanda, McMurdo Dry Valleys, Antarctica - Oligotrophic Lake LV.19.BULKMAT1 | ecosystem: Environmental > Aquatic > Freshwater > Lake... | reverse complement strand
TGGGTGATTCCGTCGTGATCTTCGGCCAGGGCAGTATGGGGCTGGAATGCCTTCAGATTGCCCGCATCAGCGGTGCCGGACGAATTATCACCGTGGACGTCCGCGACGAATCCTGTCAGATGTCTCGGGAACTCGGAGCAGATTACGCGCTGAACGCTCGTTCCTGTGATGTCGTTGCCACAATTCAGGAACTGACCGAAGGTAACGGCGCGGACGTTGTTTTTGAATGTGCCGGCGGCAGTCCGAAACAGGGAATGGCGGGAACGGCTACGGTGCGACAGGCGATCGATGCTGTCCGTTCCGGCGGCAAAGTCATCGGCGTGTCGTGGTTTGGTCAGCCTTTCGAACTCAATGTCGACCTGCTGCGGGAACGAAGCCTGCGTTACATGTTTCCGGACATCAGTACGCAGGCACATCTGGAGCATACAGTGCGGCTTGTCGCATCCGGCCGAGTTCGATTGCAGTCCACCATCACTCATCAGCTGGAAGGAATCGAATCCGTCCCGATGGCGTTCGAAATCACCGCCAACAAAGGCAAGTACCAGGCCATCAATCCCGCGCAAGTGATGATGACACCAAAGGCGCCATCACGCTCCGGACGGCTACGTTGACAGAATCGATTCGACCACTTTGCCATGCACATCTGTCAGCCGGTAATCGCGGCCTTGGAAGCGGTAGGTCAGGCGTGTGTGGTCGAGACCGAGCAGATGAAGGATCGTGGCCTGAACGTCATGGACATGGACTGGATTCTCCACAACATTGAAACCCAGTTCATCCGTCGCCCCGAGTGTCATTCCTGGATTAAGACCGCCGCCGGCCATCCACATGGTGTTGGAAAACGGATGATGGTCGCGGCCAAGGATGGCACCGTCGGCGGTGCGGCCTTCGCGAAATGGTGTGCGACCGAATTCACCCATCCAGACCACCAGGGTTTCGTTCAGCAGGCCCCGCTGCTTCAGATCTTTAATCAGCGCGGTGACGGGCCGATCCATCAGGGCACAGCGTTTGACGAAAGCATCGCGGAGGTCTTCGCCCGGATTGGTGCCATGAAAGTCCCAGCCCCAGTCGAACAACTGAACAAGCCGCACTCCTTTTTCAACGAGCCTGCGAGCCAGCAAACAGTTGTTAGCAAAGCTGGCCGCACCCGGTTCCGCCCCGTAGTCGGCCAGTATGTGAGCCGGTTCGGCTGAGAGATTCATCAGTTCGGGTACTTCCACCTGCATCCGAAATGCCATTTCGTACTGAGCGATTCGAGTGGCAGTCTCTGGATCCCCCAACTCCGCAGCCTGAAGTCGATTGAGGTCGTTAATGGCATCCAGACTGACTCGCCGAAGGGATCGGTCCATGCCTTCCGGGTTGGTCAGGTACAGAACAGGATCACCGGCCGATCGGCATTGAACGCCCTGATAGACCGACGGCAGAAATCCACTGCCCCAGCCAGCCTTGCCGCCACCGGGAAGTGAGCCGCCAGAGACAAACACGAGAAATCCTGGCAGGTCACGATTTTCGGATCCAAGTCCATAGGTCACCCATGATCCCATCGACGGTCGCCCGGCAGTTCGCGGAATTCCCGTATAGAGCAACAATTCAGCCGGACCGTGGTTGAACTGATCCGTGTAGAGCGATTTGATAAACGTCAGCTCATCGGCAATCGTCGACAGATGTGGTACGGCAGCCGACATCCACGCTCCGGAATCTCCAAACTGGCGAAACCGCTGAGGTGTGCCCAGCAGACGAGCGGAAGTTCCGGTAAAGGCAAACGGTTTGCCAGCCATCAGTGACGGCGGGCATTCTTCACCGCTTCGCCGCACGAGTTCCGGCTTGTAGTCGAACAGGTCAAGGTGCGAAGGCCCACCGGACATGCTCAGCAGGATCACGTTCCTGACTTTGGCCGGGAAATGTGATCTCTGTGGTGCAAACGGATCAGACAGCGTGTGATCCGCTGTGGCAGAGTCATTCAGCAACGACGCCAGAGCCGCGGTTCCGAGTCCTAATGATGAACTCCGCAGGAACTGCTGGCGCGTGATGGCAGCAAGGCGTTCGGTAATGGGAGGACGATGCTCCTGCTGAGCCGATGTTCTCGAACTTGCGGCTCGTGCGGCTTGGCTGGAGCCTCGCCCTCCCAATTGTGCGGCTTGGCTGGAGCCGCGCCCTCCCAATTGGAACGAGAACTCGTCAGAATTTGGCTTCATGATGGCCCTATCGCTTCGCAAGGAACTCATCGAGGTTCATCAACACATTACCAACGACCGTCCATGCCGCCACATCGACGACAGCGATCTCCGGCGGCAGCGGCCCGAGTGGTTTGGTCGCCAAGGCCGTCGCTTGTGCGGCGTCTGCGGTCAATGACGTGCGAGCCGATTCAAAGAGAGCGACGATTCGCGAAATTTCTGCTTCCGATGGTTGACGCGTCAAGCTCAAGCGCAGGGCATGCACGGCTCGGGATTGAGTCGAATCGCCTCCCTCCGTCAGCACTCGCCGAGCCAGTCCCTGTGCTGCTTCGACGAACACCGGGTCGTTGAGCGTCACAAGCGCCTGCAGAGGTGTATTTGTGCGGATTCTGCGCACAGTGCAGACACTGCGTTCCGGTGCGTCGAACGCGATCATTGATGGATAGGGGAGGTTGCGGCGCCAGCGCGTGTAGAGCGCTCGACGATACCGGTCTTCGCCCTTGCTGGTTTCCCAATCGGTGCTCTGCCCGAACGCAGCTGCAAGGCCATTCACCGGTTGAGGCGGATGCACAGGCGGACCATACATCTTTCGACTGAGCAATCCGGCCACAAACAGTGCCTGATCGCGAAGCGTCTCGGCTGACTGACGGACTCGCGGGCCACGAGCCAGCAATCGATTGAGCGGATCTCGCCGGGCGAGGTCCGAGGTGACTTGGGACGACTGACGATACGTCGACGACGTCACGATCAGTCTCAGCATATGCTTCGTGTCCCAGCCGCTGCGGATGTACTCCGTGGCCAGCCAGTCGAGCAGTTCCGGATGCGACGGCAGTTCACCCTGATTGCCGAACTCTTCGCTGGTTTCGACGAGTCCGATCCCAAAAATCTCCTGCCAGAGCCGGTTAGCAGCCACTCGTGCCGCCAGCGGATTGTCGGGATGAGTGATCCATTTGGCCAGTTCGAGCCGATCGAGTTTCACTCCTTCCGGAACCGGGTTGAAGACCGCAGGAACGCTGGCAGTCACGACCTCACCGATATTCTTATAGTCGCCGCGGAGTGCGATGTGAGTTTCTCGCTGGCCGATCTCCTTCATCACCAGGGTTGACGTACTGACGCCGGAGATTTCTGCCTGCACACTATCGAACACGGCTTTGGCGTCGGTCCAGTCTTTGGAGAGTAACCGGTGATGCGCGATGAGTTTATCTGTCTCTTCCTTCGATCGCTGATCGACGGACCTGGTCAGTAGTCCGGCAATGTCTGCCGGCAACGTTGCTCTGTCCGCCGACTGTTCCCACGCCGCAAGCCCGTCATCGACGAGTCTTGTAAGTTCGTCCAGTTTCGTCCTGGTGTCCGGCAGTCTTGCCAGCGCCGCTGCATACTCCCCATCGCGACCGATCTGAGCCACATCCAGTGCGGGCGGTTCGCTGTTGTTGTCTTCGGTACCGTTGAAGATCGCGAACAACTGATAGTATTCCTTGTGTGAAAACGGATCATACTTGTGACTGTGGCACTGAGCACATGCCAGCGTTGAACCGAGCCAGACCTGCGTCGTTGTGTTCACTCGATCCACAACTGAGGCGTGACGATATTCCTCGGCAATCGATCCGCCTTCGGTGTTATTCGTCGTATTCCGATGAAATCCGGTCGCGATGATCTGCGCCGGAGTGGCGTTCGGCAACAGGTCGCCAGCCAGCAACTCTGACGTCAACTGATCATACGGCATATTTTGATTGAGCGCGTCGACCATCCCGTCTCGCCAGCGCCAGATCGTCCGCGGCGGATCATGGATGTAGCCCTGCGAATCGCCATAGCGCGCCAGATCCAGCCACATCGCCGCCCAGCGTTCTCCGTAGGATGGATTGGTCAGCACTCGGTCGACTGCGCGCTCCCACGCATCGGGATTCATGTCATTCGCGAACTCGTCTGTCTCTGCGAGTGTCGGCGGTAATCCGGTGAGATCCAGAGACATCCGTCGCAGCAGTGCCAGACGTTCTGCGGCAGACGATGGCTGCAGTCCGTCACGGTCAAGCCTTGCGAGAATGAAAGCATCAATCGGATTTGCGATCCATTCCGGAGTGGACACGACGGGAAGTTCCGGCCGGATTGGTTTCAGATACGCCCAGTGTTGCGTGTATTCCGCATCCTGAGTGATCCACGCCTTCAACATCGCGATCTCATTCTCTGTCGGCTTTTTCCCGAACTCCACCGGCGGCATTGAGACGTCAGGATCGGAACTCAGCAGACGTCTCAGCATTTCGCTGTGATCCGGATCGCGCGGCACAATTGCTCGCGCGCCGCTCGACAGCGTCTGTGTCGCGCTGTCTTGCACATCCAGCCGCAAATCTGCTTTCCGAGCCGCCTCGTCAGGACCATGACACGCGAGACAATACCGTGCGAGAACTGGCCGGACGTCGCGACCGTATTGAATGCGTTCGTCTGCCGACAATTCGCCGCCGGTGAAGGACAATGTACTAACGATCGCAAGGATGTTGAGACAGCGATTCATGTGATGGACCATCCGTCGGCGCGCTCTGTTGATTCAGACCGCATCGGAGCATTGTCCGACGCAGCCGGGTCAAACGCAAACCGGCTTTCGGGTTCCGCTATCAGCGGACCTGCTTCATGCTGAACTCACATCGCAGGCCGATCCCGGAACCTGACATGCACTCCGGTCGCGGCAAACCGCGAAATCCTGCCCGGCAGGCAGGATCTACGGGACAGCGAAATCCTGCCCGGCAGGCAGGATCTACAGGACAGCGAAATCCTGCCCGGCAGGCAGGATCTACAGGACAGTATCGTGTTCGGTAGTTTGTCGACACGGCCGTCTTTACAGTAGCTTCCGCGAGTCCGCTTCGATCTGCCGATACGTTTGATCTCACCGATCGACCGACTCTGGCTCTCTCCTCGACCACTTCCCACCTCTGTTCAGGAGTCGTCATGACTGAAATCAGCAAGAGCGCGTCGCCAGGTTTTAATACGACTCGGCGCAGATTCGTTTCCTCAGCGGTGTCCGCAGCGTTTGGTTTCACGCTCGTTCCGCGGCATGTGCTGGGAGGCGCCGGATACCTGGCACCCAGCGAACAGCTTCAGGTCGCCGGAATCGGCGCGGGAGGAATGGGTGGCGGAGACATTGCGACGATCAGCAAACTCGGCGCGAACTACGTGGCTTTGTGCGACGTTGACGATGAACGAGCGGCAGGGACATTTGGAGCTCATCCCAAGGCTCGGCGATACAGAGACTTTCGCGAGATGCTCGACAAAGAAGCCGCGAACATTGACGCCGTGACCGTCGGTACGCCCGATCACACTCATGCCGTGGCTTCTATGGCGGCGATCAGGGCCGGGAAGCATGTCTATTGTCAGAAGCCACTGACTCATACTCTCTATGAATGTCGAGAACTCACCAAAGCCGCGAAGGCAGCGGGAGTCATGACATCCATGGGCAATCAGGGGCACGCCTCCGAGGGCTCCCGGCTGACCAATGAATGGATTCAGGCCGGTGTCATCGGCGAAGTGCGTGAAGTTCACGCCTGGTCGGATCGAGCCGGGAAACTCTGGAAACAGGGAATCGGTCGTCCGTCGGATACACCGGCTGTTCCCGCAACGCTCGACTGGAATTTGTGGCTCGGGCCGATCCAGGAACGACCCTACAATCCCGCATACGCTCCCTTCGGCTGGCGAGGCTGGTGGGATTTCGGCACCGGCGCGCTGGGAGACATGGGCTGCCACATCATTGATCATCCGGTGTGGGCTCTCAAACTCGCAGCCCCGACATCGGTGGAGGCCAGCACCACGCACGATGGAACGCTGAATGACAAGAACGAACTCAACTCCGAATCGTTCCCTAAAGCAGCCATCGTCACCTATCAATTCCCGGAGCGCAACGATGGCAAGTTGCCGCCCGTGACAATGACATGGTACGACGGTGGCCTGATGCCACCGACTCCGGCCGAGATGGCCGGCGCTCAGCGATTGCCGGACAACGGCGTTTTGTACATCGGCAGCAAGGGCAAGATGTTTCACAGTTCTCACGGGGGAATGCCGCAGCTTCTGCCCGGTGAACTCCTCGAACAGGCGAAGACTGTCGCCCCAACGATGGAACGTTCTCCGGGGCACTACGAGGAATGGTTTCAGGCCTGCAAGAGTGGAAAAGTTCCGGTAGACAGTTTTGAGTATTCTGGTCCGATGACGGAAACAGTGCTGCTCGGCGTGCTGTCACTGCGAGCCCCCGGACGACGACTGCTTTGGGATTCCGCAAACCTCAAAGTCACGAATGTCCCCGAGATCAATCAGTACATTCATACGGAATACCGAAAGGGCTGGTCGCTGTGAAACAAACACTGATAAACAATCACTTCGTAGCTGAAGTCGCGAGACTTCAGGTGTCTCGGTTCGGGCTGCTTCAGTTGATTTGCGCTGTGTTGTTTTGCGTAACAGGTGGAAATGGATTCGCAGCTGACAACGAATTAACGTCCGCTGAGAAGGCCGCGGGCTGGATTCTTCTGTTCGACGGCAAAACCACCGACGGCTGGCTGGATTCTAAAGAGAAGTCCGTGCCTGCGACTCATGGGCAGGATGGCACGCTGAATCCTCATCCCTGCAATTACATGCTCATCCACAAGGAGGTCTATGACAACTTCAGACTGTCTCTGGATTTCAAGATCAGCCCAAAGTGCAACAGCGGCATCTTCATCCGCACATTTCCGCTGACGCCTCGACCGGGTAAGGACGTCGGCTTCAACGGAATCGAAGTCGCCATCGACGACACCACAACTGCCGGATTGCATGACACAGGGGCCATCTATGACCTCGTCAGTCCCTCAAAGAATGCGATGAAACCAGCCGGTGAATGGAATCACATGCTGATCACCTGCGACAGGAATCTGATCAGCATCGAAGTCAATGGAGAAGAAGTCTCCGGCATGGATCTCGATCTCTGGACAACGGCCAACAAACGACCGGACGGCTCTGATCATAAGTTTGATGTGGCCTACAAGGATCATCCTCGCAAAGGCTATTTCGGACTGCAGGATCACGGCAGTGATGTCTGGTACAGAAACATCAAACTGCTGCGGCTGAAGTAGCGTGTGAATCGTGGGGCAGGCTTTCCAGCCAGCCAGTCGCCACTGGAAAGCCCATGTGTTGAACGAGTTCTCGGCAGGCTGAAAAGCCTGCCCCACAGCTCAATTGGCAGTCTTCAGTCCGACGCAATCCGACCTCACTTCTCCGGATTTCGTTTTCGGTAGTCTCCTTCAAACTCCGCATCGCAGACCGGGCAGGATTCCCAGGAACTGTAGTGCTGGACGAATCCCGTGGACGCGAGTTGCGGATGAACTACAGCTTCCGGCAGCAAATCTTCGATCAGCAGCCGATAGGCCTGCATTGCCGTGAAATGCGGACACATGTCAAAGGCCACGCCGCGCAGTGCCATCGCCGTCAACAGAGACAGGAGCACCTCCCAGGCATGCTGCTCGTCGCGGACATCGTCCGGCCGGGGCAGGCACAGTGGCTCCTCAAACAGCCACGTCAGCGGTTCGTCTTTTGTGCCATGGACGACTTCATCCCACTGCTCATACATCGCCCTGGTTTCGGGATCGATTCCAGGAATGACTTCATCCCAGCTGCGTGTCTTCGCAGGAGTCTGCTCATTGTCCCGCGTCTCATCCGGCCAGGGATATTCGGCGTCATCGTTGAAGTCTGAACTGCCGGATCCGGGGTCTGGCTCTGAGGCTGAAAGCCGGATCTGTTCTTCAAGATTCGCCGGAAACAAATCAAACTGGTCCTCATCATCCGTTGAGTCGGGTTGATCGCCTGACTCGCGAATGACAGCGAATGTGCCGTCGTCGTTGCGCACAACCGTCGTGAATTCCGGTGGCCCAACGTCCTCCGGTGACGGGATGGGCTCAGGTTCCGGATCCGCCAGATCCCTGTAGTCGCCCTCAAACTCAATCTTCGGGTCGAGCAGTTCCAGAACAACTCGCCCGTTCTGGCTGTACCATTCAAGAGATATCGACGATCGCTGTTCTTCAGGCGGCGTTTCACCGAGATCACAGGCTTCCAGATACTCATCGAGCGGAATCAGCGGAACTCGGACCATCCGATAAACACTGTCACCCATCGCACCCACCTGATCCGAACGAAACTCTTTTTCGAGTACCGGCCGAGGCTGCGGAAGATCGCGTTCTTTCACTTCAAACCGAAACGTCCGTCCGTCCAGCTTTCCACTGAGATTTCCGGTGAACGACAGCATGACCAGACTCGATTCGATGGTCTCAGTGCCGCCATGTTTTTCGTTCCGCAAGACCTCCAGCCATCCGGAAACACTGTTCCTCGCTCCGTTCCGGATTTCGCCCCGCACCACAAATTCATTCAATCGCCACGACATTGTCGCGATCTCACGGAGAAATTCTTCAGAGGCCTGCGGCTCGAACGTACCGCCATGGCAGAAACAAACAAGCCGCAGGCTACTCCCATCACAATGGGCCTCGCAATCTTCCCGCCTCAATTCATGTCCGATTTGCAAGGAGATCCGGGGCGGTCTGCTGGCCGCTCAAGGATTACCGCCAGGCTCGCCCCGGCGGGAGCAGGAATCACAACCGTAGCGCTACCGGATCAGCGCAAGCAGTTCTTCGGCTGACAGGCGCCCGGTTGTATCGGTGCCTTCCAGCAGGCTGTCGGCAAGGTCGCGTTTGGTGGCATGCAATTCCAGGATTTTGTCTTCGATCGTGCCGCGTGTAATAAAGCGGTAGATCGTGACTGGGCGCAACTGGCCCATGCGGTGGGCTCGGTCGGCGGCCTGGTCTTCCACCGCCGGATTCCACCACGGATCCATGTGCAGCACATAGTCGGCGGCGGTGAGATTCAGACCCGTTCCGCCAGCCCTCAGACTGATCAGGAAGACGTCGCCTTCACCATTCTGAAACGCATCCACACTTTGCTTCCGTTCACGCATTGGCGTTGAGCCATCAAGGTATTGGTACGAGACACCTTTGCGATCCAGTTCGGCTCGCAGGATCGAAAGGTGATCCACAAACTGGCTGAAGACCAGCGCCTTGTGTTTGTTCTCCAGGAGTTCGTCGATTGTCTCGGAGAACGCTGCCAGCTTCGCGCCCGGCAGGCCGCAGTCCGGAAGCAGGAGACTGGGGTGACAGCAGGCGCGCCGCAGGCGCATGATTTCTGCCAGAATTCGTACATGCCGGCCTCGGGCATCGGAATCCTTTGTGAGCTGTATCACGGCTCGCTGACGGGCTGCTTCGTAGAGCACCGTTTCTTCTTCCGACAACGTCACCGGCACCGTGACTTCGATGCGCGGCGGCAGTTCGCTGAGTACCTGCGTCTTCGTGCGACGCAACAGGAACGGCTGCACGAGTCGTTTTAACTGCTGACGAACGTCACGGTTCTGGTCGCGTTCAATCGGCAGTGCGAATCGCTGGTGATATTGCTCGATCGAACCCAGCAGGCCCGGATTGATGAATTGAAACAGGTTCCATAACTCGCCCAGGTGATTTTCGATCGGCGTGCCGGTCATGATGAGTCGGAAGTCGGAAGTCAGAGACATCGCGGCCTGTGAGCGTTTCGTCAGCGTATTTTTGATGGCTTGTGCTTCGTCAAGAATCGCCGTGTTCCAATGGACCGCCTGCAAACGCTCGGCCTCAGTATGCAGCAATCCATAGCTGGTGATGACCACATCACGCGGACCGAGTTCCGCGAAGAACGCATCGCGATCCCCCGCTCCAAACATGCAGGGATTCAGTGTCGGCGCGAAGCGGTGCAGTTCTGCTTCCCAGTTGAAGCAAACCGACATCGGCGCGATCACCAGGGCCGGGCCATCGGCACCGCGTCGCAACAGCATCGCGATGGCCTGCAGCGTTTTTCCCAGTCCCATGTCGTCGGCGAGGCACGCGCCAGCACCCCAGTGTGCGAGTCGGCACAGCCAGCGAAAGCCTTCGATCTGATAGTCTCGCAATTCGGCGTTGAGTGTGGACGGCACTTCGGCCACGACATCGCCCGCCTCCTGGATCCGCTTCAGGCACGCCTTCCAGTGCTTGTCGGCCTTGAGCGTGCACCATTCGTCGATATCACTGAATGCCGACGCGCGGATCTGAGGGAACCGCAGCGCACCGTCTCTTCGTTCGCCGTACGCCGCGAGTGCCGCGACTCGTTGTCGAAGCTGTTCGGTCAATGCCAGAAATCGTCCGTCATCCAGCGCGACGAATCGGCCGGGACTGGCGGACACCAGATCCATCAGTTTCATCAAATCCAGTTTCAGCAATTCATCGACGACGATTTCACCGGATGCGGCAAACCAGTCTTTGTCGCGTTCAATGCGGACTCGCAGTTGCGATGCCTCTACCGAGCCTGCAATTCGCATCGACTGCCCCTGCGGCCAGTGGATGATGAGTCGACCGGCTTCGCGGAGCGGTTCGATCTGCAGCAGCATTTCGAGCGCATCGTCTGCGGCGGGGAATTCCGCCGGTGACAGTTTTCCATCGAAAACACTGGCGAGTGCAGGGCCGGCCGCAACGATTTCCTGCGCGAGTTTGATTTCACGTTTCAGATTGCGACGGGTGGAAACGGATTCGCCCAGCATCTCGGCGAAGACGTTTTCGCCGCCTTGTCCGGGAGCAAAGAACGGCCCGTTGTCGCCAAACGGCTGAACGAAGAATTCGGCTCGTAAGCCCGCGTGAAACGGCAACAGATGCAGATGCGGACGAGCTTCCGCATCGACCGCTTTGACGCGGGTATTTACTTCGTCTTTGCCGAACGTAATGTCTGACTGCACGGGCAACAGCGACGACAGTGATTTTGCCGTCGCCAGCACATCGGCTTCACCGCTTTTTGGAACATCCAGGGCGCCTTCCAGGACGCCCGCGAGTTTCATTTGCTCCTTCGTAAACGTGACGACCACCAGCCGCTGAGATCCGTCTTTAATCAGAATCAGATCGCTTTCACCGTGTGGTTGTGGATCGAGTTCCAGTCGCAATCCGGAATCCTTGCGGCGAATCACCAGCTGCGGTCGCCGGGAAGTGATTTCCAGAGGCTGAGTTCGATTGCCCGGCGTAAAGACCAGGGGATGTCCGATGAGCGCAGTCAGCGCGTCGTCAGAATCAAAGTTGTAAACGGTTTCTGTATAGCGGCGGTAGCCTGTCGAAACTTCGGACGCGACGATACAGCGACACACGGCGCGATCCTGCTCGGTCAGAAACGCAAATTCGGCTTTGGAGTGATTCCCGAAGAGCCGTCCCAGAGCGACCGGTCGTCCGCCCGTCCATGATCCGCCTGACAGCTTTTGAATGAACGGTCGTGGAGATGCGTAGCTGTGGTTTTTGCTAATGTGAACGTCGAGTTCCCAGATCATCCGTTCGTCGTACAGTGTGCCCGTGGCTGCGGATTTTGCTCGGGGCGGATTGCCGTCAACGATCTGACGCAGCGATTCCAGCTTGCGTTTCCAGAGCGATGTTTGTTGAATCCACGTCAACATTGGATAAGTGCCAAGTTGTGCATGACGCTGCCCGTGGAGAGCGTCGCTTCCGTCTCGGATCATCGCGGCCTGCGCGTCTTCACACAGCGCGGCCAGCCATTCAAAGCCGAGTGCTTCATAATTGGTTGCCGCTTTGCCCCGTGTGCCCGCGGTTGTGACGGGCTCCTGCGGAAGGAACCACTGAATGAGATGCGCGGCAATCGCCTGAACAAGTGGCACACTGTTTTTCACCTTTGCGGAAAGCGCCTTGATGAAGGCGGTTTTCATACTCGCCGATGGCGAATCTGCGTAGCCTGTTGCAGCGGTGATCAATTCCGGAATCGGTGTCAGTTGTTCCGGCCACAAGGTTCCCGCGGCGGCACACAACGACTTGAGAGTACCGCGCGATGTCGCATCGTTCTTGCGGAGGATCAGCAGGATGTGCATCAGACCAGGCAATGCTGGCAACACGACGGCCCGTTTCCCCACTTCCTTCCTGAGGCGGCTCGTCAATTCGCTGAACGCGGCTTCGGCGGGATCATGTTGCCCGGTGAGGAATTCCAGGCAGCCCCGGGCCATGAGACTGCTGGATGTTTCCGCATTCGCGACATCCCGGAGCCCGTCCAGATCGCCACAGGCCGCGAGCAGATTGACCCACCAGTCACCAATTTCTCCCGACAGTGTGTTGTGCCAATGGACATAGGCGTCAAATGCCTCAATCGCCTCTGCCGAACCCGTGCCCGTCAGAATGCTCTGCGAAACCGCTCGGACGAGAATGTCGGGCTGGAGTTCGACTGGAGTTCGTTCAAGCAGCTCAGCATTGAAGGGATTCAGCAGTCCGAGATTGCTCAGAGCAGGCGTCGCTTTGGCGAGTACCGGGATCGCTGCTGCAAATCCCGCGATGTCACCGCGATAAAACGCAATCCGAGCCCTGCGACGCGCTTCACGTGCAAAGCGGTCCTCCACATGCCCGCGCACGAGATCTCTGTCCAATTCGCTGCTCAGAGTCTCCACAGCATCGGCAATGACCTGGAAGTTGCCGTTCAGGACAGACTGCTGAACAACAAAGTCAGTGACTGGCTCTGCAATCGCCACAAATTCCATTGATGCGTTATGACTGATCACAAGATCCTGAACGCACAGTTCCTTGAGATCCGGTTTCATGAGTGCCTGCGTCAGAAAGCCACTCTTCGTCGCAGCCGCAGCCCAGTCACACGCTTTCAGGATGTGAAGCAGCGTCGCCTGGCTTACTTTCGATTCGCACAGCGCCAGCACTTGAAGCAACCGCTGCCCCAGCGGGGACAGCGCGTGAAAATCACGCGGCAGATTCCGTTCACTCATCGGGGATCCGTTGTTTCGTCCATGAGAAATGGTGATGCGTCAGCACCCGGCCGTACTTTGAATGCGGAGAATAATGTCAGGATCCCGACCGGGATACCAGGCTTTTGCCTGTCAATTGTCGTTCCATCGGCGTGATTCGAATGGAAGTGGATTGATTCCATCCACCATCGCATCTCCACGAGGAACGTCGAAGGCAGATTTGTCCGGCCTCAATTCGTTGGGGAGGACGGCACGAGGTCTGAGTGACGGCCCTTGCTCAGCGCAGCGGAAAGGCGCCCACTTTTTTTTTCCTGAACCAATGCTCGTCAATTCGCGGCCGATTCACGACAATCATGCACATCTGCCTTCTCCTTCAGGTTCTTGCCATGACTTCCAGGCTCGCTCTCAATACGTTTGATTCATTTTGTGCCGCCGACGAGGCGACTCGGCGCGAGTACTGGTTGATGAGCATGGAGCAACGCCTGGAAATCCTTGAACAATTGCGAATGCAGGCCTACCCAGATGGTCAAACTGCCCCCAGACTTCAAAGAGTTCTTGAGTCTGTTGCATACTCACCACGTTGAGTACCTGCTCGTGGGTGGGTATGCCGTTGCGGCGCATGGGTATCCGCGGTTCACGGGAGATATTGATCTCTGGATTCAGACGTCGACAGAAAACTCAGAGAGAGTGCTTCACGTCTGCCGCGAGTTTGGATTTGATGTCCCCAATCTGAGGGCGGAGCTGTTCAAAGACCCGAATCAAATGACCCGGATGGGAAATCCTCCCCTGCGCATTGAGATCCTGAATTCTGTTTCCGGACTGACGTTTGACGCCGCCTGGGAAAATCGCATCG
>Ga0163144_10019108_pt1 | contig 13806 bp, 6 predicted proteins | sample OliLak19BULKMAT1_FD_123175 | JGI IMG/M metagenome (GOLD analysis project Ga0163144, IMG submission 123175) | Freshwater microbial mat bacterial communities from Lake Vanda, McMurdo Dry Valleys, Antarctica - Oligotrophic Lake LV.19.BULKMAT1 | ecosystem: Environmental > Aquatic > Freshwater > Lake... | reverse complement strand
TTGTGGCCGCCACCGCGAACATGTAGGAATTTAGCCGGTGTGGAAATGCTCGAAATTTGATGCTGCGGATGGTTCGTGCTCGACGAGAAGAGCATCAACCCAGACACTTTGACAAGGCCCATTTGACTTGCGCAGAGTGCCGTTGAGGGGTCACAACCAGTCAGGAATAAAACGGGTTAAAAACGATGTTTGGAAGAAAACGGAGAAGAAAATGGCAGCATTCCCAAACCGGCTGAAATCCAGCACTTTCGTCCCGGCGGTCACACCAGTCATGAAAGCTGCGTATCACCTAGCTATTGCGCATGCGCGCACCGTCTATTCGCTAAGCGGTGTCAGCGAATATTGCTAACGACGAAATCTTGCCATCGGCCAGACGGCAAGAGATTGAACAAACCCAGGAGGTGAAAATGGAATTTATTGCTATGGCGTTTCTTGAGTTTTTTGGAGATTTATTTTCGAAAACTGTTGCGAGGGTTTCCATTGGCACAGCGGTTTTCTTCCTGCCGTTTCTACTCATCGCGATCTGGCTCTGGACCTCTGACTCGAACCTATGGATTTTTGTAAGCGCAATTGCAAGCAAGATTGTGGCGGTTATCGTTCTGCTCTTGGGCGCCTTTATGGCCCTCAACATGCTTTGGGTACTTGCCGAGGGTAATAGTGCGAGGCACTATTTTGGTGATGTTGAGTGAACAGAATTTGCAGCGCTGTCCGATTGCTGTGCAGCGTGGTGTCGTGATCGTGAAGAACTCGTTGAACCGTTACGCATTCAGCGCGAAGCGCTCGTAAAACATGCGAAATCGGTCAACTCACGATAACAGCGCATGCAGCGCATTCAGCAAATACGAAAAAGAAAGAATGAATATGACAAACATGATGACGAGCAAAAACTTTATGACGCGTGAGCGTGTGACGATACCGAAGCGACGCATCGTCGTGAGCAAGCAGGTGCAGGCGTATCTTGAAGTGTCTCGCGCTGAAAATACCATTCGCGCTTATGTCGCCGATGTCAGATCGTTTCTGGCTTGGGGCGGCAGAATTCCGTCGTCGCCGGAGCGGGTGGCTGAGTATCTGGCGTGTGAAGCAGAGAAGTTGTCGTTCTCGACGTTGCGGCGTCGGCTGTCGGCGATCTCACTCGCGCACCGTGAATTGGGCTATCCGAGTCCGAGCCAGTTTGAAGTGGTGAAGGGGACGTTGCGCGGGATCAGGCGGTCGAAACCGTCTCGGCAGAATACAAAGAGAGCGTTTATGGCTGAGCATGTGTTGGCGGCGACGAAAGAGCTTACCGGCGTTGCTGGAGCACGCGACAAGGCGCTATTGATGATTGGTTTTGCAGGTGCATTCAGGCGGTCTGAATTGGTCGCGCTGAATGTTGAAGACTTTGGTATGCGCGATGGCGAGTTGGTGGTCAAGGTGCGGTCGAGCAAGACGGATCAGATGGCAGTTGGGCGGGAGGTGGTGATTCCGCCAGGAAGGGGTAAACGCTGTCCGATCAAAGCACTATTGGCGTGGCTAAAGATTTCAGGGATCACTAGCGGTGCTGTGCTTCGACGCGTAAACAGGAATGGCGTTGTGCTTGACGGACGACTGAGCGGCGGAGTTGTTGGTAGCGTCGTGAAGTTTCACGCGAGCGAGATCGGGCTCGATCCGACTGGCTTTGGCGGACACAGTCTGCGCGTCGGATATGTGACGACGGCGGCATTGAAGGGTATGCCGATTTGGGCAATACGGAGGCAAACGGATCATCGGTCTGACATGATGTTGGAGGCGTACGTCCGTCCGAATGGAGCTTTACCAAACATCAGAGTGCTTTAGCTGGTGTTCGCACTAAGACACTTCAAGCATGTCGTTCCATCGTCGCTGGCACCACCGCCGTAGTGAATGACACCCGTTTGCTTGCCGACCAAAATTACGCGGCTGCCGCGAAGTACCAAGACCGCGACGTGGAACTTCCAAGGTGGTATATGTACCAGCAAAGCTCTGATGGTCCCGCATAAATGTGGCAATTGCCCGGCTTCGTGCTGTGGCAGATAGGCGGCACATACTTGACTTCATTGCCAGTGCGCCAGAGGCGAAGCGAAGCGCTTCACTCCGAGAGGCCGGCGGCTAAATGTCCGCAATCAATCGCCGTAGCCAATTCATTTTCAGCGCCCGCCAACTCACACGGCCAAGTCCGTTGCGTTAACTACTCAACCCCAAGCGCCTTGAAAACAGCATCCACCGGGTCAGAATAAAAACTGGTCTGGAACTTCGCAAACAGTTCGCCCGGTACCGACGGGATGTCGGTCACGCTCGACATGGGCAACAGTATTCGTTTCGCGCCGGCATCAAACGCGACCTGCATGCTCTCAGCAAGGTTGCGGACCTGCACAATTGTGCCGCCCAAGCTCATATCACCGAGCACCGCCAGTTGCGACTGAACAGGCTTGGTCAAGGCAGCCGAGCATAGGGCGATAAAGCTTGCCAAGGTGAGTACCTGAGGCGCGCCGGTATTCTGCAACTCCACCAAGTGCGTATGAAAATCACGCTCACCAGGTTTGATTGATGCGCTCACACGCGAGGAATTCGCCTTGAAGTAGTCGAACGCGACTCTCACCGCCTCGCGCGGAGCCACGCCCGAAACACTCACCTTGCCGCCGCCCGGAATTGACTGAATCTCCAAACGATAGATTCCCGGCATTTCCGACGAGCCCATGCTGATGGTGTGTAGAGTACCGGCTTGCAGGCGGCCTTCTGGCACCAATGCGCCACTCGACTGTTCTGGCACGGTCACGAATCGTTCGACACTATCCTCAAGATCGATGTAGCTGAAATGCACGTCGTAGAACTCCATGCCGCCAATTTTCTTGAGTTGCTCCTTTACCCGGCGGCGTGTCTCCAGCGCGTACTCCAGGCACTTCCGAACCGTTTCTTTGGCGTGTTCGCCGTTGGGGCTAACCAATTTGAGCAACCCTGATGTGGTGCGCCGCACGGCGATGGTGTCTCGCTGGTTCAGGTTGTTACCGAGCTTGAACCATTTATCGATCGAATCGGCGAAGCTGTACTTGCGCATCTCGCGCAGGTATTCGGCGAGGTAGTCAACGATCATGCCGTATTGATTAGTAAAGAACTCAGGCCGCATCTTGGGAATTTCCCAACCCGGTACGTAGGCGTGAAAACGGTCAAAAAATGCAGAATCGATCATTGCCTCGGGGAAAGGTGCGAGCAGGTGCGATGTCTTGACGAGCGACTCCACGCTCTGATTAATGTTGCCGATAAACACCATCGCAGCGCTGGCGTTGATCGACTCCCGACCGCGGCTGAACGACCCTGACGCCATATAGTCTTTCATAATCTGCACGCCGTCGTGGTCCTTGAAATTGATGCCAGCCACCTCGTCAAACGCAACCACATCCCACAGCCCGACCAATCCGACCTTGCGCGCAGCCATGTTGTAGAAAAGGTTGGCCACCGTCGTTTGCCCACCCGATACCAGAATGCTGTTCGGGCTGATTTCCTTGTAGATGTGGCTCTTGCCAGTACCGCGCGGACCCAGCTCGCAGAAGTTGTAGTTGTTCTCCACCAGTGGCACCATGCGCGCGAGCAAATGCCACTTGACCCGTTCCTTAAAATGGCTGGGCTCCATGCCGGTCGAGCGGATCAGCGCATCAATCCACTGTTCATCGGTGAACGCCCTGCGTGCGTCGAACAACGCCTGCATATCCATATTTGGCATCTGGATAGGCTTGAGTTCCGTGACCGCAAATGGCGAACCGCGTTGGTCTTCCTCGAATTGGTATTTCAGCGTCACGATGCACCAAATGCCGCCCACCAGCAGCTTCTCGAATTGGCGTACATAAGTGTCGGAAATTTCCGCGTTCTTTACCCCCAGATTCGACAGCAGGGCTTCGTACACGTCGCGTTTTTCATTGAGCTTGACGGTTATCTTGTCGATTACCTTGTACGTGCCGCTCTCGCGCACCTTCGATTTGACCTTCTCCGCCTCGTCCGGGCGCACATAGTTTTCCGCCAGAATGCGTTTGACGTTTTGCAGCCCACTCTCAATGACCGCGTCGTCATTGCTCGCGCAGTACATGCCCAGCAGATATTCCAGCACATAGACCGGGACGTTTGCACCCTCCTTAATCAGCTTGGTCAAGTCCTTGCGGACCACCTTGCCGGTGAAGTGGGTATTGAGCAGATCATCGAGGCTGGTGTCAGCCAGCGTCTCAGTCGGAATGTCGGAAGTTGTCGGTGTTTGCGTCATCACTATTCTCAGAAATCGTTGCCAAAGGCCATGTCTACCTTGATGGGTAGACGCAGCACTTCCACCTTGGTCACGGCGTCGCGCATCACCAAGTCATAGCGCTTGTGTGGGTCATGCGTGCCAGCCTGCATCGTCAGGAAGATAGAGCGTTTCCGCTCGTCCAGCAATTGAGAAGCGCTGTCGAACGTCAGAGATTGCTCATCACTGATGGGCGTGTCACCATCGCGCAGCGACACCGCAACCGACCGGGCCAATACGCGCTCGGCCACCGCATCAGTTTGAATGAACTCGAAACGTTGCGTGTGGGTCACCACCTTGTTTGTACCGCCAAGCAAGCTGATGCTGACATACCGCGTCTTGGCGTGATCGGCCTCGCTCTCGCGCACCGTGATGACTGGCACTACGATCTCCTGCGGCATTGCGCTGCCGTGCACGAAGCGCGCGCCCCCGGCAAAGTGGAACCGGCTCGCTCCCTTCGGTACCCAGAAGTCCATGCTTCCCTCGGCGGTTGTGCCGGCTGTCTTTGCCGTGTTGCCGGACCATGCTTTTGAGCTTGCCCCAAGGCCACGACCGATCAAGTAGCGTTTTTTCGCTTTGATGGTTCCCTCGGGTTTCTCGTCCAAGGTTGATTTGTCAGATTCGTCGAGCGCCGATTCCTGGTACATGAATCCGTGATCCGCCGTCACCAGCACGGTCGAGCCATTGAGACCATTGATGATGAAGCCCAGCACCTGCGATAGCTCCTGCACGGTTCGAGCAGCGGCTTCAAAGGTTTTGGTTTCCGATGCCTGCTTATCGCCAGTCATGTCAATGCGATCATGGTAAATGTAGATAAGCCGGTGTTCACGCACTAACTCCCGGCCCTTTTCCTTGCCCAAGGCCATCAGGTCTTCAGCCTTGATGGCAATGCCGCCAAAGGGCTTGAGGTGCGCGCTGCGTTGATCTAGCGTAGCGACAAGATGCCCGTCCGCCAGCACATCGAGATTCGCGGATTCCTTGTAGGCAAGCGTTTGGTGTGGCAACAGCGCCGCCATGCCTAATGCGGTGTAGCTGGGCAGCACGCCGAGCATACTGTCGAGGGACGCCTTGAAGCGACTCTTGCTGTTCGTCTGTTGCACCAGTTCGTGCGCGACCTCGAAGCGCAAAGCATCAGAAATCACGACGAACACGCGCTTGGCACCACCTTCGTAAAGTGGCAGCACCTTGTCGTCAAAAAATGCCGGTTGCGGACTGACACCGGGAAGGCACCAACTACTCAACAGTCCTTCGTGGCCTTCGATAACCTTTGACCATGCCGTACTCAGTTGCGGGATAAACCAGCCCGAATACACGCTTTCAATGGTCTCGCGCAACCCATGTAGTACCGCCCAGCCGGTAGGTTCAACTGAATCGGCTGCCGTGTGAAAGTGCCGGTATAGCTGATCGAAGCGAAATAGCTCGTCGCGGTATTGCGCGAAGGCGACGCTCGCATCGGCAAAGCTGAAACCCGCCGCATGTTTTGCCTTCAGGCTAAAGAAGTCGGTTGCCGCTGTCAGTGCGTCGTAACACGCGGCCAGCGCGCGGGTACGCTCATTGGCGCTCGCGAGCAATGAGTTTGCCCAATGCCCATCACGACGCCGGGCCATGAGCGCACGCACCACATCCATGTTCGCGCCCGCACCGGCAACGATTCGCTGCTTGAGGTCCTGCACAATCCGCAGTTCAACTTCCTCAAACGTCATGCATTCAACCAGCTGTTCCGCCGACTTGGTTGCCAACAGGTTTGCAAGTTCCAACTCATTGGCAACGGCCTGGGCCAATGCGTTGTAGCTACCGAAGTGAGCGAGGTCAGACCGCCAGCGCGCTGCAAAGACTGATGCATTCGCAGCGAGCGTCCGGTCAGGCAGTACAAAGTGCGCGAGCTGGCTCGGCGGATCACCTTCCAGCCCCCGGCAAAAGTCAGTCACGAGAATACGCACCAGCAGATCCCGGAGCGTGGTACCTGGATCGTTGTAGCCAAGCTGCGTGCGCACCAGCGACCAAAACGCAGGCGCAAGGTCATTCGCCAAAATTTCTTGCCAGGCTTTCGGTTGAAGTGACAGATCAGCTTCGCCGTCGACAACAAGCGCGGCATAGAGGCGCTGAAGTATCGCGAACAGCTCGGGTTGATCCGCGCGCGCCAGCACGGCGAGCATCTTGCGGTCCAGATCATCGGCATTGTCGCCAGAAAGTACTAGGCGCTTCAGGCGTTCTACCCGCTCCTTTGCCCGCAGGAACTTGGCGCGCTCTTTCAAATGGCCCCGCAGCGCCTGTGAGGCCAGACCCAGGTCTTCAAGCAGGATCGACGTCGCGTCACTACGAAATGACTTGCTTCGAAGTCGCAGATCCAGCAGCCAGTCGCGGCTTGGTTCCGGTTCTGGTTTGTTACTGTATAGCAGCCAGCGTTTGCCCAGGCCGCGTTCGACGCCTAACTTGATATGCAAGGCGGGCGTTTGATCCACGCGAATCAGCTCGACACCGTCGAGGACCAAGGTCTCGACATCGATACAAAACTCTGACTCCACGTCATGCCAAAACACCACGGGATGGCTGGCAAACAGTGAAGTCAGGCTGTCAATTAGGCGTTGCTGACTCATACGGCAGATTTCCTGGCAACTGATGACACTATGCAATGCATAAACAGGACAACTTTCCTGCATAGCGCAACCGATAGAATTGCCAATATGTTTAGACCAGTCTCCGTTTGACGGACCGCGTAGCGTTGCTGGGCTAGGTGGATGCGCTGCGTTGACTCTGTAAGCCAAGTACCATTGTGATCGGACGAATCAAGTAAATTTTCAATCATGAATGAAATTCTTTCATGCCAACGGGGATGTCGGCTATCTCAGCTTTTATTCGTTTGGCCAATTCACCCAAACCAACAGCTTTTAAAGCTGTCGCGTCGCGCGGCCACAGGTCACCGGGTGCCCCCGGATTAAGCGCATACAAGTATGGCGACTCATCGCCCTTGTCAGTCAGCGCGAACAGTCGATGTTCTGCGCGCGTTATGGCAACGTAGAAAAGCCGTCGCTCTTCGTCCAGTACAGCCTTTGGCGTCACACCGAAGGGATGAAAAAGCAAGGTGTCGGGATGGACCTTGGGAAATTGGCGTTGCGTGGCATCCAGAATGAATACGGTGTGTGCTTCCTGCCCCTTGGACCCGTGCGCAGTCAGTGCGGAAATATGGGGCTCCAAGCCTTCAACAGGCATGTTTAACGTCTTTGCCAACGCTTGGACCAACATCCTGCGGAACTCAGCAAGTTCGACACCGTACACCTTACCTGTTCTGGCCAACAACATCACTCGCTCAGGTGGTGACGCCAACCAATTCAAGCCTTGAATTTTCTGGACACACAACTTAAGCGCTTGTGCCAATTTCAGCATTGATGGCGGTGGTCCTCGTCCCACTTTTCTGGCAGGCAAGTACATTGCGTCGGCATCACGATCTTGTTTGAAAGCGTCCCCTTCGCGAAATCCAATCCAAACGTCCTCTGTGTTCAACACTTCGATCACTCCAGACGAAGTTCTGCTTTGCTTGGCGGGCATGCCCCTACCAGCCATCAACCGGTTGCCGGCGTTAACTACCAGCGAATCGCTTCTGTAATTCGTTGCTACGCCAACGGAACTGGATTCTGGGAAATAGCTAGCGAATTCATTAAAGAACCGCAGGTCGGCACCAGCAAAAGTGTTGATCGCCTGCCAGTTATCTCCCACCGCAATCAATCTGATGCGCGGGTTTACTTCCAATATCGCTTCAAGCATACGGAAGTAAAGCTCCGAAAAATCTTGATACTCGTCCAACATGACCCAGCGCAACTCACTTAATGCAAGCATCTTGCCGTCACCAAGATGGATCTTCAGGCCTGCGCCATGCTCCTTCACCTCTTGCGTGGCTTGCGCGAGCAGGTCATCAAAGTCCATTGCCGACTCTTCCGCCAACATGGCCTCATATTCACGATAGGCCCTCAGTGCCAAGGTATGGAAGAGGCGCGCTCTTGGCTCCGGACCTGGGCTTGACGAAATCATATGGAAAACCTGATCTGCCGACCAACCTCGTTTCTTTGAGCGTTGAATAAACTGCAAAAAGAGCTCTGCCATTCTGGAAATAGCAAAGTCTTTCTCAAAGACGCGTTTGACGATTTCTTCTTGAGGGAGCCTTTGACACTTGATCCCTCGGGATTCCAATACACTCCTCAAGTGATGCTCAAATGCCTCTCGCCCAGAGAAAAGCAATGCCGCGTGCGTCTCCAGCAACTCCATCGAATGGCCGAGCCAAAAGGCACGCTTAGCCGTAATCTGACTCCGGTATGACTGGGTCGTCGTCGCCCAATGCGCAGGAACCTCTGCGCGTGGGTTGTCTGGATCAATGGCCCAATGCTCCAGAACGTAGTCATAGCCCCCTTGATTAATTGAAAAATCAGGCTTGTAAACCGAACCGCCCAGGAAATCGGCCTTCCATGCCCATGGCTTTTCATATCGGTAGTCAAGTCCATGCTCAAACAAGAAATCCGCAATTATTTTTTCACCGCTCGATTTCACTCGCTCACCCTTGAGCGAGACCTGTTCTAACGAACGCCGGAAAATAAAATATTCGTCCCGAGACAGGTCCCGACCAAGCCCTTCAACTTGCACCAACTCCTGCCGGAAGAACTCGACCATCGATTCCCTAAAAGCAGGATTCAAAATCCTATGAATCATCCGCTGCACAAACTGACTTTGTTCGCGATCAGATGGCTCACCACCCTCATCAAAAAGCAACTTCTTGCGTGGCTTCACAATTTGATGGGCTAGGCTGTGAAACGTCCTAGCATTTCGGTAGTCCTTGACATGTCCGCCGGCCTCCAACTTCTTCTTTACCGTTAAGGCTGCTGCCTTATTGAATGCAAGAATTAAGACCTGGTCAGGGTACAGGCCCTCGTCCTGAATGCTCAATGCAGCCTTTGCACATAAAGTGCCGGTTTTGCCAGACCCTGCCCTCGCAGTTATCAGCAGTCTGCTTTCCGGGCGTCCAATGGCCCGAACCTGTTCGTCATCCAGATTGGCGCCCATTGCTGACAGTGCATTTCGAACCCTTGGCAACTTTAATGAAACATAGTCATCAACTGGGAAATCAATATGCCTTGGAAATTCGCGGTACAGCAGATCAAGTTCACGCAGTGTCGCCGAGCGATAAGCTGATATGAACTTACGGCGGTACTTGCACTCTTCAACTAATGCATCAAACTCAGATTGCGCCATCCAGTCCCTACATTGCACTTCATAGCGGCGCACTGCTTCGCCGTATTCGCCGCGGTCGAGCAGTTCGGTAATTTGCTGTACTGACTGTTCCCGAGCGAATGCAAGCGCATTTGCCGCCTTTGCCGCCATTTCCGCTTCCCGGGCTGCCGCAGCTCTAATTGCGTCACTCCTAGCGGCCTCAAACTCAGCCTTGTCCCATAGGTCCGCCCAGTTGTCTTCGTACACTTGGGTCGCCAGCGCAATATTCCCGGATTTCAACAGCGCAAGTATTTCGGCCTTAGCTTGGCTAAGCATCCGTATCCGGGATACGGTTTCTGGTGGGATCAAAGTTTCCAGAGGAATGCCGGAGAAGGTCCCATAGGGGAATACAGCCTTACAAGTACCATCGCCATCAATATCAACCAATATCCCGACATCTGAATCGACGGGAAAACTCCCATGGAGCACATGGTCCCCGACTTTCATCGAGACATTCCACTTTGTGCATTAACATTGCGCTTCATCATGACAATGATATTTTCCAGTCTGCGAAGCAAGTCATCGTAAGTCATGATGTCAATCATGTTGGCGTACTTTCGCCGGATGATCTCGAAATCAAAGCGCTGCTCAGCAGTGAAATCCTTATCGCGCCCGAGCAAAATCATTGCTTTCGGGTTAGTGATCTTCAACTCGATTTTGTCGGGAAGTTCGCTTTTATGCTTTTTATAGATTTCCCGCTCTCCAGCCTGTCCCCACTTGTTCAAATGAAAAAGGTATTTCTCCGCCTGCATTACTGAGCCAGCGAGTTCCGTTCGCAGCGTATGGTTGCCGCGATATTTGTTGTGTGACAGCAGGGCGTTGTTGAAGGGCTTCTTGACTTCAATGAGATCAATGTTTCCATTGGCATCTACCAGCATCAAGTCAATGTAGCGAGCGGTTACTTTCGCGGGCTTGGAGTAAAAATCCTTGATGTGGACATTTTCGAGGACGGCGATGTACCTCGGGAAGACAAATAGCAGCAGCGCCAGAATTTTCTTTTGCCAAACTTTCTCCTCCCAGCTGTCAGCATCATTGAGCATGCCAATCAGTTCACTTTGAACAAATTCAAACTTCTGTATTTCGAACTCTTCGAGGATACTTTCTCTGGCCTGGGCAACAAATCGCTTCTTTTTCTCAAGATGCTTGATTAGTTGGCTCTCCGGGTCAGACATTGTCCCAAAGTAATCCTTGAGAACACGCGAAATACGGGCCCCCGCGTAGTAAGACAACTCCGTGGATGTTGGAAAGGTTCGAATGAGCTGCTCATAGTCAACCAGAGGAATGGCTCCGGCCCGAGTGCCGCCAACAACGATTTCTTCATCGATCAGTGCATCGATTCTTCGAAATATGGAAATCTCCCGTTCGGCAATAAATGTCTTGGGGTCGATTCGCATGGTCGTTTCAAGCAAAACGTCATGCTTCAATCGAAGGATAGACCTGCTTACTCTGTAGTAGTCACCGTCGGATGTCGCCAATTTGAAAACACGATTGGCATCGTCATCATCGGCCTTCCCGCTTACCGAAACGAGATCGACAGCAGTAAAGGTGAACGTTCGCCGCAGGCTAACCTCACCGGCTTGTTCGAGATTGTCGTCAAGCCAACGAACAGTTTTTCCCACATCTGGCGAGTAAGTCAGCAACAAGTCATCAGCCTGCTTCGAAAACGTGATCATAGACAAACATCGTCCTTATGTAGCCGTGCTCTGCGTGAGATCACTGGTCACAAACAAACTAGTCATCACTCACCCCGCCGGTGACCGTTTTCACCTCCGCGAGCAAATCCCCAAACTTCCCGTAATTCACCTTCACCCCATCATCCAGATCCAGGGTGATGCGCAAGTCGGCGTAGTGGCGCAGTTGTTCGTCGTATGCCAGTAGCTCTACGTGCTTTTTCTTGAGCTTTTCGATCTCTTTGCTCAGCTTGTTGCGCCCGGCGGTGCTGCTGGCGGCCTCTAGGTCTTTTTGCAGCATGGCCATGCGGGCTTGCAGCTTGCCGGTGAGGGGCACGACGTATTCGGCGCGCAGGCGGGCGAGTGTGCCCTCGGTGTAGCGGTGCAGATAGACCAGGGCCTGGAAGGCACCTTGTTTGCCGCTGGAGAAGAGCCAGTAGATCGGGCGCTTTTTGTAGGTTTGCAGGTGGTCTTTGAAGAACTTGTCGGCCAGGTAGCGGCGGATGGTCTCGTCTGGAGTTTCACTCGCCCCACCGGTCGATTTCTTGCCCAGGCTTTCGGCCAGCCAGGCCATGTTTTCTTCCAGGGTGTCTGCACCCCAGACGGCCAGCAGGAATTCGCGCACGCGGTTGGCGGCATCGTCGGTGAACCAGAGTTCGTCGGTAAGCGGCACGATGCCATCGACATCGGCGGGGAAGGTGGCGTAGCGGCTGGCATCAAAGCCGACGTTGCCGGCGTGGGCGTAGATCAGACCGGGCTCGTCCAGGCTGTAGCGGCCCATCATGCAGCCGATGGCGTAGGAGATCAGGCGCTGGCAGTCTTTTTCGCGGTCGGCGCGGGCCAGGGTGATTTGGTCTTCGGGGACTTCGGGGGAGAGTTCATCGTGTAGACCGTAAGCGTCGATGAATGTCCGGTTGTTTTCCTCTTCTAAGCGTTTAGTTTCCCGACGCAATTTTTCATTGCTAAAGGCCATGTCGCTCCATGCGGCATCTAAACACGATCCAACCTTCAACCATTCCAGTGATGAAAAATCCCAAGATGTTTCTGAACTATCCCAGTCAAATTTTGAAAGTCCGACCAGTTTGTCGATTGTAGATTTGATCTCTTTGGCCGAACCGTAAATGTTTTTATGAATGGGCAGAGCAAGAATATTCTCTACTTGAAAGTTAACTGTTGGATTGGCGGCATTCAGCACCTCCTTTCCGACCTTGGAGCACATAAGTCCAAGAATAATTGAAAAATCGGCTGCATTTGTAGGGAATGCACTTGAACCAGCCACATCCCACAAAAACCCCTCAGGACAGAATCGAGCAGCAAAAAAAGAGGAGCTAATAAATGTCCACGTTACGCATGGCTTCAGGTAGTAGCTAACGTTTTGAGTTCGTGCACGAGTTAAATCACGCCCTTCATTTGACCAGTTCAATACGAAATCGTTATTTCCGTACCATTTCCTTAGGTCACCTCCCTTGTTGTATGGAATCCAGTAGCTCGTCCTCGGATCAACTTGAGAAATATCCCCTTTGTTTAGTGCCAATTTAGCGACACACACCTCATGCCACGCCCTAAGATATATGTTGTTATTACCTGTAATCATCCCCTGCAAAGAATGGGCAATTGAGCTAAGTAATGCTGACTGGTCATATATGGATCTGAAATTCTTGCTAACCCAATATGCGATGGGACTTCCAGGAATCTTCTTGAAATCATCCGGTTTCGCTGTTATCAACCGTTTGTTTTGAACTGGGAACTTGACCGGGTTTCCGACTTCGGTCAAATCATCGTTGTCGCAGTATGAAAACCCAGCCACATAGTTTTTAACGTGATTATTTAGCAGAACGGTCGCCGCCGTGCCAAAGGCAATTCCCATCACGCCATTGCTCATGTGGACCATACAAGACAGGGTACGCTGTTGCAACAACTGCTCCCGCATGGATTCATAAGACGACAAAAACATCCAACTTTGCATCGTCACCATGCTATTGAATCCGGACGGCTTGCACCAGCCAAATCCACGCTCCATGAACATGGCAAACAAGTCCGATTTGCTGTCGGGGAAAGTTGCCTTCGCATATTCCTTTAGCCCCGAGTTCATGCCCTTATTTCCCATATACGGCGGATTCGCCACCACCGCATCAAACTGCATCCCCAACATCAGCGCCTGCTGCACCAAGGGCAGCACATCCCGCGCGGCGGCCTGGGCGTAGAGGTCGCCGGTTTGCATGGCTTGCTGCACTATTAATAGCAGCTTGCGCAGATTCGACGTGGGATGGAGGCCTATTTGTATCAGAGAACCGAAGGTCTTGGCGTGTTCAAAGGTGTCGATCAGCCAGCGCAGCTGGGCCACCTCGACACGCTCCGTGCCACCGGCATTGATGGCCTGGGCGAGCGCGGCGGCATCCAGGCCTTTGCTCTCTTGCAGGCTCAGCACATTGAGCTTGGGTGGTTCGTTAAACAAACGGCGGTCATCGGCGCGGGCTTTCATCAGCAGGGCAAAGCCCGCCATCTGCGCGGCGCGGTCGTCAATGTCCAGGCCGTAGAGGTTTTTCTCCAGAATCAGGCGCGGTATGGCGCGGGCCTGGTAGCCGCGCTCCAGGTAGATGGCCTTGAGCACGTCATAAG
>Ga0163144_10019107_pt1 | contig 13806 bp, 16 predicted proteins | sample OliLak19BULKMAT1_FD_123175 | JGI IMG/M metagenome (GOLD analysis project Ga0163144, IMG submission 123175) | Freshwater microbial mat bacterial communities from Lake Vanda, McMurdo Dry Valleys, Antarctica - Oligotrophic Lake LV.19.BULKMAT1 | ecosystem: Environmental > Aquatic > Freshwater >... | reverse complement strand
CATTTGCATGAGCTAAGGCATTAGCTGATGAAGATGATGTTAAAGTAACTAAAGAACCAGTTAAAGAATTAGTTGTAGTTAGTGGTGTAAGTAATAAATCACCAATAACTCGTGAAGCATTTGCTTGAGCCAATGCATTTGCTGACATGTTACTTGAAATCGCAACTAAAGAACCAGTTAAAGAATTAGTTGTAGTTAGTGGTGTAAGTAATAAATCACCAATAACTCGTGAAGCATTTGCTTGAGCCAATGCATTAGCTGACATATTAGCTGAAACAGTGACTAGATTACCACTTGTTGCTACCATTAAACTATAGAAATCATCCACACCGCCACTATACGGAACCGAAGTTGAATATGGTTTAAATAGTGTCCAATTAATCTGATAGCCAGATGGTGCATCTGGTACATCTGAAAGTATTACATTAAAACCACTAATTGAACGAGTTGTTATACTTTGGACATATAATACAGAAGAACTTGTTGGAACAACAAGTGATACAATTGGGAACGCATCACTTACTGCGTTTAATATCTTATGTGTTACTTGATAAACATATTGAGTATTTGTACAATTAAGTGTACCACCTTCCATCATTAAACTAATTTTTGATTCAATATATGCGGTATTAGTACTACCACTTGTCCCTAATGAAATAATAAAGTTATTTCCAGAGAGTTGTTGGACTTGTATACCATTTTGGCCAGAAATGCCAATATTGACTGCTTGAAGATGTGCTAATGTGAATTGATTAGCCGCACTTAATGTAGCAGCAGATGTTGAATTAGTTAGTGCTGAAAGTTGACTATTAGTTACATAATTAAAAGGGGCTTGGGTTCCATCAAGCCATTGGACCATATTTCCAGTTAACCCTGTGGCTGATGGTGCTGGAGCAATACCAAGAAAGGTACTAGAAGCACCCTTAACATAAGGTAATGTATATGCATTACCAGAAGAACTACCGGTATTTGACCCGACAGTTATTACACCAAAAACTTCAAGATCGCCAAAAACTTTATCAGTCATATTAAAGCCCTATTTTTTGTTTTGTTACGAATGCAAGAGCATGAAGTTTTGATTTTTCTTCATCAGGTAATGAATCATATATACTCGGAACGTTGGCTTTATCAATGCTGACGTTCAATAAAGGAATATGTATGTCTAAAAGCTTATTTAGATAACCTGGGTTATTAGCACCATAAACTTCTCTTACAGCACTAGGAAAAGCTTGGGAAATTTTTATAAATGTTTTTGGGTCAATTGTTGTACCATCACCAAAATCAATGTTTTTAGTTGATTGGATAGAATTACCTAATTCTTTTGCAATGATATACATAACAAAAATCTGTACATGTTTGTACTTTATTTTGGCTTCAGGTTTAATAATATCAACATCAATGCTTCTAGTATCCAACTCATAAAGTTGATCTATATATCCTTCAAACATTGACCAGTGAATATCAGCATGCTTCATTATGATAAAATCCTACACTTATTTATAACTGTTTCCAATATTATAACAATGTGTTAATTCTAAAAACGAAAAATCACATGAATTTATTAATTCATGTGACTAAATAACTTATAGGTGTTATTTATTTAATTAATTGCAACAATTTGTGAGTTCATAAATGCACTAATATCTCGCCCACCAGCATATGAAATACCAGACTGGATGCTTTCTTTAACCTCAATAAGAAAATCTTCCATACCACCTTTATAATCCATTATTACTTTCCGCCCTTCAATATGACTCTTTTTACCATTTTTTGCATGTTCCGAAGCATTTCCGAAATAGACTGCTTTTTTATGACCTTCAATTTCAATAATTTGTGTGCCACTTTCATCAAATCCACTAAACAACGAACCAATCATTACCATTGTTGCCCCACATGCGAGAGCTTTACACACATCACCAATTTCACGAACACCACCATCAGCAATAACTGGCTTTGATGCATGACTAGCACATTCTAATAAGCATGAAATAGTTGGTCGTGTGTGTCCCGTACAAATACGAGTTGTGCATGCTAGTCCTGGACCTATAAATATCTTTGTACAATCTGCTCCCCATGATTCTACAGCACAAACAGCAGAACCAGATGCTATATTTCCAACAATAAGAAAACTATCAGGTAAAGTATCTTTTATAAACTTTACCATTCTTTCAACTTTTGGTGCCCAAGCATGTGCGACATCAACGGTTATTGCAAATGGTTTTAAATTAGATTCTTTTATGTCTTTTATTTGTTTATACGACTCATCATTTACTCCAACACTTATGGATGAAAATAAATTCTGGCTGTGCATTTTATCTATAAATTTAATCTGATCCATATCAAATCGATGCATTACATAGAAAATATTTTTCCTTGCTAAAAATTCACATGTATCTTCGTTAATAACAGCAGGCATATTGGCTGGACATACAGGTAAGTCAAATACCTTTCCTCCTATTACTGTAGAGGTACTACATTCACGTCTACTTTCAACTACGCACTTGTTAGGAATAAGATAGACATCAGAGTAGTTATATTCTCTAGTTATATTTTGCATTTTCACATCCTTCTTAATCTATTATAAGAAGGGTTAATTATTTTACAATAGACTAATAATTCAATAATGGTATCACATACTAGTAAACCAGCAAGAAAAGTCCCAATTATAAGTAAAATTTAGATTTTCCGACTCTTTTAAATTTGACCGCAATATTTCAAACTCTTTTGGATCAAGAGGACAACAACGAATGGAAAACAAATCTTCTGATGATGGTCTGTCTGCTTGTTCTTTATAAACTCCTGTTTGGTCAAAAACAACAACGGGCATATTTACCTTCATGAAGTTTATAATTTCATCTAGAGTATTGAATGTTTTTGTTTCCATATGATTAACCTTTCGTGGGTCGTTAATCGCTGCAAACACAGGAACATTTGCAACTACAAAGTTACATCCAAGTTCCTTAAGTTCTTTCTTACCCAAAGCTTTTATTGTCATGAAATCATTTTCCTTTAATGGTTTATTTTTTTAATTCGCCAGCATCTATTGTTATGACTAATTTTAAAATTATTCTGTTTACAAAATGTTAATACTGCCTCTCTGACCGTGTTACGTTTATCAAATCTGCGATTTCGCCAAGTCCAATCATCACCTACAAGAACAGCAGATGGAAATAATCTTGATGCGGTTTGTAAATCAGCCAATACATCTTCAAATTCATGGCTCGCATCAACAAATATTATATCAGGTTTTATATCATTTTCAAAAAGATATGTCATTCCAGCAATCGTATTCATCTTTACGGGTGTTATTCTATTTTTATAATTCCAGCAATTAACAATAAATGTTTTATAAAGAATCGGAAGTTTATTCTGTAAGCCTTTTCTAGCTTTATGCTCAATAGATCCTTCCCAATGGTCTACCGAATAAACATGTGCTGAACTATTATCACAAAACCACCTAGTGCTACTTCCAAGCCACGCTCCAAGTTCTATAATGACCTTAACATTTACTATAAGAGGCTTTAAAAACTCCTTATTGTTGTTACTGAACCAACCATGTATATCATGAGGAACATCTGGCTTTGTTTCTGGAAATGTGAGCATCAATCTATTATATCACATACAACGAGTCACGACAGACTACTCATGGACGATTCCGAGCCAGAATATGAACTTATGGAACTTGATGATGAACTTTCAGAAGAACTTGAACTGCTATTTGAACTACTACTTGATGAGTTACTTGAGTTTGAACTTAAACTGTTACTTGAAATGCTACTTGACGAGTTACTTGACGTTGAATAAAGTGGTCCCATTGTTTCCGAGTCACTTAATGAGCTGCTAGAAGATTCTGTATATGGTCCACATGCTGTCCATGCTTTTGTAACATCAGCAAAGGTATTAATATTGTTGTTGTAATGTGGTCCATCAAGGAACAATTCATTAACATTATATTGGATTCTATTAGGGTCTGTGGCTGCATAAATCGGCGGAGTTGTTGCCTCAACCCAATCTATTGTAAGTTCTTCGTTATAAAGAAACTTACCATTTGGTTGTAGTGGGATGTTTCTAGTGAAAAGATCAAATGCTCCACTAGTTGAATGAGTTAATACAAGTAACTCTGTATCTTGCCTGACAACTTTGCGCTCTTGCTGATCAAAGTCACGGTCAAAGTCTCTGTAATAATCACTTGATTCATCATCAAGACAGTCCATATAATATGTTTTATACTTCATTACTCGCATATTCCACATAAAGTATCCATCAACCGTTTGCTCTGCTTTTAAACGATAGTACCAACCACTACGAATATAATATGGAATATTTGGTGTCAAGAACCCACCAGACAGTGACGTTGATGATGTTGCAAATGTATAAGCGTCTAATGACCAGTTACAGAACCCACCTTCACATGTAATAGTGTCAAGTTCTGCTCTTTGCTTAAAATCGTAGCCAACAAGATATACAATCGCTGTGTCTGAACATGTAGGTACATTGATATTTACCGAAGATTGTGAAACTGGATCATAATTATCAATACCACTATAATCCGAATTACAACAAGGAGTTTGTCTAGCTTTGGTATAGTCGTAATCAAGTTTTACCGTATCACCAAAATCAGTGAATACCATACCAGGACCAGCAATTATCTTATTGAGATAAAATGTAGTATTACCATACTCATCAATATTTTTATGAGTGTAAAGACTCGGCATAAACGGATGAGAATTAACAATATCAAGTTTATGTGTCTTAAGAATTAGCGAATTAGGGTTTACAGCAATAGAAGATATAGAATATGTTCCATCATCTTTCTTATAGTATGTTACTCCATCATATCCAACATAGAAACTAGCATCGTCTGCTTCTATAATTATCCACGATTGAACGGCGGATGATCCATCATTTATAATAGTTCTAAAATAATACGAAAGATCACCTGAGGTGTCTGCGGTCCTACCAAGAGTACATGATCCTGATACGAGTGGAGTATATGCTTGAAAATCAAAAAACTTTGCGTCTAAAAATATATTTGGATCAGTTTCTGTCGGAATATCAAGGCGAATATTACGACCAGGAATAATACTTCCAATAAGGAATGTTGAAAGACAATTATTTCCAGCAGTAATTGTCTTATTGCCACTATTATTATCAACTAGTGATGATTTTCCAATGAATGTGTATCCATCACCATTTGCTAGGTTTGTTACTTCAAATACATTAGGAGGAACATGGTTTTCTAACATGATTATGTACCTAAACTACTAGATGAACTTGAACTAGATTCTGATGTATCACTGTAACTAGAATCAGATGTTTCTGATATGTAATTTGAACTTAATGAACTATCACTACTACTAGATGAGGAACTAGAACTGCTACTTGAAGAGGAACTAGAACTGCTACTTGAAGAGGAACTAGAAGAGGAATTTGATGAGTGGGAACTATCAGATGAACTTGATGATGATTCTGAATTAATAGAACTTGATGAGGAACTTGATGAAGAATTTTCATTACATTCACAACAGTTACCGTTATGAAAGAACGATACTCCTATTTCTATACCGCCATTCTTTGCTTGTATTGTTATACAACGACCTTCTTCAAACGATTTTAACATGTATGTTATAAGTTGTCTACCATACACTTTTTTTTCATTGAAAGGTACTGAAGTATGTCCTACAATGATACTTTCAGTATTTTTATAACGGTATGGTGCGGTGTCATTGACGATATATTTCCAACCAACAAGTTTTACTGATGTTGGTGAATATGTATAGTTTATTTCTTGTAAACCAAAATCTTTTCTTATTGGATTGTTATCACCAAATGACTTTACCATGAAAATACTACCAAATGCCCAATCATATCTAGAGCCAACTTGAAATTGGGTATTTGACTTATCTGAAACATTTGTATAACCAAACCCCACCCCACCTTTACTATATGTATTCCAAGAATTATCATACCATGTATCATAATTTGTTGGAATGTCTGAAACAATAGAAATACCAAGACCTGTTTTAGCAACAATCATATCCAATGACCGAATTTCAATATTAGGACCTGCTTGACTTACAAAAACGGTAGATGTAGATGATGATGTTAATTGGTCGGCGGGATACTGTGCAGCATATGGGGGTGGAGAAATAACATGTGAACGTCTTTTAATACCACGGTTATTTGAAATCAACGATTTTGTTTGGGCAAATAAGAAAGATGTTTCGCATTCTTTTTTTAATGTGTTAAAAAATGTTGGTTTTATCTGTCTAATTTCTGGATTAAAGAAAAGAAACTCTTCAGTTGGTACTTCAGGTGAACCAATAAATATAGGAACTGGTGAAAAATCTATTTTACCCTTTTCATTAGTTCCTTTATGGTTAGCAATAGATTTGAGATTTGTTCCCTCAATTATTGAACCTAACGATGAATCAATTTGTAATAAAGCAGTAGTCAATTGTCGCTCTAACGTATCTTCAACATGTGCATTTATAAATTCAATATCTATTTCTGGATATACAGTAGTCGTAACGAAAGGAATATCCTTTACGGCATTGGGATTTGACCCATGATATGATATTACCTTTGGTTTACGAAATAGTGGCATTACTTAGTAGGCTCTTTTTTAGTAAGTAACTCTTCAGCCTTCTCTTTAGGAACATCAATTTTAAAAAAGAAAGGAAGATTCTCAATTTTGGAAAGATCAAGCCCAACATCTACTCTCGCAACAAAATCTTCTCCAAGACGTTCATGTACTAACGATGTTATTTTACTGCGAATATAATGAAGACTATCCGCTGTGAAATATTTTGATTCGTCAACATATTTGTTAACAACCTCTGATATACAATTTTCTACGACTGCTTGTGATGTGGGATCTAATTTGTTTTCCATAAAGTTCCTTTGCTGTAATTATACTGGTTATGGTTGAGTTTCTAAATCACCATCTGGTGAGTCAGTAATATCATTCATTATAGCTTCTGCTTCTATATCTGGATCTTGATCAGCTTTTGGATCTTCATTAGGAATATTCTCATCACTTATAGCATCTTCACTGTTGGAATCTTTTGTACCGATATTTTCATCTAGTTGTGTTGTCTTCAATATAGTATACACACCATTACTATCGGTTGACCCATTCAAATAGCCGGCAGCAAGTGTACGATAAATAGAACTACGAAGATACATTTGATTTTCTTTATTCTCTTTAACAAAGTCTTCAACTGCTTTTGGTGTTTTAACATAAAGTTTATTGAATGGAATGAGATTATTATCATCTCCTTCAAAAAACTTGGTTGTAATCATATTTGGAGTTATTGAGTCCGTTTCTGCAAAATTTATTTTTATACTTTGTATAAAATCAATCGCATTTAGATCATCAACCCAATGTTCCCCAAATCGTTTAGTAATGAAATCATCAAGTTTTGAATAGGCATTTTTTAAAAGATTTGGATTATCTTCTTTAATCTTTTCAATTTTGTTAGTATTTTTATCAAGATAATATATAGGAATACGTGAATTGAACATAATAATGTTTTTTTCGCGCTTATTAATAAGCTCATACTTAAGACGAAGTTCTTTACCTTTATCTTTATATGACTCTAATTGCTCTGGTGTTAAGCGATAAATAAGTTTATCAGCAGTTAATCCAACTTTCTTTTCAATTTCATTCATCATTTGATTGATATCGATACCAGATTTGGTAAATCTGAACTTTGAAAGACGTATATTATTAGGATTAGTTAAACCATAATCAGATTCTGGTTTACCCATATCACGAAACATAGAAGAAACTTTACTATTATCATCTGTTCCTTCAGAAGTAACTTTATCACCAGTGCCAGGAACTTGATCAGTTTCTGGAGGTTCAGGCATAACTCCACCAGCATCATCGGTTTCATCATCAACAGGAACATCTTCTTGTGCAGTGTCTTCTGGTGTAGTGTCTTCTGGTGGTTTATCTGTAGGAACATTTGTATCTACATTATCAGAACTATTTGCTGCATCATCTACAATATCAGTAATATCATCTTCACGTATTCCAAAAAGGTTACGAAGATCGTTTCTAAATCTTTCATGTAATACAGCCATTCATTATACCTCATCCATATTTATACGAAATCAAGTTTTAATTTTCACCCGTTTAGTTGTCTCTTAGCAGCATCATGTTGTGCTCTAAAAGGACAATTGATGCAATTATTTACTGGATAATTATGTGATCCATATGCTTTACATGTAACCAATTGTTGGTCTGGCCTATATGTTCCATTACATGTACATCCAGCATAACCTATGCCACTACGGTCAACACATGGATATAAAATTTCTGCTTCATCAAATGTCATTTTATTACTTATATTTATAAAAAATTATATCATATAAAGTTACTTTTTGTAATATAAATAAAACTTGAATAATTAACTATATCAGCGAGGATAATATGGAATACATAACTATAGTAATAACTTTAGTGATTATCGCCTCTCTTGGATACTCATTTTATAGAGGATATCGTTTAGGAGTAACACACGGTATGATTAGTGGACGGGCAAAAGCAGTTCGGGATCTTTTATTGGTCAAAGATCCAGAAGCGTGGGATAAGGCAAGATATTTGGAAATTGAAGAACAATTGAATCAACAGAAATAATTAAACCGAACTGTATAATACTTTATATTCGTCGGCAAGAACCCAACTTGTATAAAGCCACTCTATTGTGACCCATATTTTATTAGGTTCATTAGAAACAAGTTCAATTGGACTTACAGATGTTGGATGCATACCTTCAAACTTAATTTCAATAGTTTTGTCTCGGTTATTGTCTAAAAGTATCAAATGACCATCTGTATAAAATTGTCTTGTGTATTCACCTTGTGTATAGTGCTGAATAGATTCTGGATTTGCAGCAGCTACAAGCCAATGATAGAAAAATCTTGGAATGAAGAAATTTTCGTCAACTTGTATTGTTGTAGTGAATGTATCAAATTTCATTTTTGGACCAGCAAACTGAACATCTGCTGTATTATATAAACCTAAACTTTGTCTTTCAATTGATATGCCTGGTATATTTGCCTTTTGAGTAAATAAAGCCAAATTTCTTACATCATTATTAGCTTCTTGATAAGCATCAATATTATTAAATTTTGCATAGTCATCGGATGATGGTCCAATGGATCTAATGCACTTCTCATTATTAAATTTTGAGGACAGAAAACTTACGGGAATTCGGTCAAGCACAAATATAAAATTGTTGGCATGTGCCTCATTTAATATTATTTCGCTATTATAAACTATATTACAACAACTATTTGACATAATGTTCCTTTAAAGAACTTCATCGTTTAATAAACGGAAAAATTTCACACCTTTAGATGTGGCAGTATAGTCTGGTGTTGGTGTGCCAGATGTGCCAGATGTGCCAGATGTGCCTGATGTACCAGATGTACAAGATGTGGACGACTCGGGAACAACATTAATAACAGAAATATCTACCTTATATAATCCTAACGGAAAATTATCATCCGTTTGTATTCTATACAAATACCACCCTATTCTATCAGAACACGGTTTCATAGGACAATCAACGAAAAGATTATCACATGGATCAAAAATCTTAATCCATGCATATGTCGCTGCCCGATAATCGTTCATTGAAGGCATAACAGTACGATCAACATATGGTTTATTTGATACTTCAAATGTTACTGATTCGCCTCTTCTAAAGTCATCTGTCATATAAGTTCCTTATTGTATTCCTTCACCGTAAATAAAAATCTCAAGTTGCGTAGAAGGCAATATGTTAATTTCATTTATTCTAGGAGGCATGAATAGTTGGCAACCACTAAGTCCAGGCACTACAACTGGATTAACAATAAGACTAGATGATATACCCGGAATTTGAGATGAACATGCATATGTATTATCAGTACGATTAACATCTCCCTCCTTGGTACCGTCACTTTGAGTGACGACCGTATCCCATTTGTCCCAATTAAATCTTTTTATAGTCATATTACTGTTCTATGGTTTCGGGAGCATTTGTCCCAGTAATAGTATTTATCTTACTAAAAGTATTAGTCTGATCAATAATTTCATTAAATCCGTCGTTGTAGAAAGTAATAGTGGAGAATCCTTGACCTCCAATAAACGTATCGGTTATTGACCACGTAATCCATGCACCCGACATCATTTTATCGTTAATTTTATCATTTGATACAATATTGAATATAAGTTCTGCGCGTTCACCACATTCTCTGCCCTCAAAAACATAAGCCATTGCCTTGCACTTTACACCACCCCGTAATATACAAGTTGCATAGTCGTTTTGAATTTTATTTTTTATATTTTCTCTTCCTTCGGTATAGTTCCAACCAGACCTATGAAAACTGCTCCACTGGTTTCCATGACCAAACGGATACGTTGGATATGGCGCAAGTCCCTTAAATGTGGATATCAGATATGTGTCGTAATCATTTGCAATATATGTATTATCTTCAAGATAGTCAAAAAGAACTCCAGTATCACCAGTCAAAGATCCAACATTTTGTGAATCAAAATATTCAAAACTATGCTCATGAATTGTATCTACCGGACTATATGTTCCAGTTCTAGTATCTGATGGATCTTGCACTTCATTAAAAGCATGTCCATATGCGCGATATTTTTTTGAATCATCAACAAACGAATATACTGGTTTAAAATGTGCAACCGGTTTATCAGAAGTTCCTTTATTACCAATATGAAAAATATACATTGGATATTTTTTCTTTTCAGATATTGCAAATTTTTTACAAAAATTTAACACTTTAAGTGGACACCAATTTGGTACAAAAAAGTTAACTGAATTACTAGTAGAATCTTCTATATCAAGATCGTACCATTTCGTAAAATCTTCTATACCATTTAACATATCTTTAACAATATCTGAAAATCTATGTTTTGGGGTATTTCTTTCATCAATTGGATATGTTTTATAATATTGTTTAGATGCAAGAAATTCAAATGCTGGAAATTCAATAAGTTTAATTGTAAGTTTTTTCAAATTTACAGTAGTGCTTGATGCATCTATATCTTCTGTAATATTATGAATCATAAAGTGAATAATTTTTTGCTTAGTACTACTAGTTGATAATGCATTTGAATATGACACTGATATAATTTCATGACCAGTAAGTGGAGCAGTTGCTCTAAAACTTATTGGATCAGATATAACCATATCAGCCATACGAAATGCACCGTCTAATGAATCAAATATCACTAATGAGTCAACATATTGTGTTATAGTGGAATTAAATGCTTTTTGTGCTAACACATCTGGACCTTGAGAAATTGTATCTTTCGTTAAACGAGAAATACCTATCTTTCTTTCATATAATCCAGCAAGTTTCTGAATGCTATCAGCATTTTGTGACTCGTCTATTGCCATTTTTACTTGTTATCCTTTGCGTTTTTCATTCTAGCCACATTGAATAGTATACTCATAATGTAGCTACTTTTCAGAACTTTTATAGTTCCGCTCTTATCAACGACATTTTTTATAAAATCAAAAGGATCTTCTACATCGTTAATAAGAGGTATGACCCACCACATTTTGGAATTTCCATAAAATTTATGAGCTAACATATGAAGTGTATCTGATGTTTTTGGTGTGTATTCAACATATGCATCTGATGTGTAAATATCAGGAAGAACTTTGACTCTGAAAGAATTCCAAATATCAAGAATTTTTATGTTATTCTCATCAGTTATCTCTGGAAAGAAATTAATAAAACTTAACTGATCAATATTTTTTGTAGACATATAAATTTCCTTAAATATTCTTAGAAATTTGTGCGGCAATTTGTGATACTACACCATTACCACTTTTATCACTAGCAAATTTAGTAAATGTTGTATTGCCACTATTTGCTATACTTTTAAAGTTACTTTTAATAGTAGTAAAATCATCTCTAGTCATACGTTCACCTGACTCAAATTTCATTGAAACTTTGGCAGAAGTAGGAAATGATCTACGATTTATATTTTGAATTAGTGAATTTTGTGAAAGATTATCAAATGTTTGTTGTTCAGATATGGTTGTATTATACCAAGGTCCAGAATATGATACAGAAATGCTACTACACATACAATTACTATATGTGTATAACCCTGCTTGGTGAAAAATATTAAATAGCATTGGTGGTTGTAAAGTATATTGTCTAGCGGTAAGTGCTAAAGCTTCTACTAAATCTTGGGATGCTTGTGCTACAGCATCTTGCACTTGCGATGCTGTATTACTAATAGTTGTTAAAGGTTTATCTGATTCAGATGTTGGTGTGTTTGTATATCTTTTGGGGTGTGTTAACGCAATAAGTGTCATTATTGGATCGTAAACATCTTCTAAAAAATTATTATTAGTAAACGAAGTAAAATTAAGTTCTACTCCAGGATATGGTGAATTCTTATATATTTTTTGGAAATCTAGTTTTCTTATTGGTTTATTATTATACGGCAAATCACCATCTAACTTACCAGTAACTGCTTTTACTATATCAGTTATACCAAAAACTTTCGTAGAAAGTTCATTAATACTATTAAAAATATCACTCATTGCTGACTTGTCTGGTTCTTTCCATTCATGTGTATAACTAATAGGAGGTAAGTCATTTTCACCGTCTAATAGTATTCTGAATGTATGAATAGGAACTGGAGCGGCTTTTGTTCCATAATCTATTGTTGTTGATGTTACACCGCCAGGCCCATTTGCAGTTGTCACGGCAAATGACTGATATTCAAATGCCTGCAGAATAACTTCATTCATGAAGAAATTATTGTCCGTATCGTATGTGCCCTTAGCGGTAACAGGAGTATCTGTCACCTTAATAAATGGATTATTCTTGGGAGTCATTGATGCTACATATCTTTTAAGATTATAGGCTTCCAGTGCTGCTGGGGCGGGTATTACATAGTCTGTCATTTATGCTCCTTGGTTAACCATACTAATATATCCAAATCCTACATTTGGATTGCTTTGAGAACTTGGCGGAATCATAACAGGTTTCTTATCTGTAAGTACAATCATTTGTTTAGATAACATCGCAAGCTGATCACTTATGTTTTTATTTTGTGTAGTAACAGCATCTTTAATATCAGATCCTACTTTAGATATTGCTGGTTGTGTTGCTGCATCAATCTTACCTATGTTATCTTTTAAAGCATCTGATGCGCTTCTTGCAGCGCTTTGATCTATCTTTTTTCTTTGTTCTTCCATTCCAGCTTGGGCAGACATGTCGGTGTTTGTACCCTGCTGGGGTTTTAGATTATTTGTAATACGTTCATTATCTGATTTTAATATGGTCGATGAAGATGTTTCTTGTGTATTTTGTTCAAGTAATTTATCTATCTCTGGATTCTTTTTATCAATATTAGTTATATACTCTTCAAGTATCTTTAACCGCTCAGGAAGAAGCTTAACATACATATCATCACCTTTACTAAGAATCTTTTCGTCTATACGAACTCCTGGTTCTAGACCATTTTTGATAGAGTTACGAATAAATTCCCAATTTTTTGATACAGACTTAAGTTTTTTCATTGCGACATTTGCTTTACCCACATCAATTTTTCCAGTGAGTGGATCAACCGCTAAATCTGAAGAAGCATCTGCGAGCGTTTTGGTAATATTATTACCAAAAATACTAAGATTACTATTTGTTTGACTTACAGACATTGCTGGGCCTATACTCATTGTACGAAGAGATTGAGAAACTGCGGCGGCTTTAGCAATATCATCTGTTATTTGTTTACCATTTGGTAATGGTTTCTTTAAT
>Ga0163144_10019103_pt1 | contig 13807 bp, 8 predicted proteins | sample OliLak19BULKMAT1_FD_123175 | JGI IMG/M metagenome (GOLD analysis project Ga0163144, IMG submission 123175) | Freshwater microbial mat bacterial communities from Lake Vanda, McMurdo Dry Valleys, Antarctica - Oligotrophic Lake LV.19.BULKMAT1 | ecosystem: Environmental > Aquatic > Freshwater > Lake... | reverse complement strand
TGATCAGTTTCAGACCGGACCGGATCGGGCTGACCCGATCGTGACGGTCGCGGGCATTGAAGGCGAAGAAGTGTTGCTCGATGGCAACCATCCGCTCGCGGGCATCGATCTGACCTTTGAGGTCGAGATCGTTTCCGCGCGGGAAGCCACCGCGGAAGAAATCAGCCACGGTCACGCGCATGGCCCGGGCGGCCACGCGCACTGATCCATCAAGGCGGCAGCGCGGGGTGAAAAGGCCGTGGAACAGGGCCCTCCGAAGAGAGCCCTGAACGCCAGACGCCGGCGTGAGGTGAGGCGGCTCAGCTATCGATCGCCCAGCCGGCCCGGTATTCGCGACGCAGATACGCGTTGGCCGCCGGGTCGTTGAGGAACCGTCCGGTCTTGCCGTCGTAGTCCAGTTTCTTCCCTGCGCGATAGGCGGCCAGCCCGAGCGCCATTTGCTCAGTCATGAGACCGTTGTAATCAAAATTACAGGACGTTTTCAGGTTTCCTTTGCAGGCGCTGATCCACTCCTCTTGGAAGCTGCCCATCTTGGGCGTGACTTGCTCCGGCTTCCGACCCTGGTAGTAAGTCATATCTGAGTCGTCGCCGACCGGAATGAGCATGCGGTTGGCGAAATCGGCCACGAGGACACCCTTGGATCCCTTGAACATCACGCCGTGTCCGATTTTGTTGAGATCGATATACGGGCGCGGTGACGTGGGCATATGGCCGCCCTGATACCAGCTCACCCGGATGGCGGGGCGCCAGTCGTTGGCGGGGTGATCGAAATGCGCGGTGAGCTCCACCGGCGTGACCTCCGGGTTGAAGGCTTCGCCGGTGGCCTCGATGGACGTCGGATGGGTGGCGTCGATCGCGTTCCAAGCGAGGTCCATGGTGTGGGCGCCCATGTCGCCGACCTGGCCGGTGCCGAAGTCCCAATACATATTCCACTGGAGACAATTCGCGCCCGGACCGCCGGAGAAATAACCGGGATTATAAGGGTGATGCGGCGAGGGCCCGAGCCACAGATCGTAATGCAGATGGGCTGGCGGGGTGCCTTCGGCTGGCAAGTAACCGGGGCGGCGGAGCTGGCGGTTGCCCCAGGCGAAGACGCCGCGCAACTCGCCCACGGCACCGTCGCGAATGAGCTCGCGGACGCGGGCGAAGTTGGGATTGGCGTGGCGCTGCGTGCCGGCCTGCGTCGCGATCTTGTGCTTGTTTTTTAGATACGTCGCGCGGACCAGACGGGTTTCCTCCACGCTCATCGCGATCGGCTTTTCCATATAGACATGGAGCCCGCGATTCATGGCCCACATCGCAATGTGCGCATGGGTATGGTCGGCGGTGCAGCACACAATGGCGTCGAGATCCTTTTGCTCGAGACAGCGTCGCCAATCCACGTAGGTCCTGGCCCCGGGGAACTTCTTCAAGGCGTCGGCGAAACGCGTTTCGTTGATATCGCAGAGAGCGACGACGTTCTCATTTTCCAATCCGGCGTAATGAGCAAGGCCGCGGCCCCACACTCCGATCAGGGCGATGTTAAGTTTCTTGTTCGGGGTATTCTGGCCGAAGAGCGTTCCGGTCGGAAGGATCAATAATCCACTTCCGGTGGCGGCCGCAGTTTTGAGGAAGTGACGACGGTTGATGGGGTGCATAAGTTGAAAACGTGGCCCAATCGGGGGATGCGGTCAATGCGCAGCGGTGGCGAAATCGTCGCATCCCTCCGCTTTGTGCGCTGGCTAATGACCCTGAGCAAACGACCTGTCGTGGTGGCTATCGCGGCATGTTTCAGGTCATGGCCGCGGGGCGGCGCGTTCGAGCACGTCTTCGATCGCCGCGCACGCGGTGGCCACACCGGGATCGGTTTGAAGACGCGCGGCGAGGTGGCCGGCGGTCTCGCGGTAACGGACGTCGGCCAGTAACGGCGCGAGCTCGGCGGCGGCGCGTTTTGCCGTGTAGCGATGGCGGGTGATCTGGCGCGCGACGCCGAGCCGGCACACGCGGTCGGCGTTGTCGAATTGATCGTGCGCAAAGGGTATCACCAGCATCGGCCGCCCCGCTCGCAGCGCTTGCGCGGTCGTACCCACGCCACCCTGGTGCGCGATTGCGGCGGCGCGGGAAAAAATCTGGGCGTAGGGGAGATAATCCCAGGCGAGAACCGAAGGCGGCAGATTGGGCGGAGGCGGGTTGTTTCCTGTGAGCAACAGCGCGCGCCGACCCAGGCGTTCGGCCGCGGCCGTACTCTGCGCGTAAAAATCTCCCGCCAAGTTCACCGCGGCCGAGCCCAGCGTAAACACGATGGGCTCGCCTCCGGAGAGAAACGATTCGACCGCGGCTGGCAGACTCCGGGTGTGGGGACCGCTGCCGGAGTCATCATGAAGCAGGAACCCGGTTTGCACGGTGTGAGGCGGCCAGTCGGGCTGCGGCGGTTGCAGGACCGAAGAGAATAGCGCGAGATTCAGGTGCGGCGAATATTTGCCGTCAAAGAGCGGGGACTTCCCCGCCGGCAAACCGAGTTCGCGACGCAGCCGGCGCACGGGTTTCCACCACGGATACGAAACCATTTTCGCGAGGCGGAGGACGAATCGGTTCGCGGTCGGGCCGCCGGATTGGATCAACCGGAGGATGGCCGGACCGGGTAAATGGGACGGGTCGTGGATGGGAAAAAACGAGATGGGGGAGAGCGCGAAATAGGCCCACGGCACGCGCAGGCGTTCGCCTACGATCGCGACGGCGCAGGCCAGTTCACTCGCGATGAACAGGTCGACGCCCGGGGCGATCGCCGCGAGATCCTCATACATGGGGCGTACGGCCGGGTACACGACATCGCGCATCAAGACTTCCGAGCCGCGCCGGCCATCCATGATTCGCTGGATCAGCGCTTGATCGCCAGGCGACAGGTCCGGCCGAACCGGAAGAAAGGGCACACCGGCCGCATCGAGCAGGGCGCGACTGGGTTCGCTGCTCGCAATCGCAACGTCGTGACCGCGGGTCTGCAAACCCCGCGCCAGCGCGATCGCGGGATGCAGGTCGCCGAGCGAGCCGTAGGTTACAATGACGATGCGGGACATGATCACGAGTTTAGTTCGCTCACTCCGGGCGGGGGGAACTCAGGCGATGGACCGCCGCGAATTGCCCGGCGTGGCACCGGTGCAATCGAACTCAAAAAGTCATTCATCTTTCAACCGAACAGGCCGGCCCGGCCGCGCGCTGGTGAACGTTGCGTCGCGGATCACCGGCACACCGTTGACGATGACGTCGCTGAACCCGACCGCGTAGTGATGCGGGTCCTCGAACGTGGACGGCGCCGCGACCGTCTCCGGGTCGAAGATAACCACATCCGCAATGAAACCGGGCTTCAGTTCGCCACGATTCTTCAAGCGAAACGTCTGGGCCGGCAGAGATGTCATCTTGCGCACCGCCTCTTCGAGGGAGAGCAGTTTCAGCTCGCGGACGTAGCGGGACAGGACGCGCGCGTTATTGCCGTAGCCGCGGGGGTGCGGGACGCCGTCCTGATATTTCCGCGGACCCGAATCCGACGCGATCATGGTGTGCGGAAGCGCCATGAATTGCTGCAGATCGGGTTCGTGCATGCCGTGGAAAACGCCTTGCGCGCCGCCCTTCGCCACGATCTCGAGCACGGTTTCGATTTGGGCATCGAGCGTATCCGAATTGTGGATAAGCTGGGCGGCCTGGGGCACTGTCTTGCCGTGCAAGCGCGGGTCCGGACGGTAGCTCGCAATCACAGCGTAGGTGTAGTCAGCGCGCGCCGCTTGGCGCAGGCTGGCCTTCATTTGCGTGATGATGCGCGCCTTCTGTTCGGGATCGGCGAGCCGCGCGGTAAAGGCCTTGGTGCCACCTTCGCGGGCCGAGGCCGGCACGAGTGTGGCAATGCCCGTGCTCGAGGCGGTGTAGGCGTACTGATCCTGGGCGATATCGAGCCCTTCGGCGCGTAACGTATCGAGAAATGCGATCACCTCGTCGGCGCGTCCCCACGCCAATGGTCCACTCAACTTGAGATGGGAAACCTGCGCGCGGATCCTGGCTTCGCGGGCGATGCGCGCGAGTTCGTTGAGCGAGTCGAAGATTTGCGGATGCGATTCGCCACGCATGTGGCTGACATAGATCCCGTCGTGCGCGGCGACGACTTTCGCCAGCTCGATAATCTCTTCGGTCTTGGAGAACGTGCCCGGCAGATAGATCAAGCCGGTGCTGAGGCCCACGGCGCCGTCGGCCATCGCTTGACGAACGAGGCTCCGCATTTGGTCCAGCTCGGCCTCGGTGGGCGGGCGCATGAAACTGCCGCCCATGACGTGTCCGCGCACCGAGCCCTGACCGAGGAGCGTGCCGACATTGAGGGCGACGCCGGTGCGGGTGATCCCGGCGAAATAGGCCGCCACATCTGTTTCCGAGCTGCCGCAGTTTCCACTGATAATGGTGGTGACGCCCATGCGGACGAAATTTTCACCGAGTGGAAGCGCGGTGATGTTTTCGGAATGCGTGTGCACATCGATGAACCCGGGGGCGATGACTTTCCCGGTCGCGTCGATTTCGACCCGGCCGGTGGCGGCGATCCTCCCGATGGCGGCGATGCGATCACCGCGAATGGCCACATCGCCAACGATCGCCGGGGAGCCGCTTCCGTCGATCACCCGGCCGTTCCGGATCACAATATCGTAGGCTTGTGCGGCGAGCCGCAGCGAGCCACCGGCGAACACGAGAAGCGCCAGGAGGAATAGTTTCATGACGAGGGAAAAGCGGAAAATTGGAAAATCGGGAAATGGAAAAACTCGGAGTGCGGAAGGTACTTCTTTCCCGCGGGAGACCGCGAGCGAGCTCGGGCCCTACGACCTCAAACCTGAGCTCACGAATGAGCGCTCGAGGACGAAAATTTCCACGCGAGGATGCGGCTGTTTTTTTGGCCGTGGGCAACGTCGATCGTCCTGACCTCCGTGGCCTTCACCGCCGCGAGAGCGCGATAAAGCGCCGGCAGTGTTTCCCGTTTGGATACGAGGGTGGTGAACCATCCGCAGAGTCCGGGTTGCTCCGCGCTTTGCGCGATCATCCGCTGGATGAAACCGGACTCTCCGCCCTCGCACCACAGCTCGTGGTTGCGGCCGGCGAAATTCAGGACGGGCTTGGTGACTTTCTTGCCGCGGAGGTTTCTCGCCTTGCGCAGCGCACCGGCTGCCGCCTCCTCCGGCGAGGCGTGGAAGGGGGGATTGCAAATCGACGCCGCGAAACGTTCGCGTGGTTTCGCGATGCCGCGAAAGAGGTCGAGGGCCGAGGGTTGCAGGCGGCACTCGATCAGGTCGGCGAACTTGGGATTGGCCGCGACGATTTGGCGGGCCCAAGCGACAGCGATCGGATCGATGTCCGTGCCGACAAAGCTCCAGCCGTACTCGCTCGCACCAATGATGGGATAAACACAGTTCGCACCGACGCCGAGATCGAGCACCGCCACTTTCCGGCCCCGCGGAATGCCCCTTGAGCTAACGTCGCTCAGCAAGTCGGCGAGATGGTGGATGTAATCGGCGCGACCCGGAATGGGCGGGCAAAGATAACCCCGCGGGAGGTCCCAATGCGCGACGCCGTAATCACGTTTCAACAACGCCTGGTTCAGCGTCATGACCGCAGCCGGGTCGGCAAAATCGATCGTCGGCGTGCCGGTCGGGCTCGGGCGCACAAATGGCGTCAGCGGCGGGCAACTTTCGATCAGGCCTGGAAAGTCGTAGCCCGCGGCGTGCCGATTGCGGGGATGCAGGCCGCGCTTCTTGAGGGAAGGGGTGGCAGGTGACGCGGATCTCATGGCGAGAGCGCAGCGTGATCCGTGCACGAGCGCGAGCCAAGCGATGCGTTTATCGTGTGGGACGCGACCCGGATTGACCGGTGGGTTGCTGAAAGGGGTCGAAATGTGACTTCGATTTGGGTCGTCGGGTGGCCGAGCCCGGCCTTGAGGAGGGACGACATCTTGCTCACGTGGAGGATATTACCGGCTTAGTGCCTTCGCGCCCTGCCTTTGTTTTGTGTTCTCGGCGGGTCCGTGGTTTGGTTTGCCTGAACATGTCATCCCACCTTCTGCAACGTCTCAGTGCCCGGGCCTTCGCGGCCGGTCGGCGCTTTCTCGCGAGCAGTCGCATGTGGATTGACGCCCGACCGGGTTTGGCGGCGTGGGTTTATCCCTCGGCGGAGCAATCGGCCGAGGACGATTACCGCGATCATAACGGTCGGATGTTTGCCGGCTTTCATGAGCAGGAGCGAATGCTGGCGGATCGGCCGCGCATGAGTTTCTACCACGCGGCGATCACGCGTCACATTCAACCCGGTGACCGCGTCATCGATTTGGGCACCGGAACCGGCATCCTCGCGGCCTTGGCGGCACGTCGCGGGGCGGCTCATGTTTACGCCATCGATCACTCCGATATTCTAACTCATGCCCGAACGCTGGCGGTGGAGAATCAGATCGAGAACGTCGAATTCATCGCAATGCACAGCACGAAGTTCACGGTGAGCGAGCCCGTCGACGTTATCCTGCACGAGCAGATGGGCGACTGCCTCTTTGACGAATCGATGGTGGCAAACGTGACCGATCTGCGCGATCGCGTGCTCAAACCGGGCGGCCTGATTCTTCCGAGCATTTTCGAGTTCTATTGCGAACCGATCAAGATCAACGATGACCGGCTCGTGCCCTTCATTTGGGAACTCGATGTCCACGGCTATGATTACTCAAGCCTCGAGCGGAACCGGCCGCAGGAGACGAGTTATTATCATCTCGCCAGCAGTGATCTGAATCTCGTCGACCATTTTCTCGGCGAACCGCAGCCGGTGTTATCCATCGATCTGCACACTCTCAACGAAACCGATTTGTCGCACGAGATCACCTTCACGCGCACGGTCGTGAATGCGGGGCGGCTCGATGGGTATGCGGTTTTCTTCCGGGCACGGGTCGATACTGATCTCTCGCTCAGTTCCGATCCGTTGGATGCGGGACGCGCGCCGCATTGGGGCTTCCGGATCCTGCGGACGGAGCGCGATGATTTCGAAGTCGGCGATGAAATCGAAGTGCGCCTCACCGTCGGCCGCTGGCCCGAGCTCAACAGCTGGCGCTGGAGTCATGTGAAACGCGCCGCTGCCAGCTCAGGGCTGGCGGCGCACGGACGTTGCTAAGTCTGACGGGAGCGGCAGTCGGCAATCGTGGTCCCCGGGAGTCGTCCCATGTCGACTGGTTCAGCATCGTGGCCGCCGGGTTTGTTTCACGTCCGGGGCGTGATGAGTGTTCCTCACGTGCTGGTGGATGGCGACGGCGTCGTGCTGCTCGATCCGGGTTTTCCGGGCGACGACCGGCGGATCCGCCGGGTGATGGAGAAAATCGGAGTCGGAGCCACAGACGTGCGGGCGATTCTTCTTACGCACGGGCATCTGGACCATGCGGGAAGCGCCTTCGAGTTGAAAGCGTGGACGGGTGCGCCGGTGTATGCGCATCCGCTGGAACAGGCGCACCTTGACGGCGTGTATCCGTATACTGGATTCTCACGCGTATGCGGGGTGCTGGAGGCGGCGGGCCGGGCGGTGACGGCGTACCGACCGGTGACAATTGATGTGCCGATCGCCGACGGCGACGAGCTGCCGTTCTGGGGTGGGCTCCGGGTCGTCCATCTGCCAGGACATACTGTGGGGCACTGCGGCTTTTATTCGGCGAAGCACGATCTCTTGTTTTCGGGCGATCTCTGGGTGCGGTTTTTGATGCGGACGCAGATGTCTCCGCGAATCTTCTCGGACGATATCAGGCTCGTCCCCGGGAGCATGCGGAAAGCGCGGGCGATTGGGGCGCGCTGGGTGGTGCCGGGACACTATAGCGTGCCGAATGCGACGCACCTTCGCGCGCGCTTTGAGGAGCTCTGTCTCGAGCTCGACCGCCGGAAGAACCGGCGGGTGATTTGAGCGGAACGGAGCGTTGCGGGCGGCGTGCCCGCGGGGGCACGCCTACCTTGGAAAAACCGCGTCGCTATCTCTGCTTACAGGAACCCGAGATTGGGTTTCGCGAAGCGGCCGATGTTTGGAAGCACGAGCGGCAGGTCGGCGGCGCTGACGCCGAACCAGGTGGCGAGGGTCGCGGCGTATTCGTCGACGCTGGTGGTCGGGATCCAGCGGCCCTGAGTGGTGTCGTCGGGACCGCCGATGGTGAGCACGGGCATCTTGCCGTAGATCTCGGTGCCTTTGACGGCGCCGCCGACGACGAATTGATGATTGCCCCAGCCGTGATCGGAGCCGTCTCCATTGGATCGATACGTGCGGCCGAAGTCGGACGAGGTGAAGAGCGTGACTTGCTCGGAGGCGCCGAGTTCAGCGGTCGCGTTTTGAAACGCGTTCACCGCCTGGCTGACCTGCGCGAGGAGATTGGCGTGGGTGCCGGTCGTTGGGGTGGCATTGACCAGCTGTGAGGCATGCGTGTCCCAACCGCCGAGCTGCACGAAAAAGACCTGACGTTTGAGGCCCAAGGTAGGGGCGGCGGCAATGAGGCGGGCGGCCATCCGGAGCTGGTTTCCCGCCGTGGTATTGGGGAAGGTGGTCGCGATCGTGGGCGAACCGCTGAGTACGGCGTTGAGCAGTTCGGCGTCGTTGATGGCGCTGTGGGAGATGCCGGCGAACGCGGCATCGAAAAGCGCGGTTTGCGACTGGGCGAACAGCGCCTTCTGCGTCTGAAAGCGCACGAACTCCGTTCCTGACGTGGCGGTGCTGCCGGAGAGAGCGACAGCGCCGCCGGTACCCACGGCGTACTGGCTGACTTTCGATCCGACCTGGAAATAGTTTTTCCCGGCCAGGCTGATCGACATGGAGATCTCGTTGTTCGTGTTGAACGCGTTGACGAGGTCGGCGAGGCGGCCTCCCCAGCCGGTGGTGCTGGGGCGGTCGGGCACACTGTTCTGCCACTGCACTTGCTGATCGCTGTGCGAGAAAAGCTGACGCGGCAGCGGCACCGAGTTGGTCTGCCATTGAGCGCGGGTTGTCGGGTAGACCAAGGTGCCCACATTGGCCATGATCGCGGCCTGGCCGGAGTGAAAAAGTGAATGCAGTTCCGGCACGGCCGCGTGCAAGGCGAACGAGCGGCCATCGGATGTGGTCTTGGGCACGAGCGAGAGCAAATCCGTGCGGGGCAGCGCGAGGTTCGCACGGGCGGCGGCGTAAGCAGCGTATCCACTGGTGTCGGACGGCACGATGAGGTTGTTGGCGTCGTTGCCGCCGTTGAGGAACAGGCACACGAGCGCCTTGTAGTCCGACGGATGCGCGCCGGACCGGGCGGGTGGTCGCGGGCCGTTGGCGGGATTTGCCACGGCACCCATCAGGCGAAGATTGGCAAGGGTGGAGAGCAGGCCGGTGGCACCGACGGCGGCGCAGCAGGCAGAGCCAATGAACTGGCGGCGCGAGAAGTCAGGGGCGGCGGTGGATTTGCTCATGACGGAGAAAGGGCGAAGAAGGGGGCGTATTTGAAACTTAATTACGTCGAAGGACGTACGTGCGGGTGGTCGCGAGGTGATTACTTCTGGACCGCCGCGTCGGGCGACGTGAGCACCAGCAGAACGGCGCTGCGGACCCGATCGAGCGCGTTGGTGGAAGACGGGAGGGCGGCAAGGCCGGCCGCAATCCTAGCCTGTGCTTCCAGGGCGAGTGTGCCCTGCGTGAGCAGCAGATTGAGGTGGTTAAGGAGTGCGGGAACGTCGCTCACCAATGTTTGTTCGAAAGAGTAATCGGGCATCAATGTCGCCGAGGCTTGGGCGATTTGCGTCGGATTGGCGGTGCCGGCGGGGACGTTATTGGCGACCACGAACGAGCGCAGACTATTTGGCACGAGGGTCGCGTAAGTATCGTCGGTAATCTCGAATTCGGGGGCGACGAGGCCCGCAGCCGCGAGCGGTCCGGGCAGGACGTAATCAGGTCCGAAGAAGTTAAAGACGGTGGGCGAACGCAAGGGAGCCTGGGCGAGTGCAGTCTGCGTGTTGGTAAGGAGGGTGGACGAATTGGCCGTAGCCGATCTCGCGGGCGCTGCGTAGGTGGACGTGCCGGTGATCGGGACATCGTTGAGTAGCACGAGGTGGCCGGAGTAGCGACCGGAGTTCGCGGTGGCGTTGAACGCCCGGAGGAACGCGGTGAGGCGCAGGATCGGTTCCTTGAGTTTTCCGGACGTGGGGTTGGCGGCCACGAGGGGCGAGCGGGCTTCAAAATCCGTGAGAACTGCCCGGACGACGGCCGCGAGGTCACCGCGCACGCCGGAGCCGTTGTTCACAAACTTCTGCGCGACGCGATAAACGTACGCGGGGCTCGGATTGCTGGTGACCAGGCGCTGAATGAGGCGGCGGGCAATGAACGGAGGCGTATTTTGATGTTCGAAAAGTGCGTCGAGCGCGATTTCGAGATCCTTCGTCCCGCCAAGACCGGCGGACACGGACGCGGCCCGCACCGGGCTGAGGTCCTTGGCGCCGTCCTCATGCCAGTCGGGAAAGAGCTGCAGGGGATTGTAGTAGTTGCGTCCCGCCGTGCGAAACGCCGTAGGATTGGTCGAGGTCGAAGGATACGCCCACCCCGTGAAGATCTTTGCCATCTCCGTGATGGTTTTCTGATTGTACGTCGGGATTGGCAGGCCGTCCTCGCCGAGGATCAAGGTGCCATCCGGCTGCAGCTGATTCAGCCCGATGGTGAAGAGCTGCATGATCTCGCGCGCGTAATTTTCGTCGGGCGTGGTGCCGGTGGCCGGGTTGGCTTTCGCATTCCGCAGCGAGCTGAGATTTTCGCCCATCAGCGGGTTGAGCGTCACGGTTTCCAGCAGCGTGCGGAAGTTGCCAAAAGCCCCGTTGCCGAGGAGATCGTAGTATGCCGCGAGAGGCTGGGCCCGGCTGTCGTCGCCGAGGCTTACGTCGGACACGACAAAGATCTGACTCAACGCAAAGACCATTCGCTGCCGCAATTGATCGGGCGCGGTCAGGGCGTGCTTCCACCAGGCGGCCTGGCGATTCGGTGGGTGAATGGCATTGAAGTTTGAAACACTCGGGCTGCCGCCAAAGGTCGCGTGATCGGCGATCACGGCGGCGCGATGGGAACTGAAGGGGAGGGCGAGTTGAGCCGTGATCCAAGCGTCGATGCTGCCGCCCGTGAGAGCGTCGATTTCGCTCTTCTTGGGACCAAAGGTGGCCTGCGTCAGAAAGCGCGCGGCCTCGATCGAGCTGACATTGGTGAGTGCCACCGTCGGGGGCGGTGCCGGCGGGGTGAAGACCTGCGATCCCGCGCCCTGGACAAACGTTCCACGCACCTCGCCTTGCGGAAACGTGGCGGTATCGAGACCGACGTAGATATTGCCGTTTTTCAGGGCCTCGAGCAGTTGCGCGCTCGAATAGTTGCCCGTGGCTGGGAAGAGCCAGTGCGCCGTGCCGGATGAGCCATAGGGCAGGCTGAAAACAAAGTCGCCACCCGGGCTGATCCGGAGATGGGCGGAGACGACGCTTGAGCTTAGATTCGAAACCGAGGTGCTGATCGCGGCGAGTTTGCCATCGGCGCTCAGAAGGATCGTGGCGGTGCCGGAGGCGGTGGAGCCGAGCGCGCTCGTTTCAGGGCGAATGTTTGCCACATAGAGGGTCGCAGGGGAGTCGGTGATCGTGACCGTGGCCGAACCGGGATAGCCGAGGACGTAATTCGAGTCGGTGAGAAGGGAGACGACGACCGTGTCGGTGCCTTCGGTTTGAAGATCCGGATTTACCAAGACGGGGAGGGTCGCGCTGCTGGCGCCGACCGGAATCGTGATCGTGCCGGGGAGCGTCAGGTAGTCGGACCCGTTCCCCGCTGATCCGCCGATGCCGTAGCGCACGGTCAGCGGGAGGGCCGTTGCGCCGGAGCGGGTGAAAACAAACTCGCCGTTGTTGCTGCCGCTTTCGTCCGCGGTGGCCTTGAGTGCCGCGACGGTGACGATCGCCGGTTGGAGCGGGGAGAGATCGTAAACCTCCACGATGGCGAGGCCACTCCCGCCGGCGATGTCGGTGGCCTGCACGGTGTAATTGCCGGGAGGAAGGTCGATCAGCAGGGCTGCGTCCCGGCTTCCCTGCGGGAAGGCGAACGCGCCATTGGCCTGGAACACGGACGTCAATGTGTTGCCGCTCGCGGTGCCCGAGCCGACGGGAGAGCCCCAGTCGTCGTTCGTGGCGATGACGACTGCCGGACTGGTATCGGTCCGGGTCAGCGTTAAACTGGGATTAGGCAGAAAGCCCTGAACATTCAACTGAGCCAAAGCGGGACCGGCCGCGCGAATCAGGAGTTTACGAGTGCCGCCGCCGGGCGTGATGACAAAGCCCGGTGTCAAAACCCCGGCCGTGCCTCCCACTTGGGCGAGGGTGGAGAGATTCACAAATTTGCCGCCGGTGGTACCGACTTCGTAGACCTCGACGAGCGCGATCCCGCTGGTACCGCCCATGCCGCTTACTCGTGCGGTGTAGGAACCGGGTGCGAGGGTGATGACGATCGCAGCGTCTTTGCTGTTCGGCGTAAGGGAGAAGGCCCCAACCGCGGCAAACGTGGCAGCATCGGCCACGTTCCAATCGTCGTTTTCGGCGACGATCAGCGTCGACGAACCGGGACCGAAGACCGTGAGCGCAGGATTCGCCAGAACGCCGGCAACCCCGAACGCCGTCTGCAGCGTCGGGCCCACGGCGCGAATCACCACCTGCTTATTCGTCGTACCGGTGACAACGAAACCGGCGGTCAACGTTTCGCCGCCGGTACCCACGCGAGCGAGAGTCGAGACGTTGGCGAGGCGGGGTTCCTGGGCGGACAAGATGGCCGGTCCGAGCACGACGAGCGCGCACGCGAAAACGGCACGACGTATGCGGACGAAGCAGAGGAGTTTCATGCGAAAGGGGCAGGGGTAAGGTGAAAGATCAGCGGGTGTTCTCCTCAAGACGCTGATGATCGTCTCTGGTAACAGTCAACTGAAGACGATCCTGCCCGGTCGGCACAAAGCACTGCCATCCCGCGGGTTTCGCGCGGAATTATGGATCTTTGCTGATTTCAGTGGATAAACGCGAGGCAGGCGTGCATCGGAATTGAACAGGAGCTAACAAAGAAAACGAAGGTGGGCGCCAGGAAAATGGGATCTTCGTTACCTTATGTTCCTTCTTCTGTGCTCACCGGACAGAGAGGAACCGAATCTGTGGCTTCAAATCTGATCTCAAAGGTTCAGTCCGGGCGGGATAGATTAGCGGAGATCAGCGGAGATTAGCGTTCCTCCGGGTCTTTTCCGTCACGATCCCGGACTTGGAAAACGCGGCGGCTTCACTCCCAGAATCTGCGCACGAGACGGAAAGACCAAGGCAGGAGGGAACGCTAATCTTCGCTCATGCACGCTAATTTTTCGAACCCCGAAATCTGATCTCAGAGGTTAATTCCGGGAGGAATAGATTAGCGGAGATCAGCGGAGATTAGCGTTCCTCCCGGTCTTTTCCGTCACGATCCTGGACTTGGAAAACGCGGCGGCTTCACTCCCAGAATCTGCGGACGAGACGGAAAGACCAAGGCAGGAGGGAACGCTAATCTTCGCTCATGCACGCTAATTTTTCGAACCCTGAAATCTGATCTCAAAGGTTCAGTCCGGGCGGGATAGATTAGCGGAGATCAGCGGAGATCAGCGTTCCTCCGGGTCTTTTCCGTCACGATCCCGGACTTGGAAAACGCGGCGGCTTCACTCCCAGAATCTGCGGACGAGACGGAAAGACCAAGGCAGGAGGGAACGCTCATCTTCGCTCATGAACGCTAATTTTCGAACGCTGAAATCTGATCTTCGCTGGTT
>Ga0163144_10019100_pt1 | contig 13809 bp, 15 predicted proteins | sample OliLak19BULKMAT1_FD_123175 | JGI IMG/M metagenome (GOLD analysis project Ga0163144, IMG submission 123175) | Freshwater microbial mat bacterial communities from Lake Vanda, McMurdo Dry Valleys, Antarctica - Oligotrophic Lake LV.19.BULKMAT1 | ecosystem: Environmental > Aquatic > Freshwater >... | reverse complement strand
CTTGGCGTCTTGAACGATGCGACAGTCGTTCCCTTGCTGCTGAAAGCGATGGAAGACGACCACGCCTATGTACGTTCCAGTGCGGCGTTGGGATTGGGCCGGTTGCGCGCCAGTGAGGCGAAGGAGAAACTGACGACTGCCATGGAGGAAGATTGGGACCAAACGGTCAGGAGCCGATCGAAGGAGGCGCTGGAGCGGATCAAGCAGTCGTGAGTGATTCGGGTCAGGCTTCTTCGTTGACCCATTCAATGCAGGCGATTTCCGGTGTGCAATTCCATCGCAGGGGAATACACGACCACCCTAGCCCACGATTGATATAGAGCCGGCGACCAGGTTCTCCGTGATGACCCTCGACTCGGCCGTTACAGCCTGGCGGGAGCCAGAATGTCGGCACGCCTGGTATGCGCCACTGGCCACCATGGCTATGGCCGCAGAGGATGAGATCGACAGCGTGGTGGTCTTCCAGTTGATCGAGAATGTTCGGTGCATGGGCGAGCAAGATGGTGTAGCGGTCTTGTGCGCGTGGCGGTAGGCAGCGCAAGTCGGCTCGATGCAGTGAGGGATCGTCGACGCCGACAATGGCGATCTCGCCATCGTTCGTAGAAATGAACGTGGCTTGATTGATTAAGAGGGTAATTTTGTTGCGATCGGCGAGTTCGCAATATTGATCGATCGGCACGCCACTGTAGTGATCGTGATTGCCCAACGTGATGAAGACCGGCGCAATTTTTCGCAAGCCCGAGAGAAATCGAAAGACATGCGGCAGCCCTTCAGGCACGTTGAGTAGGTCGCCGGTGACAAAGATCCAGTCGGGGTGGAGCTCGCCGACTGTGGCGACAATGCAATCGTGCCGTGGCTGATAGCGGTCGAGATGCAGGTCGCTCAGATGAACGGCTCGCCGCCCTGCCAATGGGCTGTGCGGATAGGTGAGTCGTGAGACCTCGTGCGTGGAGAGTCCGATCTCCCATTGGGGCACACGGCTGAAGATTCGATAGACGGGTTCGCCCAGGCAATGTCCGATGAAAGAACGGGCACGATCGGGCCAGGACATTGTGCGTCGTGTCATCCCATCACTCGATCCAGCTCGACACGATCGGAGGGGGTAACGCGATAGCCTCGCTCATACAGATCGCTCATGCCTTGCATCAAGGCGTCCATATTGCGGCTGCGGTACCAGCTATCGAACCGCTCCATGAGTGCGGTAACCTGCGTCGGGGTCAGGTCCTCGTCTTGGTAGGAGAGGGTGAGGGAGCGGAGCAAGTCTTGAAGTTCGACGGGACTGTAGGTCGCATCGTCATTCCGGTCGGCGACCAGTGCAAATTGATAGAAGGTCAGGCTGACCGAGAGCAATGCCTGGGTCTTGGCAAGGTCATCTCGCGCATCGTCCATCCCCCTTGGATAGTGGCGGAGGCAATCCATTTCGACCTGGGATAACGGAGTAGGGCTCCAGCCGATTCCCTGCACGGTTGGGGGAGGCGCCTTTCCCGCTTTATAAAACCATAAGACGCAGGTGTTCGCTTGCGCAAAGGCCTGTTTGTCTTTGTGGATCTGCCGGCTGATGTGCTGGGTAAACTGTTGAAAGATCGCATTGTCTCTACCCAACGAGTCTCCTGGGAACAGCGCGCACATGAGCATGGTGCAGGACAGGCCTGCCGCGAATAGGCGGGCCTTAGGCCATGGGACCATCACTGGACGGAATAACATGAGAAAAGTATACCATGCGAGTCGTCTCTCCCCTATCGAGATCGACTCAGCGATGAGGGCGATCACGTGCGAATGAAGAAGGGGCCTGTTGCACCATGACTATGCCTTTTTTGACAGCCACACTGCCGGGTATCGGCGGACAGATGCGGGCTCTTCCTGAAGATTTCCAGGTCGAGGAACATCCGCTGTATCTTCCTTGTGGAGAGGGCGAGCATCTCTACATCAAAATCAGAAAGCGCCTGCTTTCGACTCCTGATCTCGTCCTGCGCCTGTCTTCAGTATTAGGGGTGAAAGCGCAAGCGATTGGAGTGGCAGGCCTCAAAGATGCCCGGGCCGTAACCACGCAGATGGTCTCGCTTCTCGGCGTCACGCCTGACAAGTTGGATCGATTGAAAGTGGACGAGCAGCTCTTGTCCGTGGAGGTGCTCGGGCGGCATCGCAATCGCTTGCGTCCGGGGCATCATGCAGGTAATCACTTCCGGTTGGTGATTCGAGATGTTGCCACACATGCGCGGGAGACAGTGCCTCAGGTCACAGACGTGCTGGTGCGCCGAGGCGTACCGAACTATTTTGGCCCACAAAGGCAAGGGCGGAGCGGGCAGAACTACCAGACTGGAGCCGAACTATTGGTAGACCCTGCACGCCGAAACAGGCTGAGCCGGTCCAAGCGTATGTGGTACCTCAACGCCTACCAATCGCATTTCTTTAATGACATGTTGGCCCGACGACTGGATCGACTCGATCGTATCTTGGTTGGAGACTGGGCCATGAAAATGGAGAACGGCGCCTGTTTTCTGGTTGAGGATGCCTCGGTGGAACAGCCACGGGCCGACCGGTTCGAGATCAGTCCCACCGGCATCTTGTTCGGGTCGCGCGTGTCGTGGGCCAGCGGAGAGCCGGGCGACATCGAACGGGCCGTGGTCTCTGAGAGCGGGGCCACGCCAGAAGGTCTTACCGAAGCCGCGAAGGCCTGCGGGTTTCGCGGTGAACGGCGCTCGCTCAGAATTCCCCTCAGAGATTTGGAATGGGATATGGAGGGTACAGCACTCACACTCTCTTTTTCACTTCCTCCCGGCGCGTATGCGACCAGCGTTCTTCGCGAACTCATGAAAACCGCGGACGGCTGAAAATGCCCGCTAGCTTCGTTCTCTGCTCGTGAAAATCCTCAACGTACCCCACTCGGGAAAAGAGCTGTTCCGACAGCTCGGGGTTGGGCGGGTGAGAATGTTACGTCTCCGGTGTTCACTCGCCTGCGGCCTTGCTAGCGGAGCATTTTGAGTCGCCCGCAGGGATTGCTGCATCTTGCGGACGTAATTCAGCGCTCTGCGAGTCTTTGGCGCACAGTCAGGATCTGATCTACAGGGGGTAGAACTGGGTGGTAGAATCTGTGCGGAGCCTCTTCATATAAGAGTGGGAGTCTGACGTATGACACATGAGCAAGAAACCGTCCTGCTTCAAGGCCATATCATCGATTCGTTGATCCTGGCGAAAGTCCTGGACACAATTTTGATGATGGGTGGAACATTCGACCTGCAAGATGTGCAGATCGGCAAGACCCGCGAGGAGCCGTCGCACGCCAGAATCGTCGTGCGGGCCTCGTCTGCGAAATTGCTCAGCGAGATTCTCCATGCCATTCAACCCCACGGCGCGTCGGTCGAGAGTGAACGGGATTGCCGCCTGGCGGCGGCACCGGCAGACGGGATCTTTCCCGACGAATTTTATGCGACAACCCATTTACCCACTCAGGTGCGGGTGCATGACCAGTGGGTGGAAGTAGAGGGGATCGAGATGGATCTGGGCATTCGCGTGAATCCGGTGAGCCTGGCTGCTCGGACTGTTCCGATGGGAGAGGTGAAGCAGGGCGATCAGATTGTGACTGGTCGTGAAGGTGTGCGGGTCATCCCGCTCCAGCGCCCACGTGACCGCGATGTGTTCAGTTTCATGGAATCGCAGGTCTCGTCTGAGCGTCCGCACGGGCGAGTCATCAGCGATATTGCCAAGCGCCTCGTGCAGTTGCGAACAGGATTCCGTGAGGGGAAAGTTGGCAGCAAAGTGCTGTTGGCGGGAGGCCCGGCGATTGTGCATGCAGGAGGGCGTGAGGCGTTGGCATGGCTCATCGATGAAGAATTCATCCAGGTCTTGTTCTGCGGGAATGCCCTGCCCGCTCATGATATGGAAGTCGATCTCTACGGCACATCCCTCGGTTATGGGCATGTGGCTGGCCGAGTCGTGCCGCATGGGCATGAACATCATCTGCGAACCATTAATCGGATCAGGGCCATCGGCAGTATCGAAGCAGCGGTCAAGTCGGGAGTCATTAAGACCGGAATTATGGCGGCCTGCGTGAGGCGGGGAGCCCACGTCGTGATGGCCGGCACGATCCGCGATGACGGCCCATTGCCTGGCGTGATCACAGATTCGTTGGAAGCCCAGGCTGCCATGCGTGCGGCGATCCCCGGCATCGGACTGGCCCTGCTCGTCGCCTCGACGCTGCACGCGGTGGCGACGGGCAATTTGTTGCCCGCTACGATCCCATCCGTCTGCGTCGATGTGAATCCGGCCGTCCCGACAAAACTCGCAGACCGAGGAAGTTTTCAGGCTGTCGGGCTGGTCATGGACGCCGCATCGTTCCTGCGTGACTTGGCTCGTGAGCTGGGGGGGAAATCATGAGTCGCCTGCTGGTTTGCCCGCCGGACTATTTCAGAATCGAATATGAGATTAATCCGTGGATGCGCCGTTCGAATGCCGTCAATTCAGACCAGGCCATCCGCCAATGGCATCACCTCATGCAGGTGCTCGAACAGGACGTGGGCGCGGTTCTGGAACGAATGAAGCCGGTGCCGGGATTGCCCGATCTGGTGTTCACGGCGAACGCCGGTATTGTCGTTGGAGGCAAAGCGGTGCCGAGCCGTTTTCGCTATGTCGAGCGGCGGAAGGAAGAGTCGTATTTTGAGGATTGGTTTCGTGGACAGGGATATGAAGTTGTCACACTGGATCCTGGTAGCTTCTTCGAGGGAGCCGGGGACCTTTTGGGGTTTCCCGACACCTGGTTCGGCGGCTATCGACAACGATCGGATATCCGTGTGTTTCCGACGCTCAGCGACTGGTTCCATCGAGAGATCATTCCACTCGAACTGGTCGATAATCGGTTCTATCACCTTGATACCTGCCTGTGTCCCTTGAGCGGCGGTGAACTCCTGTACTTTCCTCCCGCCTTCGATCACTACGGGCAAGAAGTTCTTGCCGAACGGATTGCTCCTTCCAAACGTCTTGTGGTGCCGGAAACGGAGGCTCTCAGGTTTGCCTGCAATGCCGTCTGTGTCGGGAAACACGTCGTGCTGCCCGCAGGCTGTCCACAAACAGAATCCATCCTGACCTCGCGCGGCTATCTCCCTCTCCCAGTTCCACTCGATGAATTTATGAAGTCCGGCGGCTCGGCGAAGTGTCTGACGTTAGCATTGGACTGAGCCGTGTCGCTGGTCAGCAGGTAATAGCCACTGGTCAATGGCAGAGGTCGGCCCGCCCGTTTTTCATCTATCAATGACGGATGGCTCATGACCTGTTAGCAGGCTTCAGAAAAATTCTTCGGCTACGCCGAAATTTCGCTGGGCTACACGTCCGTGGTAACAGGGGTGCACCGCGCAGGATGTTCAAAAAGCCCGTCCAGCAAGGCCGCAGCGAGCGATTAAAGATGATCCTTCCAAGCTTGCTTGTATACGTTGCCCAGGATGGCCCGGATGAGTCCCCCACTGCGCGCGTCCAACGAGGGCCTTCTGAGGCCGCGCGTTGCGCGAGCACAGGGGGCTCACCGGGTCATCCCTCCCCTGCTGGCGGGCTTTTTCAGCTTCCTGCTAAGGTTTTTTTTGCCGGAAGAGGAACGATCCATATAGCCCGGCGATGGCGATGGTGACGAGTTCAATCGTCAGCAGCAGTCGGCTCACGATGGCTTCGGGTGTCGGTGGGCTGAAGATGAAATGCAGGCCGAGGAATTCTGGAGCCTGTGACGACGGGGTTTCCCAGGGTGGGAAGAGGATCGCGAGCGAGAGCGTGGCGACCATGCAGTACAGGATTTCGACGTTAAGCTGTCCTGGTTTCGCTGTTGCACTTGGTGGTGATGGCTTCGGTGGCGGAGAGGCGTCAACGTGGTCTGCGTGAAGGCGTTGGCCGCATTGCGAGCAGTAACGGCTAATTTCCGGGAGTTCACGTCGACAGGATGGGCAGGTTTTCATAGGCGATCCGTGCGTAAGCTACACGGAACCGCGTCGGTTTACTAGATGGGAGAAAGAGGCGAAGGATCAGAAACTATAGCTGGCGCCGAGGCTGAATGTGAGCGCGCTGTAGGTCGCGCGAAACCCAAACGGGTCTGCCGCGTCGTTGTCATCATTCGAGGTATAGCCTAATCGTGCGCGGTGGTACTGCATCTCACCAACCAGAGCCCAGTTACGGGTGATGTAATAGCGGGCGCCCACTTCGGCATTTAGCCCGATTGCAGTGGCCGACTGTCCTGGAGGAGCAGCAGGGCCTTTCAGTCTAGCAAAATACAACGCTGGGCCGACTCCGACATAGGGTTGAAGGCGATGGCCCGGGTAGCGAAACATTAATGTAGCCACGTCCCAAATGATCATGCGATGGCTGAGACCGGATAAGCCATCAAGAATTGCAAAACCTCCGGGTCCCGAGAGTGTCAGCGAGCCTTCTTTCACGTGAGGATTCGCAAAGGATAGCCCTGTTTCGATTCCTACCCAGGGTGCCTTTGTAAAGTAGTGTCCAAGTTTAGCCCCCAGCATGAGCGAGTTTTTCAAAGGTTGGTCGGAGAGGTTAAGGCCGCCGATTCCGTGCTGTGTCACCTGACCACTACTAAGGGCTTGCGGGAAGGTCATCCCGACCTGCCCTGCCACGTAGGTTTCTGCATAGACGTGAGGTGCGAAGAGCATAATCGGAGTCAGCAGAGCCAGTAGGCTCTTGAGCGCGAAACACCTTGTCAATTGGATGGTGTTCAAGCGGTCTCCCTTGCGTGTCACTCTCACGAGGCTGTACTTCATCCTAATCGTCGGGCGCGTCAGGGCAAGGAAATTGTGAAATTTGGCATGCAGAGAATAGAGTCTACGTTCCCGCTCTTCCGGCTCTGTGTCGGCAGGGTGGGAGAGCCTGGTTGGCTTGATATATTTCGAGGATTGTCTCTCCTTCATTGACAGGTGAAAGAACTGCTTCCTATAATCCGGGAGACGTACAAATCCAGGTCACAGATCCCTTCCATCGCACACACGTTTCATTCATGCCATCCATCCACCGCATAGGAGTCATCGGAGCCGGTGCGTGGGGTACAGCCCTGGCCAAACATCTCGCGGAGAAAGGTCTCCACACGCTGCTCTGGGCCTATGAGCGGGAGGTGGTGGATGTCATCAACAGGAAACACGAGAATCCGGTCTTTTTGCCAGGCGTCGCGCTCCCCACGTCGCTCGTGGCCACCGGGTCATTGGTCGACATCACCCAACAGAGCGAGGGGTTGCTCTTTGTGGTGCCGTCACATGTTGCACGTCCTGTATTGCGCGAGCTGGTTCGGTCCCTTTCCGCTCCAATCCCGTTCGTCAGCGCGACAAAAGGGGTTGAGGAAGATACGTTGAACTTGATGACACAGGTGATCACCGACCACCTTCCTCCTGCCATGCATCAGGACCTCATGGTGTTGTCAGGTCCGAGTTTCGCCGCAGAAGTCAGTGCAGGGAAGCCGGCGGTGCTCTGTTTAGCCGGGAGCAATGTGGGATTGGTCAAGACATTCCAAGCGGCATTGATGACCCCGGCCTTTCGGGTGTATGCCGACAGCGATGTCTTGGGCGTCCAGCTCGGTGGAGCACTGAAGAACGTGATGGCGCTTGCGGCCGGCGTGGTAGATGGATTGGGGCTTGGTCATAATGCACGGGCGGCGTTGATTACGAGAGGATTAGCTGAGATGGTGCGGTTGGGCGTCGCGATGGGTGCGGATCCCCGAACATTCTACGGACTGTCCGGCGTCGGCGACTTGGTGTTGACCTGCACGGGAGCGTTAAGCCGGAATCACACGGTCGGTATTCGATTGGGGAAGGGTGAGCGGCTGGAGATGATCCTCGGCAGCATGCAGGCCGTGGCCGAAGGTGTGCGGACGGCGAAGGCGGCGTTAGGACTTGCGCGACGCCATCGCGTCGACATGCCGATCGTGCAAGAGGTCAATGCGGTGTTATTCGAGGGGAAGTCGTGCCGCAAGGCAGTGACCGATCTGATGGAGCGCGATGCCAAGCCGGAGAAAGGGCAGCCATGAATCCTGAAGCGCTGGAACGACTGTTGACCGAGGTGCAGAAGGGTACCCTGCCTGTGAAGGCAGCGATCGGGCAGCTCCGCACCTTGCCCTTTGAAGATCTTGGATTTGCGTCCGTGGATCACCATCGGTCATTACGGCAGGGGTTTCCCGAGGTCATCTTCTGCGAGGGAAAGACGTCGGCCCAGATTCGCGCAATCGCAAAGGCACTGTTGAAACACCATCGTCCGTTGTTGGCGACGCGTGCGACTCGCCAAGTCGCCATGGTCATCAAGCGGCTTGACCGTCGAGCGGTCTATCATGACGAGGCTCGCATTGTGTCGATCCGTGACCCCAAGCGACGGCTCCAAGGGCACATCTTGGTGATAACCGCCGGCACCTCGGACATTCCTGTCGCAGAAGAAGCGAGAGTGACGGCGGAAGTGATGGGGAGCAGGGTTGAGACGCTCTATGACGTGGGCGTGGCCGGCATTCATCGGCTGTTGGAGCGTCAGAGCCGGCTGATGCAAGCCCGAGTGGTGGTGGTGGCCGCAGGGATGGACGGAGTCTTGCCGAGCGTGGTCGGCGGGTTGGTTCCCTGCCCGGTCGTGGCGGTGCCGACGAGCCGGGGCTACGGCGCAAGTTTCGGAGGGCTTGCCGCGTTGTTGACGATGCTCAACTCGTGTGCGGCGGGGGTTGGAGTGATGAATATCGACAACGGCTTCGGGGCCGGCTGTCTTGCGCACCGGATTAACATGCTGGAGTCGGCGTGAAATGTGAGACGTGAAAAGTGAATAGATAAGAGGTGCATTCTTGATGAGCACCTCTCACGTCTAACGTTTCACATTTTACGGCTATTACTTCACTTCTATCGTTCCCCGTTTCGGCCAGGCAACCATCTGTGTTCTGGGACCTTTCTCGCCGTTTGCCAGCAATTTGGCGCGCACTTCGAACTGATAGAGCCCTGCCACTGACGGGATTTTTTTCTGATCCAATCCGTCCCACGTCAAGAGGACAGAGATGTGTGGAGGGGCGGTGCCGTCGGTCGAGGCGGCGTGTGGCTCCAGCGTGGTGCGGGTAGTCAGAAAACGGAGCGAGTTTTTCGACGGCGACGTGATGAATGAAGAGACTTCCAGCAGTGTGGCGCCGTCCAACTCCTTTGGCAGCTTGACGACGGCAGAAAACTGCAACGAGCCGGATGAAATGGTATAGGGGTTGGGTGAGACAGTCAGGTTGAGAATCTTGATCTCCGGCTCGGGCCGAGGGGCTCGTTGAGGTTTCGATTTTGCTGAAGCGTCAACCGGAGTCCAGAATACCAGCGCGATGCAGAGCAGCACCCAGACCATCCGGCTCATTGACGATCCGAATCGCTCTGGAGGGAGTGAAGTCAAGGACCGGAAGATTGTCATAGGGGATTGGCGCGTCACGAAGTTATTGGTGCGAAAGATCAAGACGTAGGGTGAGTCCTCTGGGGATAACATAGCGTTGATAGGCTGTCAATGTATTCGGCCCAACGATACATGAACGCGTCTGATTCACTGATGAAATTGATCGATCGTCAATGATTCAATAGAATCTGCTTCACGAGAAACACTCGTGCTCTGTGCGATGAACGTTTATGAGCTTTCCAATCTTCTGAGCCGATTGCCGTTCGCAAGCCGCTTGGGTAAGATACGTGCGGTCAAAATTGAGTAGGGGAAAGGACGCATATGGGCGCACACCTCCATTTCGATTGTTATTCGGGTATTAGCGGCGACATGACCCTTGGTGCCCTTGTCGATGTGGGTGTCCCGTTTTCTGACTTGGTGGGCGGGTTGAAGCGGCTCCGGCTTGCAGGGTTCACGCTGCGGAAGCGGCGGGTACATCGCGCAGCGATCCATGCCACGAAAGTGGACGTGGTGATCATGTCTGGATGGAGTAAGCCGCTCTCTCTTCGTCGGATTCACGCCATCCTCTCTGCGAGTCGGCTTTCCGACAAGATCAAGGAGCAGAGCCGATCGGTGTTTGATCGATTGGCCGAAGCAGAAGGGCAGGCCCATCGCGTGGCCAAGGACCATGTCCATTTCCATGAAGTCGGGGTCCTGGATTCGTTTGTCGATATCGTCGGAGGGCTGATCTGTTGCGATCTGTTGGGCGTGACGCGTGTGACGTCTTCTCCCGTTAATGTGGGAACGGGGACGCTGCAATCTGCTCATGGGATATTGCCGGCGCCCGGTCCGGCAGTGGCCATTCTGGCAAAAGGGATTCCGATCTACAGCGCCGGTCCTCCTCGCGAGCTCACCACGCCGACCGGCATGGCCCTATTGCGCACGCTGACGTCTGAGTTTGGCCCTATGCCGGTGATGACGCCGACCGCCATCGGCTATGGAGCAGGCGATGCTGATCCCGACGGCTGGCCGAATGCTCTGCGGGTGTTTCTCTCCAACCCGCCGTCCCGAGGAGTGCGCGAGCGGGATACTGTGCTGGAGCTTGAAACGAACCTCGACGATGTGAACCCGCAAACGTACGAATATGTGATGGAGCAGCTCTTCGCATGTGGGGCGCTCGATGTGACACTGGCGCCGGTCATCATGAAACGTGGGCGCCCCGGCATCGTGCTGACCTGTCTTGCAGCCCCGGCACAGCAGAATCAGATTCTTGATGTCCTGTTTCAGGAAACGACGGCATTGGGAGTCAGGGTTCGTGAAGTGGTGCGCCAGATCCTCCCGCGACGGTTTGTCTCGGTGAAGGTGCGCGGAGGAGTCGTTCGGATCAAGATTGCCGATGTGAATAAGGCAACGGCCAAGGCAGCTCCGGAATATCTCGATTGCAAGCGGATTGCCGAACGAACGGGCCGTCCTATAAAGGAGGTGCTCGAAGACGCGGCCCATGCCTATGCCACGCAGCGGGTCGTTCGGCCGACGGGCCGGGGATGACGGTCCTACTGTATACCCTCCTGTTTCTTGTGTCCGTCGGGGTGACGCTCGGCGCCTGCACACTCTTCACAAACGCCATTGAGTGGGTGGGTAAACGATTTAATCTGTCCGAAGGCGCGGTCGGCGGTGTGTTGGCGGCCATCGGTACCACACTTCCTGAAACGTCGATTCCCGTTATTGCCATTTTCTTCGGGGCCAGCCGTGCGGAAGCAGAGGTGGGGTTGGGTGCGATCCTTGGCGCGCCCTTCATGCTGACGACCCTCGTGATCCCCATCTTGGCCGTCTTGCTGATGGTGTATGCCAGATTGGGGAAGCGAACCGCCGCGTTCCGATTGAACTATCAAAATGTGAGAGGCGATCTCTCATTCTTTGTGGCGGCCTACAGCGTTGCACTGGTCTGTGTGTTTATTCCGTCTCGACTGATGCATGCTGTCGCTGCCGTCGGGTTGATAGGGCTCTATCTCTATTACGTCAAGCTGAAGTTCAGTGAGACTGATGAGGAGGGGGACGGAGGGGGACTTGAGCCGCTGCTCTTTGCCAGAAAGGCGGCAATTCCGTCGTTTGGAGTCATCGGTCTTCAAGCGATCATTGGCCTGGCTGGGCTCGCACTCGGCGCGCATCTCTTCGTGCTTGCCGCAGAAACAATAGCGAATGCCTTGTCGATTTCTCCGTTGATCCTGGCCCTCCTCGTCGCGCCCTTGGCGACCGAGTTGCCTGAGATGTCCAACAGTTTTCTCTGGCTCTATCGAAAGAAAGATCGGTTGGCGATCGGGAACGTCACCGGCGCGATCGTCTTTCAAGGCACCATTCCGGTCTCGATCGGGCTTTTGGGAACAGACTGGACGTTAGCACCGACGGCATTGATGACGATGGTGCTCGCGGTGACGGCAGCCACCTTCTTATTAGCACAGGCGGCGTGGGGTGCTCTCTGGCGGCCCTGGTTGCTGAGCGGGAGCGCCATCCTTTATATAGGGTATGTCGTGTACTTGTACTGGGTCTAAGTAGGGTGCTGAAAAAGGGGGATGGGGTAGCTGGGAGGATCCCCTTGCTCGCGCAACGCGCGGCCTCAGAAGGATGAGAGGGAGCGACCAGGTGACCTTCTTGCTCGCAGAACGCGCACGATAGGAATGTGCTCGTTCGATGCGCGCAGTAAAGGGCAGCCTCGGCCACTCCCTCCAAGAAAGGCGTAAGAAATCGGAAAGCCCTCGCCAGGGCAACTGGCACGTCTCGGCGTGCCAGTGGAGGGCGGGTGAGAATGACGCGCGCAGTTGGGCGGGTGAGATGTCAGGCATTTTTGAGCATCCTGCTCGATCAGTGATTGGCGAAGGATATGAATGTGAGGAAAAACATGACGAGATCGAAAGACAAACCGCTTCTTGGAGTCACGATGGGAGATCCAGCGGGGATTGGCCCAGAGGTGATTGCGAAGGCCTTGGCGGAAAAATCGTTGCGGCGACTGTGTCGTCCGATTGTCATCGGTTCGTTCCCGGTCATGCAGCAGACGGTGAAGCGTCTCGCACTCAAGATGGACGTGATCCGCGTGGAAGGTCACGAAACGGTGCCTCCGCGGTCCAATCAGCTTGCTGTGCTGGATCCGCTGGATCGTCCCCTTGGGCGGTTTCCGCGTGGAGTGGCGGCGCCTCAAACCGGAGCGGCGTCCGTCCTGTTCATCAAGAAGGCCGTGGAGCTTGCGCAGCTGGGTTGTATCGACGGCATCGTGACCGCGCCAATCAACAAGGAAGCGATCAACCTGGCAGGCTGTCATTTCCCCGGCCATACGGAATTGCTCGCAGACCTGACTGCGACACCGGAATCCGGCATGATGATCGTCGGCGGACCACTGCGAATTATGTTTGTGACGACCCACGTCGCGATTAAAGATTTACCGACACTCCTCACTCAGGCCAAGATCGAACAAGCGATCAGGTTGGCTCATCTGGCGTTGAAGGACCTGTTCGGCATCAAAAAACCGAGAGTCGGTGTCGCCGCGTTGAACCCTCATGCCGGAGAACATGGATTATTCGGGGACGAAGAGTCGCGGGTCATTCTCCCGGCGACCCGTGCGATGCAGGCTCAGGGCATTCGTGCCAGCGATCCTTTGCCGGCCGATACGCTGTTCGGCAAGGCGGCGAGAGGTGACTACGATGGTGTGGTGGCGCTGTACCACGACCAGGGGCTCATTCCTTTAAAGCTTGTCGCCTTCGGCACTTGTGTCAATTTGACGGTGGGGTTGCCGATCATTCGCACCTCGGTCGATCACGGGACGGCATTCGATATTGTCGGGAAGGGCATCGCAGACCCCGGCAGTCTGGTCGAGGCGATCACGCTGGCCGCCAAGCTAGCCAAAAAACGTTGGTGAAATGTTTGTTTGGTTTGTCTTGTTTGTTTGGTTGACGGAAACTTCAACGAAACAAACCAAATAAACAAAATAAACCGGACGAACCAAATAGACCAGAGTAACAGGAGCCTATTGATGACCAACCAATCGGAAGCCACGCGTGACATGCTTCAGAAGCAGTTGAAGGAGTTGGACCAGATTTTTCATGAGACCATGGAGACACTCAACACCGTTGCCGGGGCCGAACGAGTGGCAAAATGGAAAGCACGGACGAGTGCCCTTATCACTGAATCCCTGGGCCAGAACGAGGGGCAAAAGTTTTCCGCCTTACAACCGGGACCCTCATTTACCAACGATCTGGTAGAAGAGTTTACCGACCTCATCGACTATTTCAAAAACCCACTCACCGATTTAGCGAAGCAACTCGCGCCTGCGAATCCTCGCCCTTCCAGTGGGACTTGACCGGTGTTGATCCCGGATCTTCCGACGCCGAACAAACGGCTCGGTCAAAATTTTCTCATTGATCCCAACATCGTGCGCAAGATCGTCGCGCTGGCGGAACTAAGCCCCAACGACCATGT